>WBZP01002106.1_pt1 | contig 23449 bp, 24 predicted proteins | sample 5204301 | NCBI WGS metagenome assembly WBZP01 (sample SAMN12412401, study PRJNA552823) | activated sludge metagenome | isolation source: activated sludge from nitrification reactor of wastewater treatment plant... | place: USA: Pennsylvania | collected 2017 | reverse complement strand
CAAGGGGTAGACCAGCACGACAATGCACGAAACGTACAGCGTGTTATCCTGGGGGCAGGAGGGCATCATGGGATTCAGCAAGTGGGCCAAGCAGGCACAGAAGCTGGCGTCACAGCACTCGGACAAGGTCTACGCCGGCATCGACAAGGCAGCCACGACGGCCAAGCAGAAGTCGCCGGACAAGGGCGGGTACATCGACAAGGTGGCGAAGGCAGCGAAGTCGGCGGTGCCCACGAAGCGCTAACCGTCCGTTCGGATGATCTTCCCGGCGCGCATGACCTGGGGGCCCGCTCCTGCGGTGGGGTTCCGCCACACGAAGGAGAGCGAATGGGCATCGAGGACATCGCCAACCAGGCCAAGGACCTCGCCGGTCAGCATGCCGACAAGGTCGGAGAAGTCATCGACCAGGCAGCGGACAAGGCCAAGGAGATGACACCGGACCAGGCGGACGGCTTGGTCGACCAGGCCGCCCAGGCCGCCAAGGGCGCGATCAGCGGTCAGTGAGCCCGATCGGCGAGAGGCCCGCCCCACAAAGGGGTGGGCCTTCGTCGTGTCCAGGCGCAACTCGCGGCGCCGAGGTGCGAGGCCGCCGTTGTCCAGGCGCAGCTCGGGTCGGGCACTCGGGCGCAGGTGCGGGTCGTCGGTCTCTGAGCCGTAACCTCAGTCGTGGTGGCGGGGGAGCACCAGGGTCGGCACCGTGGATGCCCGCAGGATCTTGTAGTTGGTGTCACCGAGGAACACCCTCTTGAGCAGTCCGCCGGTGCCCGACGCGACGACCAGCAGATCACCGCCGTCCCAGTCCTCGCGGCTCATGGCCGCCTGCGGGGAGTCCCCGACCAGCACGTCGTTGGTGATCTCCAGGCCCTCGGTGTCGGTGAGGGAGAGTGCGTGGGCCTGATGCTCGCGCAGCATCTCCAACGAGGCCGTCAGCACCCCGCCCTCCGCGTCGGCGCCGAGATCGGACCCGAAGACGCGGTGGCGCACCAGGATCGTCAAGACCCGCAGCCCGACCCCGGCGGCACGCGCCAGAGCGGCACCGCGCGCCAACGCAGCCTCCCCCTCCTGCCCCTGGGCGAACGCCACGAGGACGCGGCCCACACGGGGGACGGGATGCCGGGCGTAGCCGTTGGGCACCAATGCCAGCGGTACTGCACTGCGGTGCAGAAGGGCGTTGGTGGTGCTGCCCATGGAGAACCGCCCGATCGAACCCCCTGGACCGCTGCCCACGACCACCATGTCGGCGTCGAGGTCCGCGGCGATCTCCGACAGTCCCGTGCCGAGGCTGCGGTGGTGATGCACGACGGTCTGCGCGCGCACGTCGTGTGTCGCCAACACCTCGGCCAGCCCGTCCACGAGGCGGGCCTGCTCGTCGGAACGGCCCTGACTCATCCGCGGGTCGAGGTGGTCGTTGATGTACTCGTCGGCCGTCGCAGAGACGGTCACGATCGTCACGTGGGCGTTGAAGGTCTTGGCAAGGGTCGCAGCGTAGGCCACCGCGTCAATGGAGGTGGCATCGTCGGCCACCCCTACAACCAACTTCATGGCAATCCTCCCGCCGTGGTGCAATCAACCGACCATGGCCAGTACGGTAGCGCCGTTGACCCGCGCTTAGCGGGTCGAGGACGGAGTGCCGATGTCCAGCAGCCAGCCCTTGGTCAAGCAGGTGATGCGGGTCAAGAACCCGGACCACATCGTCGAGGAGGCCGACCACGGTGGGCTGAAGCGGAGCATGGGGCTGTTCGCGCTGCTCATGTTCAGCGTGGGAAGCATCATCGGCACCGGGATCTTCGTCATCCTTGGTGAGGCGATTCCGAAGGCCGGCCCTGCCGTCATCCTGTCGTTCGTCCTCGCAGCGGTGGTGTGTGCCTTCTCCGCACTGTCGTACGCCGAACTCGCCGGCACCATCCCGGTGTCGGGCTCCTCGTACTCCTACGCCTACGCCACCCTTGGCGAGATCCTGGCGTGGGTCTGCGGGTGGTGCCTGATGCTCGAGTACGGCGTGGCCGTCTCGGCGGTGGCCGTGGGCTGGGGGCAGTACCTCAACGAGTTCCTCTCCGCGTTCGGACTGGCGATACCTCCAGAATTCGCCCAGCCCCCCGGTGAAGGAGGCGTGGTCAACATCCCCGCGGTCTTCGTCGTCGTGGCCTGCATGTTCCTGCTGCTGCGCGGAGCCAGCGAGTCCGCGACGATGAACAACATCATGGTCATCCTGAAGCTCGGGATCCTCCTGTTCTTCTGCGCCGTGGCGTTCACCGCATTCGACGGCGGCAACTTCCAGCCGTTCATGCCGCTGGGGATCGCCGGGATCGGGGCCGCTGCGGGTCAGGTGTTCTTCTCCTACATCGGTTTCGATGCCGCGTCCACAGCCGGTGAAGAGGCGAAGAACCCCAAGCGCGATCTGCCGATCGCCATCATCGGGTCGCTGATCATCGTGACGATCATGTACCTGCTGGTCACCGTTGCGGCCATCGGCGCCAATGGCGGCCAGCCGGACGACTACGAGGGGCAGAGCGGCGAGGCGATCCTCGCCTCCATCGCCAACGAGGTCACCGGCAGCACGTGGGCCGGAACACTCATCGCGCTCGGCGCGGTCATCTCGATCTTCTCCGTGGTGCTGGTGACCATGTACGGGCAGACCCGCATCCTGTTCGCGATGGGCCGCGACGGGCTGCTCCCCAAGACGTTCACCAAGGTCAACCCGCGCACCCAGACCCCGGTGAACAACACGATCATCGTCACCGTCATCATCTCGATCCTTGCCGCCTTCATCCCCCTCGGGCAGCTCGCAGAGGCCACGTCGATCGGCACGTTGTTCGCGTTCATGATCGTCAACGCCGGCGTCATCAGCCTGCGGCGCAGCCGGCCCAACATGCCGAGATCGTTCAAGACCCCGCTGTACCCGATCACTCCCATCCTCGGGGTCATCGGCTGCCTGTACCTGATCGCCTCCCTGGCCTGGATCACCTGGGTCGTGTTCTTCGCCTGGCTCGCGGTCGGCATGATCATCTACTTCACGTACGGCATCAAACGTTCGCGCCTGGCCCGCGGGGAGGCTGACGACTGGACGCCGGATCCCGAACCCCCGGTGGTGAGTTGACGCCATGAAGATCCTGGTCGGGGTGACCGCCGACTCCTCAGCAGCAGATGCCCTGGCGCTGGCCGGCGTGCTGCAGAAGAGCATGGGCGGGGAGGTCGTCATCGCTCATGTGTACGCCGCGCCGTCGGACCAGAGCGGAAAGCGCAAGGTGGATGCCGAGTGGGTCGCCTACCTGCGCAAGGACGCCGAGGCCATCGTTGCCGACGCCGCCGAGGCCGCACCCAGGTACGGCGTGCGGGAGTGCGAGACGGCGGTCCACGGACACCGCTCGAGCGGTGTCGGGCTCGACGGTCTGGCCCAGATGATCCACGCCGACGTCATCGTCATCGGCAGTGCCCCCGGGGCCTCCAACGGGCGCTTCCTGATCGGGTCGACCGCGGATCAGCTCCTGCATGGAAGCCATGTGCCGGTGGCCGTCGCGCCGGCCGGGTACCGCAGGGTGTTCCCGGACAGGCTCGCGCGCCTGGTCGTCGCGTTCCAGGACACCACCGAGAGCCACAAGGCGCTCGAGTGGGCCGCGGAGCACCGGGGTGACCGCCGGCTCACCGCCCTGACGGTGTTGATCCGGCACCGCGTGATGGGCAGCAACCTGGCTTTCGACGGCGAGGGTCTGGTCAGCCGGCAGTTCGAGGAGGACGCGCAGGTCGCCCTCGACGCGGCCCTGCGCGCGTTGGGTACGGATGCGGACTCGCAGATCACGATCGGGGATGACGCCTCGTCGGCGGTCGGCCGGGTCCAATGGCACGGCGACGAGTTGCTCGTGCTCGCCTCGGGCGGCAGTGTGCTGCGGCGGGTGTTCCTCGGCGACATGACCTACAAACTCGTGCGGGCCACACCGGTGCCCGCCATCGTCCTTCCCCGGCACACCTGAGACCTGCATAGGGTGGCCACGTGAGGTTCGTGGTCACCGGCGCGTCCGGATTCATCGGTTCGGCGCTGGCTGCCGCCTTGAGCGATCAGGGTCATGATGTGCGCGGCCTCGACGTCGCCGGTACCGACATCGTGGCCGATATCGCGCAGCCCGGTGGATGGATGGACCTCGGCGATGTGGATGTGGTGATCCACACGGCCGCGATGGTGGGTATGCCCTCGCAGGCCGAGGCCTTCTGGCGAGTCAACACCCTCGGCACCCGTCACGTTCTGGACGCTGCGCGCCGCAGTGGCGCCCGGCGATTCGTCCTACTGTCCAGCGTCACGGTCTTCGGCAACGACTTCCCCGACGGCGTGAGCGAGGCGTACCCCACCAGGCCCACGGCGGTGCCGTACGCGGACACCAAGATCGCCGCCGAGCACCTGTGCCTCGACGAGCACATCAGGTCCGGCATCGAGGTCACGATCGTGCGCCCGGGTGACGTGTACGGGCCACGCAGCCGTCCGTGGACGCTTCTACCCCTGCAGATGATCCGCAGCCGGCGGGTTGCTGTTCCCCCGACCGGGATCCACAGTCCGGTGTACGTCGACGATGTGGTCGACGGGGTGATCCGGGCTGCCACCGTGCCGCAGGCCGCCGGTGAGATCATCACGCTGTCCGGAGGTGTGGGGGTCCCGACCGGCGAGTACTTCGATCACTACGCGCGTCTGCTCGGCCGTCGGTCGGTGCCGCGTGTGCCGCGGTCGGTGATGCTGGCCGCCGCCGGCGCACAGGCCGGGGTCGCCAATCGCCTAGGCCGCACGATCGAACTCAGCCCCGCGGCGGTGCGCTACCTCGCGGACCGGCGCGGTACCTACTCGATCGCCAAAGCCGCGGACCTGCTCGACTGGCGGCCGGCGGTGGGCCTCCACGACGGGATGGCCCGTACCGCCGAATGGCTGCGGACCGAGGGTCTCATCCGGTGATGATCGGCTAGGTTCGACGGGTGAAGCGGCAGGCCAAGCAGCACATCATGAATGCCACCCGGGAGGCGATCGACCCCCGGTTGTCGGGCATCGAGGCGCAAACCGCCGAGCTGCAGCGGGAGGTCCTCGACCTGGCAGCCGAGTTGAAGGCGATGCGTCGCCGGGTGGAGTCACATCTGCCGCGACCCGACGGGCGCCCCGAGCACTTGGCCCGCTACAACCTCGCGGACGTGCTCGCCTGGCGAGCCGCGCAAACGTCAGCCGAGTTCATCGAGGAGCACATGTCCGATGCAGTGGCCATGCCATCGCGCGCGGACCACCTCCGGCACGCTGTGGGGCACGCGCCCGGTACTGGAGTGATTCTCGAGTGCGGTGTGGGGTCAGGAGAGTCGTTGACGTGGCTGGAGGATCTCACGGGGTCCCGGCGGGTCGTGGGGTTCGACTCCTTCGAGGGCCTGCCCGAGGACTGGCGCCCGGGCTTCGACGCGGGCGCGTTCGCGCAGCGGGAACGCGGGCGCTTCCGGCGTGCGGAGTTGTGCGTCGGCTTGTTCGAGGACACTCTGCCGGCGTTCATCGCCGCACTCGACGAACCGATAGCGCTGCTCCACGTGGACTGTGACCTCTACTCGTCGACCCGCACTGTGCTGAGCCACTGCATGCCCCGGCTGGCCCCGAATGCAGTTGTCGTGTTCGACGAGTTCTTCAACTATCCCGGGTGGCAGCAGCACGAGGCCAAGGCCTGGTTCGACTGGCTGGATGACACGGCCACGGACGTCACCTACCTGTCCTTCGTACCGTCCTGGGAGCAGGTCGCGGTCGTTGTGCGGGGCGCCTGACCGTGGCGATACAGAGCACCGGGCAGGTGGCGACCGGGCCGAAGGCTGCGACGCGCTGGCATCCCCACCGTCCGATGCTGCTGGCGCTGCTGGGATACCTGCTCGTCCGCGGGACGGTGATGTTCAACGGGTACCTCTACGCCGACGACTTCGCCCTGCGCTACTGGGCCGACACCTCTGGGCTGACCCCGGAATACCTGTTCCGCTCCTACTACGGGCACGTCCAGGCGTGGGGTCTGCTGGCCCAATGGATCCTGCAGGCCGGATGGCCGGGTTCGTGGACGGCTCTGATGGTCTGGTCGCTGGCGATGCAGCTGGCCATCCTCGCCCTGCTGTGGCGCATCATGCTGCGGCTGACCGGGTCGCAAGTCGCGGCCTTCCTCGCCTTCCTCGTGCCGGCCGCCACATCCTTCACCTTCGAGGTGGGCGTGTGGTGGTGCATGATCATCGAGAGTGCCCCCTACGGACTCTTCATGATGCTCGCCATCTGGTCGCTCATCCGGGCGCTGTCCGGTGACCCCGGGCGATGGTGGCTGTGGTCGGGTCTGGCCTACTGTGCGGCCCTGATGTCGATCAGCAAGGGCATCTTCTTCCTGCTCATCATGATCATCGTCGCGGCTTTCCTCCCGATCGCCGTCGGCAAGCCCCGGGGGCTACGGGCCGCCTTCCGGACCAACCCCCGCTTCTGGGTCCTGATCGCCGGGTTCACCGTGCTCTACGCGCTGTTCCTGCAGATCTACGCACCGATCTCGCGCAACCCGGACTGGAGCCTGGTGCGGGCCCTGCGGTACGGCCGCGACCTGTTCCTGCTGAACATCGTCAATGGATCCGCCGGTGGGCCATGGCAGTGGTTCAGTGCACAAGGCGAGACGTGGAACGGGGTCCTCGTGATCCCGAGGCACTCACCGGTGCTGCTCGTGGTGGCAGTCGTGCTGCTCGCCGCCGTGTTCCTGATCGTCCACCGCTACCGTCCTGTGCTCACCCGTTACGTGGCCGGGATGGTGGTCTATGCGCTGGCGCTGACGGCCCTGGCCGCGTACGGTCGCGGCGGTGGTGTGGTTGCTTCGTCCGGCTATCGCTACACCTCGGATTTCTGGATCCTGCTGGCCCTTTTCGCGGGGTTGCTGTTCTATCCCACTCTGACCGAGACCGACCCCTTCAGCCCGAGGGCACGTGTCCTGGCCGTCCGGTTGCGCGACAGGGGGATCAGCCGCCGGACGATCGCGCTCGCCGCCGGTGTCGCACTGCTCGTGTCGAGCCTGGTCTCGTCGGTGGAGCCGGCGTTGCGCTGGGTGAACAGCCAGACCAAGGACTATGTCGCCACCGCGAGGGACTCGATGGTGGCGATTCCCCAGACTGCCGAATTCCTGCCCCAGAAGACGATGACGGATCTGATCCACCCCATGCTCATGCTTCCCTACGCGAGCACCGAAGTGGTGCTCTCCCCGGATCCTGCGTTCCGTCCGTTCGAGGAGTTCTCCACCGATGGACTGTTCGGATTCGCCAACGACGGCACGGCCCAGCAGCAGGTGGTCGCCGGTACCCCGTCGCAGCCCAACGGCGTGTGCGGCTACGTGGTGTCGACGGTTCCGGTCGTGATCCCGATGTCGAAGGAAGTGCCGCAGTGGTCGTTCGTGGCGCAGGTCTCGTACCTCAGCGACGCGGACACCACGGTGCGCATGGTCGTCGGTCCGAGCACACACGAGGTGCCCATCCGGCAGGGGCTGCACAACGTCTTCTTCCAGGTGGAGGGCCCAGTGCGCGAGGTCACGGTGACCGGCACCGATCCGGGTGTGCAGACCTGTATCGACCTCGTCAGCATCGGTCCGCGTCTGGGTCCCGACTCCCCGGAGCCGATCTATCCGCCGCCGCAGTGGCCGCTGTAGACGGTGCCCAGCCGGTTGATTGCCGCGCGCTAACGGGTTTCGGGGCCCGAAATCGGTAACCGCGCAACAATCGGTGCGGGGTGCGTCCGGTCGTGTGGAACGATCTGATCATGCGCGGTGGACAGTGAGCACGACGTCGTTCGCCACCCGTCGACGCCTCGCGGCCATCGCAGCGCTCGCCGCGGCCGGAACCGGTGTGTTCGCGCTCTTGCGAGGGTTCGCCGAAAGCCCCTTCGCGATCCTGATCGCCATCGTCTGCCTGCTCGGGTCCTTCGCCTTCGGCTGGGTGGCCCTGACCAGACGCGGAGCCGACCGGCGCCGGGCCGCCTGGATCGCAGTGGTCCTCCTCGGCGCATCGTTGGTGGCGGCGGTGGGCGCACACAGTGAGGGCTGGGTGATCCTCTTCGGCGCGTTCAGTGCTGCCTTGTCGTTGCCCCTGGGCCGGTACGCCCTGGGCCGCGACCGGCGTTCCCTTGCCGAGCTCCCGCCGCCGGGCACCGCAGTGCCCGCGGCGACCAAGCCGGTCCTGCTGATCAATCCGCTGTCCGGTGACGGCAAGGCGCAGCGCATCGGCCTGCTGGAGGCCGCACGTGCCCGCGGGATCGAGTGCCACGAGTTCGGCCCCGGCATCGACCTGCGGGGACTGGCCTCGGACGCACTGGCATCGGGAGCCGACGTCGTGGGTGTGGCCGGGGGAGATGGGTCGCAGGCGATAGTGGCGGACCTGGTGAGCCGGGCGTGTGCGCAGATGGTCTGCATCCCGTCGGGCACGCGCAACCACTTCGCGATGGATCTCGGTCTGGATCGCGCCGATCCGGTGGCGGCCCTCGACGCGTTCGGCGACGCCCGCATGAAAGTCGTGGATCTGGCACGGGTGAACGGCGAGGCCTTCCTGAACAACGTCTCGATGGGGGTGTACGGGTCGGTCGTACAGAGTGCGAGTTATCGCGAACGCAAGGTCGAGACGACGATCGAGGAGCTCCCCACGCTGTTGGAGAGTCCGCCGGATCTGCGCTTCACCGGTCCGGACGGACAGCCCCACACGACCGTCCACGTCGTGCATGTGTCCAACAACCCGTATCTGCTCGACGTGCGAGGCGCGGGCGGCCGGCCGAGCCTGCGCACCGGCGAGCTCGGTATCGTGACCGCCGAACTCGGTGGGCCGGCTGCCGTCACCGACATGTTCGCGCGCGCAGCGGTCGGGCTTCTCAATTCGGCATCGGGCTTCAACTCCTGGACGGCGTCTGCCTTCGAGGTGGATTCCGACGGTCCGATCGCCGCCGGTATCGACGGTGAGGCGGTGGAGTTGACGCCGCCGGCCGTGTTCACCATCGAGCCCGGTGCTCTGCAGGTCCGCATCCCCACGACGGCCATCGGCCGCTCGCCGGCAGCCTTCGTCCCGCAGGTCCGGCAAGCCGTGGTCGAGATCGTCCGACGCGCGTTCCTTCCAGCCACCGCGTGGCAGCCGTTGCCGCGTCGATGAGGTGCGCTGTGGCAAGGTAACGGCGTGACGGAAAGGCCGATGCCGACCACTCGGCATGTTCTGCGCGCCGGTGCCCCCGCGATCGTCGGGGGGTTGCTCGCGGTCGCGGGCATGGTGACCCTGTACCTGCTGCTCCCCGAACCCGCAGGTGACGACCCACCGTGGTTTGTCTTCGTGTCGATAGTGGTGGTCAGTGTGGTCTACTCGGCGGCGGCGGTATGGTCGCTGCTGTACATCAACCGCGCCAAGCATCCCCTGCGCGCCGGGTTCACGCTTCTGACCGTCATGGTCACCGCGATGGTGGTGATCTTCGCGTTGACCTACCTGTCCTTGAGCATCAACGATCCGTCCAACTTCAACGTGCCGCTCACCAAGGTGAGCTCGCTGTACTTCACGATGACGATCCTTTCGACGGTGGGTTTCGGCGACATCGTCGCGAGCTCGGACGCCTCACGCATCGCTGTGATGATCCAGATGGTGGTGGGGCTGTCGCTGATCACCGCGTTGGGCCGCGTGCTCGTGGAAGCCTCCCGGAGAGCCGCCCGCCGGCGCTACGGGAGCGGCGATCAGGCCGGTTTGCCCTGATCGAAGTCCCCGCGCCGCACGGCGTCGGTGATCTCCTCGACCTTGGCCCAGATGACCGCCCGCACCTCTGGGGCGCTCATCTCCCCGATGTGGGTGATGCGCCCCTCGATGTGACCGTCGAGGGGGAGTTCCGGGTAGGCCACGAGATGACGCTTGTACTCGGCCTCGGTGGCGATCAGGTGGTTGGTCACGCCGGGCACGTCGATGTGGGCGGCCGTGTAGGGGCTGATGAACAACTCGTGGGTGCTGTAGATGTTGGTCACCCGGTCACCGATGACGTGCAGGTCGTCGTGCAGTTGCTCCAGGAACGGCGACCCCTCGGCCATGTCCGACAACGCGGGCGTGATGTCGCGGGGCGTCCAGTTGAACAACCGCGAGACCCGTCGCGCACTCGTCGACCCCAGCCACGGGGCGCCGACGCTGACGACGTGAAGGACCTGGTGCGGGTGGTCCACGGCGTAGCGCAAGGAGGCGATCGCGCCCTGCGAGTGCCCGACCAGGACGACGGGTGAGTCCGCGGACCGGCCCTGGCGCTCCAATCCGCGCTGGATGTCCCGGGTGAGATGCTCCTGCGACTTGTGCAAGGGCAGCGTGACGCCGAAGTTGGCAAGGGTGATCAGGAAGGCGTTGGGATGCCGTTCGAGGACCCGCCGCATCATCAGAGTCGCTGCCACGCCGCGGATGGCGGTACCCGCGACGATGGGCACGGCTACCGGCACGGCGTCCTCCCACGTCCCATCAGGACTTTCACCGTAACCGATGTTGTGGGCTGACTCAGGTGTACCGCGCCGCGATGTCGTCGGCGATCTCGGAGCGCTGACGGCCCTCCACGTCGATGGTCCAGTCCGACGCCTGCTCGTAGAAGGGCAGCCTGCTGCGCATCAGGTCCACCGCGGACGTGCGGTTGTCGAGGGTGGGGCGCCGCGGGTCGCCGGCCACCTTGTTGGCGAGGCGTTCGAGGTCACCGGCCAGGAACACGACGTGCCCGTTGGCCTTCAGCAGTGCGACCTTCCGCTCGCTGTAGTGCTCGCGGCCCTCGTCGTCGAGGTCGACCACGATCCCGCCTCCGGCGTCGATGATCAGGCCGTCCATGGTCGCGAGTTTGCGCAGGACGTGGTACTCGGCCTCCCGGAATGCCGGCCACCCCTGTTGCTCGACGAACTGTGGGATCGGCGCCCCCACCTCGTACTCGACGAGCACGTCGGTGGACATGACCGGCCGCTTGGTGATGAAGCAGACCCGGCGCGCGATGTTGGTCTTGCCGACGCCGCGCACGCCTATGAGGACGATGTTCACGCACCCCACTGTGGCACGGTCGGGCCCGATCCCTGGCACAGTTCGAGTATGGATTCTGGCCTCGACGTCTCGGACGCACGCCATCGTGTCGCGATCATCGGTTCCGGCTTCGGCGGGCTCTTCGCGGCCAAGCGCCTCAAACGTGCCGAGGTCGACATCACGCTGATCTCGCGCGTCTCCCACCACACCTTCCAGCCCCTGCTGTACCAGGTGGCCACGGGGATCCTCTCGCAAGGTGAGATCGCCCCGGCGACCCGCGAGATCCTGAAGCGGCAGAAGAACGCGAAGGTCCTGCTGGGCGAGGTGAGCGAGATCGATCTGGACGCGCGCACGGTCACCTCGGCGGTGGGTGCGCTTCGTACGGTGACCGAGTACGACTCACTGATCCTGGCGGCGGGCGCCGAGACCGGCTATTTCGGCAACGACGCGTTCGAGCCGTTCGCCCCGGGCCTTAAGAGCATCGACGACGCCCTCGAGCTGCGTGCGCGCATCTTCGGGGCGTTCGAGATGGCCGAACTGGAGACCGACCCCGATGCCGTGGCCGCCTGGATGACCTTCGTCGTCGTCGGTGCCGGACCCACCGGTGTGGAGCTCGCGGGGCAGATCGTCGAGCTGTCCAGGCGCACCATCAAACACGACTTCCGGCGCATCGATCCGCGCGATGCCCGCGTGATCCTGGTCGAGGGTGGCGACCACGTGCTCAGCACGTTCGGCCCGAACCAGTCGGTGAAGGCGCAGAGACAACTGACCAAGATGGGCATCGACGTGCGGTTGCAGGGGCTGGTCGACGCGGTCAACGAGACCGGCGTCGAGGTGCGCTTCCGCGACGGCCATTTGGAGCACATCGCGTCGCGCTGCGTGATCTGGGCGGCCGGCGTGCAAGCCTCGGCACTCGGCCAGCAGGTCGCCGAGCAGAGTGGCGCCGAGGTCGATCGCGCCGGGCGCGTGAAGGTCCTGCCCGACCTCACCCTGCCGGGGCACCCCGAGGTCTTCGTGCTCGGGGACATGATCGCGCTCAACGATCTGCCCGGGGTCGCGCAGGTCGCGATGCAGGGGGCGAAGTTCAGCGCCGGCAAGATCCGCGCCCGGCTCGATGGCAAGCCGGAGCAGGAGGCGTTCAGTTACTTCGACAAGGGGAGCATGGCGACGATCTCGCGGTTCCGTGCCGTCGCCAATGTCGGCCGGCTGGAGCTGCGGGGGTTCATCGCCTGGTGCGCCTGGTTGTTCATCCACATCCTGTACCTGGTGGGCTTCCAGGAGAAGATCTCGACGCTGGGCCACTGGGCGGTGGCCTTCATTGGTCGCAGCCGGGCCGAACGGACCTTCACACTCGAGCAGGCGCGGGGCTCGCTGACCGATGAACGCGAACCGCGAGTGCCTGGGACCGGGTAGTGCGGCTTGCGGCGGGACGGTGCGCAGCAGGTGCACTCGGCGGGCGCGGCCGACACAGCCCCCCAGAGCCCCTCAGCGCACGTCCTCGATTCCGCGCCGGGCCAGTTCATCGGCCCGTTCGTTCTCGGGGTGGCCGTTGTGCCCCTTGACCCACTCCCAACTCACATCGTGGCGCGCCACCGCGGCGTCGAGGCGTTGCCACAGGTCGACGTTCTTCACCGGTTGTTTGGACGCGGTCTTCCAGTTGCGCCGCTTCCACCCGGGCAGCCATTCGGTGATGCCCTTCAGGACGTAGGTGGAGTCGGTGGTGACGACGACCTCCGAGCGCCGGGTCAGCGACTCGAGCGCGCTGATCGCCGCCATGAGCTCCATGCGGTTGTTGGTGGTCTGCGCCTCGCCGCCGAACATCTCCTTCTCGTGGCCGTTCCAGCGCAGCACGGCACCCCATCCCCCCGGTCCTGGGTTGCCCGAGCACGCCCCGTCGGTGAACGCGTGAACCGTCACCCCAGCACCTTGAGGACCACATCGATGCCGTGGTCGAGATCCTCGCGGGAGATCGTCAAGGGTGGTGCGAGCCGCATCGTGGTCGCGTGGGTGTCCTTGACGATCACGCCGAGATCGAGCGCGGCTTCGCATCGGGGCCGAACGGGCGCGAACTGTTCGTGCACCTCCACACCGGCCCACAGGCCGCGGCCACGCACCTCGCGCACTGTCCCCGGGGCCTCGTGGGTGAGGCGCTGAAGCATATGAGCGCCGAGCTCGGCGCTGCGCTGCTGGTACTCCCCGGTGGCCAGCAGGGCGATCACCTCGCGGGCTATGGCGAGGGCCAATGGGTTGCCGCCGAACGTCGAGCCGTGTTCGCCGGGGCGCAGTACACCGAGGACGTCGCTGCGGGAGGCCACTGCCGAGATCGGCACGATCCCACCGCCGAGAGCCTTGCCGAGCAGCAGCACGTCAGGGGTGACCCCCTCGGCGTCGCAGGCCAGGGTGTGACCCGTGCGCCCGAGGCCGGACTGGATCTCGTCAGCGATGAAGAGCACGTTCGCGTCCCGGCACATCTGGGCCACGGACCGCAAGTACCCGTCCGGCGGGACGATGATCCCTGCCTCGCCCTGGATCGGTTCCACCAGGAACGCGACGACGTGCGGGTTCTCGAGCGCCGCGGCGAGTTCGTCGAGGTCGCCGTACGCGATCGCCTGGAAGCCCGGCGTGTAGGGGCCGAAGTCGTTGCGTGCCACCGGGTCGTCGCTGAAGGAGATGATCGTCGTGGTGCGGCCGTGGAAGTTCTGGTGGGCCACCAGGATCACAGCTTCGCCGTCCGGCACACCTTTGTGGCGGTAGCCCCATGCCCTCGCGGTCTTGATCGCGGACTCGACGGCCTCGGCGCCGGAGTTCATCGGAAGCGCGCGCTCGAGTCCGACGAGATCGGTGAGTTCGGCGCAGAAGGGGCCGAGCTGGTCGGAGTGGATGGCCCGCGATGTCAGCGTGAGCCGGTCCAACTGCCGGTGTGCGACCTCGGTGAGGCGCGGATGCCGGTGACCGAAGTTCAGTGCGGAGTAGGCGCTGAGGAAGTCGAGGTACCGCCGGCCCTCGACATCGGTCACCCAGGCACCCTCGGCTTCGGCGATCACGACCGGCAGGGGGTGGTAGTTGTGGGCTCCCGCGCGTTCCTCCAGGGCGATGTACGAGGCGCTGTCCATACCACCACCGTACCCCCGCTCCCGCCTCGTCAGGGCCCGCCGAGCCGCAGGGATGGTACGGTAGGGGGGTATCCCGAAGTTCTGGAGGAACCCCACGTGTGCAGTCCTGCCGTTTGCCCGACCTGTAAGAAGGCCTCGTACTCCGGCTGTGGCAATCACGTCGAGCAGATCCTCGGCCACCTACCTGCCGAGCAGCGCTGCTCCTGCCCGCCGAAGCCGCGTGGCGGCTGGTTCCGCTTCTAGGCCTCTGCTGGAACCATCCGTGAGCGCTCCTGGCACCGGTGGAACTGCACGGATGGCCACTGACCGCCGGTCAGCGGCCGCCCAGCACCCGCCGGTACTGCTCGGCGTAACGCCGTGCCATCTCGTCGACGGTGAACTGTGCCGCCACGGCGTCCTTGGCCGCCTTACCGGCGTCCCGGCCCTCATCGCTGAGCGCTAGGCGGACCGCCGCGATCAGCGCGGGCACGTCGCCCGCGTCGTAAAGCATCCCGGTCCGGCCGTCCTCGATCACGTCCTCGGCCGCCCCCACCCTGCTGGCCACGACCGGAACGCCGGCGGCCATCGCCTCCAGGATCGTCATGGGCATGCCTTCGCGGTAGGAGGGCTGCACGAGGACGTCGAGACTCGCGTACACGCCGGCCATGTCGTCGCGGAAGCCGAGGAAGTGCACGTTGGTGCCCGCCTGCTGCTCGAGTTCATCGCGCAACGGTCCCTCTCCAACGAGCGCGAAGTTGGCTTGCGGTACGGCTGCGGCGAGGGCGAGGAAGTCGCCGGGCGCCTTCTCCGGTGCCAACCGGGCGACCATTCCGACGAGGGGGTGGGGGAGATCGATTGTCGGCGCTGCCCCCTCGAAGGCGGTCGGGTCCACCCCGTTCGGGATGGTCATCGCGTCGGCGATCCCGTACGCGCTGCGCAGACTGTCGCGCGCTTCGTCGGAGACTGCGAACACCGCGTCGGCGCGTTGCAGGACGGGCTTGTCGAACCTGTTCTGCGGTCCGGTGTCGAAGCGGTGATTGGTGGCGACCATCGGCACCCCACCGCGCGTGGCGAAGAAGCCGTAGAGGTTGGCCTTGTACCCGTGAGTGTGGAGCAGGTCGATGTTGAGGTCCCGGATGTCGCGGCGCAGTCGCCGCACTGCGGCGGTGTCGAGGCGCCCTCCGCACGCAAGCAGTTTCACCGGCACCCCGTTCGTGAGCGCGTAGTCTGCGACCTCGACGTTGCGGCTGTGCGCGTTGTCGAAGACCTCGAGCGTGGGGTGCACGCCAAAGCGGGGTAGGGCCTCACACAGCCCGACCACCATCTTCTCCGCGCCGTACACGCCGCTGCTGGAGATGAGGTGCAGAACTCTCACGGGCCCACCCTACGGGTAGCCTGCTCCCGTGAGTGGCGTGCGCGATGTGGCCCGGGCGGCCGCACAGCGGTTGTACGCACGCTGGCGACGGGCACCGCTTCAGGACGCCGTTCTCCTCGAGGCCTTCGAGGGAACCGCTGTGTCGTGCAATCCGGCCGCCATTGCCGACCATCTGCTGGCCCACACCGATCTGCCGCTGGTGTGGGCGCTGCGGGAATCGGTGCCCTTCGATGACCGCCGAGTGCGCAGTGTCCGCTACCGCTCGTCGGCCTACTACCGGGCCTTGGCCACCACTCGCTACCTGGTCAACAACGTGACGTTCCCGCCCCTGTTCGACAAGCGCGACGATCAGGTCTACCTGAACACCTGGCACGGCACGCCTCTGAAACGGATGGGGCGTGATGCTGGTGCCCCCTTCTCGCAGATCGCGAACACCGTGGCCAATTTCGAGGCGGCCGATGTGCTGCTATCCGGCAGTCCTTACATGACAAGCACCATGTATGCGCAGGCCTATGGCGTGGACACAGCCCACGTGGTGGAGGTGGGTTCGCCGCGTATCGACGTGCAGTTCGTCCCCGGCGACGACCCCGACCTCGTGCTCTACGCCCCAACATGGCAGGAGGCCAGTTACACCCGCGCAGTCGATGATCTCGATGAGGTGGCCGCGCGTATGGCCGCGATCGCCGAGGCTGTGCCCAGGGGACTGCGCCCGGTCCTGAGAGTGCACGGCAAGCTGGCCGCGCAGGCCGCGCGGGATCCCCGCCTGATGCCGTACCTGATCGCCCCGGAGGTGGGCACCAACGCACTGCTCGCCCGGTGCCGCACCGTGATCACCGACTTCTCCAGCGTTGCGTTCGACTTTCTGGCGACCGGTACCCGGCTGATGTTCTTCACACCCATGGACTACCCGCGCGGGGTGTACCTGTCCGACGACGATCTGCCCGGACCACGCACCGACGACCTCTCCGCCCTGCAGCAGTGGCTCTCCGACGGGCCACCCGCGGCGCCGGTCACGGTGGAATCGGCGCGAGCGCGCTTCTGCCCCCAGGAGGACGGCAAGGCGACCGCTCGCGTGGTGGAGCGGCTGCTCGGGTGAGGCCCCGCGGCCTAGTGGTGACCGCCCCTGGCTGTCTTTCGGTGAATATGTGACACGTGAGGTGCAACATTCTCGCCGGAAGGTTGGCTGGGGTCGGGGTTTGCCCGGCGGTGTCGCGGCTGTGTGTCTTTTGGTGAGTATGTGACACGTGAGGTGCAACATTCTCACCGAAAGGTTGGCTGGGGGCCGGCCGGAGCGATTCTCACCGAAAGGTTGGCGCGCCGGGGGGCCGGAGCGGGGTGGGCTTGCCCCCCGGGGGACCACCCTCAACCACAGTCGCGCTGAGTGAGGGCCGACGGTTTAGGTTTGGTCCATGGCCTCCAGCCCGCTGCGGATCGCGATGGATCGCGGGCGGTCGGCCATCGACGGCCGCACCGCACTGCGGGAATGGAAGCGCCGGGAGCCGACGCGGCCCCGGCACATCGGGGTGTTCGTCTACTTCGGCTCGGGTGGGCAGTACCTGTACCAGATCCGTGATTGGCTGACCCCCCTGGCGGCGCTGGCCGAGCGGGTGCCGGTGGCCATCGTCGTGCGAGACCCCCGCGTCGCACTGGCCCTCACCGACCTGACGCCGTTGCCCGTGCTGCTGGCCCGCTGGCTGGCCGACGTCGACACCCTGATGAACACCTACACGCCCGATGTCGTCCTCTACGTCAATCAGAACGTCTCGAACTTCGACGTCCTGGCCTACGCCAGACCGCAGCACGTGTTCCTCAGCCATGGGGAGAGCGACAAGGTCTACATGGTCTCCAACCAGGCCAAGGCCTACGACGTGACCTTCGTGGCTGGGCGGGCCGCGGTCGACCGGTATCGCGCGGCTCTGCACGACTTCGACACCGACACGAAACTGCGCGTCATCGGCCGTCCGCAGTTGCATGTTCCGCAGTCGCCCCCGGAGGACCTGCCCACCACCGATCGGCCCCGCACGGTGGTCTATGCCCCCACCACGGAGGGCAGCGCCGCGCCGATGGAGTACGGATCGCTGGCCAGCCACGCAGTGGAGATGGTGCAGGCGCTGCTCGCCGACGGCGGGTACCGGATCATCTTCCGCCCCCACCCGCAGGCCGGCAGGCGGCTGAGTTCGCACGCGAACGCCGTGCGCAGGATCACGGCGCTGCTCACGGATGCGCCCGGTGGGCATTACGTGGATTCCACGCCGCGGTTCGGTTGGCAGCGAGAAGTGGGCGACGCCCTTGTGTGCGACATCTCGGCGGTGGCGGTGGACTGGTTGACCACGGGCAAACCCCTGGTCGTCACCCGGCCCGTGCAGCCGCTGGCACCGATCCTGGGCGGCGGGATGCTGGCAGCCATCCCGTTGCTGTCGGTCGAGCGGTCACCGTCTGTCGTCGAGGCCCTCGATCATGCGGCGACGCCTGAGGCTCTCGAGCAGTTGCGCGCGTGGGCCGACTACTACTTCGCCGCCGGGGACGTCGAGACGTTCGTGGCGGCGGTCTTGGAACTCGCCGGCAACGGCGCCGAGGAGAGGTAGGCGTGAGATGACCGATGACACCCCATTGCAGCGCTGGCACGAGGTCGTGCGAAGCCGGAACCCGGCTCTGCTGAACCAGATGTTGGCCGAGGACGCGGTGTTCCATTCCCCGATCCTGTTCCGTCCCCAACAGGGCAAGGACCTCGTCGCTCTCTACCTGACCGGCGCGCTGCACGTGATCGCGAATCCGTCGTTCCATTACATCCGGGAAGTGGTCGACGGCAACGACGCGGTGCTCGAGTTCGAGACCCAGATCGACGGGGTGCATGTGAACGGTGTCGATCTCATCACGTGGAACGACCAGGGCCTGATCAGCGACTTCAAGGTCATGATCCGCCCGCTCAAGGCCGTCAACGTCGTCCATCAGCGCATGGCCGAACTGCTCGAGCAGTTGTCGTGAAGGCGCTGGTCCGTACCCCGAGTCCGCGCCTGGCCGAGGGGTTGTTGACCCACATCGAACGGCAGCGCGTCGACTATGACCTGGCCCGGCGGCAGTGGGACGGCTACGTCGAGGCGCTGGAGTCGGTGGGGTGGCAGCCGGTCGAGGTGGCCCCGGCCCCGGAGCACCCCGACAGCGTGTTCGTGGAGGACGCCCTTGTCGTCCACGGTCCCAAGGCCATGGTCACGCGTCCGGGTGCGGTGCAGCGGCGCGGTGAGACGGCGGGTGCCTCCGCCGCGGCCGAGTTGCTCGACCTGCAACTCGGCGCGATCGCCGGCCCGCAGACCCTGGACGGCGGGGATGTGCTGAAGATAGGCGACCGCTGGTATGTCGGTGTGGGGGATCGCAGCACGGTGGGTGCGTGCGAGCAGCTCGCCGAGTTCTTCGGCGTCGAGGTCGTTCCCGTGCCCGTGACGAAGGTCCTGCACCTCAAGAGCGGGGTCACCGCCCTGCCGGACGGCACCGTGATCGGGTACCCACCGCTGGTCGACGACGCGGGGGTGTTCGAGCGTTTCCTGGCCGTGCCCGAGGAGCCCGGTTCACACGTCGTGGTGGTCGATGACGACACCGTTCTCATGGCCTCCTCGGCCCCTCGGACCGCACGGATGCTCCAGGACCGCGGCCTGCGCACGGTGCAGGTGGACATCGGTGAGTTCGAGAAGCTCGAAGGGTGCGTCACCTGTCTGTCGGTGCGCGTGCGCTGATCAGTCGGGCCAAGGGCTGCGACGGCTGAAGGTCCTGTCGTCGTCTCCTGCCGCCTGGAACCCGGCGCGGTTGTCCAGTTCGAGGATGATCGCCGGTATCAGGGACTGGACGCCGTACTCGTACTCGTCGGGCAGCCCGACCAGTCGCTGCAGGGTCAGCACGCGCATATCGGCGTCGCGGGTGATCGCCAGAGACAACAACGGCGCCCCTGCCGGGTCGGTCACGAGGGCCCGGCCTTCCCCGAGTTCTTGCCGCGTCGCCCGCATCTTCGCCCGCACGCGCCCGGCCAGTTCCACGGTGATGTCCACGGTTCCCAGGGACCCTACGCCGTGCCATCCGACGCGGCCGACTTCGTGCTGCCCGACCATGATCAAGGTGCCGTGCAGAGACTGCTTCACCGTCAACCACGGCGTGTTCGCCATGTCCCACACGCCGATCGAGCGACCGGTCAGCGAGAAGGAACTGCGTGACAGATACCCCACCTGCGCACCGGACAGATCCACGACCGGCCACGGGCCGGGACCACGGCGGAAGTAGCGCAGGTATCCCGACCGCAGACCCAGTCCGTCGGACTGCGGCGGCGCGGGCCAGGCAGGCGGGTCCTCGCTGCGGTGTCCCGCGTCGCTGACCCAGGCGGTCCATCCCGCGCCGTCCCAGAAGCGTGCTTCATGGCGGCCGGTGGGGTCGGGCTGCCAGATCCCTTCCACGCTTCGAGACTACTCGCGGCCGGTCCGGTATCAGACCCTGATCGTGCCCACCAGCGACGGCGCGACCGGTGGCACCGGGGTCAGCGCCGGGCTGGCCAGGTCACTGAGGTCGAGACCCGCAGCAGCGAACACCGCACGGGTGTCCTGGTCACACCGGCAGCCGCCCGCGAACCTCGGCCACAGCGGTGAGGCCAGCTTCTGCGCGCGCCTCATCCATGTGCCCTCTGCCGCTCTGACATGTTCGAGCACCGCGATCGTGCCGCCGGGACGCAGGACCCGCAGGGCCTCGGCCACCACGAGTTCCGGGTCCTCCACGGAGCACAGGACGTAGGCGAAGAGGACGGAGTCGACGCTGTCGTCGGGCAGAGGGAGTTGTTCACCGACCGCATCGACGACCTCCACGGGGATGCTGCTCGCCGCCACGTTCGCCTCGGCGGCCTTGCGCATCGACGCGCTCGGCTCGATGCCCACGACCTCAGTCCCAGCCTCGGGCAGGTGGTGGAGGTCCTCGGCCGGTCCGAGACCCACGACCAGCAGGCGACCGTGCAGCGCGCGGGATACCTCGGTCCGGGCCTTACCGACGGCGCCGGAGTCCTCGGCGCGGGCCAGCAACTTGTAGACCTGTGTGAAAACCGGGTGGTCGTGCGGCGCCATGCCGTCAGCCTACGGGGGAGTGCGGGTGGGTCCGGGCGTGCACGGCGGAAAGCAGGACTCGCCCGATGACATGTCCACCGCGTAACGTCGCTATGTGCGCTTCTTGACCAACCCGTCCTACGACCTCACGTATGACGACGTCTTCCTGGTGCCGAACCGCTCGTCGCTGGTATCGCGCCACGATGTGGACCTCACGGCGCCCGACGGCACGGGGCTGACCATCCCGGTGGTTGCCGCCAACATGACCGCGGTCTCGGGTCGGCGCATGGCTGAGACCCTCGCCCGGCGCGGCGGGATGGCGGTGATCCCGCAGGACATCCCCGCGGACGTGGTGTCCGAGGTCGTCGCCTGGGTCAAGTCCAGGCACGCGGTCTTCGAGACGCCCGCAACCCTCACCCCGACCGAGACCACGGGTATGGCCCTGGCGGTGATCCCCAAACGTAGCCATGGCGCCGCGATCGTCACGGAGGATGGCGTCCCGGTGGGGGTTGTGACCGAGAGCGACTGTGCCTCGGCCGATCGATTCGCCCAGGTGCACCAGGTGATGAGCCGCGACCTGTTCGTCCTGCCCGACACCGTGACCCCGCGCGAGGCGTTCGACCGCCTGCACGCCGAGCACCGCCGTTTCGCCCCGGTCGTGGCCCCCGACGGGACGCTGGTCGGGATCATGACCAGGCAGGGCGCGTTGCGCTCGACGCTGTACACCCCGGCTCTGGATGTGCAGAACCGGCTGCGGATCGCCGCGGCGGTCGGGATCAACGGCGATGTGGGGCTTCGCGCCAAGACACTGGTGGCCGCCGGCATCGATGTGCTCGTGGTCGACACCGCGCACGGGCACCAGGACAAGATGCTCGAGGCGCTCGCGGCCATCGGGTCGGTGACGGTGCCTGTGGTGGCCGGCAACGTGGTCACCGCGGTCGGCACTCGCGAACTCATCGAGGCCGGCGCCGACATCATCAAGGTCGGCGTGGGCCCAGGCGCCATGTGCACGACGCGAATGCGCACCGGTGTGGGCCGCCCGCAGTTCTCCGCGGTCCTCGAGTGCGCTTCCGCTGCGCGCGAGGAGGGCAAGTATGTCTGGGCCGACGGGGGAGTGCGTCACCCCCGCGACGTGGCGCTCGCGCTGGCGGCCGGCGCGAGCGCGGTGATGATCGGGTCGTGGTTCGCCGGCACCCACGAGTCCCCCGGCGATGTGCAGATCAGTCCGGAGGGCAGGCCCTACAAGGAGTCGTTCGGGATGGCGTCGGCGCGCGCCGTCAGTAGCCGCACGTCCGGGGACTCCCCGTTCGAGCGGGCCCGCAAGGCGCTGTTCGAGGAGGGGATCTCGAGTTCGCGAATGTATCTGGATCCGAACAGCCCGGGTGTCGAGAGCCTGATCGACGAGATCGTCAGCGGTGTGCGCAGTTCCTTCACCTACGCCGGGGCCGCAAGTGTCGAGCAGTTCGCGGACAAGGCCCATGTCGGGATCCAGTCGGCTGCCGGGTATGCCGAGGGGCGCCCGCTGGACACCTCCTGGTGAGATGGTGAGTTGGTTGGCGCTCAGCCCAGTAGGCGGTAGAGCATCAGCGCCGCCGCGCCGATCATCGCTGCGGAGGGACCACGCTTCGAGACGCGGACGGCGGGCACGTGCTCGTCGAGCATCCTGGTCCGCAGACTCCGGTGCGTGAGTCCGGCCAACTCGTCTGCGACCGCGTCCGGGAAACCACTGAGCACCACCTCGGTGAGTTCGACCCCGGCAGCGATGGGCGCGAGAACCGCGGCCAGTGCATGCGCCGCGTCCAGCAGTGTCGCGGTGGCCGGGTCCGTGCGCAGGGCGAGCAACTGTTGCTGCAGACACATGTGCCCGCACTCGTCGCACACCGGTCCCGGAGTGCCCGCGACGATGTGGGCGATGTCACCCGTGCGCCGGGTCACGCCGGAGAGCAGCCGGCCATCGAGGATGAGCGCCATGGCCACCTGATGGTCGAGGAGGACCGTGGCCATGGCCACGTCGCCCGGGCTGTCGCGCAGGTCTGCGACCGCCGTGGCCTCGGCCGCATTGACCGCGAAGACGGGCAGGCGAAGGGCCCGCCGCAGACCGAGCGCGAGGGCGCGGCCGTCACGCTCACCCTCACCGTCCCACTCCCCGCGGGTCACGAGTCCGGCCACACACAACACCACGCCGATGACCGACTGCGGCTCGCAACGATCGATGAACGCCGTCACGGCCGACTGGACCTGATCGGTTCCCGAGGCCGGTGCCTCGTCGGTCGTGACCAGCTCGCCGGAGGCCGAGATGGTGCTCAGTCGCACGATGTCCGCGGACCGCAGATCCGCGACCACGATCACGCCGGTTCGTTTCGAGATCTCCAGCAGCGTGCCTGGAGCGCCGCCGCTGGAGACGCGGTCGCCCTCTGTGATCACACCGACGCCCAGCAGTTCGTTGACGATCACCGACACCGTGGGCCGGCTGAGGCCCAGACGTCTGGACAGTTCGGCCCGGGTGGCGGGGCCACGCGTGATGATCGACTGCAGCAGTCGACTACGGTTGCTGCGACGGGTGTCGGTCGGGTCGGAGGGCACGGGATCCGGCAGGAACGGGAAACGTCCCTTCCTGATCATGTCCTTCACCTCCCGTGCGGGCCCGTCGTACGGTGGTATCTGTGCGCTTCGACTTCGCCTTCGAGAAGAAGTATCTCCCTGCGCTGGCAGCGATAGGGGTCACTCCGCTCACCGCAAGGGTCGATGTCAGCGCTAAGTCCCTCGACGCCCGGTTCGGTCCGTGGCGTTGCCGTACCTCCCTCAGGAACATCTCGTGCGTGACTCGGACCGGCCCCTACTCGGCAGTGAAGGCTATCGGTGCCCGCGGTTCGTTCACCGACAAGGGTGCCACGTTCGGCACCACCACCGCAGGT
>WBZP01001982.1_pt2 | contig 23455 bp, 23 predicted proteins | sample 5204301 | NCBI WGS metagenome assembly WBZP01 (sample SAMN12412401, study PRJNA552823) | activated sludge metagenome | isolation source: activated sludge from nitrification reactor of wastewater treatment plant... | place: USA: Pennsylvania | collected 2017 | reverse complement strand
AGCAGGTGCGGTCAGGGAAGCCAGTCGACGCGATCGGCCAGCAGCGCGTAGCCGACGAAAGCGGCCGCGTCGATCAGGAAGTGTGCGACCACCATGGGCCCGACCCGGCGCCAGCGATAGAACAACCACCCGAACAACAGCCCCATGACCACGTTGCCGATGAACCCGCCGAACCCTTGGTACAGGTGGTAGGCACCCCTGATCAGGGCGGCAATGACGATCGCCCAGCGCTCGGACAACCCGGCCTGGCTGAGACGAAGCAGGACGAACCCCAGGATCACGACCTCTTCGAGCACCGAGTTGGTCAGCGCCTGGCCGAGCACCAGTGGCCATTCCCACCACTGGCCCGCCACTTGGGCCGCAGCGATCTGAACACTCAGACCGGCTCGGAATGCGAACAGGTAGAAGACCAAACCGGCTCCACCCACAGCGACGGCCAGGACTGTTCCACGCATCATGTCCCGCCCGGGTTGGGTCAGGTCGAAACCGATACTGCGAAACGAGTCGCCCGACCGGTGGAGCAGGTACCAAACCAGCGCCACCGCACCCAGAGGCAATAGGACGAACGACAACTGATAGGAGATCTCCAGCCACGGCCGGTCCGGCGCCACCGGGGCCACGATGCTGGTCTGTTGCTGATCCAACGGCACCCCGCTGGTCAGCCGGTTGGCCAGGTTCAGAGCCGCCCGGATCGCCGAGGCGCCGAGCGAAACCCACAGCACCACGACGACCTCGGCCCCGTAGTCCCGCGGGGACAGCTGCCCCCCACCGCGCTGCTGAGAACCGGGATCATCCACCCGCCGATTAGACAGCACAATTCCGATGCCCCACCACTCCACCCGATGACCCGGGCGCGGCCCCGGCCTACGTGGATCGCCCACGGGACGGTTGACTCGAATGTCGTGTTCGATGTCGCGGGCAGCGAAGTGCGTCAGTAGGTGCCCGGGAAGTACAGCGACCTGACTCTCCTCGGCGATCCCGAGGAGCCGACCGGATTCGACTGTCAGGCGGATGTCCAGGCGTCCCCCGCCGCCCGATCCACTCCATCCCCCGCTACTGCGACGGTGGCCCGATGCCCGAGGTCGCGCCTTCCCGCCGTTGCAGAAGTGGTTTGCCGAGGTGGACGCCCGGGTCAAGAAGGGCAAACTGACGTACCAGCTCGACCATGGTGACGGCTTGATGATCGTCACCGACGAGAGTGACTAGCAGCGCCCCTTGACGGGCCGGACTCAGTGGTTGGCGAGCCAATCCTGGTTGAAAGCGAACTCCTTGACCAAGGAGTTTTTGGTCTCCTCGGCCACCATCTTCTCGATCTTGCCCCCCACCAACGGCACGCTGGCTTTGATGTCGAAGTCGACTGTCCAATCCGAACCGTCGCCGGACGGCTTGATGGTGTTGGTCGCCGTGATCGTCACCGGAGACGAGGACTTCATGACCATGTCACCCACAAATCCGTCCCCGTCGGCACGCCAAACCTCGGACTGCTCCATCTTGGTTGTCTCGCCCAGGAACTTCTTGGCCAGATCGGGCAGGTTCGCATCCACCTCGCGGTCGACCGTCACGTTCAACCCGCCGTCGCGCGGCTCATGGTTGGTGACCGTGAAGGCGACGTCGCCCAGATCCTTGTACTTCGTGGGCGCATATTCCGCGTCCTGAAGCATCGCCATGAGTTGTTCGGGGGTCGCGTTGTAGTGGTCGGTGTTCGACAACTTGGTGGACACAGGTTCCTCCTGTTTCTGCACACTCGGTGCACCTGATTGACGTTCGGAGTATTCCGGCAACTGGGTAACGGTTGCCTGTCGAATGCCGACGCTCGGGTGTATTGGGCAGATGTCGGGGTAGAAATGTCGGCAAGCCACGGGGTGGAATGGGTCTGGGAAGAGGAGTGGAAGATGCCTGACGCGAGACTGTTGGCCGGAGCCGCGGCACTATTCGGTGTAGGAGCGGCCGGACTCGGGGTACCGGCACCTGTCCCCAGCCGCTCGGCCCCTCTCGGCGCCCAGGATTCGACCTCGCCGGACCCCGATTGGCCCGATCTGTTGCATCAATGGCTCGGCACCGCCCATGGTGGGCTGGTCAAGCAGGCCTCGACAGCGGAGTTCGTCGGCACCGGTCGCATCCGCCTCGGCCGCTCCCCATGGCTGCCCGTGTCCTACCGAACCAGTCACCTGTTGGGCCACGAGTTCAGCGCCGAGGTGTCGGCGACGTGGTTCGGTCGCCCAGTGGTGCGCGGTATGGATGCCTACGTCGACGGTCACGGCGTCCAGCGCGCCCATGACTCCGTCACAGTGGGTCCGGGCCTGGATTCCGACGGGGTGTCCTTTCTGTGGTCAGAGGCTGTCCTGGTCCCCGCTACGTGGTCGCTGTCGGGCGTCAAATGGACGCAGGGCTCGGACACCACATTGACTCTGGACGTCTCCGGATCGGATGTGGCCGCCCCGGTGACCGCCACCTTGGAGTGCGATCCCCACACGGGACTGCCGAAGTCATTCGAGGTCCCTTGGCGATCCAAGAACACCGAGGGCACCGTGGGCGCCGGCTGGCGCGTGTCCTATCTCGACTGGCGCCAGGTGGGCGAGGAATGGGCGCCCGGACTGGTTCAGGTCAAGTGGCAGGACGAAGACAGGCCGTGGTTCCGCATGCGCATGGAGCCGCCTGTTCTCAACGTCGACGTCGCGCCGGCCCTGGACGTCGCTCGCGAGGCACTTCGCTCTCAGCTGGAGCTCGCGGCCACCCAGGTCTGACCTCAGGCTCTGGATCAAGGACCCACTGCAGGGCATTCGGTGGTCAGAAGTGCGAGTGGGGGTGCTCGTGCCGGTTTGCCCGCCGTGCAGCCTGGGCATCCCCCCGGTAGCAGCGGAACCGACCGGTCATCTGCACCGTCACATCGGTCAAGGCGATCGAACAACCCGATCCCGGCTCCCAGACAGGGTCTGAGTCGGGCGAACGTCGCTTAGGCTGGGCACATACGGGGCAGCTGCAAGTCGGGCGGCGCGGGAAAGGCTTCACAATGGTTTCCCCCAGGGGGTTGAGGATACTTGCGGCGTGCATCGCCGTCGCAGTTCCTGTCGCCTTGGTAGGGCTTCCCGCGTTGGCCGCGGCACCCAGTCCCAGCAACTCGCCCAAGGGCGCCCAGACCGGGTCGGACCCATACCTGTCGCCGCAGGGCAACGGCGGTTACGACGTGACCAACTACGACGTCACACTGTCCTTCGACAAGGCCACGCACGGTATCGCCGCAGCGACGGTGATCATCACCGCGACGGCAGACCAGGCGTTGCGCCAGTTCAGTCTGGACGCACGGTCCGGACTCAGCATCGCCGATGTCCGAGTCGACGGCCGTCGGGCCGACTTCAGCCATCGCCACGACAAGTTGGTGGTCAACTCGTTCGGGGTCATCGACAAGGGCGGTCGGTTCCGAGTGCAGGTCCGTTACTCAGGCGATCCGATCCCGGTGGATGACGTCTCGGGCCGCGGCCAGTTCGGGTGGCTACATACCCGCAACGGCTCTGTCACCTACACCGAGCCGACCGGCACCTCGACCTGGCTCCCCAGCAACGACATCTTCTACGACAAGGCCACCTGGCAGGTGAGTCTGTCCGCCCCCAAGGGCCTGTTCGGCGTCTCGACTGGGGCCTTCCTGGGCCGACAGGACAAGGGGGGCAGGACCCTGAGCCAGTGGCGTATCGACACCCCCATCCAGCCGTATGCGCAGGTCGTGGCTTTCGACAAGTTCGACTACAGCCGCGAGCCCATCGCCGGCCTGCCTGCCTTCACCGCCGTGGCCAAGGGCTCCGGAGTCACGGTGGGCCAGATCCGCAAGCGGACCGATCACGCCCTCAGGTGGCTGGTCCCCAAGTTGGGTCGCTATCCCTTCCAGTCGACCGGAGGAATCGTCGTCAACGGCGCTGATTCCGCGATGGAGACCGCCGGGCGGCCCACCTACAGCTCGGGCAGTTACAACACCAGCACAGCCACCGTGCTGCATGAACAGGCCCACCAATGGTTCGGCAACACACTGACCGCCACCAACGCCCGCGACATCTGGTTGCACGAGGGCTTCGCCACGTACCTGGAGAACGTCGAGACCGCGCAACGCACCGGCCGCCCGATCGGCGACATCGTGCACGAGCAGTACGTCTGGGACGGGTGGGGCGCGAAATGGCGCGGTCAGTTCGGTCGCGTCTCGCTGCACGAACCGACGACCCGCTACCTGCTCAACACCACGCCCTACTACCGGGGCCAAGCGGCCCTGCACGCGCTTCGCCGCGCAATCGGTGACGATGCGTTCTGGGACGTGCTGCGCGCCCTGGCCGATGAGCCAGTCGGGCGGACTAGCACAACCGCAGAGGTGATCGCCGAAGCCGAGACAGTCAGTGGCCTGGACCTGGCCGCCTGGGCCGACACCTGGGTGTACTCAGTGGGTGCCCAGCAGTTGCCCGAGGCCCCGACGCAGCGGTCCGTCATCGATCAGGTGGGGCCCTACATCCTCGATGCCGCGGGGGACTACGTATGGGATCCCCGGGGTAATGTGCTCAGACAGTTGCGCAAGGCCCACAAGAGCTGGCAGCCACTGGACCAGTTGACAATCACCAAGGTGAGCACCATGAAGCACGGGCGGAACACCCGCTACTTCGCTGACTTCGAAACCACGGTCGGGGTGATCTATCCGGCTCCCTACAAGTCGTGCTTCGTCTTCGACCGCGGCAATGCCGAGATCCTGTCGGGGTCACTGATCGGCGTTCGGCACTCCGACAGTTTCCAGCCGAATCACTTCACTCCTGCGCCCTGCGAGCGGGTCTGGAACTGACCCTCCCTCGGTGGGTGGCGTCGGCGACCTGTCAGGTACCGTCCTCAGTCCTGGCCGTACCCGTGACTGGTCAGGACTTGACCCTGACCGCCGACTGCAACTCCCCGGATCCGTACGGCCCCAGGGCCTGGCCGTCCTCGGCGTAGTGCAACAGCGCCACCGAGAACACTGCGCGTAGGGCGCTGATCAGAGCCTGCGCCGCCAAGATCACGATGACACCCAAGGCGATGAGCGGCACCCCGAGCGCCAACTTGTCCGCTGCGATCGCGAAGACGCCGCCGACTGCCGCGATGATGCCGGGCAGCAGGGCGAGTAGTCCGATGAGCGCGCCGATCCTGACTCCCCCGGCGATCTGCTTTCCCCAGGTCTGACGGATCAGTCCGACCGATGCCTTGACCGCCTCGAGGGGGCCTTTGCCCCGCAGCATGATCATCGGGAGCACGAAGAACGAGATCACAGACCACACGACAGCGGCCAGCGAAGCCAGGACCAGGCGCACGATGGTGATGATCACGTTGTCGCCACCATTGCCCTGGATCATCGACAGCAGCCAACCCACCAGAGTCTGGATGGCCGCCCACCCCAGGAGCGCCGGCAGGTGCGCGAACGCCGCACCGATCCCGGCGCCGAACGAGGAGTCCCGGTCGTGCATCTCCTCGTTGGCGCAATGCACGAGTCCGGCCATGCAGATCTGAGTGACGAGAGTGCCCAGGTAGGCAGCGACGACAAGAACGACAACGCCGATCACGATCGTCGACGTCGGAAGGTCACCGCCCTCGGCCACCTTGTTCAGATCCTTGGCAGAGGTGGTGACGCCCAGTATTCCCAGGCCCAAGGCCCCCACAACGAGCACCACCACGATCGCCACGATGCCCGCCACCACAGGGAACAACAGCATGTAGGGGTTGCTCTTGACGATCCCGAAGGTCTGTTTGGTGATCGTCCTGCTCTCTGACCAGGAACCCATCGCGTCCTCCCAAGGAAGCCTTACCTGATCATGGTCGATCCGAAGGCCGGATGCACCGCCCATCCGGCGATACGCGTCAGGTCAGCTCAGGCAGATCGTGGGCAGGGGCCCGCCGGCCAGAAACGCGGACAGGACGGCGACGGCTTGGGGGTTCACAGGGATCGCACCATGCTCCACCGGTGCGGGACATGCCTTCTGCAGACGATACTCGGCGATATCGGGCAGGACACTGGAGTCGACCGGCCGGATCACGGCGTCGGTGTCTGACCATACCGACAGCCAATCGCCCGGGTATGTCACCGGCGGCAGACTCTCAATCAGATCCGAGTCGGTTCGCAACTGTTGGCATGCCTTGGGGCATTGCCCGATCAGGGCTCCGGCGTCGGCAGTTGTCGTGCCGTTGTGCGGGGTGCCTAGGGTGACGACCTTGCGGAAGAGTTCCGGATCATCCGCGGTTGCGACGCGAGCAGTGATCCCCCCCGCGGAGTAGCCCACCAGATCCGGCGGCGTCTGGCCGGCCGCCACCAGTTGACGGGCACGCGCCTCGACGATGCCGGCGTAGTCGCGCAGGTCCCCTTCGCCATCACCGATCGCAATGACTTCCGACTGGACTCCCTTGAGTTGGAGTTGCCGTGAAAGAGCATCGAGTTGCTCGGTGCCGCCGCCGTACCCGGGTATGAGCAGAACTGTCCCCTGTGGCTGCGCAGCTCGCACTGCAGTGGGTAGCGGCGAGCCCCTGAGCGCGAAGAACCAGAACCCCGTGGCAAGGACAAGAACCGCCGCGACCGCCCCCAGCGCCTTTCCGACAGTCACATGAACCTCCGCGATCAGCATGCGCGTCGAGCGCGGGCACAGGCAAGCCTGAGGTCGCCTCACCCATGATCCACGGATAGGTTCGCAGAGACGAGAGGAAACCCCACATGAGCCACGAGGCTGACAGCGACGCCACTCTGCACCTGGACGGACGCCACCGGGACACCCTGACCCAGATCTTCCAGCATCCGGTGAGCCACAACATCGAGTGGAACAGGACGCTGTCGCTGCTGGAGGCCGTGGGCGATGTCACCGAGGAGCACGACGGTCGGTTCAAGATCCACGTGGGCGACGAGACCGAGGTGTTCAACCGGCCCCACGGCAAGGACCTGACCGAGCAGCAGGTGGTCGATCTTCGTCGCATGCTCCACACCGCCGGCCTACAGCCCAAGCCGAAGGGCGAAGAAGTCTGATGCCCGAACATCACGTCACCGACGCGGTGGATGTCGCCGGGCATCGGGTCGTGGCAGCGGTGGACTTTCACGAGACCACGGTCTTCCGCATAGACGCGGCCTCGGCACGTCATCCCGAAATGATCACCCCACGCGATCCGCGTGGCTTGGCACGCAACGTGTTCCACCACAAGGGCAACCCTGATGGGACTTACGAGGCCGACAGCGACGACTATTGGCGAACGGTCGGACATGCCTTGGCGCCGGCTGACGAGATCCTGCTGCTCGGAAACGGCAAAGGCAAGGCGAATGCCAGTCACCATCTTGTGGCGTGGCTCGAGAAGCACATGAGTGACGTGGCCGCGAAGCTGGTCGCCGACGTCCGGGCGGATCTATCGGCACTCACCGATGAACAGGTGCTACGCGCCGCGCAGACCTATTTCGGGGAACCGCCGGCGCGCGATCACGCAGATTCCCAGCGCGGCGCACGCTGATCCTCAGGCCGGTGTCGGGTCCGACTGGGCCTGATGCGGCTCGGCCGAGGTGGCACTCAGTGGCGGGGGCTTCTGGCCGCGACTGAGGAGCCGGTCAAGCCCCAGGAAGATCAGCGCCATGATCAGTCCCAGGATCACGATGACGACGATGTTCACGGCGACCCCGGCGTAGCCCTCGAGCTCGACGCCGGGCAACAGGGGCGACGGGTCATTCACGTTGATGAAGCTGTAGGGGTACCAGTGCTGGGGCTCTCCCTGGATTGTGGGCTGGATGCCGTCGACCAGGGCCAGGTTGCGGGCCGGCGGCGAGGTGGTGGCTGCGCCGTGGATCAGGGTATAGATCAGCCACAGGATCGGGATCAACATCATCTTCCAGACCAAATCCATGGTGAACCTGGGCCGAGGACCGAAAAGCAGGAACCCCAGCAACGTGGCCCAGGGGACGATGTAGTGGAAGCCCATGTTGGTGTAGACGTCGATGCCCTTGGGGTTGGCCAGCGGCGCCAGGATCAGGGCATAGATGAGCCCGGTGATCACGATCATCACGAGGCTGGTCATGCGTAGCCAGCGGAATCCCTTGCCGTCCCTGTCGGGCTTTGCGAACAGAGTCCAGTTGATGATCAGCGCGAAGATATTCGACCAGACCGTGAAGTAGCTCAAGGTGAAGACCATGCCGTTCACGGCACCGCCGTTGCCTTGGGCAGTGGCGGACACGAACAAGCTGACGACCAGCGAGGCGGTACCCACCAGGGCAACGATCAGGCTGTAGATCCGTGCGACGGGAACCATCCCTCCGCGCGGCGCGACGGTCAACGGTGCAGAGCCGGCCTGGGAGGGTGCTGTGGCAGTCATGAACAGATGGTGGCGCAGATGTCGAGTCGATGCGCCCTGATCGACAGTCATGGGCGCGGCCGCGCAATCGCGACAGGTCGTGCGGACAGCCGCGACCCCGGGACGCTCACGGCAGTACCGGCCAGCCCATATACTTATGCGGGTCGCCGGGAGCACCGGCAACAGGCCGCCTTAGCTCAGTCGGTAGAGCAACGCACTCGTAATGCGTAGGTCGTCGGTTCGACTCCGACAGGCGGCTCCGCAAATCCCCTGATCAGTAGGCGTGTCGCGGTTTCCTGCCCTCGCACAAGCGTTCGATTGGCAGCAACGTGGTGGTGGGCCCCAATATCAGTCGGTTCACTGCCCGAAGATTGTCCCGCCCAAGCGGGTAGCGGTGTCCTTGGCAACCTCGGGCATGACGTGTGAGTAGGGCATGGTCTGGGATACCTGCGAATGCCCCAGCCACTCCATGGTGGCGCGCACAGGTACGCCACTCATCATCAACATGGTTGCGGCCGTGCGCCGGGCATCGTGTAGGCGAATGTGCTGGAGTCCCGACTCCTTGAGGAGTCTCCCCCAGCGGCGACTATCGACTCCGGCGTCGATGGGGGCACCGAACTCATTGGTGAAGATCAACTCGCGTTCGTTGCTCCACTGCGATCCGGCGATGAGCTGCTGGCGGGCCTGTTCGCGCTTGCGGTGACGTAGGGAATGGATGACAGCATCGGGCAGGAACAGAGTCCGCCGTGATGTCTTGGACTTGGGTTCGACGAGGACGAGACCTACTCCTGGCCTGCGCTGCAGGGCCATGTGGACGGTCAGAACATTCTCGTCGAGGTTGACGTCGGACCATCGCAGGCCAAGGACTTCGCCCTGGCGTACCGAGCCTGCGGACAGATGGCGCAGGGATGGTGTCCCGCGTCTGAGATTCGTAGACGGGTGGCGTGGGGCAGGATCTCGTCGGTGGTCTTGGTCCAGGTTAACGGGGGGATCTGATTCATCGTTTCGGCTTCGGCCTCACCTTTGGGCTTGCCTTCGACCAGGGTCCTCAGCCCGGGGCGATTGCCGCGAGGGGCCCGCGTTCTGGATCAGTTCCAGCGGCCCTCTTGTCGTGGGTGGGCCGTGACGCGTGAGCGAGCAGGGGTTGGGTCGGCTGTGGGCCGATCCCGAGCGAGCGAAGACCACGGCAAGTAGGGTCAAGTTCATGCGAGGCTGGTCGGGCTGGTTCGTTGCTTCCTGGTTGGTTGCCGTTGTGCTGCTCACCGGCTGCTCGCCGGGGGCAAACAGCAACGATCCGACGAGTTCGGCGGGCTCGACTGTGACCACGGGTCCCGAGTCGATCACGGTGGCAGCGACCAATCCCTATTACCTGATGCAGGTGACTTACCAGGGAACCCAGGTTCAGTCCGGAACCAAGATCGCGGGCTGCACGATCGCCAGCTACTCGAAGTGTCCCGGCGCCGAGCTCTCCGGGCGGAGTCTGCAGGGAGCGTTCCTGTCGTATTCCGCGTTTCCCAAGGCGGACCTCTCCGGTGTGAACCTGAAGGTCGGCTCGATCGCCTTCGCTGACTTCACGGATGTGACCGGCCGAGGATTGGACCTCGCAGGTACGTCCTTGGTGCGGACCGACCTGTCCGGCTCGAACCTGCGCGGAACCAGAATGGTGCTCAACGACGCGGCGGAGGTGGACCTGACCAAGGCGGTCCTCGACGACGCGACTGTGGTGGACACGTCGTTCGTCAAGGCCGACTTGCGGGGGGCCTCGCTGAAAGGGGCAGTAGTTCGTGGTGACGTGTTCTCCGGGGCGGACATCCGAGGTGTGGACTTCACCGGGGCCGACCTCAGCGAGTCTGATTTCGTGGGAGCAAGGGCGTCGGGTGCTACTTGGCGCGGCGCGACGTTCTGTAACACCTTGATGCCTGACGGTTCAGTCAAGGGCGGACAGGGCGGTCCTTGTCCGGGGGCGCCCGGGTTCGGCCCGGCCGGATCGACGATCACCTTGACACCTTCAGAGCCTTTCTACCTGGGGGCGCAGTCACAACTGACCTCCTCACCGGCTCAGCCGTACGGTTCGATGCTGGCAGGGTGCGAACTCATACAGCAGGCCAAGTGCCCCGATGTTGACTTCAGCGGGATGGACCTCAGCGGTGTCCTGCTGGGGCAGGCGGACCTGAGCCGGGCGAACCTGGACGACGCGAAGGCGGAGAACGCTTCGCTGGTGCTGTCGAACCTGGCCGGTGCCACCGCTCAGCGGACCTCCTTCGTCAGTGGCGCGGTCACCGGGTCGGGCATGAGGGTTGCCCAGTTGGCGGACACACAGTGGACCTTCGCGTCGGCGGCCCTGGCTGACATGCGGGGGTCGGACCTGAGCGGGGCCGACTTCGGCTTCGGTGACCTCATCGGGACCGACTTGACCGGGGCCAATCTGGTCGGGGTGGACCTTTCCGACTCGAACGCCATCGGCGTGAACCTCACCGACGCCACCTTGCGTGGGGTCAACCTGGCCAACGCCGACCTTACCGGCGCCACCCTGACTGGCGCGGACCTCACTGACGCCCAGTACTGCAACACCGTGATGCCCAACGGCTCGGTGAAGGCGCCGCAGGAGGGACTGTGCCCGGGTCAGCAAGAGCCTAAGGCGACACCCTCGCCTTAGCCCTGATGCACCGATGATCTCCTCCCCAGCAGCCTTGCCCAGCCGGCTCATAATTGCCACGAGTCGTCTGGATGGCAGCAACCCTGGCAGCAACGCACCCGGAATCCGGCGCACACCCCTGGACAGCCCAACCCCTGATTCCCTCGTGAACGCCCATCCACGGACACCAGTGGACACGGGCGCTCGGATCTCGTAATGCGTAGGTCGTCGGTTCGACTCCGACAGGCGGCTCCATAAGATCCGAGCCTGGGTGCAGGTCGCACTGCCGCCGAGGACCCGTCACACGGCGAGGCCAGCCTCGGAGAGCCCGCCGTCTTTGAACGACTGCGAAGCTCAACCAACGCCACCGCGAGGTTGCCGAAGCCGGGTGTAATGGCCACCGCGATCAGGAGCGCGCCGACGACGGCCAGTGAGCCAGGGACCTGCGTTCAGCCGGCCGTCGGCGAAGGCACGCTCTGCTCGAAACGGAAAGCATTGTCCGGGTCGTAGGTGGCCTTGACCTCCCGCAGTCGTTCCGCGTTGGGCCCGTAGTAGTCGTGCTCCCAGTCCGACGCAGGGGCGTTCGGTACGTTGACGTAGGCGCCGTCACCGAACGGTCGCAGTGAGCGCCAGAAGTCTCCAGCCCACCTGAGTGCCTTCGAGTGCAGGGCAGGATCGTCCCACGCTGCGCCTGGCTCGCAGTAGAACAGTGCGTCACGGTGGGGGAACGCCGACCCTCCGGGTGGAGCGTGCCGGACCGCACCGCCGAAACTGGAGCAGAAGAAGTTGCTCGGTGCGCTCGGCGTGAGGGCCATGTAGTGGCATATCAAGTCGATCGCTTCGTCCGGGAACGGGGTCTTGACGAACTGTGAGTAGAACTTCCAGAACGGAAGATCGGGCGCTCTGTCGATATCCTTGTAGATGGTCGGCCATGCATCGTTCATGTAGGTCACCTCGGGACTGCCGATGGCCAGCAGCGACTGCAACGCCTCGTCCAGGTCCTGGCGCGAGCCGCCGTGAAGCACCGCTGAGAGCTCGATGGCGGTCGAATCCACCTCGAGCGCGCTGGTCAGACGCTCGTCGGCGACAGGCGCGTCGCGCTGCCAGATTCGGAGCAGTTCCCCCAGATGGTCGTGCCCCGTCCACCGGGCGATCGCGAACTCGACATGGGCGAGCTCGTGCAGTTTCAACGTGTAGGACGTTGTGATCCCGAAGTTGCCGCCTCCTCCACCGCGACAGGCCCACAGCAGGTCGGGATTACTGCGTTCGTCAGCTGTGATGACTTTCGCCGAGTTCTGACCGTCTGCCACCACGATCTCAGCGGCAAGCAGGTTGTCGCTGGCCAATCCGAAGCTGCGGGTGAGTAGCCCGAATCCGCCGCCGAGGACCACTCCGCCAAGGCCGACACCGCCTTCGGAGCCGGTCGGAATGACGAAGCCACGTTCTCCGAGGGCGGGGACGACCTCCTTCTGCGTCAGGCCGGTCCCGACCGTCGCCGTGCCGGCCGCCTCGTCGATGGAGACTCTCTTCATCCGGCTGACGTCGATCACCACGCCACCGTCGAGCGACGACCAGCCATCCAGGCTGTGGCGCCCGCTGCGGGCTCGCATGGCTATGCCCTGTTCACGAGCCCACCGCACGGCGTTGAGCACATCCTGCGTTTCCGCGCAGATAACGATTGTCCCGGGGTACCGGGAGTACAGACGATTCCAGCCGACCCGCGCTGCCTCGTAACCCGGGTTGCCTGCACGCAGCACCTCACCTGTCAGTTGGGTCGCGACGGTACCCACGGAGTCTCCTTGTCAGTGCGAGAAGACATCGGTGTCTCCCGGTTCGGTTTCCAGCACCTCACGGTTGAAGATCATCAAGTAGGTGAAATACACCATGCCGACGAGGATCAAGCCGACGACGATCAGGTTGGGGACCACTGCGTCGGCGGGCGTCACCAGCACGAACAGCACTATCAGCAGCCAGACCAGCGCGGCGATCGCGATGGGCAGCTCGAGGCGGCCCAGGCTGAACCCACCCTCCTTGCGCTCCAGCCGCTTCCGCACCGACAGGTAGAGCACCGTTGTCGACCCGTAGATGATGGCCGGCAGGATCGTCGACCCGATGATCAACTGCAGCAGTGCGGCACCCGGCAGAGCGACCATCAGGATGATCCCCACCGTCAGGATCAGTAGGGTCGCCGGAACCGGGGTCTGCGTGCGCGGGTTGACCCGCCTCATCCATCCGTGCGCGGGGAAACGCTCGTCACGCGCCATCGCGAACACCTGCCGGGAGCACGCCGCCATCACGACCATGCCGGCACCGAACATAGCGAAGGCGATACAAGCCAACAGGAGTCGTTCGGCCACCGGACCCAACTGATCGCGAATGATCGAAGCAACCGGGGAGGCGCTGGCGCTGATACCCGGGATGTCCTTGATCGCGGCAGTGAGCGCGATCAGGAACGCCAGGCCCAGCACCCCGGCAGCGACCACAGACGCCACGATCGCCCGCGGGACGCTGCGGAACGGATCCTTGGCCTCCTCGGCCAAGTTCGCCGCCGAGTCGAATCCCACGAGCGTGGTCAGGCCCATGATCATCCCGGCCATCAATCCGCCACCGATGGCGAAGTAGTTGGGGTCGCCCGCGGTGATGCCCCGAGACGTGAGATTGTCGAAATTGCCGCCCCCAGCAAAGGCCATGGCTGCGATCAGAGCGATCACCAACACCACGACGATGCCCAGCTCGATCCCCACCGCACCCGAAGTGATCAATCCGAGCAGGCGCGTCGAGGCGATCACGAGGATCGCCTGGATGAGCAGAATCACTACCGTCAGCACACGCGCTGTGGCTTCGCTCCCGTCCATCCCGAGCAGCGGCATCAAGGCCTGGCTGGCCAACGCGTTGTCGATCGCCACCACCGCGATCGCCAGGTACCAAAAGGTCAGCCACCCGAAGAGCCAGCCGATCTTGGGGTTGGCCAACCGCGAGGCCCATTGGTAGCTGGACCCGCTGAGCGCGATGCGTGCTGCGAACTGCGCGACGACCAGTGCTACCAGGGTCTGTCCTACCGCTGCGACAACCCACAGCCAGATACCCACCGGCCCCGCACTGATCAGCACCTCGTCATAAGTGGCGAAGATGCCCACCGCGACCGAGATGAAGGCGAACGAGATCGCGAACACCTGAAAGGAGCCGAGCGTTCGCTTGAGTTCGGGTTCGTAGCCGAAGTGTTCGGTTTCGCTGTCGAGACCCCCGGCATCCGCGACGTTCTCTTCCTTCAACCCGACCACTGACCTTCCTTGAGCCTCCGCCAGAGCCAGGCCCGTATGCGGACGAGGACTTGACCCTACAAGAGCCTTGGTGAGGAAGTAGTTCGAACATATTGCGCCATATCGTTCTCCCTGCAAGCGCAAGTCGAAGCTGCGGGCTTCCCCGAGGGCCATCAACCCTGGCAGCACGCACCCGGAATCCGGCGCACATCCCTGGACAACCGATCCTTGATTCCTCGCGACAAGCGAACAACTGACACCAAGCCGACAACAACCGGCGACATCTGCAACCTGCTCAGCAACGACACGATCCTGTTGCTCGGCGACAAGATCGACACCTTCACCTGGCATGACCGCGAATCCGTCCCAGCGCAGCTCAAGATCACCCAGATCAGTCCCGCTGCGGAACAGTTGGGTTTCGACTGGCCGGTTGACATGTCAGTTGTTGGCGATCTGGGTGCCACGCTCGACGCGCTCGCCCGAGTTCTGAAAGTTGACGGCAACCAGACCGCGGCTGCCGACGTTGCACCAGACATCGCTGCGTTGGATGCCAAATACCCAGACTCCGGGCCAACCGCCAGCAACGCGCAGATCCTGCACATCCTCAAGCGCCTCGATCGCGACACCCACATTTCCACTGATGCCTCGGCCGGGATGTGGAGACGACGACCAACATTCGTCACCATCAAGCGCGAACGGTAGGCCGCCGGTACTCCGTCTGTATGACCCTCGCAGGGACTGCGGCCTGGCAAGCATCGGGTCGTCGGAGCCACACAGGCGCCTCCATCCGTCCATCGGCTCCACGTCATCGCAAGCCGTCAGGGGACGTCGAACCAAAGGCGGCTCTGCTTGTCCCGTCCGTGACCTTGGTCCTCGATATCGGCGCTGGGGGGATAGCCGGTCTGGAGCGAACTAGGGTTGAGGCAGGCCGTGGGGCTACGCGGGTGGAGGTCGTCGTGACTGTGTCAACAACAGCGAGAAGGCTCACTATCCTGAGCGCGTCGATGGGTTTGACGCTTATCGGTCACGCGGGCCCGGCGCCTGCCACGACGTCGCCGGCCGTCACCCAGGGTGCGACGTCAGCGGCTGCCGGCGGCCATGATGCCGCGCGCAAGGGAATCGTCGTCAAGCGTGCGCGACTGGTCCGCGACGGGCGCGTGGCAAAGGCGCAGGTTCGCTGGAGTGCATGGTTGCGCGCCCAGCCCGGCCACGGTCAGCGACACACCATGCGCCTGCTCGGGTACGACGGGTCCGGCAGAGGTGGGGTCGCGGTGAGGATCCGTGGGGGACACGTGCCGCCGGCGGGACCGGTGCGGGTCAGCAAGAGGTTGACCGCTCGCCAGGCGAAGCGCGTTGCCCGCGCTGATCGCGTTGTGCTGTCCGCCAGTCAGCGTTACGACCGCCCTGGGGACGGCGATCACCTGTTCGAGACTGCGCTGGCGACCATCGTTGACGTGCGCGGGGGCCAGGGCGATGGCCGGGACTGTTCGCAGGTACCCCTCACACAAGGGGCGGATCTGTCCGGCTGCAACCTGGCCGGCGCTGTGCTATCCCATGCGCGCCTGCAGTGGGCGAACCTGACCGGGGCCAACTTGGTGGGAGCCAACCTGACGAGCACGTATCTGAACCGTGCCCGGCTCGACCGCGCCGACCTGTCCGAGGCGCAGATGACCCGGGGGAAGCTGTACGCCGCCTCACTGGTCGGCGCCACTTTGGAGGAGACGCAACTGAGCAACGCGTGGTTGGCGATCGCAGACCTGTCCGACGCGGACTTGGCCATGGCCGATCTTCACCGAGCTGATCTGTCCGGCGTGACCGCGCCCACAGCGCACCTGAGCGGCGCCGACCTCAGCCGTGCGAACCTGCAGGCCGCCAATCTGCGCAAGGCGGATCTGGGATCCGCCGACCTGCTATCAGCGTCACTGCGTCAGGCGAAACTCAGCGACGCCGACCTGCATCGCACGATTCTCGTGCTGGCGGATCTTCGTGAGGCTCACATGAACCGGGCCGATCTGACGCAGGCCACGGTGGCGCAGGCGAACCTCTCCGAAGCTGTCCTGGACGAGGCGAACTTGAGCCGGGCAAGTCTGGCCTCCGCCAACCTGTCATGGAGTTCACTGCTGTCGACTGACTTGACCGAGACGAACTTGACCGGGGCGAACCTGACCTGGGCGAGCTTGAAGGGTGCCGTGGTCACTCGCGCGGTCTGGTACGGAGCCGACCTGACATGGGCGACCTGGATCGACGGGACGCGCTGCGGTCTTGGCGCGGAGTGTCCGAACTGAGGCTCCCGTTGCTCGCCGTCCCGGCCAAGCGGTGGAATTCGGAGGACGGGGAGGCGCGGTCGGGGATTCCTTGACAAGTCGTTCCCACCAAGGGCGAGCACGGTCGAAGGGCTGGACCTGACAGGAGAGAAGTGTTCGTCGATCCTGACCGGCGAGGCCTTCCTGGACGAGCTCCACAGCGCCGACAAGCCCATGCCGTCCGAGACGCGCGCCAACGATAGGCACACGACACTGTTCATCGGATGCCACGAGCCTGTCGGCGCCCACGGCCACGTTTCAATCGCAGCAGCGCTCGGAATCCGGGGGATGGGCCTCGCTGCGCCTAGGTCCACGATGGGTGGGCCGGTTTCGCACTTCCACGCTCGACTCGAGCTCACGAGGTGAGCATCTTGGGCGCCAGCCCTCGTTGATCTATGGACAATGCGGTTCAGCGATCTCTCGACGCACGGAAAGATGCCGGGTACCGTAGCGCGATGAAACGTCGACTCACCACCCTGTTGCCCTACTCGGCTGTCTTCGCCGCGGCGTTGTCCCTGCCGGTTCAACAGGCAGCAACTGCCATGGCTGTCGACGGCGATCAACAACGCCCGTCAGCACAGGGCCAGCTGATTGCGGCCTACACGCTCGTGGCTTCGGCTTCGGTCGCCAAGTCGCAACTCGTCGCACGGGCGATCATCAGCAGTGGATCCTGTCCGGCTCTCGTGGTCAAGAAGTCATCCGGCAAGGTCAAGTCGCTGACCATGTCGGTGCGCCCTCGACCCGCCAACACCGGGCCCTACTTCGCGAACGTGATCGTGTGCAACCACAATCTGCCCACCAGCGCAGTATCTGCCACCATCGGCGGGCGCAGGGTGCCAGCGGCCCTGCCCGACAAGATCCGACGCATGGCGCTGTTCGCGGACACCGGTTGCCGGATCTCGGAGTACAAGGGCAGTTACGAGGTCCAGAACTGCGATCAGCCGAGCGACCCCACCCGCGGTTGGCCCCTGAATGCGATCGCCAAGTCCATCGCCGCTGACAAGCCCGATGTGATCCTCAACCCGGGCGACTACTTCTACAGAGAGGCCGACTGCCCGACCGCCAGGTTCCCGTGGGCGCAGGCCGCGTGCGGGGGAAGCCCGCCTGTCCCGGCGAGCGCCTTCCCTTTCACCGACAGCGCCGATGGATGGCGGGCCGATGTGTTCACACCGATGGCACCGATCTTCTCCGTCGCCCCCATCGCGATGTTGCGGGGCAACCACGAGGCCTGTTTTCGCGCGGGTAACGGGTTCTTCTATTTCCTGGACCCTCGACCGGGGACGTCAGGCACGTGCGCCCCAGTGTCTGTCGGTGGCCAGTTGAAGGCTCCGGCGGATGCCACGACACCGACATGGTCGACGTCCCTGGACCTGATCAAGGGACGGACTCTGAAGCTCGCGATGGTCGACTCAGCCTATGGGAACGATGTTGCCATCACGGCCTGGGCGGCCACTCAGCGACCGACCTACCAGGCAGCGGCCAACCAGACGAAGCCGGTCAGCAAGCAGGAATCGTGGCTCCTCACCCACCGCCCCATCATCGGCCACAACAGCGCATGGCTGTCCCAGGATCAAACGGCCGCTGCCCAAGGCCTGCTGGGCAACTACAACCTGGTCCTGTCCAGTCACATCCACGTTGCCCAGGGCATACAGATTCCCGGACTCCCCCCCAGCCTGGTGATGGGCAACGGAGGCACAAGCCTGGACAGGGATCCGGGCAAGATCGCCGCACCCTTGATGTCTGGCGCGACCACATATCCCATGCCCACGACCGATTGGACAGCTTCACAATGGGGCTATGCCGTGGCCATGGCAGGCAAGAAGAGCAAGCAGTGGACGATCACTCACAAGTCAACGAGCGGTGCCAAGTTCGCGCAATGCAAACTGAGGAATCGTGCGATGACCTGCTCCTGACCGCAGGCATCAGAATGCCAACTGCGGCAAGGTAGTCAGTGTGGTGGGGTGATGACGCAGTGAGCATCACGAGACCGACGAACGAGGACACAGAGCATCACGCTCAGTGGTTGGAGCTCTTCTACGACCTCGTCGTCGTTGCCTCCGTCGCGATCATCTCAGAGAGCATCACCCCCGGGGCATCGGTGGTCCATGAGATCTGGAACTACTCCGCTGCGCTGGGCCTGTTTCTGATCTGGCTGATGACCACGTTGGTGTTCAACAAGTTCCCGCCGAATGATGATCCAACCAGCCTTCCCGATTCTGCGTGGCGAGCACTTCGAACCTTGACCCTCTTCGTGCAGATGGTGGCGGTGACGGTCGTTGTTCTGGCCGTGAATCAGGAAGAGGATTCAATCTCCAATGAGGCGGGGATCGTGGCTCTTGGGGTCGCCTTGCTGGCCATGGCAGCGACAGCGGCTGTGAGCGTGCGGGTCCACCACACGACAGCGCCAGTTGTCCGCCTCGTCGTTGTTCTGTTCGCGGCATTGAGCGTGCCACTGATGGCCTCCGCGTGGCTGTCCAGCGCGTGGCAAGCAGCGATCTTCGTCGTCACGGTCATCGCGCTGGTCTGCTCCTTCATCATTTTCGTCAGAGATGGATCGCGCCCCATCGACTTCCTGCATCTTCAGGAGCGCATGGGCCTGCTCTTCATCATCGCCCTCGGCGAAGCGATCCTTGCCCTGACGTTCGGGTTCGCCGAGCGGTACGAGATCCCTGACCTTCCGCTCTTCATCGTCGCGCTGCTGTTCCCCCTCGCCGCCTTCATCATGTACATCCGAATTCCGCCCCTCGTGCAGGGAACTGTTCCACCCATCGTGATCTGGGTGTTCGTTTCGTTCCTCCTGATTGCCGCACTTGAAGGGGCGGGCGCGGCGCTGGCGAATCGTGCGATTCATCCGGAACTCCTGGAGGTGCCGGGCGTGACCGATAGGACGACTATCCGGTTCAGCCTGGCCCTGATCGCTGCGGCAGTTCTATGTCTGATCGGGCGTCGATTGACGCGCTCCCCAGCAGCGGTATACGGCGTTGCGGCACTTCTGACAGTCCTCTCATCCGTGGTCGGATCACGACAGTCTTGGGCTGGCGAGTCCCTGGTCATCTCGCAGTTCCTGATCCTGTTGACGGCCGTGATCGTGGCTGACGTGCTGGCCGGAAGCGCCAAGAGGAAGGTGGCGAGCAAGTCGGCTGCCTGACCAGGTCGGCGGAGGGCGACGCAGGCCGGTTCTTGGAGTTGCCACGTACAACCCGTTCTGCTTCGATGACTCACTTCCGGACGTTCGATGCACGACCGTCACTCGATAGGAGTCGACATGCCACGCGAGGGAAGCTTTCAAGTCGGCGACCGGACCATCGCCTATCTCGAGGTGGGTGACCAAGACGGACCGCTCGTGCTGCACAACCACGGCGGACCCGGAAGCCGCCTCGAGGCAGAGCTTTTCGATTCGGCGGCGAAGGCCAACGGAGTGAGATTGATCGCGGTGGATCGCCCCGGCATAGGCGGGTCCGACCCTCAGCCCGACCGCACCTGGGCGAGTTGGGCCAACGACCTCCAGTCACTGGCTGATTCCCTGGGAGCAGACCAATTCGCGGTCACCGGCTGGTCCGAGGGCGGCCCGTGGGCGCTTGCCGCGGCCGCCTACTTGGACCCGGTGAGGCTCGTTCACGTGACCTGCATAGCGGGTGGCTGCTTTGGAACCTTCGGAGCCAACTGGGCAGCGAAGTACCAGGACGGGCCGGACAAGCTCGGCGGTTTCCTCGCGATGCACTTCCACCCCGGTTTCAAACTCATGTACGAGCTGACTCTCGAGTTGCCCACCAAGCACTTCGAGGACAGCTACGGCAAGGCCATCGTGAAGATGGTCAACACGGCGGATCAGGAGGTGTTGTCCGACGCAGACAACATGAAGCTCTTCCTGGCCGAATCCAAAGAGTGTTTCCGACAGGGAGCAGACGGAGAGGTACTGGACGCCCGGATGCTCTACGAAGCGTGGCCATTCGACGTGGGAACGGTGACGCGACCCGTGCACTTCTGGCAAGGGACCGAGGATCACCTGATACCGGAAGCCCTGAGCAAGGAGGTCGCGAACGGGACCCCGGGAGCAATCTGGCACTCGGTCGAAGGTGGCGGTCACTTCATCGCCGTGAGTCATGCAGACCAGATTCTCGCCCTCGCGGCGAGCGATCTTGCACAAGCGCGGAGTTGACTCGCCTGCAACCTGCCGAGCCGGTAGCCCCCAGCGATGACGGAAGCGGTCGCGTATGAGTGTGGATAACGCCACCCCGAAGCTCAGCCTCGGCGCCGTGCTGGCGCGTTTCGGCTCAGTTGGTCTGGCGTACATCGCAGTGCAGATCGACTTCTTCGCACTGACTCTCGCGCTTCCCAGCATGGCGGCCGAGTTGGGAACCACCACCACGGACCTGCAGTGGACGGCGAGCGGCTACATGATCGCGATCGGGATCTCGATGATCCCGGGCAGTCGGATCGCGGACCTCATCGGCCGCAAACGCGTGCTGCTGTTCGGATTGACGGTGTTCGGACTGGCATCGTTGTGGGTGGGTCTGTCGACCTCAGCGGAGTCGGTCATCGTCGCACGTGTGGTCCAAGGACTCGGCGGAGGCCTCGTCTTCCCGGCGATGATGTCGGTCATCTCAAACTCGACCAAGGCAGCCGAGCGCCCGCAGATCTTGGGGATGATCGCAGCCATCGCAGGGATTGGTACGGCGCTCGGCCCAATCATCGGAGGTGGGCTCTCGTCGACTGTTGGCTGGCGCTGGGTCTTCTTCATCAATGTCCCATTGGTTCTGGTCGCCGTGATCTGGGGTCACTTCCAGCTCGCAGAGTCCAAGGACCCCGCCCTGTCCGAGAAACGCATTCGGAACCTCGACTTCCTCGGGGTAGTGCTCGTTGCAGTAGGCGTCGTAGGCATCTCACTCGGAATCGATGACGCCGGCGCCGGGCTGCTGTCACCCCTCACGGTCGTGCCGTTCGCTGTCGGCGTTGTCGCCGCAACGGCGTTCTTCTTCTGGGAGCGTCGGTCGTCATGGCCGTTGCTCCCCCGGGAACTCCTCAAGAACGGTCGCTACAACGCACTCGTGCTCGCAGCAACGGCCGGAAACATGGGCTTGAGTGTCTTGGTCTTCGTGTCAACGATCTACATGCAGCAGGTGAACGGGTACAGCGGGTTGGAGGCCGGGTTGATGTTCATTCCCTCAGCGCTTGGCCTGGTCGCGGCTGGTCCCGTGAGCGGCGCGTTGGCCACCAAGTTCCCGGGGCAGCGGGTGATGGCCGTCGCATTGCTCGTCGGCGCACTCAACCTGATGTTCCTGGCGTTCTTCTCCAACATCGTGGCCTACCTGATCATCATGGCGGTCTCGTCCTTCTTCTTGGGCGTGGGATACGAGTTCGGCACCATCGGCATACAAAGCGTCTTGGACGAATCGCTGTCTGGTGCGGGTGCTGGAGCACTCGTCACTTTGACGGTCGCCGTGGGAGGCGTGGCGGTCGTCATCGCGGCGACCGTGCTTGAGGCCGTCGGTGGCACGGCGATTGATCAAGCAGCCATTTCCGTCACCCTGCTCAGCGCAGCGGTCGCGATCGGTCTCTTCGCCGTCATCTTCGGAGTAGCCGAATGGAAGAAGGCGACACTCGTCACCTCGAAGTAGTGGCCCGCCCCCAGCAGAACCATCCGATGCTTCATCGCCACTTCAAGGAGACGACTCTCCACGCTGCCCGCCCCACCGAATCTCCGACGGGAAGGCACCCGTTCAAATGACACCAGGGGGTCAGCCCAAGCCACCGCAGCCCTTCGGTGCCTGCGGCAAGCCCAACTGGCGCCGCATCGTGTTGGCGGCTCGGCGGGAGTTCGGCACCTTGTCCGGATCCATCCAGGACTTCCGCACGGTCCTCGTGTCACGGGACCCGTAGAAGGGCACTGAGATGACGTAGAACTCCGTCAGCAGGTCGGACTCTTTTGTCAGCGACTCTGGCCAGTTGCCCTGTTCGAAGATCTTGGCAGCCCGCCCGGACGCTCCGGAGGCTCTCTGGAACGCCAGTCGCAGACCGGTCGGGACCGGGGTACCCACCGGCGGATCATGACGAGGCGGCCAACCCGCTGCATCCCACTCATCAGCGATCTTCATGTTCTGGTGATTCACCGGGCAAACGGCGCGGAGGTAGCGCTTCGCGAGCGCCTGCTTGTTCGGTATCTGCTCGCTTGGGGCGGACTGGGCGGGCGCGCCGCCGGTCACCGCACCCACAGACAGTGCAGCGGCAACGACCACCACGGCGACCTTGTTCATAACGGGTTCCTTTCCCTCAATGGCGAGTGTCCGGATCCACACGCTGGATCGGGGACCACACGCGCGTCCGTCTAGACGCCCTTGCGCTTCATGCGCGTGATCTTGGGATCGGTGAACGTGCCGTAACTCTGACCGGTCACACCCCTATGAATGAGTCGAGGCCCTGGCCTGCCGTTGTTCGGTTTGCCGACGATCGCCGTAGCATCCACGAGGTCCACGCTCTCGACGGTGACTGAGGGATTGGACCCCTTCTCGTAGTCGCTGATCCACCAGAGTGTTCCTTTGGTCCGATGGTCGGCTGGGTCGATGTCCTGCGCCAGGGCTGCTCTGGTCGCTCCAGGTTCGACTGACATCTCTATCCCCGCCCCCAAGCATCACCCGCTGTGACGGCTTGCTCTCTCACCGTATCGACTGGTGTCCGGCTTCCCCCATGTGGGCGACTTCTCACGACCAAGGTCCCACCCTGACCAGGGCCCAAAGCCCCGTCCCCTGACATCGGGAGGCCAGGTCGTAGGCCCGCGGACGAACAACCCCAGAGACGCGGCGCGTCCCGGCGGCGGCGGACGGCCCCACTGGGCACGGCAGCCAGATCCCTGGCAGTCCCAACTCCCGGCCAAGGACCGCTGAGCCTCCGGGCTCACGGGCGACCGGAGGCCATCGGCTTGCTCGGAGGATCCGAGCGGCGGCCTACCGGGT
>WBZP01002105.1_pt1 | contig 23456 bp, 28 predicted proteins | sample 5204301 | NCBI WGS metagenome assembly WBZP01 (sample SAMN12412401, study PRJNA552823) | activated sludge metagenome | isolation source: activated sludge from nitrification reactor of wastewater treatment plant... | place: USA: Pennsylvania | collected 2017 | reverse complement strand
TCAGAAACGCTGCCGACCCCGGTCACGCCATCGACCAATTGAACAAGATAGGAGCATCTCACCTGAGAATAGCCTCAGGAATTCTCTGACGGGGCTAAAGTCCTGAACAACGACACCGATAGGGAAAGCAGCAATCGTCCTAATTGGAAGCGTTTCCGCTAACCAGAGATCGAATGGAGACCACGTGACAGACCCAACGCGCTGCGTCCCGACCGGGGATATCACCATATTTGAAATCGCCGAGTTCAAGAGCCAGCTCCAAGCGGCCATCGACCTTGGGCAAGGGGTAGCCATTGACCTCGCTCAAGCCGGCACTCTTGACATCTCAGCCCTCCAGACCCTGATTGCCGCCTGCGAAGCCGGGCCGTTGGAACTCGTAAACGTTCCCAAGCGGGTCGCCGGACAATTAGCCTGTTTAGGCTGGGTTCCGCCAAAGGAATGCAAGGTCGCGTATGTGGATTGAAGGAGCGACCTTTATCGCCGGTACCGCCTGTGGCGTGGCCGGAGCCTGGTGGGCTTGCCGCATCAGGCAGGCCGCCGGTGATGCCGCGCGCCTGGAGGCGGCACGCCTGGCCGATCAGTCGCCGCCAGAATCGGCCATCTGCGCGACGCTGACGCCGCTGGTGCCAATCCTCACCGGTCAACTCCGGAGCGTGATCGCACAAACGGAACAGGCCATCATGCAGCTGGGCCAGCGGTTTCAGGACATCGCCGGAAGAGCTAAGCAGCAGGCCGCCGAATCGGCGGCACTCTTCACCAATGGCGATGTGAACGAAGGGGATCTGGTGGCCCAGATGTCGGAGATGTTCACCTTGTTTGTCAACGACGTGATGCAGTCCGCCACCATCGCCATGAGTGTCTCCACAACTATGGACAAGATGGATCACAGCACCAAGTCGATCAGCGGCATGTTGGGAGAAATCACGTTTATCGCCGATCAAACCCGCTTGCTCGCGCTGAATGCGGCGATCGAAGCGGCCCGCGCGGGAGAACATGGCCGGGGATTCGCCGTCGTCGCCGATGAGGTGACCAAACTGGCCAACCGTTCAAGCCAGGCAGCCATCGGGATCAGAAAAATGGTCGCGGATGTGCAAACGCAAAGCCAGCAAGCCATGATCGAGATCCAGGCCCTGGCCTCCGTCGATCTCACCAAGACACTGGAATCCAAAGAAAAGCTCGATAGCATGACCAAATCCCTCACGGACAAGAACGAGGCCTTGCGGTCGAATGTCGGGGAAACGCAGGCCAACGCGGAGCGTATCGGACAGGACATCGCGTCCATCATCATGTCCCTCCAATTTCAGGACAGCGTCCGCCAGCAGATCGAGCATGTGATGGAGCCGTTGGAAATTCTGCAGCAGGATCTCACCGCCGTCCAAGCCGGAAATAAGCCTGCCTCATTCGATGGAACCGATCGTTTCATTCAGGACTTACAGAGCCGCTACACCATGCAGGATGAGCGGCTGATCCATTCGAACGCCGGCAAAGGCGGCCATACGGCGGTGGCCGAAGCGGCGACGGAAGACATCGTGCTGTTTTAGCGCAGGGGATACCAGTAGGGGACAGACACAGTTCGAACCACGAGAACCGGAGGATGTGATGGGAAAGACAGTATTGGTAGTCGATGATTCTTCGACCATGCGGCAGATGGTCGCCTACACCCTGACCAGCGCCGGCTATGAGGTCGTAGAGGCGGGCAACGGCAAAGAAGCCGTCAGCAAACTGAACGGCGGGGCGAAACCGGCGCTGGTCGTCACGGACCTCAACATGCCGGAGATGGACGGCATTACCCTGATCACGGAAATTCGTAAAATGGCCGCCTTCAAGTTCACACCGATCCTTATGCTCACGACCGAATCGGCGGACGACAAGAAGAAGGCGGGACAGGCGGCCGGCGCGACCGGCTGGATCGTGAAGCCGTTTAACCCGGAGCAGATGTTGAAAGTCATTCAAAAAGTATTACCCGCATAGAAGCCCTCAGCTGTCAGCCGGCGGCTCCGGATGATTCGATCCGGCTGGCGACTGAAGACTGAAGGCTGAAAGTAATTTATGAGCACTGATCTTTCGCAATTTCAAGAATCGTTTTTCGAGGAATCGGCCGAGCATCTCTCGACGATTGAAGACGGGTTGCTTCAGCTGGAGCAACACCCGGAAGACCTCGACCTGTTGAACCGCATCTTTCGCGCGGCCCATTCCATCAAAGGGAACAGCGGCATGTTCGGGTTCACCGCTGTCGGACAATTCACCCATAAGATGGAAACGCTGCTCGATCAGCTGCGGAACGGGCATCTCTCTGTCACGCCGGCGATTGCCGATATCTTGCTCCGTTCCATCGACTGTCTGAAAGTGTTGATCGACGCCGCGCACGGAGAAGGCGCTCCCGACGCCGCGACGATTGTTCAACTTGAAGGCGAACTGGCCGCCGCCGCCGGAGAATCGCCGAAGGCATTAAAGCAGGGATCTCCCGGCGCCACCACCGGCCCAAGTCCATCATCGGGCCCCGCGCAACAGCAATATCGCATTACATGGACTCCGCCAGGCTGGCTCTTTCAACGGGGGCTCGATCCCTTGAGAATCATCGGCGAACTGGAGGAACTTGGCACGATCGAATCCCGTTCGCTCGACATGAGCCGCTTGCCGGCTTTCTCCGCGCTCGATCCGGAAGTCTGCTATTTCTCCTGGGCCGGCGAATTACGCACCGTCAAGCAGCCATCCGTGATTGAAGCCGTCTTTGATTTCGTCCGCGAGGACAGCATCCTCACCATTGAGAAGGTCGAGGCGAAGGGCGAGGTTGAGGAACCGTCCGAACGGTCCGTCTCAACCGTACCCTCAGCCTCACCCTCTGAGCCCGGAGAGCCCAAGCCGCTGGGAGAGATTCTCGTTGAAACCGGTGTGGTGTCCCGTGAGACCTTGGACAAGGCACTGGCTCAACAGAAGCGTGTCGGAGAAATCCTGATCGAGCAACATGCCGCCACCCCGCAGCAGATTTCCCAGGCCCTTCAGAAACAGCAAGAGAGCGCGGCGCCCAAAAAGCCCGCCGACGCAGCCTCGATCCGGGTGGATACCGCCAAAATCGACAAGTTGATCAACCTGGTAGGGGAGCTGGTCATCACGCAATCCATGTTGAGTGATTTGGGGTCCCGGTTTGAGATGGGCCAGCTCGCGGTCCTCCTCGAACGGATCGCTCAACTAGAGCGCAACACCCGGGAGATCCAGGAGCGTGTGATGGGGATCCGCATGCTCCCGATCGGCAACGCGTTCAGCCGCTTTCCCCGGCTCGTCCGCGACCTCTCTGGAAAAGCCGGCAAGAAGATTCAGCTGTTGCTCTCCGGAGAAGAAACGGAACTCGATAAAACCGTCATCGAATCCATCGGCGATCCGCTCACGCACTTGGTGCGCAACTCAGCGGACCACGGATTGGAACCACCGGATGAACGCCTGGCGGCCGGCAAACCCGAGCAAGGCACGATTCACCTCAGCGCCTTCCATGAGGGAGGCAGCATCTGTATCACCGTTGTGGACGATGGCCGAGGGTTGAATCGCGACCGGATCCTCGCCAAGGCCATCAAACAGGGACTGATTGCAGAGACCGATAAACTTTCGGACGACCAGATTTGGGGTTTGATCTTCCGACCCGGTTTCTCCACCGCCGAAAAGGTAACGGACGTCTCAGGCCGTGGCGTCGGCATGGATGTGGTGAAACGGAATATCGAGGGACTCGGCGGTACGGTCAGCATCAAGACCGTCACGGGCAAGGGCACCACCTTTACCCTCAAGCTCCCGCTCACTCTGGCCATCATTGAAGGCATGACGGTACGCGTGGGATCGGACACTTACATCGTACCGCTGCTGTCGATTCTCCAATCGATCCAGCCCAAGGCGGACTGCCTCAAGACCGTCGTCGGGAAAGGGGAGCTGGTCAATGTGCACGGCTCCTATCTCCCGGTCATGCGGCTCTATGAAGTCTTCACCTTAAAACCGGAGATTACGGATCCGACAAAAGCCATCCTCTTGATTCTTGAGACAGAAGGCGAACGGGTCGCCGTCATGGTGGATGAAATTCTGGGCCAACAACAGGTCGTCATTAAGAGCATGGAGCAGAACTTCAGGAAAGTGGAAGGGGTCGCCGGAGCCACGATCCTCGGCGACGGCACGGTCGGATTCATTCTCGATGTGCGCGGGCTGCTCGACATCGCCCGCCGTGACGTACCGATCGCGGCATAACGGATAGCGCAAAGCGTCGACCGTCACACGGTCGGAGTGTCGGCTGACGACACGAATGACGCAAGACAATTGACGTATAACGGGGAGGACACCATGGCAGCAGCGCTTGAAACTGCGGCAAAAGAAATCAACCAGCAAATCGGTCTGACGACAGACGGGAGTCAGTTTCTCACCTTCCAACTCGGCGAGGAACTGTATGGAGTCGATATTCTCCGGGTCCAGGAGATCAAAGGCTACACCGCCGTCACCAAGATCCCGAACACGCCGCCGCACATCAAGGGCGTCTTGAATCTCCGCGGCACGATCGTGCCGATCGTGGAACTGCGCACGAAATTCGGCATGGACACGATCGACTACACCATGTTTACCGTGATCGTGGTCGTGGTCGTCCGGGAAAAGATCATGGGCTTGGTGGTCGATGCCGTGTCCGACGTGCTGAACATCGACAAGAAAGACATTCAGGCGGCTCCGCAATTCGGCGCCAAGGTCGATGTGAGCTTTCTGAACGGCATCGGCAAGTCCGGCGACAAGCTAATTGCGCTCCTGGATATGGATCGTCTCCTCTCGGACGACGACTTGCAGGACACGACCGCCGCCGCGGCGTAACAAACAGGGAGGACGACACACCATGGGCTTGAACGTCGCGTTACTAGAATCCAGCTTCGAATTATTAAAACCCCAGGCTGATACCCTGGTCAACCGTTTCTATGAACGGTTGTTCGAAAGATATCCGGCCGTCAAGCCGATGTTCGCCCGCACGACCATGCCTGAGCAAAAAAAGAAGCTGCTCGGCTCGCTCGTGCTGGTGATGCAGAACCTCCGGCGGCCTGAGACACTGACGCCGGCGCTCAAGCAGCTCGGCGCCCGGCACGTCGCCTACGGGACGCAGCCGGCACATTACGGCGCAGTCGCAGAGACGTTACTGGGAGTAATGGAAGAGATGGCCGGAGCCGCCTGGACTCCCGAGGTCAGACAGGCCTGGACCGATGCACTGAACACAATCGCACAGATCATGCTGGAGGGCGCCCGCGAAGCGGAATCGCGTCCGGCGTCAATCCAACAAGGAGGAATGAAGATGGCCACGAGCAAGAAGTCCCCGAAAGCCAAACCTGCCAAGCTTGATGTCAAGGATCTCGCCGCACGAGTCGACGCGATCAACCGCGTGCAGGCCGTCATCGAGTTCGATCTCGACGGCACGATCATCACGGCCAATGACAATTTCCTCAATTGTCTTGGCTACAGCCTCGATGAGATCCAAGGCAAGCACCACCGAATGTTCGCCGACCCGGCCTATGCTGCCAGCCCCGAGTATCAGGCCTTCTGGGCCAAGCTGAACCGCGGCGAATTCGATGCCGGCGTGTACAAGCGCATCGGGAAGGGCGGCAAGGAGATCTGGATTCAAGCCTCTTACAATCCCATCCTCGACGCCAATGGCAGGCCCTACAAAGTCATCAAGTTCGCCTCGGATGTGACAGAAGAAAAGAAGAAAGCCCTCGTGAAATCCGCGATGGACAATTCGATGAGCAACGTCCTCATGTGCGATCGCAATTTCGTCATCACCTACATCAATAAGGCCGCGCAGGATAAATTGAAGACGCTCGAGCTGGAGATCCGCAAGGTATTGCCCGCCTTCAATGCCGACAAAATCATTGGGACCTGCATCGATACGTTCCACAAGGCGCCGGACATGCAGCGCCGCCTGCTCGAGAATCCGAAGAGTCTCCCGCATAAGGCGGACATTCAGCTGGGGCCGCTCTTGCTCGAACTCAATGTCGGGGCGATTATTTCTGACAAGGGCGAATATCTCGGCAACTCGCTCGAATGGTCCGATGTCACCGCGAAGCGGAAGGCCGAACGGGAAATGGCCACGCTGAAGAATTCACTCGATAATTCCACCAGTAACGTCCTGATGTGTGACCGGAATTTAACGATCACGTACATCAACAAGGCGGCGCTGAGCAAGCTCCAGGCACTGGAAAGCGAAATCCGAAAGGTGCTGCCGTCATTCAACACCGCAAAGATTGTCGGGACCTGTATCGATACCTTCCATAAGACTCCTGACATGCAGCGGCGGCTGTTGGGCGATCCGAAGAATCTTCCCCACCGCGCGGATATTAAACTGGGTCCGCTGACCCTCGCCTTGACGGTCAGCGCCATCACGTCTGATGCGGGCGAATATCTCGGAAACACCCTTGAATGGGCGGACATCACTGCGCAAAAGAAGGCGCAAGAGGAAGTCGACAAGCTGATTAACGCAGCAGCGGCCGGAGAACTCTCCCAGCGGATGAAGGCCGAAGAGTTCGACGGCTTTTTCAAGAACCTCGCGTTGGGCATCAACAAGATGCTGGATGCGGTGGTGTCGCCCTTGCACGAAGCTCAGATGGTCCTGACCGCGATGGCGGCCAACGACCTGACCAAGCTGATGACCGGAACCTACGAGGGTGAGTTCGATCAGATGAAGACCAGTTTGAACGGGGCGATCGAGACCTTGGGCACCGCGTTGAGGACCGTCCGCGAAGCCGCGGAGAGCGTCACGGCCGGCGCCGAGCAGATCACCAAGGGGAACGAGGACCTCTCGCAGCGCACGAGCGAACAGGCCTCGTCGCTCGAAGAGACCAGCGCCTCGATGGAGGAGATGACCTCCACGGTGAAGCAGAACGCCGACAACGCGAAACAGGCCAACCAACTGGCGATCACCGCTCGCGATATCGCGGACAAGGGCGGATCGGTCACGGTGCGGGCGGTCGAAGCGATGGGCGAAATCAACAAGAGCAGCAAGAAGATCGCCGACATCATCACGGTGATCGACGAGATCGCCTTCCAGACCAACCTCCTGGCCTTGAATGCCGCGGTCGAAGCGGCCCGGGCAGGGGAACACGGTCGAGGCTTCGCGGTAGTGGCTGCCGAGGTCCGCAACCTCGCGCAGCGGTCTGCCACTGCCGCCAAAGAGATCAAAGGATTGATCAACGAATCGATCCAGCGCGTCTCCGATGGCAGCGAGCTGGTCAACCAATCCGGCAAGACGCTGGAAGAGATTGTCAGCTCCGTCAAACGCGTTACGGACATCATCGCCGAGATCACGGCCGCATCGCAGGAGCAGGCCAGCGGCATCGACCAGGTGAATAAGGCGATCATGCAGATGGACGAGACCACGCAGCAGAACGCCGCGCTGGTGGAAGAGACCACCTCGGCCAGCCAGTCCATGAAGGACCAGGCCAAAGAACTCATGTCGCAAGTCGAAGTCTTCAAGACGCCGGCCGGGGAAGGTCATACCGCCCCACGGCGTGAAAGCGCTTCGGCGTCGAAGCCGGCTTCCAAGCCAGTGGCTGCAGGCAACGGGACGAAGCCGGGATTGAAAAAGCCGGCATTTGCTTCGAAAGCCTCGGAGGCCAAAGCGCCGGTCGGCGTCGGAGCGGGCAACGGCCATGACCGCCGCCGGAAGGAAGACGACTTCGAAGAGTTCTAGATTCTAGCCGTCGCGCGAGGTAGGCATATTCTGCCTACCTCGCGCCCTCCAGGGAACCTCTCCCCCTCCCGCGCAGAATTAATCCGACTTCTTCAACACAAGCCAGTAAAGAATCCACACCAACCGACCGATACAGAGCCGTGGACGTTCATGCGCCACGAATCACCGGAGAGGATGACATGGATCTGAAATCATTCCTTTGGTATGCGGTCCTGACCAGTATCACCGGAGCCTATTTCGTCGCTCTCGCAGGTGTCCGTTCGGCGAAGAGTCACGATGTCTCGCACCACTCCCGCCGGATGATTATCGCCTGCACCGTCGTCGGGATTTGGTTGGTCGCCTATGTGCTCAAGCAGGTCATCTTCGGCAGAGAACATTTCGGCGGGACAACCGAGCAGTATTGGAAAGTCTATCTGCCGGTCTTCGCCACCCACATGCTGTTTGCCGTCAGCACGATCGGCCTCGGAGGATACAACCTCTACATGGGCTTGCATCGCCTGCGCTATGGCAGTGTCGGCGCTATGGCAGCCGGCATGACGACGCATCGCAGACTCGGGCATCTCCTCATGTGGACATTCTCCGGAACCATCGTCACCGCCTATCTGGTCTATATGATGATCTTCGTCTGGTACAAGGGATAACAGGATGGATTACCCAATCACCAAAGCAGAGTATGATCAGATCCGCACCTTGCTCTACGACGAAAGCGGCATTTCGCTTGGAGAAAACAAGCAATCCCTGGTGGTCTCCCGCCTCTCGAAGCGCTTGCGCGATCTCCAACTCGATAATTTCGATGCCTATTACGAATTCGTGACCAGCGATGACAGCGGAGCCGAATTCACGCGCATGCTGGATCTGCTCTCCACGAATAAGACCGACTTCTTTCGCGAGCCCAAACATTTCGAATTTCTTCGCGACAAGATCTTGCCGGGACTCGCAAAGGAGAAGCGCATCCGCATCTGGTCCTCCGCCTGCTCGACCGGCGAAGAACCGTACACCATCGCCATCACCCTCCATGAAAGCGTGCAACATCCGGAACAATGGAACTTCCAAGTCCTCGCCTCGGATATCTCCACTCGTGTGCTTGCCCATGCCGCCGCCGGCCTGTACGGCGAAGAACGGATCCGGGATGTGCCGCCCGAGGTCGCGCGTCGCCATTTCCTGAAGGGCAGCGGCGAGAAGCGCGGCCTCGTGAAGGTGAAACCGCATCTGTCCGACATCATTAAATTCCGCCGCATGAATTTGATGGACGACCGCTTTCCCATCAAGCAGCCGTTGGACCTCATCTTTTGCAGGAATGTCATGATCTATTTCGACCGGCCGACCCAGGAACGGCTGGTCGGCAAGTTCTTCAAATACCTCAAGCCAGGAGGCCATCTGTTCATCGGCCATTCCGAAAGCCTGCAATGGGTCACCCATTCCTTTAAAACTCTCGCTCCGACGATTTATTGGAAAGAAGGATAGCTCCCATGCCTGCGATCGACACGGAACATTTCAGTCATGTGCGGCGCATGACCGACAAGCGGTTTCCCCATGAAATCGCGTCCATCTTGCCGGGCGAATTCTTCGTGAGCCGGGAACCGATGGTGGTCTATACGGTGCTCGGCTCCTGCATTTCGGCCTGCATTCGCGATCCGATCGCGGGCGTAGGCGGGATGAACCATTTCATGCTGCCGGCTCCCAAGGAACACCATTCAAGCGATGCCTGGGGCGGGGAATCCACCCGCTACGGCTCCTTCGCCATGGAACAGCTCATCAACGGCATCTTGCAGCGCGGCGGGATGAAGCAACGGCTGGAAGTGAAGCTGTTCGGGGCCGGCAAGATCTACGAGGGCAACATCGACGTCGGCGCGCGCAACACTGAATGGGTCCTGAATTATCTGAAGGCCGAAGGATTCAGCATTGCCAAGAGCGATCTCGGCGATGTGTTTCCTCGCAAAGTCTATTACTTCACGGATTCCGGGCGTGTGCTGATGAAGAAGATCGAGCGGATCAAGAATCGCACGATCTATGACCGTGAAGTGGCGTACCAGCACAAGGTGGAAGAGGAACAACAGCAGCCGCAAAGCGACATCACGTTGTTCTAACTAGCGTGAAGCGTCGTTCGTGAAGCGCTCGGATTCGGAACGCAATACGCTTCATGAGTCACAAGATACGAGGGGACTATGGGGAAGATACGCGTCATCACTGTCGATGATTCCGCCCTGATGCGCCAGGTGCTCGCGCAACTGCTGTCGAAAGACCCGGACATTGAAGTCGTCGGGTCGGCGCCGGACCCCTATATTGCCCGAGAGAAGATTAAGGCCCTGAATCCGGACGTCATCACGTTAGACGTCGAGATGCCCAAGATGGACGGCCTGACCTTCCTCGAGAAACTGATGCGCGGGCGGCCCATGCCGGTCGTGATGGTGAGTTCTCTCACCGAAGCCGGATGCCAGACGACATTACGGGCTCTTGAGCTGGGCGCCGTCGATTTCATCACCAAACCGAAGATCGATCTTCGGGAAGGCATGGAAGACCTCGCGGATGATCTGATCGCGAAAGTCAAAGCGGCCGCTGTCGCGAAGATTCGAGGAACTGCGCCGGCAGCCAACGGGACCTCTCAAGCTACCACGCCACGGGTGGTCACACACCTCTCCTCGGCCATGATCAAAACAACGGATACCATCATCGCCATCGGCTCATCGACGGGCGGAACAGAGGCCGTCAAAGAGGTGCTCGAAGTTCTTCCCCCCAACACGCCGCCGATCCTGATCACACAGCATATGCCGGAGCGGTTTACCAAAACATGGGCCGACCGGATGAACCAGCTCTGCCGCATCTCCGTCAAGGAAGCCGAAGATGGGGACAGCGTGCTCCCGGGGCATGCCCTCGTGGCGCCGGGGAGCTATCACATGTCGCTGGTACGCAACGGAGCACGCTATTCGGTGCGGATCACGCAGGATCCTCCGGTCAATCGGCACCGGCCGTCTGTCGATGTGCTGTTCGACTCGGTCGCGCAAAATGCCGGGGCCAATGCGGTCGGAGTCATTCTCACGGGGATGGGCGGCGACGGCGCCAAAGGCATGCTGGCGATGAAACAGGCCGGCGCCTATACCATCGCCCAGGATGAGGCCAGTTGCGTCGTCTTCGGCATGCCCAAGGAAGCAATCAAGCTCGGCGGCGTGGACAAGATTCTCCCGTTGGGAGATATCGCCGGCGCGGTCCTTACTCATGTGTCACGTCTTTCATAACACCTGGAGGTTCGTCATGCAGATCATGCACCGCGTATATCGCAACGCCGATGTGATCGATATCACCGGACAGTTTAACTTCGGGACCCGGAAGGAGTTCACCGCGGCGATGGAGAAGGTCAAACAATCGGGGGGGGCGCATGTCATTCTGAACTTCAAACAAGTCACCTTCGTCGACAGCGCGGCGATCGGTCTCCTCGCGTTGGCCTCACAGCAATTCAAAAGCACCAATCGGAAATTGTCGTTGGTCGGCGTCCAGGGAACCGTGAAGCAGGTGTTGAACCTCGCGCATATCGAGCAGATGATTTCGACCTTCGCGAGTGAAGACTTGGCCATCGGCGCAAAAGCGGCCTAAGTGGGGACTGGCACCGAAAGGCCCGAGCCAGTCCCCTGCGTATTATCGTTCGAATCACCCAAGTGAAAGGAAGCCCCTGATGCACATTAAAGAACGACCGATTCCCAACGCCGTAATCCTCGACCTGAACGGAGATTTGACCTACGCGCATCGAGACGTGTTTAAATCCGCCGTTGAAACGTTGCGCCAGAAAGGCTGCCGCCATGTCATTTTGAATATGGCCGATGTGCGGTTTGTCGATAGCTCGGGGCTGGGCCTGCTGGCGCTGGTCTCCCAGAACTTCAAGCTCAATCAGGGCAAAGTCAGCATGCTCAAACCCCAGAGCTATGTGCGGGAAATTCTGGGTCTGGCCAATATCCCGAAGCTGATTCCGGTGTTTGACAATGAACAAGATGCGGTCAACGGGAAAGCCCAGGCCGCGTAACGATTGAGCGCCCCATGAAGTCAGACACCTGTTCGAAACCCGCTATGTCTCCGGCTGTCGCCACCGTGCTCTTGGTGGATGACGAGCCGGTCAGTCGTTTGAGTATGGCCGCACGCCTGAAGCGGATGGGACTTCGTGTCCTCGAAGCCGGCAATGGGAAGGAAGGGCTCGCCATTCTGCGGCGTGAACGTCCGGATCTGACGATCCTGGACTGGATCATGCCGGAAATGGACGGGCCGACCGTCTGTGAGCTGGTTCGGCAGGATCCGGGCATTTTGTCCAGTCAGCTGATTCTCATGACCTCTCATGACCAGCCGGAGCAAATCGCCGAAGGCCTGGCGCGCGGCGCCGACGACTTTCTGAGCAAAGCCGCCAGTAAGCAGGAAATCCTGGCGCGTGTCCAATCAGGATTGCGCGCCGCGTCTCTGGTTCGCAGCATTGAAAGCACGCGTGATGAGCTCCGCGCCAAACAAGGGGAGTTGGAGCGAGAACTCAAGTCGGCGGCCACCTACATCCAATCCTTGCTGCCTGTAGCGGGAGAAATCACCCCGCATATCGATATGGCCTGGACTTATCGACCCTCCCTGGCCCTCGGCGGTGATCTCTTCAATGTCTCCCGGTGGGACGATCAGTCGATCTACTTTTACATCCTGGATGCCTCCGGTCATGGTGTATCCCCCGCCTTGCGAGCTGCCTCCTTCGCCACGTTCCTCAGACCCGAAAATATCCGGCATTGCATCACACAGCACGATCCGGCGGCGATGCTGGCCGAGGCCAATTGTCGGTATCCGCTGACCGATGACGGCAACTACTTTACCGTCTGGATCGGATCATTCAATCGCACCACTCATCAACTGAGCTATGCGACAGCCGGTCATGGCGGCGCGCTCATTCAACGGCGGGACGGCGCCATCGAATGGCTGACTCGCGTCCAGCTGCCCCTGGGATTCGAACCGGACAGTACCTACGAGCTTACGACCGTCAATATTGCCGATGGCGACCGTGTCATTCTCATGAGCGATGGGGTCTACGAAGCGCCTGCGCCGACGGGAGAAATCTGGGGAACCGCCCGTTTGGAGACCGCCCTCAGGGCCCATCGATCCGTCCCGCTCGGGAAAACGCTGCCGGCGCTCATGGCGGAAGCCGAACGCTGGCATGGCTCTCCCGTCTTTCCCGACGATGCGGCGTTACTGGGATTGGAGTTCCGACTATGAGCACCGACGTTGTGTTTAACCTGGCCGAAGCGCTCACGCGGGTCGATGAGGATGAAGAGCTCTTCCACACGCTGGCTGAGCTGTTCCTCGAACAGGCTCCTCTGGATATGGCCGCCACACAGGCCGCGCTCGATGCCGGGGATGCCGAGGCCTTGGCGCGCGCCGCGCACCGGATGAAAGGCGCCATTCTGCAATTCTCCGCGCCGCGCCTATTCGAGGCGACCAAAGAGCTGGAAGCCCTCGGGAAAGCCGGCACCTTGGACCGAGCCGCGGCGGTCTGCGCGCAAGTCGATCGGGAACTTCAACAGCTCATTGCGGCGCTGCGCGCACACGTCGCGAACGGATCTGCATCATGACCACTCCCGTCCCGTCCTGCACCGTTCTGGTGATCGATCCCTGTCGAGAGACGCAAGCGCAGATCTTGGGACACATGCAGGATCGTGGATTCTCTGTGATCACGGCGTCCGACCCCAGCACGGCACTCGAGACCATCGAGCTCACGGCCCCGGATATCGTGTTGACCGATTCGTTCTTCCCAGAAGGCTCCGGCTTGACCTTGGCCAAAACGCTTCAATCCAGACATGTGCCGTGCCCGGTCATCGTGATGGCCGAACATCAGTCTGAACAGGCGGTCATCCACGCGCTGCGCGCCGGAGCCGTGGATTTCCTGCAGAAGCCGATCGGCGTGGAAGAGCTGGCACATGCGCTGCAACGCGCGCGCTCCCTCCTCCCGGCCGATATGACGGACACACCGGGCCTCGTGCGCTCCGACTACGAACTGACCGTCGATTCAGACCCGCGGCATACCCCCGGCATTGTCTCCTGGCTGCTCAGAGCCACGGCCGGGGCATTGTCCGATACCACGCAGCTCCATCTTCGCGGGACGCTGCAAGAGTTGCTGCTCAACGCCGTCGAGCACGGCAATCTGGAGATTTCTTACCAGGTCAAGCAGCAGGCGATCGATCAGAACCGCTTGAGCCAACTGGTCCAGGAGCGCCTGGCTCAGCCACGCCTGGCCCAACGCACCGTCACGATCCATGTGCATTGCGACCGTCAGGCCGGACAGCTGGAATATCGGATTGCCGATCAGGGGAAAGGCTTTCAATGGAAAACCTTGCTGCATCGTACGACGACACCCTGCAACGCCGAAGATGCCAGCGGACGGGGGATCTTCCTGGCCCGCTCGTTCTTTCCCAATCTCCGCTACAATGATCGCGGAAACGAAGTCACGGTGCCGGTGCCCATCGTCTGACAAACGGAAGCAGGTCTGGCTGGTCGGTCTGGTCTATCTCGTCTGTCCAGTCGATCTGGTCGAACCGGATGGACTGAATAGACCAGACAGACCGAACAGACCGCAACTATCCCGCGCAGGCTTGACGCCACCCCCCCAGAGGCTCTATCTTCCGGCATCATCCGTCTGCCACCGGGAGGTTTTGCATGACCAGTCGCCTCATCTTCTCATCGCTCGTGCTCTCAGGACTCCTCGCCGGTTGCGGGGGTAGCAATTGGGTCCACCCGAATAAACCTTCCTCTGAATTTACGAACGAATATAACCGCTGTCAGAATCTCGTCATGCGCGACCCGAAGCTTCAACAGGGGAGCCAGCTGCTGATCCTCAACGCTACCGAACGCTGCCTCCAGCGCGAAGGATGGCGCATCGTGGAAAGCGAATAGCCCTTCGTTTCTATACCCGCGACCGGTCACCCATCCCACGGATACCGCCGTCTACACTTCTACAATCGCCGCGAATACTCTTTAATTCTGCGAGTTAACCAAGAGTTAACCCATCGGTGATCCGGCTGGAATAACCGGGCGGTAGAGTTTGCCCATACAAGGAGCCGACATCAGGAGCTCCAGGAAGGCGAACCATGACGCAGGACATCGGGCTCTTCATCGGATTACTCTCCCTCAGCCTCGCGGTGCCTCTCGCCTATGCCGGCCATACCCTGCTCGGGCTCCGAGGAAAGACCTGTATCCCGCTGCTTCGCACACGCGATGCGGCCGGCATCTCCCATCTCATCAACCGGGCGATTCCATCGCTCTCTCAACCACCCGTTCAAAGGAGGTTCGTATGGTCACAGTCAGTCACGTCATGACTCCTCGTGTCGTCCACATCGAAGCGGGCACCTCAGCGATCGATGCCGCCAAAATGATGACGCGGCACAAGATCGGCAGCGTCTTCGTCAAGAAGAATAACCAGTTCATCGGCATCGTCACGGAGCCGGACATCGTCCGGAAGGTGGTCGGAGCAGACCGCGTGCCCTACTACATTCCGGTCGAAGAGATCATGAGCAGTCCCATCCTCGGGATCGATGAACAGCGGCCCATTACGGAAGCCGCCGACCTCATGGAACTACATGGCACGCGCCATCTGGCGGTGTTCAAGAGCGGCGCAATCGTCGGCACGCTCTCCGTCCGGGATTTGCTCCATCCGGTCTCCATCGACGAGTTTTAAGAAGGAAGTTACACACCATGAACTGGAGAACACATTGATGCTATCGCAAGTCATCGGTGAGACCATGATCGTCGGTTTCCAGGGCCTGGTGGTCCTGGGGCTGTTCCTCTTCCTGCAATCGCTCTGGCGCGATCTGGCTGTCCTCTTTTCCGGAAAGGAGAGTCTATGATCGGAAGTCTGGCGTCGGACGAAACCCGTCTCCGTCTGCCTCGGATCTGGCAGCTGTTTGCGTCACCGGATCTGACCTTGCTCTGGGAAAAGGGGACGCAGGCCGTGTTGAGTCTCCTCATCGTCACGATCCTCGTCGGACTGGCAGGCGGGGTCATCAAGACCTTTATCGGCCTGCGGCTGCTCTTGACCGCCGACATCGATCTCGGCCTCCGTCACCTCATCGTGAACACGCTCATGTTGCTCGCGGTGGTGGAAGTGCTGAAGACGACGCTGGCGTATTTCTCCGAAGGACGCGTGCGCGTCACCTTTATCGTCGACACCGTGCTGGTCGTGATGTTGACGGAGGTCATTTCCCAATGGTTTACCGGCGGAGACTGGCAGAAGCTGGGCATTTTGGCGGTGATCCTCATGACGCTCGGACTCATCAGAGTAATGGCCGTCCGGTTCAGTCCGGCGCAACCGGCCCATTCGGCACCAGCAAAAACCATGGCCCCGATATTCTCATCCACAATCTAGGAGGATTCTATGTCGACACATGCACTTCTCGACGCACCAACTCTCGGGCGAACAGAGACCGAGTCACTTGAAGCCGTTATTCTCGGCCACCTCGACGAACAGGCCGTGATCGGATTGGATGCGCTCGTGATTCTTCTGCCCGACTACAGCTGGAACCAGATCTTCCACGCCGTCGACCGATTGGCCCGCTGCGGGGGAATCACCTTGCGCCGGCATCGCTCCGAATACACGCTCTTCTCTGCACACTTCGTCGCCTAGCCGCCCTTCCGCCGCCTCTCTCCTTTTCTCCTCTGTTCAGTTAGAAAGCTGTCAAGAAAGAGGGGAGCCTCACCCCTCTGCCTGCGTCCTGTGGCGGGCGTCCCGATGCTATGCGGTTGGGGAAGCGGCTGGCGGAGTCATGTGTCGCACGATCTTGCCTTCCACCATATAGATGACTAATTCACCGATATTGGTGGCGTGATCCGCAATCCGTTCGATGTATTTTCCGATAAAGGTGAGGCGGATCGCCCGCGTGATGGTGGCGGGGTTTTCGATCATGAAGGAGACGAGTTCACGAAAGAGTTGATGCGTCAGATTATCGACAAAGTCATCGTCAGCACAGACTTTTCGAGCCAGCGCCGCATCCTGTTGGACAAAGGCATCCAGCGCTTCACGGACCATCTTCATCGTCCAGGCGGCCATGCGCGGAAGGTCGATGTAGGGCTTCAGCTGCGGTTCTTCATTCAGTTCGATGACCCGTTCACAGATATTTTCGGCCAGATCGCTCATGCGTTCCAGTTCTGTGGAGATCTTCATGGCCGTCGTGACAAACCGCAGGTCTTTGGCCGCCGGCGCCTGCAAGGCCAAGAGGCGGATGCAGGTTTCGTCGATCTCCACATCGTAGCGATTCACCAGGGTATCCCGCTCGATGACTTGCCCCGCCAGCACGGCATCGCGTTCAATCATGGCCGTAATCGCGCGCTCGATCTGCTCTTCGACCAGCGCCCCCATCTGGAGTAAGCGGTCTTTCAAATCACCGAGTTCCTGATCGATATGTCGTTGCATAGTGCGAACTCCGATTATTACCCGAAACGACCGGTGACATAGTCTTCCGTCAGTTTGACGGATGGATTGGTAAACATCTTCTCCGTGCGATCGAATTCCACCAAGCGTCCCTCATACATGAAAGCCGTGTGGTCCGAGACTCGCGCCGCCTGCTGCATATTATGCGTCACGATGACGATCGCGACTTTCTGCTTCAGTTCCGTCACCAGCTCTTCGATGCGCGAGGTAGCCGTCGGATCGAGCGCCGATGTCGGCTCGTCAAACAGGAGGAGCTCCGGACTGGTCGCCAGAGCCCGGGCAATACACAGGCGTTGCTGTTGCCCGCCTGAGAGATTCATCGCGGATGCCTGGAGGCGGTCTTTGACTTCTCCCCATAACGCCGCCTCCTGCAGCGCCCGCTCGACCACTATATCGAGATCGGCTTTCGACGACACGCCTCTGATCCGCATCCCATACGCGACATTTTCATAGATGGATTTGGGAAACGGGTTGGGCTTTTGAAACACCATCCCGATGCGCATGCGCACCTCGATCGGATCGACCTCAGGCCCCACGATATTGACCCGGTCCGGATGCAGGATAACGGCCCCTTCGTAGCGATTTCCCGGATAGAGGTCATGCATGCGGTTGAAACAGCGCAAATAGGTGGTTTTCCCGCAACCGGAGGGCCCGATCAGCGCCGTCACACAGCGATCATAGACGGGGAGGGACAGGCCATGAAGCGCCTGTGCCTGGCCATAAAAGAAATTGAGCCCCTGCGACTCCGCTTTTAGCACCGTTTGCGACACATCCAAGGCTTTCATAGCATCACCAGTGAATTCGTTTTCTGAAACGCGCCCGAATGACGATCGCCACGGCGTTCATCGCCAGGCTCATGGCCAATAAGATCAGACCAGCCGCGGCCGCATTCACGTGAAACTCTTCTTGCGGCCGGGACACCCAATTGAACATCTGGATCGGCATCACCGTAAAGGGATCGAACAGCCACTCGAATGAGACGAAGGGGAACTCTCCCTGCCATGGCGGGTGGGGGAGAAAGGCGATGAACGACAGCGCTCCGACCGTGATCAGGGGAGCCGTCTCACCGACGGCGCGCGAGAGCGCCAGGATTATCCCGGTCAGAATGCCGCCCATCGAATAGGGCAGGACATGATCCCGCACGGTCTGCCACTTGGTGGCGCCGAGGGCATAGGCCGCTTCGCGCACGGCAGGGGGAACGGCTCGGATCGCCTCGCGCGTCGCAATGATGACCATCGGAAGAATCAACATACCCAGGGTCAGTCCGGCTGTCAGGAAGCTTTGGCCCAAATGCAGCTCATAGACCAGCAGCCCGAGGGCCATGAGTCCATAGACGATCGACGGCACGCCCGCCAGATTGGCAATGTTGATTTCAATCACCTCGGTCAGCCAGCTTTTCGTGGCATATTCTTCCAGATAGATGGCGGCTCCGATGCCCAATGGAACGGCCGTCACCGCCGTCAACAGCATGACCAGGATGGTGCCGATCCAGGCGGTCAGAATGCCGGCTTGCTCGGGAAATCGCGATGGGAAAGACGTGAGGAATTGCCAGGACAAGCGGCCGGCCCCGTCGGCCGCAAGTTGCCCCACCAGGGCGAACAGGACGAGCAGCGCGACGCCCATCACGAACAGTCCTTCGAAAGCAAAGAAGCGATCGAGGCCTTTGCGCCACATGATCCGCCGTTGCAAGGCGGTGGACTTAATATACTTGGCGATACCGTTTTTTAAGCGCATGGCCTGCAATGTTAAACAAAAGGGTGATCAATAAGAGCATGAGCCCCGTCGCAAAGATCGTCTGATAGCCCACGCTTCCGTGCGGCAGGTCGCCTAAACTGACCTGCACAATATAGGCGGTCATCGTCGCCGCCGGTTCCAGCGGATTCAGGGTCAGCGTCGGCTGCATTCCCGCGGCAATGGTCACCACCATCGTTTCTCCAATAGCCCGGGAGACGCCCAACACATAGGCGGCCGTAATGCCGGACAGGGCGGAGGGGAAGACGACGCGGAGCGCTGTTTGCATGCGGGTCGCGCCCAACGCGAAGGCGCCTTCGCGCAGATATACGGGGACCGCTCGCATGGCATCCTCGCTCACGGAGCTGACATAGGGAACAATCATGACACCGATGACAAGCCCGGCGCTCAGCATGTTGAAGCCGGGAAGGTCTGGCCAGATCTTTTGCAAGGCGGGTGTCACGAACAACAGCGCAAAGTATCCATACACGACGGTCGGCACGGCGCTGAGCAGCTCCAGCACCGGCTTCACGAATTCGCGCACCGGACGCGAGGCATATTCGCTCAAATAGATGGCGATCAGGCTCCCCATCGGAATGGCCACGAGCAACGCCACCACCGTCGTGACGAGCGTGCCCGACACGAGGGGAAGAATTCCGTAATGCGCGTCGGCAAATAACGGGGTCCATTGGCGGTCAGTCAAGAAGTCCACCACGGAGACCTGTTGAAAGAAGTGGAACGACTCATAGGCAAGGACACCGACAATCCCGAGCGTAATCGCCACGGAGGTGAAGGCAGCCAGTTGCAAGAGCAGTTCGATCGCTTTCTCTTTGAGGCGGGGCACAAGTCGAGGGGAGAGACTCCTGACGACGGTATTCTTCTCGACTGAGATCTCGGTGATGTGAGCCTCCATCGTATCCATCCCCCACTCCTCAGAGTTTGGCTTCCCGGCGGAGCAGCTCTTCGATCTTCATCCCGATCGTCGAGCCTCCTTGAAACGCGGTCCCCTGTCGCCCATTCTTAAAATGCTCACCGGCCAGTGCGTAGGCTTGCGGCGGCAGCGGGACATATTTCACTTGCGGAGCGAGTATCGGCACTTGCGCCAGATAAAACTCGACGAAGCGCTTCACCTCTGGCTTCAACGCGGACTTCGCGCTCACATAGATAAACAGTGGACGTGACAGCGGCTGATAGGAGCCGTTTTCGACCGTCTCGCGCGACGGACTCACCGGCCCGTGGCCGCCATCGATAGAGACCGCTTTCAATCGTTTCTTGTTCGGCTCGTAATAGGCAAAGGGAATGTAGCCGAGCGCCTGCTTGTCATTCGCGATGCCCTGGACCAGCGTATTGTCGTCTTCACTAGCGGTAAAGTCGCCCCGGCTGGACTTGGCTTTCCCGACCACCGCTTCCGTGAAGTAATCGAAGGTGCCGGAGTCGGATCCGGCGCCAAACAGTTTCAGCGGCTGATCAGGCCAGGTCGAACGGATCTGATTCCACTTGGTCACCCGGCCTTGCGCAGAGGGCTCCCACATGGTTTTCAATTCTGCCACCGTAATGGAGTCCACCCAGGTGGCCTGCGGGCTCACGGCAATGGTCAGGGCATCGAAGGCGATCGGCAATTCATAGAATTGGACTCCGCCGGCACGGCAGGCTTCCATTTCGCTGCTGGAAATAGGACGGGAGGCATCCTGCACGTCGATCTCGCCGCGGCAGAACTTTTTGAAGCCGCCGCCGGTTCCTGAAATGCCTACCGTCACACGAACCGATCCTCTGGTCTCTTTCTGAAACTCCTCGGCCACCGCTTCCGTAATAGGGAACACCGTGCTCGACCCGTCGACTTTGATGAGTGCGGTGGATTCTGAGTACACCAGCTCGGTCGACCACACACAGACGGTCACAAGAGCTGGAACAAGGATCGCGAAGAGCCCGATCGAACTCAATCTCTGCATCACGTTTCTCCCGGTGTATCGACTGATAATTGCGAGGGGGTCGGCCTAATGCCGACACCACAATCGATTGTCACCGTACTCCTGAATGTTTCCGATGGCGTTACATGTCTGTTAACGCAGTGTTAACTTCTCGCCTCTCAACCCTTGAGCGCTCCAGCTTCCTCATGTCTTTGAAACGGGAAGCAGACTGATTGTTAACAATCCCGTAACATGCCAGCAATGGTCCCGTGATCCCTTCATGAGAGAACAGGTTCGCAATCATCACGCGTACATCGCGAGTAACATTCATTCGAGGAGGGTAGGACGAGATGATAGGACTTCAGAAGACAGTCCATATCGCAGTCATTCTGGCTGCCATGGCTCTGGCCATGTCACAGCCGGATGCGCGCGCCGCAGAGCCGCGGCACACCCGAGATCAGAGCGGATCACCCGTTGCCGTCGCGCAGGCGACGACCACATCCACACCCGAAGGGCAAGGGCCGACACCGGCGAGGGAATTACCGCCCGGCGGAACCTCCATCGAAGACCTGCTCCTGCAAAAGGGCACCATTAGTATGGATGAGTGGATTCAAATCCGCGCCGAGCAGGAATACAAAGTCGCCGATCAATCACGCAGGATCGATTCGCTGGAGGAATGGAAGGGGAAGACCGAACTGCTTCCGCTGCTTCGGGACAAGGTCAACTTCGGACTCAATGCCTTGCAATTCCTCTACGGCCACGTCGATGCCAAAGTACCGGAAGGGCGGAATCAGGACAGCTTCTCCATCCGCCGTTCAGAGTTGCTGTTCTGGGGAAAGATCAGCGATACCATTCCACGCTGGCATGCATTGATGGAGTTTCAAAGCATCAACCTGACCAGTAACACCCCGACCAGCGGCGCCTCGTCGCCGACATCGACGACGTTTTTTCGTGAAACCTATATCGATGTGCGGCCCGTCCAAGCCTGGGCGCCGAATCTCAATATGATCCGGCTCGGTATCTTCCGGATGCCCTTCGGTATCTTCACGGAAACGTCCGGCGGTCTGCGGGACATCATCAGTTCTCCCTATCTGACATCGGTCGGCGGCGGCGGTGGGCCGGGACAAAATAAGAACGGCACCGGCGGCGCCATCGATTTTCTCCAAGAGCGCGACTATTTTGCCGACGTGCGCGGGAAAATCGCCAACCGCCTGGAATATGTGGTCGGCGTGATGAACAACAACAACTTTCAGGCCAACAGTCTGGTCAGTACGACATCGGGGGTCGGCGGCGGCAATCAACCCAAAGCCTTCTACAGCCGGATCCGGTTGTTTGGAAACGACGTCTCTTTCGTCAGCTTCACAACCATCCAAGGCCACTCGAACAACGCCGGCACATTGATCAATGGACGCGGGAAAGGTTCCTTCGACCGATATGGTATCGATGCCCGGTACACCTCGAAAACCCTGCCCGGACTCATGGTCCAGGGCGAATATTGGCAGGGGCATGATGGCGCCAATGCCACGACCGTCGGAACGGCGGCGAATGGCGATTGCGCCAGCGGCTGCGGAGGATCCGGCGCGCCGGGAATGACCCGGCGCACGTGGTATGTGCTTGCGAAGTACCTCATCACCAACGGGCCGCTCGAGAATTTCGAGCCGACCTTTATGTATGAGCAGTTTGATCCGAATACCAGTATGGGCAACGACATGTACACCAGATCGATCGTGGGGCTCACATATTATTTCGAAAACTTCCCGCCGAAGATTCAGTCGAAGCTGCAGTTCAACTATGAGTTCCGGCATCACTCGGGACTGGGCACCGGGCCCAACACGCCGGCATTCGACTCCAAAGCGGATCCCTTTGCCCAGAATGCGTTCTTTGTGCAATTCCAGGTTCGCTTCATGTAGCCACCCATGGCAGTTCACCTCGACCATTGCATTCTGACTTGTCTCGGAGTAAGGAGGAGCGATATGAAGACGTTGACCAGGAGTCTCATGGTGCTGATCACCACCACACTGGTGGCCTGTACAGCACCGAGTATTTTTTCACCGGAAACACTCAAGGGCGTGGATCCGAACTTTGACTTCGCGCACTGGCGGATGGTGCCGAACCAGGCCGATGCGAAGAAGATTCGACTCGGCGGGCGGATTGTCCAAGCGGAAACGAAGGGCGACAGCATCACCATCGTGGCGGCGCAGCTTCCCATCGTCGAACATCCCGCCTATGGCCCCAAAGACACGGGGAAACGCAGCGGGGAGTTTGCCATCGTCTATCCGGGCAAGATTGACTCGTCCTTCCTCCAGCCCGGCAACCGCATTATGGTGGTGGGCACGACACATGCCCCACGAGTGGTGTCCGTCGATGATCTTCCCAAGAGTCTTCCCACGGTTCTAGCGGCTTGTGTCCATCTCTGGAAAACCGGAGGAAGAGACATTGCCGATTTCCCATCCTATGGGGCAGGCTATGAAACCTTGGAAGAAGATACCTTCTGTACCTCAACCAAGTAGCGGGAGTTGAGACCATTCGTTTATCGATACCGACCAGAGCGCCAGGCATCAGGATGATTCTCGGGACTAGCGCTCTGGTCCTCGCCGTCGTTAGTCTTGCCTCCTGCGGGCACGACGCCTCTCTGCAACGTGAAATCCCAACCGGCGGCCTCGTGACGTTTTCCATTCAATCTGAGTCCGACGTCTTT
>WBZP01002103.1_pt1 | contig 23469 bp, 19 predicted proteins | sample 5204301 | NCBI WGS metagenome assembly WBZP01 (sample SAMN12412401, study PRJNA552823) | activated sludge metagenome | isolation source: activated sludge from nitrification reactor of wastewater treatment plant... | place: USA: Pennsylvania | collected 2017 | reverse complement strand
GTGGTGCAGCACGCGGACCGCGTCGTGGAGCTGCGCGGCGACGGGACGGTGCTCAGCGGTCCACCCGAGCAGGTCCTGGCGACCTCGACGGTGGCGCCGCCGGTCGTGCAGCTCGGTCGACTCGCGGGGTGGTCGCCGCTGCCGTTGTCGATCCGCGACGCCCGCCGACTCGCCCCTGCCCTGCGTGAGCACCTGGGCCGCGTCCCCCCGCCGTTCCGGACCGCGGTGGGACCGTCGACCCCGACCCCGTCAGCACCGACCCCGCCAACCCCGGCGGCGCTGGCGGCCCGTGCGCTCAGCGTCGCCTACGGGTCCACCGTGGCGGTGCGCGAGGTCGACCTGGAGCTGCACCACGGAGCGGTGGTCGCCCTGATGGGCCGAAACGGGTCCGGCAAGTCGACCCTGCTGTGGGCCCTGCAGGGATCCGGCCTCCGCACTCGGGGCGCCGTCCGGGTCCCCTCGGAGCGGTCCGGAGCCGCCACCGTCGACACCGCCGATCTCGCCCCCGCCGACGCCCGTCGCCGGGTCGGCCTCGTCCCGCAGACCGCGGGCGACCTGCTGTACCTGGCGACGGTCGCCGAGGAATGCGCCCAGGCCGACGCGGACGCCGGCCGGCCCGCCGGAACCTGCGACGCGCTGCTCGAGCAACTGGTCCCCGGCATCGACCGCCGCACCCACCCCCGCGACCTGTCCGAGGGGCAACGCCTGTCGCTGGTGCTGGCGATCCAGCTCACCGCGACGCCCGAGGTCGTGCTGCTCGACGAACCGACCCGCGGGCTCGACTACCCGGCCAAGGCCGCGCTGGCGTCGGTGCTGCGACACCTGGCCGACACCGGCCACGCGGTGATGGTGTCGACCCACGACGTCGAGTTCGTCGCCACCGTCGCGGACCGGGTGGTGGTCATGGCCCAGGGCGAGGTCGTCGCCGACGGTCCGACCGCCGAGGTCGTCGTCTCCTCCCCCGCGTTCGCCCCCCAGGTCGCCAAGGTCCTCGCCCCGCGGCCGTGGCTCACCGTCGACGAGGTCCGCCGGTCCCTGGAGCTGACACCGTGCTGAACCGAGCCGCCGCGCCGAGCACCTCGCCGACCGACCCGTCGGCCCGTCCCACGCCCACACCACCGACCGGCGGCGGCCGGGCGTTGGAGGTCGGAAGGCGACCGTCTCTCGTGCTGGCGGTGGCGTCGGTCGGTGGTCTGGTCATGTTCCTGTGGCCGTTGCTCGTGTCGCCGCCCGACGAGGTCGGCCACGTGACCGACGCCCCGTTCCTGTTCGCGCTCATCCTCCCGGTCGTCATCGCCGTCGTCCTGTCCGAGCTGCATTCCGGGGGCATCGACACCAAGGCGCTGGCCATGCTCGGCGTGCTCACCGCCATCGGCGCCGCGCTCCGCCCGATGGGCGCCGGAGTGGCCGGCCTGGAGACCGTGTTCTTCCTGCTGGTGCTCGCCGGGAGGGTCTACGGCGCCGGGTTCGGCTTCGTGCTCGGCACCACCACCATGTTCACCTCGGCGATCCTGACCGGCGGCATCGGGCCGTGGCTCCCGTTCCAGATGATGGCCTCGGGTTGGGTCGGCCTCGGCGCCGGGTTGCTGCCCGACTCGATCGCCGGTCGGGCGCTGCGTGGTCGGGCCGAGATCGCGGTTCTGGCGCTCTACGGGGCCGTCGCCGCCTACGCGTACGGGTTCCTGATGAACATGTGGTTCTGGCCGTTCGCCATCGGTGCCGGGACCGAGCTGTCGTTCGTGGCCGGGGCCCCGGTGGTCGAGAACCTGCACCGGTTCGTGCTGTTCACCCTGGCGACCTCGACCCTCGGCTGGGACACCGGTCGGGCGATCACCAACGTCGTCGCGGTCGTGCTGCTCGGACCGATCGTGTTGACGACGTTGCGACGATCGGTGCGCCGCGCCGCCTTCGACGCCCCGGTCGCCTTCGACGCCCCGGTCGTCTTCGACGCGGCGCCGGCCGGCCCGACCCCACCGAACTTGTAGCCCACGCGCCACCCCAGCGACCACCAGCTACAACATCGCCAGCCGCCGCCGAACTTGTAGCCCACACGCCACCCCAGCGACCACCAGCTACAACAACGCCCGACCCCGCCGAACTTGTAGCCCACACGCCACCCCAGCGACCGCCAGCTACAAGTTCGGGCTGGCTCAGCCCATGAGGCGGCCGGTCGAGGGGCGGAAGGCGTCGGTGCCGACGCTGTCCCACATCCTCTGGAAGCGCTCCGGCGCGACCCCCTCCAGCAACGCCCCCGACGGCAGCGTCGGATGGATCTCGCCGAAGGTCCGCACCTCGTACTGGCTGACCCGACGCACGACGTGGTCCGGCTCGAGCTGCGCCGGGTGGTCGAGCCCCATGGCGGCGACGATCTCGGCCAGGGCGTGGACCGTGTTGCGGTGGAACTGCTCGACGCGCACCCACTTGTCGTCGACGACCAGCGCCCGCTGCAACTTCGGGTCCTGGGTGGCGACGCCGACCGGACACCGGTTGGTGTGGCACTGCTGGGCCTGGATGCAACCGACCGCCATCATGAACGCCCGAGCGGTGTTGCACCAGTCGGCGCCCAGCGCCATCGACTGGGCGATGGCCGACGCGGTGACCATCTTGCCGCTGGCCCCCACCCGCATCCGGTCCCGCACCCCGGCGCCGGTCAGCACGTTCTGGACCAGCATCAGACCCTCGACCAGCGGCATGCCGAGCGAGTTGGAGAACTCGAGCGGAGCGGCGCCGGTTCCGCCCTCTCCACCGTCGACCACGACGAAGTCCGGATACGAGTCCGCCTCGATCATCGCCTTGACGATCGCGGAGAACTCACGCGGGTCGCCGATGCAGATCTTGAAGCCCACCGGCTTGCCGCCCGACAGGTCGCGCAGGCGATCGAGGAACGACACCATCTCCCCGGGCGTCGAGAAGGCGCGGTGGCTGGTGGGCGACAGGCAGTCGACGCCGACGGGCACCCGGCGGGCCTCGGCGATCTCTGCGCTGACCTTGGCCGCTGGCAGGATCCCGCCGTGACCGGGCTTGGCGCCCTGCGAGAGCTTGAGCTCGATCATCTTCACCTGCTCGTCCGCCGCGGTCGCGGCGAACAGGTCGGCGTCGAACCCACCCTGGTCGTCGCGGCAGCCGAAGTAGCCGGTGCCGATCTGCCAGATCAGGTCGCCGCCGTGCTCGCGGTGGTAGCGCGAGATGCCGCCCTCGCCGGTGTCGTGGGCGAATCGCCCCGCCCGCGCCCCCCGGTTCAGCGCCCGGACCGCGTTGGCGCTCAGGGCCCCGAAGCTCATGGCCGACACGTTGAGCACCGACAGCGAGTAGGGCCGAGCGCACTGCGGTCCCCCGACCTCGACCCGGAGGTCCCCCACCGGGTCCTCCGGCATCGGGCGCGGCGTGATCGAGTGCGCCAGCCAGGTGTATCCGTTCTCGTAGACGTCGAGCTCGGTACCGAACGGCTTCTTGTCGGCCGCCTTCTTGGCCCGCTGGTAGATGAGGGACCGGGTGTCGCGGTTGAAGGGCCGACCGTCGGTGTTGCTCTCGACCAGGTACTGGTGCATCTCGGATCCGACGCCCTCGATCAGGAACCGGAAGTGCCCGAGGATCGGGAAGTTCCGCAGGATGCTGTGGCGGGTCTGCACCAGATCCCAGACGCCGAGCAGGACGAGCGGCACCAGGACGAGCTCCGCCCACCACCACCCCGGGTCGACCGCGACCGCGAGCACGCCGGCCACGACGCCGAGTGCGAGCACCGACCACAGCCCCCACTTCCCCACGTTCTCGATCACGGTCCCCCCGTTCACCATCGTCTCCGGTGACGCCCGAGGGGCCCACCGGGTACCGGGCGCCGAGACTACGGGGACCATCCGCCCCCGCACCGGTCATGTCCGAACGGACAGCGGGCGTATACGACCGGCGTCCCCTAGGGTCACGCTAGAACGCAGACGACGGCGCCGGTGCGCCGATCAGGAACGGGGGGGCGTCCGATCGAACCGGAATGGCGAGTTCTGCTCGACGACGCGACCGCCGATCGCATGGCGGCCATGCTCGACGCGGCACGGCACGCCACCCCGGAGCGACGCGCCGAGCTGGCGAGCCTGGCCGCCTCGTCCGGTCGGTTCGCGGTCAACGCCGGGAACCACGACGTCGCTCGCCACCTCCTGCAGGCCGCACTCGAGCTCTCCGAGCACCGCGGCGTCGAACGGGCCCGGCTGCTGCTGAACCTGGCTCGGGCCACGGCCGGATCCGGGGACCTGGTCGGCGCACGGACCCTGCTCGACGAGGTGGTGACCCTGGCGGAGACCGCCGGCGACGTCGACCTGTTGGTCGATGCCGCCATCCGCTCCACGTTCCCGGCCGACTGGCGCGCCGGTGACCGTCACAGCGCGGCGTTGCTCGACCTGGCCGAACGACTCGACGACGGCGCCCGGCGCGGAGCGATCCTGGCGTGTCGGGCGCTCGTCGAGATGCGGATCCCCGCGTCGAGCGACCCCGACCAACAGGTCGCCTGGGTGACCCGGGCCAGCGTCGCCCAGCCCCTGGCCGACGAGGCGCTGGCGATCACCGACGGCCGCACCGACATCGACCGCCTGCTCGCTCTGATCTCCTGGAGGGCGACGCACCGTGCCCCCCGTTGGCTCGCCCGACGGCGGGCGACGTCCGCCGCCGCGGTCGATCTGGCGCAACGGCTGCTCGACCACGAACGCCTGGTCGACGCCTGCTCCCTGCTGGCCGTCGACTGCCTGGAGACCGGCGACCGCAGCGGTTACGGCCGGGCGCTGGCCACGCTGCGCTGGGCGGCGGCGACCGAGGCGAACCCCCGTCTGCTGTGGTTGGCGGCCACCCTCTCGGCCGGCGAGGCCCTCCTCGACGACGACATGGAGGCAGCCGAGAGCCACCGCACCGACGCGGACCGCATCGGCGACGCCCACGACCTGCCGGGGTGGGTGGCCGCCGAGCTGCTGTTCGCCGCCGATATGACCCTGGGATCGGGCGACGCCGGCGAGATGCGCCGCTATCTGGTGCCGGACAACTCACCGATCCTCGACAGCCCGATCGCCCGCTCGAGCGTCGCGTTCATGTCGGCCCTGCTCGGCGACGACGACCGCACCCTTCGCTACGCCGAGACCGCTCTGCGGGACGTGGACGAGGAGTCCAGCCTGCTGCTGTGCCTGGTCCTGTTGGCCCGGGCCGCCGCGACGCTGGGCAGCGACCGCCTGATCACCGAGTTGACGGCCCGGCTGGAGCCGTGGCGGGGACACGTCGCGATCGACGCCAGCGGATGGTGGTGCGCGGGCCCGGTCGACCTGGTGCTGGCCGAGATGGAGTCCGCCGCAGGTCGGACCGACCGTGCGGCCGAGTCGCTGGCACAGGCGGTCTCGATCATCGAGGCGATCGGGGATCGCCGGTCGGCTCGGCGGGCCGACGAGCTGAGGCGGTGCCTCGGGAACGGTCCCCTGCCCCGTCCGACGGTCACCTCCGCAGCGACGCACACGGGTCTGGCGGAGCTGACCGATCGTGAGCGCGACGTGCTGCGGCTCATCGCCACCGGAATGACGAACGCCGCCATCGGGTCGGCGCTGGCGTACAGCCCGTCGACGATCCGCGCCGACACGGTCTCGATCTACCGCAAGCTCGAGGTCCGGGGCCGGGCCGAGGCCGCTGCGGTGGCCGTCGCCGCCGGCCTGACCCAGCCCGGCTGAGCGGGACCCGGCCCGCAGCTCAGCCCTGGGCGTCCAGGGCGACCGCCCGGAGGTAGGACCTCAGTGCCCGCTTGAGCTCCCGGACCGTGGCCGGGTGCGGCCGGTCGTCGTGCACCGAGAAGTGCAGCAGCGAGTAGCACATCTGCACGACGACGGCGGCGACGGTGCGGGCCCGGCGTCGGGATCCCTCCGGCATCAGCCAGGCGACCAGGGGCACGATCTGCTCGGCGATCCGCGTGGTCTGCTCGGCGGCCAGCGACCGGGTCAGAGCGGTGGACTGCATGGCGAGCCAGACGTGGCGGCGGCCGGGTTCGGAGCGCCACAGGTCGGCCAGGTGGTCGATCAGCCGGTCGACGTCGGTCTGCCAGTCGTCGCTGGGGAACTGCTCGGCGGCCCGGCCGAGGGCGGCGACGATGGCGTCGGTGTCCTGGGCGGACAGCTCGCAGATCAGCGCGTGCTTGTTGGGGAAGAACTGGTAGATCGACCCGATCGGGATGCCGGCCGCATCGGCGAGGCCGTCGAAGGTGAAGCCGTCGACCCCGACCCGGGCGAGCTGGTCGCGACCGGTGCGCAGGATCAGCTCGAAGCGCTCGCGGCCCCGGGCCTGCACCGGTCGGTGCCGGACGCTCAGCTCAGGCTCCACCCCGCCAGTCTGGCCGATATAGGGGTCCTCACCGACACACCTTGTCGCAATCCCGACCTCAGAAATCCGCCGGTCAGTCCGACGGGCCGGCCCGGAACGCCGCGACCAGCGCCGGATCGAGCGGCCGCAGCAGCGCGGTCTGGCTCGCGGTCGCCAGCAGTCGACCGTCGGGAGCCCAGGCGTGCACCTCACCGTGGCAGCACCCGCCGATCGAGGCGTGGGGCCGCAGGTCGAGCAGCACCCAGTCGGTCTGGACCGACGGGTCGACCCGGATCGTGTTGTCCAGGCTGGTGCCGACCTCGACCACCCCCATCGCGGTCGACACCGACAGCGGCACCAGGTCCGCGATGTAGGCGACGATGGCCGGGGTCATCGGACCGCCGTCGACCCGTCGGGCCCAGTAGGTCAGTCGTCCGGGACCCGGATCGGGGTGCGAGACGACCTCGGGTTCGAGCAGCTCGACCACCGACATGAACCCCACCCCCGGCGGACGCCCCGACGACTCCTCGGCGTCCGCGATCAGGCGGACGATCGTGGCGATGGGTCCGCCCCACGGAGGGCTGTCGTCGGGATCCGCGACCCGGGGCGGGTCCAGGAACACGCCGCGGGGTCGCGCCATGTCGGCCTCGCCGGTGGCGCCGAGCGACGCGAACAGCACCCGGCCGGTCGGGTCGGTCCCCGTCACCCGCACCTGGGCGGCGCGCCGACCGGCGGCCAGCTCCTCGACGGTGACGGTGACCTCGGTTCCCGGGCCGGCGGTGGCGACGAACTGGGTGGTGGTCCACAGCGAGGACCGGCCGGTCACCGCCTCGGCCGCCGCCATCGACGCGGCGATCGCGGTCCCGCCGTAGAGGAGACCGTCGAGACGGGCCAGGTGGCCGCCGATGGTGAAGCGGAACCGGTCGGCACCCGGGCCGGGCGCCATGCCGAGGAAGTCGACGTCGGACTGCATGGCGGCTCAACCTAGGACGGCGACCCGCCGACGGCCGACCCCGCACCGACGACGGCCGAGTTCGACCGCTGCGGAACTCGCGGAGCAGACTGTCGACGTTCGTGGCGGGCGGCGGCCCCGACCGTGGCCCCCGGCCGCGGGATCCGGGACCCCTCCCCCGCCGGTGGTCAGCTCCGGGAGAGTCTCCGATGTCCAGCACAGTTCGCTTGTCACCCCTCCGCCGCGGCCGCTCCGTCGCCGTGGTCGCAGCCGTGTCGGCCCTCGCGGTCCTCGCCGGTGCGTGCGGCGCCCGGGGCGGCGAACACATCACCGACGGCGCGGAGATGAACGGCACCCCGCAGGGAGGGGCTGCGGCCACCGCCCCCGCCGACGACGGCGCGGCGGTCGACTCGCCCGACTTCGGGACGGTGAAGGCGCCGTGCGGAAAGGGCGACGCCAAGGTCGCCGACGGCGAGCAGCAGGGCGGGGCCGACACGATCCAGATCGGGGTCCCCAACGATCGCGGTGCGACCATCCGACCGGGGCTGCAGAAGCCGATCTGGGACGCGTCGGTGGCGTTCGCGGCGTGGTGCAACGCCCAGGGCGGCATCGGTGGCCTGAAGATCGAGCTGATCGACATGGACGGCAAGCTGTTCGAGGTCGAAGCCGCCATGCAGAAAGCCTGCGGCAACGCGTTCGCTCTGGTCGGCGGGGGCAACGTCCAGGACGACCTGCAGTTCTCGGGCAAGGACGGCTCGGACTTCCACCGCTGCAAGCTCATCGACATCCCGGCGTTCGCTGTGTCGAGCGCCAAGTCGATGAGCAACGGGCAGGTCCAGCCGATCCCGAACCCGACGAACACGATCTCCAACACCTGGTTCCGCGACTTCTTCGCCCTCTACCCGGACCAGGCCGCCAAGTGGGCACCGGTGTGGGGCAACCTGCCGTCGCTCAAGATCGTCAAGACCAAGCAGGAGGCGATCATCCCCGACGTGAAGGGCATGAGCCAGGTCGGCGACTTCAACTACCCGCCGATCGGCACCACCGACTGGACGCCGCTGGCCCTGTCGGTCATCGACTCCGGGGCGACCTCGCTCAGCTGGACCGGCGAGTCGCCCGACATCGCCAAGCTGCTCGAGAAGCTGAAGGACCAGGGCTGGAAGGGCCGGGCGCTGCTCGAGACCAACCAGTACGACAAGCTCTTCATCGAGTCCGGCAGCCCCAAGGCGCTCGACGGGTCCCTGGTGCGCATGGCGCCGCACATGCTCGAGGAGGCCGACAAGTGGCCGGCGGTGCGCAAGTACCTGGACCTGATCGACCAGTACGTCGACGGCGGCGAGGTCGCGGTGCTCGGCATGCAGTCGATGTCGGCGTGGCTGCTGTTCGTCACCGCCGCCAACAAGTGCGCGGCCGACAACGGCGGTGAGATCAGCCGCAACTGCATCATGGAGACCGCGGCGGCGACCTCGGACTGGACCGGCGGCGGGCTGCACGCCCCGCAGGACCCCGACGAGGGACCGACGATGAAGGCCAGCACGTGCAGCATGTTGGTGATGGTCAAGGACGGGAAGTTCGTGCGTCGCTACCCCGAGATCGGCGGCGAGGGCGACGACGGCGACGGCTTCCATTGCCCCGCCGACGGCCTGACCAAGGTCACCGCGGACGTCGGCGAGGGCAACGTCGACCCCAGCCGACCGCCCTACTGAGGCCGCACCCGCCGATCAGCTCACCAGGAGCAATCCGGCACCGAGCACGACCAGCGCCGCGCCGTAGAGGCGCTCGAGCCGGTCGGAGGCGGTGCGGATGGCGACGGTGGCCCCGAGCCGCGACGCCGGCACCGAGGTGACCGCCAGCGTGGCGGCCACCGCCCAGTCGATGTGGCCGAGGAAGCCGTGCACGACGGTGCCGGGCACCGCGAGCACCGCCGAGACGGCCAGGCTGGCGGCCAGAGCGGGCTTGATGCGCAGGTGGGCGACCGCCAGGTAGAGCGGTGCGAGCAGGAACCCGCCGCTGTTGGCCAGCAGACCACCGATCAACCCGACCAGGCCGCCGACGAGCAGCAACCGCCACCGCTCGATCGAGGGGGATTCGTCACCGGTCGGGTCGGCACCGAGCCCGTGGCGCGAGATGACCAGACGGAGCCCGATCCCGATCAGGATGATCTCGGTGGCGGTGACCAGCGCCGAGCCGTCGATCCAGTTGGTGGCGAGCGCTCCGAGGACCGTGGCCGGCAGACCGGTGGCCAGGCTCCAGCCGACCGTGCGCAGCTCGATCATCCCCGCCCGCCGGTAGGCCCCGGCCGCGACCAGCGTGCCGGGGATGGTGGCGGGCAACGGCGAGGCCACCGCGGCGATGGCCGGCACCCCGACCAGGTACAGCAGCGGTGTGGCCACCGCGGAGCCGCCCTTGCCGAACAGTCCGCCGAGGAATCCGATCCCCAGTCCGATCAGGGCGATCTCCAGCCACAGCACGACCCCACTCCACCCGTCGACCATCCATCGCGTCCAACAATGTCGTCCTCTCTGTCGATAGTGTCCGACTATGGATGAGCTCCCGTCGCTGAGCGAGCGCCAGCTCGGCTACGTCGTTGCGGCCGTCGAGGAGGGCTCCTTCACCGAGGCCGCGATCGAGTGCTCGGTGTCCCAGCCGACGCTCTCGGCGTCGATCGGTCGGCTGGAGCGCGACCTGGGCATCACCCTGTTCGACCGGATCGGGCGTCGCATCGTCCCCACCGACGCGTGCCTCGCCATGCTGCCGGCGGCACGGGACCTGCTGCGGGCCGCCGCGGACGCCCGCCGGGCGGTGTCGAGCGTGGCCGACGGGCTGTCGGGTCACCTCGACCTGGCGGTGCAACCCACGGTGGTCGGGACCGTCGTCGGGCTCGTCGCCGAGTTCCGCCGGGACCACCCCGGCGTCTCGGTGCACCTGCGCTCCCCCGGCGACGGCTCCGTCGGCGCCCTGGTCGCCAGCGGCGTCGCGGATCTGGGCATCGGCGACGTCGCCGAACCGTCGCTGCGCTGGCGGGCCCTGTGGGACGAGCCCTACGTGTGGGTCGAACCGGACCCCGATGGGCCCCGCCCGACTGCGGACTCTGGTCGGCGCCGCCGCCCCCGACCGCGACCCGTCCGGGCCGACCGGCTCGGAGGCGCCGTGCTGGTGGTGCCTCCCGACGGGAGCCCGACCCGCCAGGTGATCGACGCCTGGTTCGCCGCCGCGTCGAGCTCACCGCAGCGGGCACTCGAGGTCGACCACCGTGAGGCGATCCTGGCTCTGGTCGCCGCCGGGGCCGGCTCGACCATCGTGCCCGCATCCATGGCCGCCGGCTCCGACACCGCCGCGGTCCGGGTCCGTCCCCTCGACCCTCCGATCGAGCGCACCATCGGGATCGTGCACCGCGACCGCCCCCTGTCGCCGTTGGCGGCCCGCTTCGTCGAGCTCGCCGCCGAGCGGTTCAACTCGGCTCGGCGATCCCCATGAGGTCATAGGCCAGCCGTCGACGGGTGCGCTCGAAGTCGGCCCAACGGCCCGGGTCGGCCTCGGCGGCATGCCGCTCGGCCAACAGGTCCGCCCACCCGGACCGACCGGTGTCGCGCAGGCGCTGCAGGTAGGCGGGGAGATGACCTCGCGTGTGGTACGGCCCGCCCTCGGCCAGCACGGTGTCGATCGGGTCCTCGGCCCCGGAACGGGCGAGTTGGGCCGCGGTCCAGTCGTCGAGCACCGAGCGGGCCCGCTCGGCCGCCGCGGCGGCCGACGGCTCGTCGATCAGGTCGGTCATCTCGTGCGGGTCGGCCGCGACGTCGAAGAGCATCTCGTCGTCCCAGCCGTGGTAGCCGTCGTGGAAGGTGCGCAGGTACAGGTGGTCGCCGGTGCGCACGCCCCGCTGGGCGGTCCACGCCCCCTGGGTCAGCACCAGGTGGTCGCGCCCGGCGGTGGTGCCGGCGTGCAGGGCGGGGGCGAGCGACTCGCCGTCCCACACGTCGGTCGGGACCACCGCACCGGCCAGCTCGACGACGGTCGCGGCCAGGTCGAGGTGGTAGTGCAGCCCGGGCTGCACCCGGGGTTCGAGGCCGGGCCAGCGCAGCACGGCGGGGATGTGGGTGGTGGCCTGATCCGCGCCCTGGTGGTCGCAGTAGACGCCGAGCTCGCCGAACTGCTCGCCGTGGTCGGAGCTGACCAGCACGGCGGTCTCGTCGAGCACTCCCAGGTCGGCCAGCTCGGACACGATGGCGCCCACCGCGTCGTCCGCGTAGCGGATGCCGACGTCGTATCCGTCGAACGCGGCCTTGACGTCGTCCATGCTCGACAGGTCCCACGGCTGGCGGGGCGGGGGCGGTCCCCACTCGTCGGGGGTGAACCCCCACGGCTCCTGCGCCGAGTGCGGGCCGGGCCGCTCCCAGTTGGCGGCGCGGACCTCCTCGGTGTGCCAGGCCGGGATCGGGTCGCCCTCGAACGGGTTCCCGTAGTCGTCGGGGGTGTTGTAGGGCGTGTGGGGGTCCCACAGGTGCACGTGCAGGAACCAGCGGTCGGCTCGGCCCCGTCGCCGCAGCCAGTCGACGACGTGCTCGGTGACCGCCGGGGCGCGCTCGACGCCCATCCCCCGCATCAGGTTGGCGGCCTCCATGTAGCCGTGGTTCCACCAGCTCGCGGAGTGCCGGAACGGGAAGCTCGACATCGACGCGGTGTGGAACCCGGCGGTGTAGAGCCGCCATGCCCACGACGAGCGCATGGTGGAGCTGACGAACTGGCGGTCGGCGCCCTCGACGCGCAGGTCGGCGGCCACCCCGCCGTGGTTGACCACTCCGTTGCGGGTGCCGAACGTGCCGGTGGCGAGCGCGGTGCGGCTCGGCAGGCAGGGCACGTCGGACGCGTGGACCGACTCGAAGCGGATCCCCTCGGCGGCCAGCGCGTCGATGTTGGGGCTGGTGTCCCGGTGGTAGCCGTAGCAGCCCAGGTGGTCGGCCCTCAGCGTGTCGATGTCGAAGTAGATGATGCGCACGGCGGTCACGTCCCTTCGAGGGATCGGACGGCGAGTCCGAGCTCGTCGATGATCTCGTGGCTGGTCGCGTTCCGGCCGGTCAGCTCCGGCCCGCCGCAGCACAGGGCGACCACCGCCTCCACCATGTGCTCGAGCGACTCGATCCGGTCCTCGCCGATGCGGTCCCCGACCAGCGCCTCGGCCCCCTCGGTCATCACCGCGGCACGCGGCGCCACCGCGTTGACCCGGATCCCCGTCGGGGCGAGCTCGGCGGCCAGGGCGTTGGTCATGCGGTCGAGGGCGGCCTTGGACGCGCCGTAGGCGCCGGTGGTGGTTCCGGTGACCCCGAGCTCGAACGGCGGTCCCGGCCACGGCCGCGACGTACGGCTGGACACGTTCACGATCCAGCCCTCACCGGCATCGGCCATGGCCGGGACGACACCCTGGGCCAGGTCGACCGGGGCGTGGACGTTGACCTCGAACATCAGGCGGCGACGCTTCAGGGCCAGCTCGCCGAGCGGGCCGTAGATGGCGGCGGCCGCGTTGTTGACGAGCACGTCGATCGGCCCGCCGAGCGCGTCGACGGCTTCGGGAACCACCCGGGCCCGGTCGCTCGGGTCGCTCAGGTCGGCCACGACGCCGACCGCCGTCGAGCCCGTCGCGGCGGCGAGAGCGGCGGTCTCGGCCAGGCTCCCGGCCAACGGTCCACCCGGCTCGGCGGTCCGCGCCACGAGCGCCACCGCCGCGCCCTCGGCGGCGAGCCGTCGGGCGATGCCGGCCCCGATCCCCCGGCTGGCGCCGGTGACCAGCGCCCGGCGCCCCTCGAACCGACGGGCACGACCGGCGCTCACCGGTCCCAGACCCCGCGGGAGCTGACCCGGGACCAGTCGGGGTCGCGCTTCTCCATGAACGCGGTCGCCGCCTCGACCACCTCGCCGCCGGTCGAGGCCAGGATCTGGGTGCGGTTCTCCAGGTGGATCGCGGACTCGATCGACGACGCGTCGAGGTTCGCCCACATGACCTCCTTGGTCATCGCCACCCCGAACGGGCTGTAGCCCAGGATCACCTCGGCGGTCTCGAGCGCCCGCTCGACCGGGTCGACCGCGACCGCGGAGACGAGACCCATCGACAGCGCCTCGTCCGCGTCGACGACCCGCGAGGTGAGGATCAGGTCGAAGGCCCTCGAGGACCCGACGGCGCGCGGAAGCGTGTAGCTGATGCCGATGTCGCAGCCGCTGAGGCCGATCTTGATGAACTGGGCGCAGAAGCGGGCGGACGGCGCCGCGATCCGCAGGTCGCACGCCAGTGCCAACGCGAACCCGCCGCCGTAGGCCACGCCGTTGACCGCGGCGATGACCGGCTGCTGGATGCGGCGGATGCGGATCGGCAGCTCGGCGATGCGCGCCTGGCTCAGCATGCCCGCCCGCGGTCCCGACGTCCCCACCGAGGTGGACGACCCGCCGGCGCTGCTGAGGTCCAGACCGGAACAGAAGCCCCGGCCCGCGCCGGTGAGCACGACGACCCGGCAGGAGTTGTCGGCGTGGATCTCGTCGAGCGTGTCGAGCAGGTCGTCGACCATGCGGAACGACAGGGCGTTCAGGCGGTCGGGGTTGTCCAGGGTCACCACGGCGACCTCGGGCCGGGGTCGCTGCACGGTCACCAACGGCTCGCTGCGGTCCTCGCTCACCTGATCCCCCGATCGTCGCCCTCCGTCGTGGGGGAAGCTAGCGGGTGCCGTCGGTGCTTGACCGCGGCCCTCATTCCCGCGATCGTCGCCCGGTGCACCCGGACCGCCGACCCTCCGCCCTCACCCGCTGATGTACGGCCGGGGCTCCACACCACCTCCACCCGAACCGTCCCGGCCCCAGAGCCGGCCCCGAGCGGCGCTCGCCCGGATGAAGCGGGTGAAGGTGCCGGCGCGGGTCCTGTCCTCGGCGCCGTTCCGGTGGGCGGCCCCCAAGGTCCTGCCCCCCACCCACAAGCTGCTGCACCGCCTCAGCGGCGGGCGCCTGATGTTCGACTCGCAACGGCAGCCGATGTGCATGCTGCACACGATCGGGGCCCGCAGCGGCGAACCCCGCGAGACGCCGTTGGCCGCGGTGCCCGTCGAGGACGGCGCTCTGCTGGTCGTCGGCTCCAACTTCGCCAGCCCCCGCCATCCGGCGTGGACCGCCAACCTGCTCGCCCATCCCGACGCGACCGTCACGTTCCGGGGCCGCACCTACCCGGTCACGGCCCGCCTGCTGAACGATCGGGAGCGAGCCGATCGCTGGGACCTGCTGCTCGAGTGGTTCCCGAACTGGCGCGACTACACCGAGGTCACAGACCGCGAGTTCCGGGTGTTCGAGCTCCGACCCGTCGATGCCTGACGGTTTCGACCGGTCCAGCGGGGGCGCCCTGCAGATCCGCGTCGCCGACGTCGACGACGTCGACGCGCTGGTGGCGCTGGTCCACGCCGCGTACCGAGGCGAGCCGGCCGACTCGACGTGGACGACCGAGGCCGACATCCTCGGCGGCCAGCGGGTCGACCGGGCGATGGTCCGGGAGGCGATCGACGACCCGTCCCGGACCGTGCTGGTCGCCGCCGAGAGATCGGGCCCGCGCACCGACGACGGGGGCGGATCGATCGTGGCGTGCTGCGAGCTGACCGGACCCGACAGCGCCGGCACGAGCGTGCTCGGCATGTTCGCGGTCGACCCCCTCCGCCAGGGTTCCGGCCTGGGCCGGCGCGTCCTCGACGCCGGCGAGTCGTTCGCCGCGGAGCGGGGGGCATCCGCGCTCGAGCTGCACGTGATCGACGTCCGGGTCGAGCTGATCGACTGGTACCGGCGACGCGGCTACGTCGTCACCGACGAGCGCCACCCGTTCCCCTACGGCGACGAGCGCTTCGGACTCCCCCGCCGCGACGACCTTCAGTTCGCGGTGCTGCGCAAGGAGCTCACGCCCTGATCCGTCGTCGAGCGGCCTGCGATCAGGGTCCCAGCGATCAGGGTCCTCCAGCGGTCAGATCTCCTCGAGCGGTCGGCGGTCCGACTCCCGGGGCTGGCGACCGGTGCGCAGCGGGCCGAGCGGGGCGTCGACCATGAGCTGACGCCGCCAGCGGGCACCGAGTCGGCGAAGCGCCGCCGACCACTCCCCGAGCGGCCCGCCCGGTTCCCACGCCCGTTCGTAGGCGACCCAGCCGGGCCAGTCGGGGACCGCCCAGATGAGGATCGCCTCGGAACGGTCGGCCATGGCGACCTCGTAGCCGCCGACGGCCTCGATGCCGAGGGTGGCGACCGCCGGCCGGGCGACCTCCCCGGCCGCGGCGAGCAGATCCGGTGCGGCACCGGGTGCCACGGTGAACAGCTCATGGGCGTAGACCTCGCCCCGCACCCCGTCCGCGCACAGGGTCGTCACGTCGCGGGTCCAGTCGGTCGGCACCACGATGCGGTCGGTGCCACCGCGACGCAGCGATGCGGCGGTCGCCCACCACTGCGCCAGCGACGGGTCCTGGTCACGTCCCCCGCCGGTCTCGTGGGCGAAGTTGGCAGCGAGGCCCTCCCATCCGTCGAGCTCCCACATGTTCACCACCTGGGGCCAGTCGCCGGTCGAGCCGATCGTCGCCCACACCCCCAGGCAGAGCTGGTTGCGCTCGCGGCGGGCGATCGGGCACCAGTTGGCGGTCATGTGCTGCATGTAGCGGGCCCGGTTGTGGCCGATCACGTCGACGAGCTCGTGGATGTAGACCCTCCTCACCCGACGACTCCCCTCACCGGATCACGTCCGGGACCGCGCGGCGTGGGCCGGCGCGACAGCGTCGCCGACCCGACGCAGGTACGGCCACGCCACCTCGGGATCCAGTCCCCCGCAGAGCGGGTGCAGCATCAGCGGATCGGTCGCGAGGATGTCGAGGGCACCGTCGACGGTGACCACCCGGTGCGACGCACCTTCGGAGCGCAGAGCCTCGACGCTGCGGCTGGTCGACATCGACGCGTTGCGCGCCGCGGACTGCGGGTTCCACGCCGCGTACGCCGTGGCGTCGCGCAGCATCGGCTCCCCGAGCTCGTCCCAGGCCCGGTCGACGTCGTCGGCCACGAACACCGTCATCGGCGCCCCCGGGTTGGGCATGACGCACCCGCGGGGCTCGATACCGGCGGCTGCGCACTCCTGCTCGTAGACCTGCGCCAGGCCGTCGACGTTGGTCTGGGCGAACAGACCGAGGCCCCGGCGGGCGGCCCGACGCGCCGCGGGCCGGCTGGCCCCGCCCCAGAACAGGGTGATCCGGCCCTCGGGGGCCCGCCCGATCGATCCGGGTCGACCGTGGGGGGTCAGGTCGTGGCCCGCCAGCGCGTCGAAGAGGGTGTCGAGGTGCTCGTCGGCGAGCCGGCCCCGGCGTTCGAAGTCGACGCCGAGCAGGGCGTACTCCTCGGGCCGGTAGCCCACGCCGAGCACCCAGCCGACCCGACCGCCGCTGATGTGGTCGATCACCGCCATCTCCTCGGCCAGTCGGACCGGGTCGTACAGGGGCAGGATCGCCGCGGTGACCATGAAGTAGGTCGAGGTGGTCCGGGCCGCCATCGCCGCGACCAAGGTCCCCGGCGAGGTCAGGTACCCGTCGGCGACGGCGTGGTGCTCCGAGACGGTCACGAACGGAGCGAAGGACCCCTCGGACCACTCGACCATGTCGAGCGCGGCACGGTAGGCGCCGCGGACGTCCTGGCCGGGGGCCAGCCGCATGTCGAACCTCAAGCCGATCACGGGGCCGAACCGTAGCCACCGCGGCAGCGACACCCGTCGAACTTGTAGCCCCCGGTCGCTCCCGTGACCGCCCAGCTACAACATCGCCAGCGCCCCACGAACTTGTAGCCCCCGGTCGCACCCGTGACCGCCCAGCTACAACATCGCCGGCGCCCGACGAACTTGTAGCCCCCGGTCGTTCCGGTGACCGCCCAGCTACAACATCGCCAGCGCCCGACGAACTTGTAGCCCCCGGTCGTTCCGGTGACCGCCCAACGACAAGTTCGGTGGGCCGCGTCGGCCAGACTGTCAGTCGACCCAGCAGCACCGAGGGGGACGTCGGAGTGGGCTTCCTGCAACCGAACCTACCGGTGGTCGACCACGAGGTCTGGGACCACCTGCCCCGCCAGGAGCGGATCGTGCCGATGACGCGGCACTTCGCCCTGCACGGGTTCGGCTCCCCCGACGTCGTCATCCTCTCCTACATCGTCAAGATCGGGATCTACCTCGCCGTCGGCTGGGCGTTCGTGATGAGCACCCCCGGCATCGACGGGGCGTTCGACGTCGGGGCCTGGTGGTCCAACCCGGCGGTCTTCTTCAAGTTCGCGTTCTGGACGATGCTGTTCGAGGTGCTGGGCCTGGGCTGCGGGTTCGGTCCGCTCAACCTGCGGTTCATCCCGCCGCTCGGCTCGTTCCTGTACTGGCTGCGGCCGGGCACGATCCGCCTTCCGCCCTGGCCACGGCGCAACCCGATCGCCGGCGGCGACACCCGCACCCCGTTCGACGTCGCGCTCTACGCCGGGCTGCTCGTCGCCCTCGTCGTCACCCTCGTCGGGGCGATCCCCCGATGGGAGGTGCTGACCGTCGTGGTGCTGCTGGCGCTCATCGGCCTGCGCGACCAGACCGTGTTCCTGGCCGCGCGGGGCGAGGTATACGGATCGATCGCCCTCGCCGCGTTGTTCAGCTCCGGCGACCAGGTCACCGCGGCCAAGTTCGTGATGGTGATCATCTGGTTCGGCGCCGCGGTGTCGAAGCTCAACCGGCATTTCCCGTTCGTGGTCGCCGCCATGATGGCCAACAGCCCGGTGCTGCGCTCGACCCGGCTCAAGGCCCACCTGTGGCGCGACGCACCCGATGACCTGCGACCGGGACGGCCCGCGGCGGTGCTGGCCCACACCGGCACGGTCGTCGAGCTGGTCGCACCGATGGTCCTGCTGCTCAGCGGCGGCGGGTGGGTCACCACGGTCGCCGCGCTGGTGATGATCGGGTTCCACCTGACGATCCTCACCAGCTTCCCGATGGGCGTCCCGCTCGAGTGGAACGTGTTCATGATCATCGGGATCGTCGTGCTGTTCCTCGGCAACCCCGGACTGGACCTGGGCGCGCTGTCGCAGCCGGTCGCTCTGGCCGCGCTGGTCCTCGGGCTGCTGGCCGTCGTCGTCTACGGGAACCTGGTGCCCGAGCAGGTGTCGTTCCTGCCGTCGATGCGCTACTACGCCGGCAACTGGGCGGCGACCATGTGGTGCTTCCGCGGCGACGCCCTCGAGCGGTTCGAGCGCAACGTGACCACCGCGACCCTGCTCCCGCACCAACAGCTGGAGAAGGTCTACGGCAGCGCCGAGGAGGCGGCCGTGCCGCTCCACATGGGCTACGCCTTCCGCGGGTTCCACACCCACGGCCGGGCGCTGTGGACCCTGGTGGCCGAGGCGTGCGGGCCCGACCACGAGGACTACCTGGTGCTCGACGGCGAGCTGGTGGCGGGCACCGCTCTCGGGTGGAACTTCGGCGACGGCCACCTCCACGACGAGCAGCTGATCGAGGCCCTGCAGAGCCGCTGCGACTTCGCGCCCGGCGACGTGCGGATCGTCTTCCTCGAGTCCCAACCGTTCCACCGCGGCACCCAGCAGTACCGCCTGATCGACGCTGCCACCGGTCCGATCGGCCGGGGCCACGTGGTCGTAACCGACATGGTCGCCCGCCAGCCGACCGACGTCGACCTGCCGCTGCACCGCGACCCCGGCACCGAGCCGTGACCGGCGACGGCGACATGACCGACCACGACGATGTGACCGACGACGGCGATGTGACCGACAGCGGTGATGTGATCGGGCCGGGCACCCGTCGACGGCGGGCCCGGGCGCTGCGCGAGTTCCTCGACACCGAGGTCGCCGGGGCCGTCGTCCTGCTCGTCGCGGTCGTCGTGGCGTTGGTGTGGGCCAACTCGTCCTTCTCGAGCAGCTACTCCGACCTGTGGCACACCGAGCTGTCGGTGAGCGTGGGCTGGGGTCTGGACATGTCGCTGCACCAGGTGGTCAACGACGGCCTGATGACCGTGTTCTTCTTCGTCGTCGGCCTCGAGATCAAGCGGGAGCTGGTCGACGGCGAGCTGTCGGACCCCCGCACCGCCGCGGTGCCCGTGGCCGCGGCGATCGGCGGCATGGTCGTCCCGGCGCTGCTGTTCGCGGCGATCAACGCCTCGACCGGCACCACCCGGGGGTGGGGCATCCCGATGGCGACCGACATCGCCTTCGCCCTCGGCGTCCTCGCGGTCGCGGGGTCCCGGTTGGCGTCGGGCGCCAAGCTGTTCCTGCTCACCTCAGCGGTGGTCGACGACATCGGCGCGATCGTGGTGATCGCGGTGGTGTACTCGACGTCGATCTCGCCCGGCGCCCTGCTCGGCGCCGCGGTGGTGATCGGCATGGTTCTGCTCGCCCGGGCCGCCGGGGTTCAGAGCCTGGTCGTCTACGTGCTGCTCGGCGTCCTGTTGTGGGACGCCATGTTCGAGTCGGGGGTGCACGCCACCATCGCCGGGGTCGTGCTCGGGCTGATCACCCCCGCCCGAGGACCCCACAGCGTGGCCGAGCGGCTCGAGCACCGCCTGCACCCGCTGAGCAGCTTCGTGATCGTCCCGCTGTTCGCCCTCGCCAACGCCGGGGTGCGCCTGGACGTCGGGTCCCTGTCGGAACCGGCGCCGCGGGCCGTCGCGCTCGGGGTGGTGGTCGGCCTGGTCATCGGAAAGACCGTCGGCATCTCGGCCGCGACCGCGATCGCGGTCAAGACCCGGATCGGCCGTCTGCCCGACGGGGTCGGAGCCGGCGAGGTGATCGGCATGGCGATGGTGGCCGGGATCGGGTTCACCGTGTCGCTGTTCGTGACCGAGCTCGCCTTCGACGACCCGGCCATCCGCGACGCGGCCAAGACCGCGGTGCTGGTCGCCTCGGCGGTCGCCGCGGTCGCCGGCGGAACGACGCTGTGGTGGCGTGGCCGGAAGACCGCGGAGTCTCCCCTCCAGGCCCGGGCCGTCCCCGACCGCTGATTCCCGGGCGGCTTGAACCACCCTGGGACGTTCCTATAGAGGTCAAGTGCGGAGTTCGAGTGTGCTGAGGTCGGCTCGAAGGGTTCGGTAGATCTCGCGGGCGACGTAGCGCTTGCGGCAGCGGATGACTTCTTTCTTGGTGCGGCCTTCGGTAGTGCGGCGTTCCATGTAGGCCTTGGTCTGTTCGCAGTAGCGGAGCCGGACGATGACGATCATGTGCAGCGCTCGGTTCGCGGCCCGGTTGCCGGCGGGGTTCAGTCGGTGTCGATCAGTGCGCCCTGAGGAGACCGGGATCGGTGCTGCTGCGCAGAGGTGAGCGAACGCTGCTTCGGAGCTGAAGCGGTCGATGTTCTCGCCAGCGGCGATGAGCAGCGTTGCTGTGTGTTGGGTGCCGAGGCCGAGCAACGACAACGTCTCGGGTGCAGCGGTTGCGACGAGGCGGTCGAGCTCGTATCGAGTGTGGTGATCTCCTCGTTGAGGGCCTGGATGCGTCGAGCAACACTGCGCAGAGCGAGCTTTGCTGCCTAGGTGGGTCGGTCGGACAGAGAGGGCATCATGGGATCGATCAACGCGCCCGAACGACACCGCCGGCATCGTCTCCCCGATCGCTCACAGTCGGCACCCTCAGGCGGGGAACTCAGTGCCCTGACGATTCCCGTGTGAGCGATCACTCACACCTGGCAGGGATCACAACCAACCCCACCCGCCCCATGGACCACTCAGGCAGTGCAGAACCTGCTGATGCGCGCCTACCCGACGACCACGGCTTCCGGTTCCTCGTGCGTGACGGTGCTGGGCAGTTGACCCGATCCTTCGACGCAGTGCTCACCAGCCGGGGCTGTCCACATCGTGGAGCATGGATCGGGCAGGGCCGCTCGAATTCGGATAGCCGGGCGCTTGGCAAACGCCGGCCGCGACGAACACGTGCTGGCCGCTGGCCGTCAATTAGGGCTCAGGGACGCCGAGATGGGTTCTCGGAACCCTCACGTGTCACCTCATCGGACCTATGCGAAGGCACGCTTCCATTTATCTGCTGCAACCATCGAGTCCGCCGCCGATCTCCTAGCCAACCACTACCCGGCAAGTAGACAGGCATCGGCTCAACGACTGGTTGCGGGGAGTCAGGAAAGTAGCCGATGCCGTTCCATGGCGCACCCTTGTAGGCCGCCTTTGGGATCACAACAACTTCCGCGCCTGGCGGGACGTGCCGCGACACGCAGAACGGACCCATACCAAGCCGTACGTTCCTGGTAGCGGGCAACCAGCGTGCTGTTGATCCGAGCTGTAGGACTGCCCACATGGCGACCAATGAGGCGCCAGCGATCCCGGCTACGCGATTCTGGAAACTCGCTACTACTGCAGTGATAGCACCAAGAGGAGCGATCGCTACGAAGAAGAATCCCCCGCTAAGAGTACGGGACAACACGCCTCGCGGTAGGTCCGTTCCGTTCATCTGCAGAAAGATCTCATGCCGAGGGCCGAACCGCCTACAGACCCGGATGCGTGTACAGCGTTGTTGAACCGACCGAGGCCTCTAAGATTCGCGGCGGCTGATGTACCCTTGGCCAGGCCAAGCGGCACGAAATTGAATACTGCGTCTCGACCGACATCGCCCAACAGTGTCGACGCAACCCGTTGTCTATCACTGAGACGCCCGTTAGGGGGAGGGACCGGGTGAGTTGCCGTCGGAACTGTTGGTTCGCGGTGCTGGCACCTTCGTAGGTGTAGACGGTTCGCAGGTTCAGTCCTGCCGGGTCGGCGATATCTGCGGACTTCAGTCCGAGCTCGGGGTTGGTGTACTCCGACGCGCTCTTCTTTCCGTCTGGGTCCACGGTTGAGGTGACCAGCCCGTAGCGAGGCGACAAAACTCCTGCAGAGACCGTTGTGCTGGAGCCGGGGCCTTGGACGACCGGCAGTGCGGCGTTGCCGGTAAGGTCCTAGTAGTCGACTCGGACCCGCTTCGTGCCGGAGAATCCGCCGAGGCTGCGGGCGTCGTAGTGGGTCTTCACCCGCGACCCCGACAGCGGGTAGCTGTATGACGCGACGTCGTCGATGGTGCGGTTGAACACGAACCAGGCGTTGTTGGTGGCCGTCCATCCGTTGGTCCAAGCGGAGCCGACCACAGCCGCGATCGAAACACGGGGACGTCCACCACCCACCATCCGCCACCCCTCTCCACACAGACAGCGAGGACAGCACTCTGGTCGGACATCAGGACAACGTCAAGGACCTAATAAGAAGTGGTTACCTCGCACTCACCGTCGGACCGCAGTGGCTGTGGAGCCGCTGTTTGAACCACCCTGGCCACCCGTGCGGTGCCGGCCGCGACTCCGAGCTCAGCCGACGCCGGGGCGCCCGGTCACGATGCGCCACAGGGCCGGCAGCGCGGCCCACGCCGACACCGGCGCGTCCGACGACGGCGAGGCGCCCGGATGTGCCTGGGCTATGCGGACGCGCAGGGCACGGGGCCGGCTCCGGAAGACCAGCGGAGGATCCATCACCAGGGCTTCTCCGTCGATGCCGACCGGAACGGGTCGGTCCGAGTCGACCACGAACTCAGGGGCGGTCCACCGCTGGAGCCGCGTGCCCAGGCTCACGACGCCGAGGGTGGCGCCGTCCATGTCGGGTCGTGTCCCCGAGCCGACGATGGTGCCGAGCCGGTAGGGGTTGTTGGACACCAGCAGGGCCGCGACCGGTGGGCCGGGCCGCCCGTCGGGACCCGTCCAGCGCAGGGTCGGGTGATCGGGTCCGTCCTTGCCGAAGGCGTCGGGCACGGTGTTCAGCAACGTCGAGGTCTTGGCGCCGCGGTAGCTGTCGCGCTGCACCGCCTCGGCGTAGACGCCCAGCGACGCGTTGTTCACGAACACCCGGCCGTTGACCTCGGCCAGGTCGACCACCCGCTCGCCGCCGTCGACGAGCGCGTCGAGAGCTCCGACCACGTCGTCGCGATCCACGCCCAGGTCGAGGGCGAAGTGGTTGCGGGTGCCGGCCGGGATGCAGGCGAACGGCAGGCCCTCACGGGCCGCGATCGTGGCGACCAGGGCCTGGGTGCCGTCGCCGCCTGCCGCTGCCAGGGCGTCGGCACCCCGGGCCACCGCATCCTCGACCAGCTGCACCAGGTCGTCGCCGGGACGGAGCTCCACCGCCTCGATCCCTCGGGCCGCGGCCTCGGCGCCGAGGTTGGCCTTCTCGGCC
>WBZP01002102.1_pt1 | contig 23470 bp, 21 predicted proteins | sample 5204301 | NCBI WGS metagenome assembly WBZP01 (sample SAMN12412401, study PRJNA552823) | activated sludge metagenome | isolation source: activated sludge from nitrification reactor of wastewater treatment plant... | place: USA: Pennsylvania | collected 2017 | reverse complement strand
CTAGATGAAGCGATGCTTAATAAACGGAAGAATCTTTCGCTGGCCTTCATATGCGGGGCGGCAGCAGGATTGGGCCCGTGATCTCCTCCGCCGTTACCGGCCTGCTGACCGGACTCGCCCTCATCGTCGCCATCGGCGCCCAGAACGCCTACGTCCTGCGGCAAGGGCTGATTCGCCAACACGTCTGGCCGATCGTGGCGATCTGTGCGATCTCTGATCTGCTGCTGATCCTGGCCGGGGTTGCAGGTATCGGCACCCTCGTGGAGCGCGCGCCCCTGGCGATCGATGTCGTGCGCTGGCTCGGCGTCGCCTTCCTCACGGCATACGGGCTGCGGTCACTGTGGCAAGCCCGGCACGCCAGCGGGCTGACCACCTCCGGACGTGGGGAGAGCTCAGTGCGCACCGCAGTCCTGACGGCGATGGCGTTAACCTGGCTCAACCCGCACGTGTATCTCGATACCGTGCTGCTGCTGGGTTCGATCGCCGCCCACGAGGGTCCGGTCGGCAAGTGGTGGTTCGCGGCCGGGGCCTCGATCGGATCGCTGGTGTGGTTTGCCGGGCTGGGATACGGCGCCCGATTGCTCTCACCGCTGCTGGCAAGGCCGCGCGCCTGGCAGGTGCTCGATGTGCTCATCGGGCTCACCATGCTGGCCATCGCCGTCAAACTAGCTCGAGGGTGAGGCCGGAGTAGGGTCGGTGGCCTGATCGGTGGCGTGGTAGCGGGAGGTCGAGTCGGTGCGAACCCTGAGTTATGGCATGAACGTGAGCTTGGATGGGTTCATCGCCGCGCCCGGTGACGATCTGAGTTGGGGGGTGCCCAGCGACGAACTCTTCGGCTGGTGGTCGGACCGGATCGCCACGACTGGCACGGCCCTGTACGGGCGTCGTTTGTGGCAGACGATGAATGCCCATTGGCCGACCGCCGATCAAGACCCTGATGCCTCACCCGCAGATGTCCAGTTTGCGCAGAGGTGGCGGGCGATGTCCAAGGTGGTCTTCTCGAGCACGCTCACCGAGGTCGAGGGCAATGCGCGCCTGGTGTCGGGCGACGCCATCGCCGAGATTTCTCGGCTCAAGGAGCAGGATGGCCCTCCGATGGAGATCGGCGGGGCCACCTTGGCGGGGCAAGCGGTGCGCGCCGGACTTGTCGATGAGTTCGTCGTGGCGACCGTGCCGGTAATCCTGGGTGGCGGCACACCGTTCCTGTCGGTGCTGGAGCGGTGGGTCACTCTGACGTTGAGCGAGGTGCGCACGTTTCCTGGGGGAGTGGTGCTGACGCGGTACGAGACGGTTCGGTGAGCGTGCCGATCCCGTATGGGCAAGACGAGTATGGCGTCCGATTCGACTGGGGGCCGATGGGTGCTCGGGTCACCCGGCCGCAGGTCGCCGTTGTGGTCGATGTCCTGAGCTTTTCGACATCGGTGGTCGTTGCGGTCGAGCGGGGAATGCGGGTCTATCCCTATCCATGGAAGGACTCGTCCGCTCAAGAGTTTGCGGACGCACACGACGCCACTTTGGCTGCGGGCAGGCTGGCTGGCCAGGACGCGGGGGCGCCGTCGCTGTCGCCGGCCTCGCTGCTCACCTGCGCGGGGGTCGAGCGCTTGGTGTTGCCGTCACCGAATGGGTCGGCCATTGCGGCAGCAATGGTGGCGGGCGGGGCGACGATCGCGGCTGGGTGTTTGCGTAACGCCCAAGCGATCGCGCGGTGGCTGGCTCCGGCCGTGGGCTCTGGTCGCACGGTGGCGGTGATCGCGGCGGGGGAGCGCTGGGCCGAGGACGACTCCCTACGGCCAGCGCTCGAAGACCACCTCGGTTCGGGCGCGATCCTGGCGGAGCTGGCCGCTCTAGGGTTCGATGCGGAATTCAGTCCTGAGGCGTCGATGGCCGCGGAAGCCTATCGACGTGGGGCGGGGAGCCTGGGGGAGCGGATGCAGCAGTGCGTGAGCGGGCGTGAGTTGGCCTTGCGAGGATTCGCCTGTGATGTCGAGGTTGCTGCCGACCTGAACGCTTCCGAGGTGGTGCCGGTGCTGGTCGATGGGGCGTTCGAGGGTTCAGGGGAGGGGCGGTGAGCCAACCAATACCAGTCGAGTGTCGGGTTGTGGTCCATTTGCAGGCTCCGAAGGGACCACAACCCGACACTCGATGCCTTGTCCGCGCTCGTCGATGGACATTCGAGGGTTCAGGGGAGGGGCGGTGAGCATTCGTCTTGTCGCGCTGGAGTTCGACGCACACGACCCGGAACGGCTTGCGGCGTTTTGGGCCGGAATCCTGGGTCGTGCGGTCGATGGTTCGAACCGGCGCCTCCCTGGCCTGTTCCCCACGGATTTTGAGCTTCGATTCGTATCGGAGAGGGCACCCAAGGCGGCGCTGCGGCATCGCATGCACTTCGACCTGACCAGCAGCTCGCCAGCGGACCAGGCGGCCAGCGTTGAGTTGGCGCTCCGGCTGGGAGGCCATCACGTCGACGTGGGGCAACGCGGCGACGAAGGCCATGTGGTGCTCGGCGATCCCGAGGACAACGAATTCTGTGTCATCGAGAGCGGCAACAACTTCTTGGCCAATACGGCGCGGATCGGCGGGATGGCCGGCGACGGCATGCCGGCGACCGGGTACTTCTGGGGGAGCGTTTTGGGGTGGCCACTGGTGTGGGATCAGGATGAGGAGACGGCCATTCAGTCGCCAGCAGGTGGCGTGAAGATCACCTGGGGCGGGCCGCCGATTGCCCCCAAGTCCGGGCGCAATCGGCTGAGATGGGTCCTCGCGGCTGATGGTGTATTCGGCGCGGAAGTGCGACGGCTGGTCGAGTTGGGAGCTACGGATCTGGGGGATTGCGCTCACGGTCGAGAGCTCGCCGATCCAGAGGGGAACGAGTTCATCCTGACCGCTTAGCGGCGCCAACCAAACCAGTCGAGTGTCGGGTTGTGGTCCTTTCGCAGGCTCGGAAGGGACCACAACCCGACACTCGATGCGCGAGCCTGTCTGATGCCGCGCGGCGAAGCTAGCGCCCTCTGAGCGAGGGGAGCCTCGAGGCCGCCGCTGCAAGGGCGAAGCCCACCAGCAGGCCGAACCAGTTGTCCGCGATGTCTTGGCTGTCGCAGGACCTCAAAGTGAATGGCAGGAAGTGCTGACACCCTTCGACAGCGATGGATAGTGCCAACCCTGGGACCAGCCAGAATGTGGGACGCCGAGCCAGGGCAACGCCAGCCCCGAGCGGAATGAACAGCAAGACGTTGAGCGACGCAGAACTGGGGCGCCAAAATGCCCACGTGGGCTCCCAGTTGCCCATCAAGCAGGGACCCACCCGGTCGCCGAAGTGATAGCCGTCAAGCGGTGGCGCCAGCGTTGCGACGGCAATGATAGTCGTTGAGGCGGTAATCAGGAACGCCGCCGCCGCATGAGAGGGCCGGCCCGCTTGACCTGCGACGCGGGAGACGAACCACCCTGCACCTAGCGCCAACGGAAGGCATGGAAGGAGCCACGGTAAGGCCCGCAATGTGACGAGAACTTGGTCCCACAGTGCCCCCATGGCCGCGAAGTTACCAGCCATGACGCGGGTTGCTCGATGGTTGGGGTGAGACGTGCACGAAGGTCATGAAGCCGCAGACGAGCCGTTGATGTTGTCTCGAGACCTGGCCTGATGCCAGGCCCGAGTTATGAGCCCGCAATTGCGACGACCTTATCGAAAGCCCAGGAGAGCCACAGGGTCGATTCCACGGTCAGATAAACCGGAACGCTCTCCCGCCCCATGATGTTGAAACGGAAGCCGTCAAGGGAAATCACCGCCCGCGGAGTGAAGTGGAGTGCCGTGTATCTGTCGGCCACCTGCGTCCAGTGCGGCATAACCCTCCCATCGGACAGGTGACGTGGATACGAACAGATCAAGTCGACCCAATCCTGGGCGCACTGGATCTCGCAGATCCGGACATCAGGCGCGCACGAAACGTGCCAGTACTCCCACGGCCTGGGAAATAGCTGGAGGCCCCCGAGGCTTTGCTCACACAAGCGCAAGTATCCGTGCCACATTCCGAGATCGGGAGGCTCCGACGAGGACGTGAACAGGCCAAAGCGCAGTGGCCATTCCAATGACGTGCCAATCGGGGCGCCCGCCGGGCGGAAGACGCTTTTCGAGAGATGCACAGGCCCCGTCTGCCCCGCAATGGCGCGACGAGCGGTACGGACATGAATTTGGCGGGCCCCTCCGGCCGGACCAGAAACTAGCCACGGTCGACTAGCCTCAAGCTCACCGAGAGTCGGACTGCCAGTCAGCGCAGCGTCCACGTCACCCGCCTCCATGGGCGGCAAGTCGGACAGATCGATTTCGCGATTCTCGATTTCGGTCGTCAACGCGAGGAACCTGCCGATCGAGTCATGCCCGAAGCGACTCTCCAACAATGCCGCCCGGTCTGCGCAGGCAGCATCACTACCTGCGCTGAACCCGCGTCGCCCGTGGCCGTCCCTCAGCACGTGATACTGACGGTTCATGTCCCCCGCGGCTCCCATCTGGAGGCAAGTTTGCGGTTGGCGCCCTCGTCGCGAGAACCATCTGACCCAGTTCAAACTACCTCCACGCGCTGCCCTCGACAATCCCTACGGAACTTCCGTGGCTTCAACTGGCATGGCCAAGGAGTTGATGAGCCCGGAGTAGGCAGTGATTCACGGCAACGTCATGCCTATCGAGTGCTGTTAAGGGCGCTCGCGCGTGGCCCCTCGGACCATGCGGTCGATGGCCAGTTGGGCGATGCCAGTGGCCAGCATGACCACGGAGCAGGTGAGTCCGGCGCGATCGCAGCGAGAAGTGTGTACGAGTATCTAGCGCCGACCGCCGCGTCCCCAGCCTGAGGATGCCTGACGGGTGCACTCTTTGGGCGTCAAGCGCAGGACTCGGGCGCTTAGAGAGCGAATCCGGCAACCAACGCCGATAATCCACATTATGTCAAGTAATACGAATTGGCGCCTCCGGTGAGGTCCCACACGGCGCAGGGCCACGCTCCCCTGACACAGCCGCCGCGATCAGCGATACGTATGTCTTGCTCCCACTGGACTGGATGTATCACGATCCGCCCATCGAGGTTCTTGGCCGTCATGACCGACCCGCTCGCGACTGCCGCCTTGGCCACGCCATACCTTGAGCTCGACATCAGCGCCGCCGTGCGACGGTATCTGCAGCTCGCCGACTTGTTCCCGGGTGTAGCCATCCATTACGCCGTCAAGGCCAATCCACACCCGCGACTGCTCACTGCGCTCAGCCAGGTGGGTTGCCGCTTCGACGTGGCCAGTCCTGCCGAAGTCGACGCCGCTCGCGCGGCGGGTTCGCGCCCTGAAGCGATGGTCTACTCCAACCCGGTCAAGCGACGCGACCATGTGGCACAGGCTCACTCGGCAGGCGTGCGCCTGTTCGTCGTTGACAGTGCCAGCGAGGTCGCCAAGGTGGCTCAAGCCGCGCCCGGGTCGGCGGTCCTGGTCCGGCTGCTCACCTCCGGCGCCGGCTCGGACTGGGCGCTCAGCCGCAAGTTCGGCGTCACCGAGGACGAGGCCGTGACCTTGCTCGTCGCCGCGAAACGTGCTGGGCTGCAAGCCGCAGGAGTCGCATTCCACGTTGGCTCCCAACAGCGGGACCCGCGGGCCTGGGTCTCGCCGGTCGCGCAGGCCGCCAACATCTTCCGTCGAGTCGCCAGGTACGGCCTCTCCCCCTGGCTCGTTGACCTTGGCGGCGGCCTGCCCGCCCACCACGCCGGCGCGCATGAGCCGTTGGACCTCTATGCGGCCTCGATCTGGAATGCCGTCCGGCGCACCTTCGGTGGATCCTTGCCCGACCTCATTCTCGAACCCGGACGCGGCCTGGTCGGTGACGCCGGCACCGTGGTGAGCAGCGTCATTGGCATCGTGCATCGCGGCGGGCGTCGATGGGTCTTCCTCGATGCAGGCATCTTCACCGGGCTGGTGGAGACCCTCGATGAGGCGATCCGATACCGGCTCGAGACCACGGCATTCGGGCCGGTCGGTCCATGCGTCCTTGCTGGTCCGACCTGCGATAGCGCCGATGTGCTCTATGAAAAGGTGCCCGTCGACCTCCCGCTCTCCCTGGCCGAGGGCGACCAGGTCCGCTTCGCCAGCGCGGGCGCCTACACCTCCTGCTACTCGACGGTCGGATTCAACGGCTTCGCTCCCCTGCCAACCCACGTGGTGAGTCGCGCGCGTCGTGCCGAACGCCTCAGTGCCCTGGCGGTCTAGCCGGTTTTGCCGGTCTTGCCGGGCTACATCGCCATGGCGATGACAAGATTGATCATCGCGCCGAGAATCACCGTGCCGAAGAGATACGACAGCAGCGTGTGGAAAAGCACGATCCGGCGAACCGCTGGCGTACGTAGATCGGTGTCCGAGACCTGGTAGGTCATCCCCAAGGTGAACGCCAGATAGGCAAAATCCGGCAGTCCTGGTTCGCCACCCTCGAAGGCAATGCAGCCTGGCTCGGCCAGGTAGTAGTGCCGGGCGTATCGAACCGTGTACACCGTGTGGATCGTGAGCCAGCCGCTGGCCACCGTCAAAAAGGTCAGCACCGGCCCCCAGGTCGCCGCTCGACCCTCGCCACTGAGCAAGAGGGCGATCCCCGCCAAACTCGCCAGAGCCGCGCTCACCGCGATCACGTCACCCTGAGAACGAGAGGCATCGTGACCGTGGACGTAGGCCTTGGTGCGCGCGGCATCTGCCTGGGCGACGGTGAACAAGAGCGGAAGTGAGAACGTCAGCGCCGCGGCCACATACCCCCACAGCACCCCCGGCCACACTCCCCCAGCGCTCTTCGGCATCAGCCACGCCACCGTGATACCGATCATCAGCGACAGCCCCATCCTGCGGCCGATGAGCAGGTCGGCGGTGCCGCTGCGGGCTTGTGTCATGACGACACCGTAGGCCTCTGGCAGGCTGTCCGTCGTGCGCTGTGGGTACTTCGATGACGGGCGATGCCGATCGTGCGAGCTGATGGGCACGCCGTATGCCGCACAACTCGCCGACAAGGTGGCCCGGGTGCGTCATCAACTGGACCCGGTGACATCGGGCGCGACCTGGCTCGAGCCCTTGCCCTCGCGTGAGTCCGGCTTCCGCAATAAGGCGAAGTTGGTCGTCGGCGGTTCGCCGCGCGATGTCACCCTGGGCATCCTCGATCAGAGTGGACGCGGTGTCGACCTTCGCGACTGCGGCTTGTATGAGCCCGCGATCAGCCAAGCTCTCCCCCAGCTGATCGATATCGTGAATCGTCTTGAACTGCAGCCGTATTCAGTTCCGCATCGATCGGGCGAACTCAAGAACATCCTGGTCACGGCAAACCCCGTCGGTGAACTCATGGTGCGGCTGGTCATTCGGTCCACCCACCACCTGGCCCGCATTACCTCCCGACGCGAGCAGATCCACGCGGCACTCCCCCACCTCAAGGTGCTCTCGGTCAATATCCTCCCCGAACACAAAGCGGTGCTCGCGGGCGAGCGGGAGATCATCCTCACCGAGCAATCCAGCCTTCCCATGGTGGTCAACGGGCACACGCTCCGCCTGCCCGTGGCCAGCTTCTTCCAGACCAACACCGCGGTCGCGGCCGGTCTGTATCGCCAGGCCGCCACCTGGGTGGATCAGGCCGAGCCGAACTCGATCTGGGATCTCTACTGCGGCATTGGCGGTTTCGCGGCTCATGTCGCGGCGCCGGGCCGTGAGGTCACCGGCGTGGAAGTATCCGCCGAGGCGATCACAGCGGCCAGGACCTCGTCGCCGCAGGTGAGTTTCGTGGCGGGTGATGCCACGGCATACGCACGGCGCCAGCCGTCCCCGGACCTGGTCATCGTCAACCCGCCGCGACGAGGCCTCGGGCGCGAGCTGAGTGCCTGGCTCGAGCTCAGCGCGGCGCGCACGGTGGTGTACTCAAGCTGCCATCCGGGCTCCATGGCCGAAGACCTGCGGCAGATGCCCTCGTGGCGGGTTGTTCAGGCCCGAGTGTTTGACATGTTTCCGCAGACGCACCACGTCGAGGTCATGGCCTTGCTCACCCGCCAGGACTGAGTCACCCAGGACTACCGAAAACGGTCCGGGTCACCGGCGCCCTCGCGCACCACCTCGGCGATGCCATCGGAGTAGTCCACGACGGTAGTCGGCTCAATGCCGCATTCGCCGGAGTCGACAACCACATCCACGGCATGATCGAGCGCATCCTTGACCGACCACCCGTCCGCCATCGGCGCGCTCTCCCCCGGCAGAATGAGCGTCGAAGAGAGCAGCGGCTCCCCCAGTTCGGCCAGCAGCGCGCGCACCACTGGATGGTTAGGAATCCGCACTCCCACGGTCTTCTTGCGGGCGTGCAAGAGTCGCCGAGGGACCTCTTTGGTGGCCGGCAGGATGAAGGTGTAGGAGCCCGGAGTCGCCGCCTTGATCGCTCGGAAGACCGCATTGTCGATGTGCACGAACTGCCCGAGTTGGGCGAAGTCCTTGCAGACCAAGGTGTAGTGGTGCTTGTCATCAAGCCGACGGATCTCCCGAATCCGGTCCTTGGCGCTTTGGTTGCCGAGCATCGCGCCCAAGGCATACCCGGAGTCCGTCGGATAGGCGATCAGCCCACCATCGCGCAGCACCGCGACGGCCTGGGCGATCAGCCGAGGCTGCGGATCGATCGGATGGACATCGAGGTACCGGGCCATCGGTCAGCCGATCCGCATCTCGACAGGAGTGCCCGCCTGAACGGTCCGGGAGACCGTGCACAGGCGATCGTGGCTCGCAGCGATCGCTCGCGGCACCATGGCGCGGGCCTTGTCGCCGTCCTCCCCCGCCGGGAAGCGCAGGGTGAAGGTCACCTCAATATCGGCCAGGACGTTGCCGCCGCCGCCGTCCTTGGTCTTGGTTCCGGCGGCGCTCACGGTGAATGACTCGGGCTCGGCCCGGCGACTCGTGAGGTGGTCCACATCAACCGCAGAGCATCCGGCGATAGCGGTGAGCAGCAACTCCACCGGGGTGAAATCAGCGCTGTCGCCGCCCCCAATGGTGATCTGGCCGCCGCGAATGTTGGTCACCAGATAGGCGCCCAAAGCGGTGCGCTGCATGGAGATCTCTCGATGCCCTAAGCCGGTGCCGCCGGTGGGCTCGGTGGCAGCGTCGTCGGTCGCATTCATTGGGTCTCTCCCCATCTCTCGGCGATCTCACGCACGACCTTAAAGTCGCGCCAGGTAGTGACGGCTCCGGTGATCCGCTCGATCCGAGCGTTCGTGAGCCGGGTCTTATGGAAGTCAATGGTGAGCTCGGCCAGTACATCCTGGTCCAGGACGCGGGCCCGCTCCCCCGAGTTGTCCCAGCCATCGAGGACTTCCCTGGCTGGCCCGGCAATCGCTCGGTCGGCGAAGGCCAGATAGCGGCGCCCGCCGGGCTCCAGCAGCGGCGGTATGCCCTCAACCCGCTTCACCAGGGCATTGAGCTCGGTCGGCGTTCGGACGATCGCTGGGATCTCGAAACCGGCCCACTGCGAGAGCACGGTGGAGACCCTGGACGCCACGGCCGAGGTGGTGCGCTGGCGAGATCTAAGCAGCAGATTCCCGCTCTGGATGTGGCTCTCAACGCCAGTGAATCCGGCCTCCTCCAAGGTATGCCGCAGGTCAGCCATCTTCACGAAGCGGCCGGCCACATTCACGGCGCGCAAGAAGACGATGACCTGGGGCATACCCGCGATCATGGCACGACATCCGGACAGTGCCTCTCACCCGTGAGGAAGCGACGCGGCATCAGCCCAGCGAGTTGAACTCTCGGCGCCAGCCGACGGGCTCTCCTGGACAGCATTCGGCCAGCGTGGCTCCGGTCGATCGTGATGTATCAACGGCTTTCGGCGCGCCTCTGAACGGGTGACAGGGCCGACCACTGGCTGGCCCGCACCGAGGGGAGTAGCACCATGGCATACACGCTCAACGGGCGCCTCATTGGGTCTCTCTGCGACGAGTGCTTCGAACCGCTTGTCGGAGCGATAGTCCGTCTCGTCGCCACCACCGGCCTTGGCGCTCCCAGCACCGATGATCGAGACCTTGCCAGCGGCGTCCGCGACGAGGCAACCGCCACCAAACGGTCGGCGTCCTCACTTGGGGAAGGCGTGGTCGGCGACGACGGAACGTTCAGCGTCACCCTTGGGTCGGCATACGAGGGGGGCCACCTCGACGTCGACGTGTACTGCGGCACGATGACTGGTCACCGGGTGCCGCCGAAGCCGCTGACCGTCACGCTGACTCGGCTGGAACCCCAGTGGCAGAAGGGACCGGAGGGATATCTCGCTCAGTGGTCCTATGACATCCCGTCCACGATCTGGTGCGGACTGCGGGCACGCCTGGGCTGGTGGTCGATCTGCGGACGAGTCACCGTATGCCAGAAGGACATTGGCGTTCCCAATGTCACCGTCAGCGCGTACGACGTCGATTGGCTGCAAGACGACGCCCTCGGTTCGGCAACGACCGATGCGACGGGTCACTACCGGATCGACTACACCCCGGCAGCTTTCCATGCGACGCCGTGGTCACCGTGGATCAATGTCGAGCTCGTCTCCGGACCCGACCTCTACTTCCGGGTCGATGGGCCGACCGGAGTTCTCCTCGCCGAACCTCGCTCACGCGGTCGGGCTACCGACCGGCAGAACGTCGGGCCTTGCCACTGTGTCAACCTGTGTGTCGAGGACGCACCTCCTGGAGACGACGCGCCGTTTCCGTGGTTCGACCACATCGGGGCCTACAAGACGCTGACCGGTTTCGACAGCGGGCCCGGAGGGACGGGACGGACCCTCGGGGACAATCGCGCCTTCTACGCAGGACTTCGCCTCAACGGCGTGCTGGGCCGCACCCTCAATGGGCAGCCCGCGCAGTACCGCTTCGAATATGACTCCGGCTCCGGCTGGCAGCCCGTTCGCCCGGGGGACATGACCGGTATGCAGATCGGCACCTGGCAGCGGCTCACCGGAGCGTTCCCGCCCGTAGAGACCAAGCGAGTCGTCGTGCTCGGGGCCAACGGCCCCGACGAGGTCGCGGTCATCCCCGACGCGGACGGCTGGATCGATGTACCCCAGGACAATAGTCTGACCTCGGGCCTGTTCGTGCCGAACAACAACCTGTTGGGTCTGGACTCCACGAAGCTGTCCGCGCAAACCCACAACCTGGCCGGCATTGTCGCGGGCCAGAGCACCGCTCCGGCCGGCCTGGCCGTCGACCGTTACATTGCGCTGCGGATGGTCATGCAGGTTGTCGGACAGCCACCCACTCAAGTCGAGGCTGGTCGGGCTGATCGGGTTGCGCTCGCGAACACGACCTACAACCAGGTACAAAAGCACGGCTCGTGGCTGCCGACGCGGCTGGATGGGCAACTGGGGGTGGTGAGCATCGACGTCGAGGAACTCATCGGACACGGTTGCGCCCGGATCCACGACTCCATGACGGTCGACTACACCGCCGCTCACCCCAACCTGGGGAACCTGTCAATCACGATCACCGGCCCTGGTGGCCCTTACCACTACAACCTGCCGCCGGTCGGACCCGACGTCCACGGTCAGGTCACCGACCTGCGTGACGTCGCGAACAACGCCGTCGCCGTGTCATCGCTCCCCAAGTGCAGCTATCTGCTCGCGGCGTCGATCGACCTGCTCCTCACGACAGGCGACTCGGTGCCATTGCCGATCGGCGACACCATCGCCTTCACGACGGAATAGCAAAGGCTCACGCGAGGTCGTGCCGAAGCCGTCAGATCCGACGGCTTCGGCACGCGCGATCATGGCACGACATGCGACAGTGATCCGCATGACGTCGCACGAATACGGCTCGGGGGCACTGGTCCTCATCCGGCACGGAGAGACCGAGTGGGCCGTTGCGGGGCGGCATACCGGCCGAACCGACGTTCCCCTCACCGCCCGTGGTGAGGACGGCGCCCGCGCGTTGAGGCCGCTTGTTGCGGCCTTCCGGCCGTCTTTGGTGCTGGCTTCACCACTGCAACGCGCACGCCGGACGGCCGAGCTTGCCGGGCTGACCCCGAACCTCGATGACGACCTTGTCGAGTGGGACTACGGCGGGTATGAAGGCCTGACCTCGGCGGAGATTCGCGAGCGCTCCGGCGATCCCGACTGGACCGTGATGCAGGACGGTGTGGTGCCGGGGAAAACTCCCGGGGAGTCGATCGAAGAGGTGGCGGCGCGCGCGGCACGCGTCATCGCTCGGGTCGCTCCGGCACTAGCCGACGGCGATGTCATTCTGGTCGCGCATGGCCATCTGCTGCGCATCCTGGCAGCTACCTACCTGCGGGCGGAACCCCGGTTCGCCGGTCAGCTCTTGCTCGGTGCCGGCTCGCTGTGTGTCCTGCGCCAGGACAAGGATGGCGGCGCCATCGACACCTGGAATCAACGGCCCTGACCGACAGCGTCAGGGCATCGGCCAGGTGTGCACCGGGGCATTGACGTCCATATGCGACTTGTACTCCTCCAGCATCCGAGCGAGTGCGGTGCGACGGTCCATCCCGCGGGCTTCAAAGGCCTCGACAGCCCGGGTCATCCAGACCGCGCCGTTGACCCCGGTGGTGCAACGTCCCTCGATCACGCCCAGGTAGCGGTCGCGGACGGCCTGCGAAACTCCCCACTCCTCAAGGCCCTCATGGGCCATCGGCAGCAGGTGGCGTAGGACGAGTTCCTCGGCGTTGACCTCGCCGAAGCCGGGCCAATACAGCTTGGCGTCCATGCCATCCCGGTACCCGCGGCGGAAGTTCTCTTCGGCGGCGGAGAAGCTCATCTTGGTCCACACCGGACGGTCTTCGTGCGCAAGTTTGCGCACGCAGCCGTAGTAGAAGGCCGCATTGGCCATCACATCGACGATGGTCGGTCCGGCCGGGAGCACCCGGTTCTCCACCCGCAGGTGCGGCTTGCCGTCGACGACGTCGTAGATCGGCCGATTCCAGCGGTAGATCGTCCCATTGTGGAGCCGCAATTCCGCCAGGGTGGGCGCGATGCCGGCCTCCAGCTTGGCCATCGGGTCCTCATCCGTGGTTTCGGCCAGCAGCGTCGGGTAGTAGCGAACGTTCTCCTCGAAGAGGTCGAAGATGGAGGTCACCCAGCGCTCGCCGAACCACACCCGGGGACGGACGCCTTGGTTCTTCAGCTCCACCGGGCGGGTGTCGCAGGCTTGGTGGAAGACCTCGATCCGGCTCTCGGCGTGCAAGCGTTTGCCGAAGAAGTACGGGCTATTGGCCGCCAGCGCGAGCTGCGGAGCGGCCAGGGCCTGGGCGGCATTCCAGTGGTCAGCGAACTCTAAGGGCGCGACCTGCAGGTGCAATTGAACGCTGGTGCAGGCGGATTCGGGCGCCAGGGTGTCGCAATACGTGGCCAGGTGCTCCCCGGTCGGACCCTCGATGTCGAGTTCGATGTCCTCGCCGCGGGCGCCGAGCACTGAGTCTTGCAGTGCGGCATAACGGTTGCTGTCGCTGATCCATTCGCCCTCGTAGTGCTCAGGCATGATCGTCGGCAACATGCCGATCGCGACGATGGTGCTGCCGACCTCCTTAGCCCGCTCGGAGGCGTGGTTGAGGTTGGCCCGTAGTTCCTCCTCCAACTCGATGGCCGCGTCGCCGGGGAGTGGACGTGGCGGCACATTGAGTTCGATGTTGTATTGAGCGAGCTCGGTTTGGAAGGCCTCGTCGGCGATGGCCTTGAGGACCTCCTTGTTGTGGAAGTGCGGCTGGAAGTTCTCGTCGACCAGGTTGAGTTCAATCTCGAGACCGGTCATCGGTCGGTCGAACTCGAACTGGCTCTGATTCAGCATGCGCTCAAAGACGTCGAGGTTCAGCCGGACCTTCTCGCGATAGCGCTGGCGCTCCTCGCGGTTGTAACTGATCGCATTGACTTCGACTCCCATGGAGTCAACCAACCACATTTCGAGTGTGGACGGAATGGGTGGACTGCGTTTCGGTCACGCGCACTGTCGGTGCCGACTCATAGCGTGGGCGTATGCGGTTGTTGCACACGTCCGACTGGCACTTGGGACGCTCGTTCCACGGTGTCGCTCTCCTTGGTGCGCAAGCGAAGTACCTCGACCACCTTGTGGAGGTCGTGCGCGCGGAGCGGATTGAGGCGGTCTTGGTGGCCGGCGATGTCTACGACCGGGCCAACCCCTCCCCCGACGCCGTCGCCCTGCTCTCTGAGTCCTTGGAGCGGATCGTTGACGCCGGTGCACAGGTCGTCATCTCCTCCGGCAACCATGACTCTGCGACTCGATTGGGCTTCGCGGGGGGCTTGTTGGAGCGGGCCGGCGCCCATGTGCGCACGTCGATCGCAGGTATCACTCGCCCGGTCCGGATTGGCGAGGTGGATGTCCACCCCCTGCCGTACCTCGAGCCGGCCGTGGTCGCAGGGCAGTTGGAGGCCCAGTCGGCGACGCACGCTGGGGTGCTGCGCGCCGCGATGGACCGCGTGCGTGCGACGGGAAGTGGTCGACCCCTCGTGGTCATGGCGCATGCCTTCGTTACCGGATGCGCCACCAGCGACTCGGAGCGCGATATAGCTCAGGGTGGTTTGGGTGCGGTGCCGCCGGAGGTCTTCGACGGCGTCGCGTATGCCGCCTTGGGGCACCTGCACCGCGCGCAGGTGGTGGCACCTGGAGTGCGGTACTGCGGCTCTCCGGTCGCCATGTCCTTCAGCGAGGCCGGTCACACCAAGGTGTCCCTCGTGGTGGAGGTCACGGCTGCCGGGGCCGCGGTGGAGGCGGTTCAGGCACCTTTCCAGCGTCCGCTGGCCCGACTGCGTGGTGACCTGGAGTCGCTGTTGACCGACGCCAGCTTCGCCATTCACCAGGGCTCGTGGTGCCAGATCACGCTCACCGATCCCACGCGGCCCTTGGGTGCGATGGATCGCCTTCGCCGCCGGTTCCCCCACACCTTGGACCTGCACTGGGAGCCCGAGGGGGTGGTGGCGATGCCTGCGCGCTATGCCGCCCGGGTGGCCGAGCGTGATGACCTGGACGTGTGTTGCGACTTCCTGCCGCATGTGCGCGGTGGGGCGCCCGCCACCGAGGATGAGCGCGGCCTACTCGCGGAGGCCCTCGGGGCAGCCCGACTGCGGCGAAGCCAGCGTGACGATGAGGGCATCGTCGCAGATGCCTTCGGGGCGGCCTAGGACATGCGGCTGCATCGACTCACCCTCGATGCCTTCGGGCCCTTCCCTGGACACGTGGAGATCGACCTCGCGGAATTGAGCGCCGGGGGCCTGTTCTTGATCCATGGCCCCACCGGCGCCGGCAAGACCAGCCTCTTGGACGCGATCTGCTTCGCCTTGTATGCCGCAGTCCCCGGCGTCCGCTCTGCCAAGGGTTTGCGCAGCGACCATGCAGCCGAGGGCGTCGTGCCGCGAGTCAGTGTCGAGTTCAGTGCGTCGGATCGCCGCCTGCGCGTCACGCGCAGCCCTGAGCACGATCGCGCGAAAAAGCGTGGCCAAGGCCGCCTGAGGGTCAATGCCACGGTGCTGCTTGAGCAATGGCGCGCCGGAGGCTGGGTCGCGGTGTCGAACCGGCCGGACGAGGTCGGCGATGTGATCCTGGATGCGGTCGGTATGGGCCTGGCCCAATTCGCCAAGGTGGCGCTGCTCCCCCAGGGTGACTTCGCGGCATTCCTGCGGGCTAACCCGGAAGAGCGCCGAGAGGTCTTGGAGCGACTCTTCGACATTGCCACCTTTGCCGAGGTCGAGGATTGGCTGGCCGACGCTCGCCGCGATGGTGCCGCAGAGTTGGAACGCCGAGAGTCCACCTTGGCCGCCGAGCTCACCCGTGTGGCGGATCTGGTCGGGACCGAGCCGGAGTTGCTCGCGTTGGTGCCCAGCCTGACGCAGGTGGAGCCAGCCAGGGTTCCTGAGCACCTCAGCATGCTCGCCGAGCGCGTCGAGGCAGCTCACGGTGAGGCGATCTTGGCCGCGGATGCCGCTGATCAGGCGGAGCAGCGGGCCAGAGCGTCCGCCGACGCCGCGCGGACCCGAGCCGAGAGGCGGGCCCGCGGTGAGCAGGCAATCGCCGACCGGGCCAGACTGGAGACCGAGCAGCCCGGGATCGACGCTGTGCGTGAGCGCGTGGCGAGGGCCGAGCGCGCCGCTGGCGCTGCCGGACATCTGGTCGCCGTGGAACGCTGCGCGAGAGCCGTCCGTACGAGTCATGATCGCCTAGCCAGCCATACCGGGTGGTCCACGCTGGCGTCGGTGCCCGCGTTGGCAGGTATGGCGATCGCGAACCCCATCGAAGTGCCGGACCTGACACAGCGGCTCACCGGCGTGCTGGCTGAGCTTCGCGCTCACGACGCCACCGCCGAGGCGCTTGCCCGCACCTGCGCCGAGGCTCGGGAAACGCACGAGCTCCAGGTTGCCCTGGCGGCCGATCATCTGGCCGCCCTCACGCAGGTCAAAGCGGACGAAAGCGCTCTAGCCGACCTGGCGAAGGTCGTGAGCGAGCTTCAGGGTCAGGTGTCCGCTGTGGTCGAGGAGTCGGCCCGGGTCGATGGACTGCGGCTGGCCGCCCAGGTTGCCCGCGAAAGGCTGGATCGCGCCCACGCGCTGATCGATGCCGAGGCCGCATTGGTGGGGCTCCGCTCCGAGTTGGCGGCCGCCCAGGCCCACACGCTGGCGACCGGAGGCCGATTGATCGAGCTTCGCCAGGCTCGACTCAACGCGGTCGCAGGAGAGCTGGCGCGCAAGCTGATCCCCGGTCAACCCTGCGACGTCTGTGGCTCACGAGAGCACCCTTTACTGGCTAGCGGCGAGGAGTCGCCAGCCAACGAGGTGATCGACGAGGCAGAGATCGCCCACGAGGCGGCACTGAAGGCCCACCGCGACGCTGAGGCGGCCTTAGCCGCGCGTGTTGCGATTCGCAGTGAGCACGAGCAGGCATTGGGTGGACCCGCTGACCTTGCGGCGGTCGAGGTCGCGGCTGATGAGGCCACAGTGGCTCTGGATGAGGCTGTGCGCGCGGCCAGCTCCTTGGCGCCCTTGCGCGTGCGCCTCGCCCAGGCCGCCGCCGATCACGCCGCCGCAGAGGCCGCGCATACCCGGCACAACGAGCAGGCCCTTCGGATCGCCACCCAGGTGCAGGACGCCGCGACGCGGGCCGCTGCGCTCGGCCAGCGAGTGACCGAGCAGGCGGCCGAGCACGCTGTGTGTCCGTGCGGCGCGAGCCAGCCGGACAGGGCCGGCTCGACGCATCTGAGCGTGACCGCCGCCGCGAGCGACGTGACCACGGCGGCGCAGGCCCACCTGCAGGCCACGGACCAGCTTGCAGTGGTCGCGGCCGATGCGCGGGGATGGGCGCTTGCCGCGGGCTTCGGTGACCTAGACGAGGCGGCCGCCAACGCACTGGACGAGGAGGAGATCGCAAAGGCCCGGGAGCGGATCCTCACCCACGAACGGTCCTGGCAACGGGTGACCACGACGCTCACCGACCCCGAAGTCGCCGCTGCCCTCGAAGCGCCGGTCGAGGACCTCGGCGCGCTTGTGGCCGCTGCGCAGGTCGCGCGCACCACCATGCGTGCGGCCACCGGCGCGCTCACGCAGGCCACCGTCCGCAGAGATGGGCTGAACCGCCTGCGACCTGGCATCGCCACGCTGTGCGCCGAGTTGGTTCCGCTGCGCTCTCGGTACACCTCCATCAGAGAGCTCGCGGACACCGTCACCGGAACCGGCCCCGACAACACCCTGCGCATGCGCCTGACGGCCTACGTCCTCGCCGCCCGCCTCGAGAAGGTCGTCGATTTGGCCAATGAGCGCCTGGCCGTCATGGGGCAGTCGCGCTACCTCTTGGAGCACACCGACGAACGGGCCGCTCGTGGCGCCCGCAGTGGCCTGGGGCTTCGGGTGCTCGACCAGTGGACCGGCCAGAGCCGAGAGACCGCCTCCCTCTCGGGCGGAGAGTCCTTCATGGCGTCTCTGGCTCTGGCGTTGGGGCTCGCCGACGCACTTCGCGAGGAGTCCGGCGGCGTGGAGTTGGGCACCTTGTTCATCGACGAAGGCTTCGGCACGCTGGATGACGAGAGCCTAGAGGAGGTATTGGGCGTGCTTGATGGGCTGCGTGAGGGCGGTCGCGCCGTCGGCATCGTGTCCCACGTGGCCGACTTGCGCACCCGCATCACGCACCAGGCATACGTCCACAAGGACCTGCACGGGTCGCGGGTTGACCTGTCAACGCCGACCAGCGGAGTGGCCTGAGGCTGGTTGGTCGCCCGAGCTATTCGGCTAGATCCTCCAGCGGAGGGCACGAGCAGATCAGGTGACGATCGCCGTACGCGCCGTCGATCCGGCGCACCGTCGGCCAATACTTCGACGTCGGGTCCACGCCCGCCGGGAATGCCGCCGTGCTGCGGTCGTAGGAGTAGTTCCACTCCCCCGCCAGACACACTGCGGTGTGCGGCGCCCCACGCAGAACAGAATCAGCGGCAGCCACCTCGCCCCGGCCGACCGCATCGATCTCGCCCTTGATCGCGATCATGGCGTCGCAGAAGCGATCTAGCTCGCCCTTGTCCTCGCTCTCGGTCGGCTCGACCATGAGCGTGCCGGCCACCGGGAAGGACATCGTGGGCGCGTGGAAGCCGTAGTCGATGAGGCGCTTGGCCACATCATCGACGGTGACTCCGGTGTCCTTGGTGATGCCCCGCAGATCAAGGATGCATTCGTGTGCGACAAGTCCGGCGTTGCCGGTGTAGAGCACCGGGTAGTGATCGCGCAGCCGGGCCGCGACATAGTTCGCACCTAGAACCGCCATTCGGGTTGCCTGGGTTAGGCCGGCGCCGCCCATCAGTCGCACGTAGGTCCACGAGATGGGCAGGATGGCCGCCGACCCATAGGGCGCGGCCGCGATCGGGCCCACTCCCGTGGCTGGCCCGGCCTTGGGGTCGAGCGGGTGATTGGGCAGATGAGGAGTTAAGTGGGCCCGCACGGCAACTGGTCCGACGCCCGGGCCGCCGCCACCGTGCGGGATACAGAAGGTCTTATGCAGGTTCAGGTGCGAGACGTCGGCGCCAAATCGTCCGGGCCTGGCGAGGCCGATGAGGGCGTTGAGGTTGGCGCCATCGACATAGACCTGACCGCCGGCGTCATGCACCATCGCGCACAGGTCGGTGATGGTGCTCTCGAATACGCCGTGCGTCGAGGGGTAGGTCACCATGATGCCGGCAACCGTGTCGCGATGGTCCTCGAGCTTGCGCTTGAGATCGTCCATGTCGACATTGCCGGTGATGGCGTCGGTGCCAACGACCACGACGCGCATTCCGGCCATGACCGCACTAGCGGCATTCGTGCCATGAGCGCTGCTCGGGATCAGTATGACGGTGCGCTCATGGTCGCCTCGGGCGCGGTGGTATGCCGCAATCGCGAGCAATCCGGCCAGCTCACCTTGGGATCCGGCATTGGGCTGCAGGGATACCGCGTCATAGCCGGTGATCTCCACGAGCCAGGCACTGAGCTGAGCAATCAAGGCCCGAGTACCTTCGGTCTGAGCGTGCGGTGCGAAGGGATGCAGGTGCGCGAACTCCGGCCAGGTGATGGACATCATCTCGGTCGTTGCGTTGAGCTTCATGGTGCAGGAGCCGAGCGGGATCATGCCGCGGTCCAGTGCGTAGTCGCGGTCGGAGAGCCGTCGGAGGTAGCGCAGCATCGCGGTTTCCGAGTGGTGGCTGTTGAACACCGGGTGGCTGAGGTACTCGGAAGTCCGGTGGAGGTGTTCTGGCCAGTCGGGTTCGGCCACAACGACATTCGGGACGTTCATCCAGAACGCGCGGGCCACTCTGGTGAGGTCGTCGAGATCCGTGGTCTCGTCGACACTGACGAGCACGGAGTCCCCGTCGTACTTCCAGATGTTGACTCGTTCGGCGGCGGCCGCAGCCACGATCGCATCTGCCCGCCCCGGAGTGGACACGTGCAGTGTGTCGAAGAAGGCTCCCGGCGCGGTCTCGAAACCACCCTTGGCGAGCGCATCAGCCAGCGCCGCAGCATGCGAATGTACCCGGACAGCAATCGCCCGTAGGCCACGTGGGCCGTGGTACACGGCATACATCGAAGCCATGATGGCGAGTAGTACCTGCGCCGTGCAGATGTTGGAAGTGGCCTTCTCTCGGCGGATGTGCTGCTCACGGGTTTGCAGGGCCAATCGATACGCCTTGGCGCCATCGGCATCGACCGAGACACCGACGAGCCGCCCAGGCATGGTGCGCTCTAGCCCGGTGCGCACGCTCATGTAGCCCGCGTGCGGGCCCCCGAAGCCCATCGGCACGCCGAATCGCTGGCTCGTGCCCACCGCAATGTCGGCCCCCCAGTCGCCCGGCGGGGTGGCCAGGGTCAGGGCCAACAGGTCGGCGGCCGCGGTGACCAAGGCGCCCAGCGCGTGAGCGGCCTCCGTCAACGCGCGATAGTCGTGCAGGGTCCCGTGCAGATCGGGGTACTGAACGATCACCCCAAAGATCGCGGCTCCCCCGGCAGCCGCCGTGAGTGCTGCTTCACTAGTGACCTCCGCCAGTGCAGCTTCGCGCACCTGGATGCCCAGCGGCAGCGCGCGCGTGCGGATGACACCGAGCGTCTGAGGGAAGACCCCCGAGTCGACCAGGAGGACCGCGTCGGAGGCTGCCTTGGACGCGCGGCGCATCAGCGTCATGGCCTCTGCGGCAGCGGTGCCCTCATCGAGCAGCGAGGCGCCCGAGGTCGGCAGTCCGGTCAGATCGCTCACCATGGTCTGGAAATTGAGCAGGGCTTCGAGTCGACCTTGGCTGATCTCTGGCTGGTACGGGGTGTAGGCCGTGTACCAGGCCGGGTTCTCCAGCACATTGCGGGTGATGACCGCCGGCGTGAAGGTGCCGTAGTAGCCCAGCCCGATCATCGAGGTGTGCACCGTGTTGCGCTTGGCCAGGGCGCGCAATTCCTTGAGAACAGACAACTCTGAGTCGGCTGGCTCCAACGCCAAAGCGCCGGTCATCCTGATCGCGTCCGGTACGGCTGCATCAGCGAGGGCGTCGAGAGAGGGCTGTCCGACAACGGCCAGCATGTCAGCGATGTCATGATCGCGCGGGCCGATGTGGCGCGAGACGAAGGCCGAAAGGTCCTGGGGAAGGCTCACCGTGGGGCTCCTCAAGGGGTCGAGGGTCAGGTCAGAACACCTCCCCCTCTGTCACTGCCCCGCAGACGAAGCAAACTTCAGAGGTGCCTGACCCGCGTGGTCCGTTGGCCTGAGAGGTTCCGGGGAAAGTTGCCCCTTCGGCGCCTCGCGATCAACTGAACTCGAGGACTCTCCCACGCGGTGTGAGCAGCCCCGCCAATGTATCAGGGCTGGACTCGGATGGCTGGATCAGGCGAGGCGGGCAGCTCGTCTGGCGCTGAGCTCGTCACCCGGGTGGCTGATCGGGGTCTCATCGCTGGCCCGCTCGCCGGGCAGTGCCGAGAGCTCGCCCTCGACCTCGCGCCATACCTTGCCCACGGCGATACCGAACACGCCCTGACCGCCCTGCAGCAGGTCGATGACTTCCTCGGTCGAGGTGCACTCGTACACCGAGGCACCATCGCTCATCAGGGTGATCTGCGCCAGATCCTCAACGCCACGTTCACGCAGCACGTCGATCGCGCCCCGGATCTGCTGCAAAGACACGCCGGTATCGAGCAGCCGCTTGACCACCTTGAGCACGAGAATGTCGCGGAAACCATAGAGCCGCTGAGTGCCAGAGCCGGCCGCGACCCGCACGGAGGGCACCACCAAACCGGTGCGCGCCCAGTAGTCGAGTTGACGGTAGGTAATCCCAGCAGCCGAGCAGGCCGTCGGTCCGCGGTAGCCCACTTCATCATCGAGGTCGGGCAGGTCATCGCTGAACAGCATGCCCTGACGGCGGGACGTGGCCACCAGGCCCGGTGCCCCGGGGCTCGGCTCTCGGCTCATGTCCACGCCGACCTCCTCGAAGAGAAATGACACCGTCGAGACTACACCGGTGTCACCCGGATGCGGCGGTGTTACTGAAGTGATAGGTGTGACGTTAGGGGCAGGAGTGACGCAGGACAACGACCTCCGTCGGCGTGTCGCCCTGGGGCCGGCCCAATCACTGAGCCGGCGGCTCTCCCCCGGTCTCAAAGTCCTCGGGACTGACCTGATCCAGAAACTCCTTGAAGCGTTCGACCTCGTCCTCGGCATTCGGGGAGTCCTCATCGCCGATCTCCACCCCGGCCTCGTCGAGCAGCGTTCGGGGAGCAACCACGGGGGCGTCCATGCGCAGAGCCAGCGCAATCGCGTCGGAGGAGCGGGACTCCACGGTGAATCCGCCCGCCTCAGCGCCCCCGTCGATGTCCAGGGCAGCGTGGAAGACCCCGTCGTGCAGCGCCACGATGCGCACCCGGGTCAGCGTGTGGCCGAGCTCCCCGATCACCAGGCGCAAGAGGTCATGAGTGAGGGGCCGTGGCGGCACGACGCCCTGCTGGGCGTAGGCGATGGCCGTGGCCTCGGCGGCGCCGATCCAGATCGGCAGATACCGCGACCCGTCGCGCTCGCGCAGCAAGACGATCGGGGTGTTGGTCGGCATCTCAACCCGGACCCCGCTGACCTCGAGGAACACGTCGCTGCTCACGGGTCTACGGTACCCCCGCTCCCCTGCAGGCCAGCATGGACCAGGGCGCTGTGCAAGGCGATACACCAGTCAGCCAGGGCCGCTCGCGTGTCGCTGGCGTCCTCATCGTGACGGCGCCGAGGGGTCAAGACCTGCTCGATGAGCCCAACTTCGCGATCGGCAGCCGTGCGGAAGGCCCGCAGGTGGCGACCGGAGAGTCCGTATGCCGCGAGCTCCGCGGCTGCTGCGGCCACCTTGAGGTCATGGCCGCTGAAGTGCCCCCGGGCGTCGGGATGCAGCAGGCCGTACTGCAGCAGATCCTCGGCCAGCGCCGCGTCGAGTCCTGTGGAGCGCAGCAGCTCCGCTCTGGTCAGGCGCACCTGGGCGGCGGCCGGGCCCCTGGCAGGTGCCGGCGACTGCAGGTGAGGTGCGCCGGTGAACTCATCAATGGACAGTCCTCGGTCCATCGCATCCAAGGCCTCTCGCACCACGCGCAGTGGCCAGAAGCGATCACGCTGGGCGGTCAGCGCAAACCGGAGCCGCTCAACGTCGGCCTCGGAGTACTGGCGATATCCGGACGGGGAGCGTGAGGGCACCACCACCCCCTCCGCCTCGAGGAAGCGGACCTTGGAGATGGTCAGATCGGGGAAGTCGGGACTCAGGGCCGCGACGACACGACCAACGGTGAGCACGGTCAGTCGCGCGCAGCGTAAAAGACCAGCCGGAACTTCCCGATCTGCACCTCGTCCCCCGTGGCGAGGTCGACAGCATCGATGAGCTGGCGGTTCACGTAGGTGCCATTCAACGAGCCGACATCGCTGACCCGATAGTGGCCATCCACGCGGGTGAAGACGGCATGCCGACGCGACACCGTGACATCGTCGAGAAAGATGTCCGAGTC
>WBZP01002101.1_pt1 | contig 23479 bp, 27 predicted proteins | sample 5204301 | NCBI WGS metagenome assembly WBZP01 (sample SAMN12412401, study PRJNA552823) | activated sludge metagenome | isolation source: activated sludge from nitrification reactor of wastewater treatment plant... | place: USA: Pennsylvania | collected 2017 | reverse complement strand
TGATGGTGCGATAGGTGCGCCCGGTTTCGATTGTTAACTGCTCGATTGAGAGCAATTCCGTTGATGTTGCCATGTTTTGAAAATTCTCAGCCTAGGAATATGACGGGCCGCCAATAACCCGCGATAAAGAAAGTCTGGGAAGTACCTTGGCACTACCCACGCCATTGCTTCAGGCGGTTGCCGAGCAGGCACGGCGAGACCGGCCGGGTGATTGCTTCGCCAGCTTCGCCATTGGTTCGCCGAGTAACGCCAGCGAACCGATAGAAGGGGGGTAAAAAAACCCCCGGCATTGCTTCGCCGGGGTTGTTTTCCCTATAGGCGGCGGCGAAGCAATCGGGTGCTTTCGTCATGGCGAACCATCCGTGGTTTTTTCGGTTGCCTCGCCGTCACGTTTCGGCGAATCAATAGGGTGCAGATAGCGATGCCGGCCGCCCTTCCCAGCGTGATCAGGAACGGCCCGTTCCTCGATCCTCAGCGATGCGCGCAAGATGCCAAGTCCGCGCCTCACTTGTTGTCGCGTCAGGTTCGAATCGCTGGCGATGGCCTCTAGCGTGTTGGCGCTGTGGTAGCGCCCTTGCCTCATTTCGTGCGTCAGCAATTGCCAAACCTGATTGGCGATGGCCTCGACGCTTTCGCGTTCGTGGGCGGCCTTCTCGACGCTGCGGAATCCGTAGCCGGCGCGAACCAGGAATAGCGGCTCTTGCGGGGCGCAGTAGCTCAGCTTCGGGCGTGCGAGTTGCAGCGCGCTTTCGCCTGGCAGCAACTGGCAGCCCGTCAGGCGGCTCCATTCGGCGGCATCGTGCGACGCCAGTACAGCCACCATGCGCGAGCCGTCGGCGAAGGCGGAGCCACCACGGCCTGCATATTGGTCGATTGCCTTGTCGCGGGCGTTCTGTTTTCCAGAATGATGAACATAACGCACGCAGCAGCACCAAGCGCGGCGGATGCGTCGGGCGGCCTCGATCAATCCCTGTTCGGCATCGTTCACCCTGCTCTCGCCGACGCCGAACGATATCGCCGGATCAATGACGACTAAAACGGGATGCAGATCGCGGCCGGCTGAGATGATCTCGTCGACTAGGTGATTGGGCCGCACCACGTCCTCAAGGACGGCGGTCAGCTTGCATCCGCCACCGCTCAGGTCGGAGATGCGGACACTGCTCTGCACGGTGCGTCGCTGCGCCGGGCTTAGCCACATTGCCTCGGAAATGGCCCGCAGCCGTGCGATAAGCATTTCCCGCGTGTCTTCTGCCGTCAGAATCAGCACCGGCCCGGGTTTGCGAACTTCCAGGCCGTACAGTGGCAAGCCCAAGGCGATGTGGACGGCTTCGTACAGGACCAACGTCGTCTTGCCGGTGCTGCCGGGTGCGATCAGCAGCGCCACGTCCGCGAACAAGTAGTTCTCGACGATGCAGTCGGGGGCGGAGCGGGCCGCGCTCCATTCGTCCTCGGAGATTTCCGGCGGCAGTTCCCAAGGGCCGCCGAGATGCAGCGGGTTAGCTTGTGCCTCGCGCGCTCGCCAGTCGTCAAGCACCGCCAGGCTGTGGGCAAGTTGGCTATTCATGGCGCACGCCTCGCAGGGTTGGAGCAGCCGCCAACAGCCCCGCATTGATGCGCGAAGACGCCAGGATCGCCCGTTCACTGTCGGCTGGCGTTACCACCTTGCCGACGGCTGCCGCCCTCGCCACAGTCGCCACGACGAGAGATTCAAAGGCCAGCGCCCGTAGCACATCCATTGCCGGGAACGGCCGGCGCTCCGGCTTGCCATGATGTTGACGAGGCGGGAACAGATCGCTGATCTCCACGCCAGCGGCTGCAACAACCTCGTGCACCGAACAGCCGGCGAAGCAATGAACGAGAACGCACCCATCGGCCGTTTCGCGAATGGACAACGAGGCGCGGCGATCGGCATGCGCAGGGCAGCACGCCAGCCAGGTCTCCGCGCCTGTCTTTCGTACCTTGTCGAGATTGGACAGCAGGATTTCTGCGCTCATGTTCTTGCCCTCCGCTGCCACACCGCGAAGGCCAGCCGTAACCAGGCGCGGCAGGTCCGGCACGGACGCCAGGCGCGGCAGGTGCAGGCATGACGAAACAGCCGCGGCGTGCTAGAATTTCGGGCGTGTGAGGTGGTATTTGAAGCGGCTCCGGGTCCGAACCGGGCCGCTTTTTGTTTGGTGGCCACGTTCGGCCCCTATGCCGCTTTGGCTTTGGATTTGGCGCCCTGCCCCATACAGTCGGCGATGATGCGCTGGTACTCGGGCCAGAATCGCGACTTGTGAATGAAGATATTCACGCCGACCCGCGCCATGGCGCCGGCTTCGATCAGTTCCCGTTGGATCGGCTTGGAGTGGTAGTGCAGCATCTTGTCGCTGCCGAACACGGGCTGGCCGAATTCGAGATACCACTGTTTCAGTGGTAAAAAATCAGAAGGCTTTGAATTTTCCATTTCATATCCTCAAAAGTTAGCGTCCGGCTTGGCGGCTTAGGACGCTTTGAGGATATGAAATGGCTTTAAATCATGTAATTACCGGAGCCATGGAGAATATATAGCGTCCATGGTGGCTAGATACCCCGCAGCCACCCGCGAACCACGGCGACAGTGCGGTGGATTTTTGGCGCAATGGATTCCGCAGCTTGATTTTTTGATCTGAAAGAGCCAGCGCGGTACATATCAAGAGCCCTTTGCTTGATTTCACGGCTGGCCTGCGCGGCCTGTTCGCTACAAGCTTTCAAGTGGGTTGTTAGTAGCAACGCGGGGGATTCCACCTCGTCAGATTGGCTAAAAACGAAATTGAGGCTTGTTTCAAATCTGGCGAGCAGATCGACGGATAGCGAATGACGGGAGACGAAATTCGAATACAACTCATCGCACAGTGCATCTAGCGCCAGTTTTTCCCAAAACATTGAGAGGGCCAGGAAATCAAGAAGCAACTGTCTCACCGATTCGGCGCCCGTGTCGCAGGACCTCACCGCTTGGCCTTCGTCGAGGCGCGCGGCGGTTGTCTCGTTCAATGTGTCGAGAGAATCAAAATCGCCGGGAATTAGCTCAAAAAAGCTCCAAGCAGCGCCAAACAAGGCGCCTTGGTGTCGCTCAGTTCCAGCCAGTAGATTTTTTGCGACAGGGCTTAGTTCGCCGCCGTCTATATCGAGCGACCCAGCGCCGCCAATATGTTTTCTCGGTTCGTATGAAAAATAAATTTTTGCCATTTCGCATCCTTCCGTGCTCCTTCGTTGGGTGCCACCCCAGGCCGGTGAAGGATTCCGGCTTTTCCCGCCGTCGCGGTAGGGGTGGCATGCTCGTTTACGCCAGGCCGATTACATCCACGAGGTCATGCGTAAAACAGTTCAATATCAAGGTCAAACGCTTCGGCGAGTTCGCGATACGTGGCGTAGCTGGTGGCCCTCACAAGTGCCACACCACTTCCATAGCTGTCTTCAAATACGGATTCGCCGGCAGCGGTTTCGACGGCAGACAACAGCTCGTCGGTGTCGATTTCAAACGCATTGAATTCGTCTGAAGATCCACCAGTAACCGCAAGAGAGTCGGCAAGGTCGTCGTAACCGGCGTCGACGCAGCAAGCATTGATTGCTGCTTCCTTGTCTTCTGCGCGGTATTCGCCCATCGGGGTGCCGTTTGCAGTGATTTCAAAAGTCTTGGTCATTTTTGGGTCCTCAAAGTAAAGGGCGTTTCGCCTTCGGGGTATGGGCAGCCGCTCGGGAACTGACGGCAACCGCCAGCGCCTCGGCATAGGACATAGTGTCGGTCCTCATGCGAACACACGGTTGACGGTGCTCGCCCTGCCCTTGATGCACAAATGGCTGTAACGGCGCGTCATGGTCAGGGAACGGTGGCCGGCATGCTCGGCAATGGCCAGGATGTCGACGCCGGCTTGCGCCAGGCGACTGCACGACGTGTGCCGTAATGTGTGGAAGGTCACGCCCTCGAGGCCGGCCGTCTTGCAGGCTTCGCTGAAGCCATGGCGGAAATCGTGGGCAATGTGCAGATGCTTGCCGACGAAAACCAGCGCCTCGCCGGTTGCCTTGACGCGCTGCATGCGGCGGAATTCGGCGGCCAGTTCGGCGGTCAATGGCGAAACGTGCGCGCTGCCGTTCTTGGTGCGCTCGACTACGATGTGCGGATCAGCAGCGTCAAGGCGCACGTCGCACCAGCGCACCCCGAGCAGCGCACCACGGCGCAGGCCGGTAACGATGGCGGTGCGGATCAGCAGCGGCAACAGCGGCCAGCTTTGCAGGCGCGCGGCCGCCATCAGCCGGACCTCCTCCTCGCTGGTCAAGAAACGCAACTTGCCGGGGTTTTCCTTGTGCTGCGGGATATTGTCGAACGGCGAGACCCAGCCGCGCGGCAGCAGGCGCTTTTGTCTGGCAAACTTGATCAGACCTTGCATCGCCATCCGGTAACGGTTGATCGTCGGGCCGGAGCGGATTATCCCGGTGGGGCCGGGTGTGGTTTCCAGTTCGGCCAGAAGGCGGTCTACGTCGTCCGGGGAAACATCAGCCAAAGGCATGTCGCCAAGCCGGTCAGCCCAGAACATCAGGCGCGCTTGGTGGCTTGTGTCGCGCATGGGAGTGAGCGACGAAAAAACGGTGGCGATTTCGCCTACTGTTTTAGGGGTTTGGAACTCGATTTGCATGGTGGGCATCCTCTAAATCCGCTACGGATTAAAAAAATGTCCCAATGGCCGCCAAGCCTTGTACTGCAAGCAACTGGAGGCGCGAGCCGGAGTCGAACCGACCTACTCGGATTTGCAATCCCTCCAAAAGGCTTGAAAGCCTTGGAACATAAGGGATTCTATAGGATGGGGCGGGATGCGTAAAGCCTGACGGATGATTAATCCGCGATATTTTCGGGGTTTTTTACCCTGTCTTTATGGTCGCGTTTTTGGCGCGGAAAAGCGATATCGGGCGGAGTTTTGAATACATCGCCGCCGGCGGCGGGCCAATGACGAAACAGCACCCTGCCCCTGCCCTAAACCTGCGTCGCTGCGTCAAGCATTGCCAGTCCCTTATTCAATAAAATGGCCTGTGCCTAGGAATATGTCGGGGTGCGAATTACCCCCGCTTTCAAAGCTTTGGGAAGTACCTTTGGTTATGTCTGCCATTTGCCCATGCTCGAGGCGAGACTTCCATCATCTCGGCGGCTGCGGATTGGGAGACAAAACTATTCTGCAAATTTGCAGATTTGTTTTCGTCTTTCGAGGCCCTTTGATTGCCCTCAGTTGCGCCTCTAGGCATATTCGCCAACTCAGACGCCACCGCGGCCCGCTGCGATTCCGTCATGTGCCGACGCTTCAGATTCAGCGAGACGACGAACCCAAGCGGGCCTGTTCCTTGCGTCGGTGCCTCGCATCCTCTGCGAGTGCATCCAGGCAACGGACCAGCGACCAGTTCCCGGTCATGGCGGCGGCTGCTCTCGTTTTTGCTGATCCTGATTCCGCCAATGCTTCGACAGGTTGCAGCGGCGCCGCGTGCCGGTTCGGAATGTACGCCTGACTCCAGCGTCGACTGGCCTGCCATTGACGCAAACGGGCGCGGGCGCCCCAGGTATTACACAACAGCATCGCGTTCGATTTGCACGCTGGAGGTGATGTCGCCGGCCGGGCCGCGCTCAATCTGGGTGGTAGTGCGCCGCTCGGGTAGCGCGACGATCTCGACACGCTGTACCATGGGTTCCTGCGGCGGGGCGTCTTCGATTGCGCGCTGCTCAAGCGTCGCCAGGCCGACAAAGGGGCGCGAGCGTTCAAGCGCAGCGGTCAGCACCTCGAGCAGCTCATCAGCCGCGGCGAAGTCGCGGGCGTGAAAGGCACGATTCAACGCCAGGCTGAACTCGATGCGGTCGGTGAGGATTTCGGCCAATCCGGTGTACTGGACGCCATTGCGCGCGCTTCCGGCGATCAGTGCCAGGCCGGCCGATACGCAACCGCTCAGCATTTCGCCAGCCGGGTCTATGCCACGCAGGTCTTCAGAGGCGCGCCGGAACAGTCCGCGCAAATCACCGTCAACGGCGTTGAATCGGTCGATCGTACGCTGACAGAAGGTGTCGGTCGTGGTCATTGTGTCCTCGGATAAGGGGTGAGCCGTGCAACGACCAGAAAGGTTGTCGCGTCCGGTGGCTCGGGTGGGCCGTTTCCGGCCCCCGGTGTCGGTACATTTGCCACGAGCTGCGGGCGGCTATGTTACGACTCACTCGCCACCCGCATGGACTAACCGTTACGCGCCTGCATTCTTGAACAAGCCGCGATGATCGAGCACACCGCAGCCGAAATCCAGACGGGCTTTGAATTCTGTACCGTCGACCTCGAAGCCCTCGCGGACCTCTATCGTCGGGCCGTTGTAGCCTTCCAGGTAGGCATATTCAATGGTGTCGATCAGCTCGGGTCGGGCTGCCAGATACCAGGCGGTTGCGCTGCTGGCGTCGAGACGCGGGTCGACAACCAGCTCCAACTTGCCACTGAACGGGTTAACATCGGTCGATACCGTCGGTGACAGAGTCGCCAGGAACTGCTCGGCGACCGTTTCCAGCGCGGCCGGAACAATCAGAAATGCCGGGCTGCAATCAATCGCGGTCGTCCCGTCAAGGCCGGTCTGCAGGCGCATGGCCTTGCGGGCGAGCCCCAGCGACGTTACAGAGATTGCCGCAGCGCTCCCGGCAAGGTTTCCGTGGTTGGCATGGAACAACGCAACGCCATCGGCCATGGTCGGGTTGCTGGTCAGGAGGGTGGCGAGCTGTTGCGCTTCGCGCTCGGCGGCGGCAATGCCGAATTTTGCTATCAGGTTGCCGAATGCTCCCAAATCGTCATTGATCAGCGCCTGGCGGGTGATGGCGAAGATTCGACCAAAGGTGTACAGGCTGTAGCTTTCCTTGGACTCGATTGGCGAGCCGTAGGTGTATTCGCCGTGTTCGTTCACCTTGTTCAGGGCCGGTGCCTCGCCAAGTTTCAGGACCTGCTTGGCGCGAAAATCGGCAATTGTCGATGGCCGGCAAATCCGCTTCAAGCCACCGCCATATGACTGATATGCCGCTTGCAGTGTGCGGTTGCCGGAATTCGCCAACAGGTTGGGGAAGTCGCTGGTCGTCGTCATGGCGCGGCCGATGACCTCGCCGGCGCTCAGGCGGTTGGTGCGAATGCCGCGCGCCTCGAGAAGATCGCGCGCCATGTCGACAGGTTTCTTGTTGACGTATTCGCGGGCGGCCTCTGACGGCGCCGGACCGCCCCAACGCGCAGCCAGGGCTTCAGCCATCAGGGCGGCGCGGGTCGGGGTATGGCTGAAGCTGCGGTCGTGCATGGGTGGCATGATCGCGAAGTCTGCTTCCTGAATTTCGGCTTTCTTGCGCTGAACGGCCTGCCCGACCTCCTGTTCGTTCATCCCGCTGGCGAGACAATCCAGGGTCATGCGTTCGGTGGTCTGGTCGTCGAAGCGGCCCAGTTGGACGATACTGCGAACGGCTTGGTGATTTAGTTGCATGTCAGGTTGCTCCTTGGGGATGTTTTCAGAATTTGGTGCTGAACGGCCGATGCCGGCCGACGGGTCGGCGCCGATGGTGACCACAGACACCTCCAGCGGCTGCCAGCGGGTGGCCAGCCACGCGGCGCCGGCTGGGTCGAGCGCCATATCCTCGATCTTGTAGCCGATGGACAGGTCGGTCAGGATGCCTGCCTCCACGTCGCGCCAAACCTCATTGGCTTGGGTGTTTTCGCTGAAGCGCAGCAAGCCGCGCAACTTGTTCTTGTCGAGGCGGATATCTTCGACGCGGCCGACGATCTGGTCGCGCTTGTGCGAAAAGAGCAGCGGCAGGCCGTTGACAGCACGGGTCATGTCGACCGCTTCCGGCGTGTGTAGCAGTACCTCGTCGCCAAAATCGCGGGCAACTGGCAGTTCGGAGGAAAGCGTTGCGGCGACGGTGCGGGTGGACGCGTTGATCGCGGCGCGATCAAAATGCAGGGCGCGGGTCAGGGTTTTCATAGCATACCCTGCTGGCTTAGCTGGCCATGCGCCGCATAGATCAGCGCTGCGGCGAGGCGCAAGGCGTCGCCAGGGGTCAGGGTGGCGCGGGTGGTGACGCTGCCTTTATCGCGGCCGGCGTTCTCGATTGTGATGGTCAAATCGTCGAACACGTCGATGCGCTCAACGCCTCGGAAGCTCTCCGCCTGACGCAAGCTTCTAAAAATGGGGTCTTTCATTTGATTCCCTGAAAGGAGGTTTCAGGGGTCAGTGTCCGCGATTGCTATCCGCGTCGTCCCGCCAGAATGCGCGAATAGGCATCATGCGATGTCGGAAGATCAGCCAGCCGTGCCGCTTGCCACAGGTGGCGCTCGGCCTCGGTGGCGTGGCTCGGCGCCTCGGCCAGATGCTGCCAGGCGGCCGCCTTGCGCTCCAGGTAGGCAAGGGCCGCCAGGTGCAGCGTGCAGGCGCGCTGATCGGGCAGCGCAGCAGACGCCCGGATCAGGGCCACGTCACGGAGCGCAACGGCATTGCGGCGCGGGGTACCGCGCAAGCGAAGCGCGGACTGCAGGGGCCGCTCGTCGCCGTCTCTCAGCCACTTGATGAAACTGTCGCTAAACAATTTCTCTGCGGGGCTTGTCGCTGGGCGCGACAGCAGATCCAGGACGATCTCGAGCGAGTCAATCATCGGCGGCGCCAGGTTCAGCGACATGATGAAGCCGGTAGGGTTGTCGCCTTTTTCTGGCGTTCGATGGCCTTCCCCAAGTCATCAAGGACATTGCGGCAAGCGTCTGTAAGCAGGGCGTGGGTTTCGTGAATGTCTGAAACGGCGGACAGTGCCGGGGCGTTCTGTTCGGGGAATTTGTTCATAAGGGAACATATGGCGGTCTCGACAAACCGCAGGCAGGCCTCGACGTCCTCACGAGGAATCAAGCCGGAAATCAGCGTCGCGTATTGGGCCCGTGCAGTCAGGGCTGCGTATTTTTCCCGTTCGCCGCGGTGCCTATGAAATTCGCTGGCGTCCTCTCCGTTGCCCGGCGCGGCAATCCTGGCTGGCAGCGCAGCGCGTGCAGGGGCGGCGGGGTACAGGATGCGCCGGCCATCCCGCACCACGGGCGCCACGCCAGCCAGGGCAAGGTGCCGCTTGATGGTGCGATAGGTGCGCCCGGTTTCGATTGTTAACTGCTCGATTGAGAGCAATTCCGTTGATGTTGCCATGTTTTGAAAATTCTCAGCCTAGGAATATGACGGGCCGCCAATAACCCGCGCAAAAAAAAAGCTCCGGAAGAACCTAAGCGGGGTTTCCCGGTTGCTTTTCACAATGTTCCGCTTCCTCGATCTTGAGTCATCGCATCGGCACGGAACACGGAACACACCTAAAGGTGTGTGTTCCGTTTGTTCCGCTTGAAACGCCTTGCGAACGGAACAATGTTCCGGTTTTGTTCCGCCGTGTTCCGTGTTCCGTTCAGAAGTCGTCAACATCGTTTTTCCTTTTCTCTGAGGTAGCCAGCATCCGGGCAGCGAACAGGCCCGGATCATCGGCGCGGCACGAATAAACGTCGTTGCAAACGGTCAGCTTGCCCAGCGCGGCCAGGTCCTTTCGTGCCCGCTGAAAAGCTATCTTCTTTGCGCTCTGGTTGTCCGCCGTGCTCGCCCGGTAGAACTCGGCTCGCCACTCGTCAAGATGCACCCCGAACCGCTCGCCGGCCTCGCTGCCGTGCGCTGCGGCGGCCCGGTAGAACGAATCCATGCCGACAAGCTGTGCAGCGGTCAGGCGCTTCTCGCGGCCGGGTGCGGCATCGGCGGCAATCAACACGGCCGACGACTGATAACCCCCTTTGCCGTCCGGCCAATCGAGGTCGACGTGCTCAAGCTCAAACCACATGGGCGGTGGCGGTTCGGCTTCCTTCGCCTTGGTGCAGGTCAACTCCCGGCGTCCGTCCGCCTGTTTTGTCAGCAGGTATTCATGATCCACGGCGGCCCGCAGCGAAGACGATCCACGCCCCCGCCCGGCCTCTGCATGGCCCGAGTGATGTACGATCAACACGGCAGCCCCGAAGCCGGCCCGCATGGCGTCCAGGGCTTGCAGGAACAGCGCCATGTCGCCAGCGTTGTTCTCGTCTCCGTCGCCCAGGTTGCGGTGCAGGGTGTCGACCACGATCAAGGCCGGTTTGCCATGTGTGGCTTGCAGCGCACGGACGGCCGCGATAACCGCCTGAGCGTTGCCGGCATCCATCAGGGCAGCCGGTTGTTTGGAGAAGAACAGCGGCGCGGCGGTCAGGCTTTCGCCGGTGTGTATCTCCCAGGCCCGCAGGCGGCGCTTGAATCCCGCGAAGCCCTCTCCGGCGATGTAGAACACGGCCCCCGCTGCCGTCGCCTTGCCGTGCCATTCGCGGCCGGTGGCGATACAGGCGGCCCAATCTATTACGAGGAAGGATTTACAGACGCCACTCGGCCCGAATACCTGCCCAAGCGTTTCGGCTTCGAGCATGCCATCAATCAGACAGACGGGCGGCGCATGGTCAGCGAGCAGTTCGGCGACGTGGGCGAACGAAAAGCCCGGTTTCTCGAAACGGCGGCCGGCGGCTTCCGGCTTCAGTTTCACGACGGCCGGTTCCTGCGGTTCGCCCCCAAGTGTGGCCATAAAGGCCACGTCATCGGCGGACAAGGACTCATGCAGCACGGCGCGCCTCCCGTGCAATTAGTTCCTCGTTCCAGTCCCGGAACGGCGCGGCCGGCGTGCAGATCCACACCTTGCGCCCTTCGCCATGCATCCGTTCAGCCAGGGCATGCGCGGCGCGTTGTCCGGGCGAGTCGGCATCCGCGCCGATGTAGACGCGGTCTACGTCATCGGGAAGCCAGACGCCAGGCATCAGCGAAGACGACAGCGCAGCCCAGGCGGGGATGCCGGACATGGCCATCACGGCCGCAGCATCCTCGATGCCTTCCGTGATCCACAGCCGGCCATCGGTTGGCGGTGCCAGCCGGACGGCGGCCCCGTGCAGGTTGCCGGCCTTCAGGATTTTTTTGCACGGCAGGCCGTCGACCGCGAACTTCCCGCCGTCAGGTTCGAGATAGATTCGATGCAGCCCGGCCGGTTCACCATCTGCGCCGATGATGCGGGCAAGCATGGCGGGCGGCTTGCCGATGAATTCCGGCTCGCCATCGTCGCGTTGGCGCCAATAGGGCAGCGCAGGATGAAAGCGCAGCGCATCGTCACGCTTCGGCAAGGGCAGGCAGCGACGGACCAGGTAACGCCAGGCGGGGTCGTCTTCGGTGATCGTCTTCGCTTCGTGCCACAGGCGGGCGGCCTTCTCGCGTTGCCGGTGGCAGTCTTCGGCGTGGGCGGGATGCGCCAGGCGTAACAGCGGCGCGATGCGTCGGGGTTCGCCGTTCACCGCGTCCATGCCCAGCGCTTCGGCAACCATGCGGGCGGCCGCGGCGAAGTCGACCTCGAACACATGCCGGACCAGCGAGAAGCCATCGCCCCCGCCGTCGGGATGAGCACGACAGGAAAACGCCCCCGCCTCGCTGCGGCGGTTGAATTGGAAACGATCGCGCCCCCCACAGCCAGGGCAAGGGCGGTTCCTGCCATCAATCAGCGCGGCGTCAACGCCCAGTCTGGCGAGAATGTCAGGCCAGCAGCCACGGGCGGCGGCGCGTATTTCATCGGTACGACGCGGGGTCATGTTCCTGCCCTCCGGCCGAACACGGCGAAGGCGAGTCGACGCCATGTCTGGCATGTTTTGCACGGACGCGAGGAGCGGCAGAAACACGCGCGGCGAAACAGCGGCGGCATGTTAGAATTTCGGGCGTGTGAAGTGGTATTTGAAGCGGCTCCGGGTCCGAACCAGGCCGCTTTTTCTTCTTTGGTGGCCATGTTCGGCCCCTTATGAGCCGGACGACGAACAGCGCGGCGCCGACAGCTTGCGCTCAGCCCATGCGTCGAGGCACGATTCCAGGTAGACCGCGCGCTTGCCGAAACGCTGGTATTCGGGGCCGCCTCCAGTGGTCACCCATTTTTGCAGGGTGTTTTTAGAAACCGTCAGCCCGCGCTGTTCGGTGAGGTATTGCGCCGCATCTTGGCGGCTTAGATAACGTTCCATGCTGAATGGCTCCTTGTCGTAACAAGTTGCCATTCTCAGCAATCATGCGCGGGCGGGTGAACCGTTAATTCGTTCGAATTTCCTGTCCGGTGAACTTTAGTTTAGCAGCGCGGCGCGGAAAGTTTCCAAGAGGCGGTCGACGATAAGCGGATCAGGTACGCGGGCGGCGCTTCCCGATTTCATCCGCTCCAATGATTGCTTTAATTGCTCAGTTTCGCGTTCGATATCTTCGACCAGGCGCGGCTCGTGCCTGCGTGCATTTCTCTTTACTGACGACGGCGGGACGTTCCACTGGTCAGCAACTTTTTTTGCTGCCAGCGTGTCGGGAATGCCATCTTCAAGTATCAGGTCAAAAAACTGCCGGGCCTGTTTCACTCCGGCAGTTTCAACCTTTGTCCTTGCGCCCTTTGGTCGCCCTCGGGGCCGGAACGGAAAAGCGCGCAGATGTGCCGCGCGTTGCCGCAGCCACTCCGCGATCGCCAGCGCCATGTCGTCGGTAACGGGCGCGCCGCTCTCAATGGAATCCGCTGCAGCATCGAGCCGGTCCGGAAGTTTACTGCGGTCGCCGTGAGCAACCGCACTATTAGCGGTTCGCCTCATCTCTTGCGCACAGCGACAGCCGCAAGCGCCTCGGCAACATTCCGCCGGGCGCAGTGCACCAGGTGCATCGCATGGCCGCAGATGGCGGCGGCGCTCTCCTGTTTGCACTCGAAACTGCCGACCGCGAAATCCTTTTCGATGGCGATTCGGAGTAGATCGAGCATCCCCTCGACGGCGAGCAGATCGCCTAGCGGGCCGGGCGGCGGATAAGGCGCGCTTGGTTGCGCGCTGGTGGTGATATTCTTGCGGGTAGCCATGATGTGAGCTCCGTTCACGTTGCGGTTAGGGCTTGGTCGGCGGTGCAAACGCCTTCCAGGCCCGCTTTGCCTGATTCCGTCAGGCGGCGGTGGTGCGCTTTCTCTGCGGCTTGATCTGAATGACGGGCGCCGCCGTCCGGCCTTCAGCCTCAGCCATCCCGGCGATGGCCATCGCGGCGGCGCGCGTCGCCAGCGTGCTGCGGGCGCGCTCGGCAAAGTGAATATAGCGCTGCGTCGTGCTGACCTGCTTGTGGCCGAGTGCTTCCATCAATTCCGCCGATGAAGCCCCGGCCATTGCCAGGTGCGAGGCGAGCGAATGGCGCAGTCCGTGCAAGCCGAGATTCTCCGGCAACCCGGCCTCGGTTCGCACTTGCTGCCAGGGCTTGGCCAGGCTCAGCGGGCCGGCGCCCTTCGCTGGCTTGAATACAAAGTCGTCAGCCTCGCCGCCCGGCTGCCTGGCGATGATCGCCTGCGCCTCTGCGGGCAATCCGATGATGCGCGGCTTGCCGGTGCGCCCGCCGGCCTTGTGCGCCGTCGGTGGCAGGGCAATTTGGCCGGTGCGCAAATCGACGTAACGCCATTTCAGCCCGGCCGCTTCGCCCCGGCGGGCGCCGGTCAAGGCAATCAAGCGGATTGCGTCGGCGGCGGGGCGTCGAATCCGGAGCTCGTTCTCCATCTGGGTCAGCACCCGGAACAATTGCGCGTAGTCGTCGGAGCCGCCCAGGATGGTTTCGCGCTGCCCGGATTGCGCTACTTTGACGCCGGCGGCCGGGTTGTCGGCGAGCAGGCCCTCAGAGATTGCCCAGGAATACGCGGAGCGCAACAAGGTCACGGACTGGTCAGCGGTGCCGGTGCCGCCGGTCACCTTGGCCAGCCCGCGGGCGCCAGTCTTGACGCGGCCGGCGGTCTTGCCCTCGGCAATCGCTAGGCGCGCGCGGCGAACGTCGTCGCTGGTCACCAGGTCGGCGACGGCGGCGCCGAGTAACGGGCGCAGGTGCCGCTCTATGCGCCCTTTATCGGTCGCGCGGGTCGTCGCAGCCTTCAAGGCGAACTTGGGCGACGCGGTGTAGCGGGTGAGCAGCTCGCTGACGGTGAGCGCTTCCCGGCGCTTCTGTTTATGGCCCATCGGGTCATTGCCCTGCAGGGTGTCGAGATAGAGCTCCTTCGCGCGCTTCCGGGCCTGCTCCACGGTCAGCACGTGCGACAGCCGGCCAATATTGAACCGGCGCGATCTTCCCTCAGCGGTGCGATACTGAAAAACGAAAGACTTGGCGCCGGTGGGGAAAACCTTTACGCCGAACCCCTTGGGGTCGTCGCTCCATATGAAGTATTCTCTGTCGGTCGGCAGCAATTTGTCGACTTCTGTTTTCGTCAGTTTTGACATTGGAATATTCCGGATGCAAATTCTAGTAAGCACATAGTAAGCAGAACGCGGTAAAAGTAAGCAATTCTGGCGCGTGACAACTGGACTAATAGTAAGCTATAAATGCTAGAAAAACAAGGGTTTGTTGATGAAAAGTAATGCTTAGTAAGCAGCGGAAACGCCCCTATTTTCGCATTGTGATTCCGGTTGTCGCGGGTTCGATCCCCGTCGGTCGCCCCAGATTCAAGCCCCCGCAGCCCGCAAGGTCTGCGGGGGTTTTCTTTGGAGCCGCGCCATGACCGGTTGGGCGACACAAGCCGTATTTTCGGGGCTGGAACCCGCCATCGTCTGGCGGCATTTCGCCGCACTCTGCACGATCCCGCGGGCATCGAAGGAAGAGGAACTGTTGCGGCGACATTTGCTGGAGTGGGCGCTGCAACGCGGGTTGGTTGCTGCGGTCGACCCCGTGGGCAACCTGATTATCCGCAAGCCGGCAAGTCCCGGAAAGGGGCATCTTCCCGGCCTTATCCTGCAGGCGCATCTCGACATGGTGTGTCAGAACAATGCCGATACGCCGCATGACTTCTCGTGTGACCCGATCCGCCCCGTGCGCCGCGACGGCTGGCTGGTTGCCGAGGGCACCACGCTGGGCGCCGACAACGGCGTTGGCGTGGCGCTGATTCTGGCGGTTCTCGAGGATTGCACATTGCAGCATGGCCCAATCGAGGCGCTGTTGACGGTCGACGAAGAAGCCGGGATGGGCGGTGCGCGCGGTCTGGCCCCTGACGCACTCAGCGGGCGCCTGATGCTCAATCTTGATACCGAAGCATGGGGCGAGTTCTATCTCGGTTGTGCCGGCGGGCTGGATGTGAACGTCTGGCGCAACGGCGACTCTGACGCTGTACCGGAGGGCTGGTTCAGTTGGCGGATCGGACTCCGGGGCCTGCGTGGCGGCCATTCCGGGGTCGATATTCACGAGGAACGGGGCAATGCCATCAAACTGCTGGTGCGCATTCTCCGTGATCTTGAGAACCGGCTGCCGCTGCGTCTGGCCAGCCTGCACGGGGGCACGGCGCGCAATGCATTGCCGCGCGAGGCGGTGGCGGTGGTGGCGATCCCCGAACCGGCTGCGGAACAGCTGATTGCTGCCCTGGCGGCGTGGGAGACATGCCTGCGTCGGGAACTGACCGGGGTGGATGAAGGCATCGCGCTGGAATGTTCCCCGGAGCCTGCGGCAGTGCGCCTGCTGGCTGCGCGCGAGCAGGCCGTGTGGCTGGCCTCGCTGCATGCCTCACCGCATGGCGTCCGGCGCATGAGCCGGCAGGTGTCGGGCGTGGTGGAAACGTCGAACAATCTGGGGATGGTGGCGCTGGATTCTTCCGGCGGATCGTGCGCCTTCATGATTCGTTCCCTGGTCGAGAGCGGTAGCGCAGCGCTGGCGGACGAGATCGTCAGCCTCTTTGCCTTGTCCGGGAGTGTTGCCGTGAAAGCGGGGCAATACCCGGGCTGGGCGCCAAATCCCGATTCGGCGCTGCTGTCCTTGTGCCAGTCAGTCTATCGTCGGGAATTCGACGGCGATTCGCGGGTTCAGGTGATCCACGCCGGGCTGGAATGCGGCATCATTGGCGCCAAGTATCCGGGGCTGGATATGGTCTCCTTCGGACCGACGATCCGCGGCGCCCATGCGCCGGGGGAAGCGGTGGAAATTGGGTCGGTCGGGCGTTGCTGGCAGTTGTTGCGGGCAATTCTCGCGGCGGTTGATTGAACAGATTTCTTGTGGAGTCGGGAAGATGAAACTCTTGGTGTCCCTGGTGCTTGCCCTGGCGGTTAGTGCGTGCGGTGTCGAAACGGCATCAACGGCGGCGACCGGAGCCGTCATCAAGAAACAGGAACTCGAGCAGGGCAAGACAACGATGGAGCAGATGCAGCAGAAGATCGATCAGGCTGGCCTGCAGTCGCAGCAGCGTGCTGAGCAGGCGGGCGGCGACAAGTAATTTCAGCGGCGGCGCCGGCCTTCGCGGCGGGCCAGCCCAAGTTTGGTGGAGCGCTCGAGCTGGTGCGTGAAGGCCGGGAAGTCGAGGCCGTGGCGCGAGCGCAGTTCCTTGGCGAAATTGTGCAGCCAGTGCCAGCGCGGCTCGAAATGGCGTTCCTTGAAGGCGAACAGGATGTGATTGCCATCTTCCGGTGCGGAAATGACGATCACCTGATCGTCGAAGGCCGCCAGCGCTTCGCCGATCATTTCGGCATAGGTTTCCCGCTCGCCGGCCAGATTGATGACCAGAACGCCGTTGCCCGCGAGTTTCGCGAAAGCGTTGGCGAAGAAATCGCGATTGGCCAGGCTCGGTGCGAAGCCACGTCGGTCAAAAGCGTCGACGAGCAGGACGTCGATGCCCGTTGCCGTCTGCGCCAGATACTCGGCGCCGTCGGCGTGCACGACTTGCAGGCGGGCGTCGTCCGGCGGTAGTAGAAAGGCGTGGCGCCAGGCAATTACATCGGGATCGAGTTCGATTGCCGTCAACCGGGTGCCGGGCAGGCGGTGATAGCAGAACTTGATCAGGGAGCCACCGCCGAGTCCGATCAGATCGATGCGTTTGGGGTGCGGGCTGAAGAGCAGGAAGGCCATCATCTTCTGCGTGTACTGCAATTCCAGCGCGTTCGGGGCACGCAACGACATGGCGCTCTGCATCAAACGCACATTGAAATAGAGGTAACGTTGCTTGCCGTCGTCGATGACGAAGGGCTTTGGGTAGCTTTCGTCGAGCAGCTGGGCGCGCAATTCGCCGGCGCTGGCAGATCGCGGCTCGAGCATCAACACCGTCCCGCTTTCCGTTTCGTAAGGGCTCGGCATCGCGAACGGCGGAATTGCCGTGGACATCAGGGCTCCGGCGTTCAGTCCGGAAGATCCGCAGCGTTCAGCAGGAAGACGAACTCGTCGCCGGCGGCGGTGTTGAGCCAGGTGAAGGGCAGCGCCGGGCAGGCGGCCTCCAGTGCTTCGCGGTTATGGCCGATCTCGACGACGAGCAGGCCATCGTCGGTCAGATGCCGCTTCGCTTCGCGCAGAATGATGTGGGTGAAGTCGAGGCCATCCTCGCCTGAACCAAGCGCCATGGCTGGCTCGTGCAGGTATTCCGGCGGCAGCGCTGCCACCGCGGCGGCATTGACATAGGGCGGGTTGGCGATGATCAGGTCGTAACGCCTGCCCTGAAGTTTGCCGAAGGCATCCGACTGGATGATGTTGATGCGGTCATTCAGGCCGTAATCCGCGATATTGCGTCGGGCGACGGAAATTGCCTCTGGCGAGAGGTCGACCGCATCAACCCGCGCTTCCGGGAAGGCAAGCGCGGCCAGAATCGCCAGGCAACCCGAGCCGGTGCACAGATCGAGCGCCGATTGAATGGACCAGGGATCATTGACCCACGGTGTCAGGTGCTCCTCAAGCAACTCGGCAATGAAGGAGCGGGGTACGATGACGCGCTCATCGACATAGAAGCGATGACCGACAAGCCAGGCCTCTCCGGTCAGATAGGCCGCCGGCAGGCGATCCTCGCAGCGGCGGCGGTAGATTGCCAGCAGTGCGTCGCGCTCCAGCGGCAGCAGGCGGGCGTCGAGGAAGGGTTCGAGGCGGTCGAGTGGCAGAGCCAGTGTGTGCAGCGTCAGGTAGACGGCTTCATCCCAGGCGTTATCGCTGCCATGGCCGAAGGACAATCCTGCGGCGTTGAAGCGACTGACGGCGTAGCGCAGGTAGTCACGAACCGTGAGCAGTTCATTGCGGGCGGCGGGATCGCTCATACGCGCAGCAACTCTTCGAGAATGCGGGTGTAGATGGCGGACAGTTGGGGCAAGGCGGCAACGTCGACGCTCTCGTCGATCTTGTGACTGGTGGCATTGACCGGGCCGATTTCGAGAAACTGGTCGCAGATTTCGGCGATAAAGCGTCCGTCGGAGGTGCCGCCGGTGGTCGAGAGCTCGGTTTCGATGCCGCAGATGTCGCGGATCGCCGCTGCCGCTGCCGACGCCAGCGGACCGCGGCCGGTGAGGAACGGGCGGGCGCCGAGGGTCCAGTCGATGTCGTACTCCAGGCTGTGGCGATCGAGAATTGCGGTCAGGCGCTGCCGCAGGCTGTCGACCGAGCTGGCGGTGCCGAAGCGGAAGTTGAACTTGATCTCGACGCTGCCCGGAACGACGTTGGTCGCACCGGTACCGCCGTGAATGTTGGAAATCTGCCAGGTCGTTGGCGGGAAATCTTCGTTACCCGGATCCCACTCGGCATCGCCCAATTCGGCAATCGCCGGCGCCACCAGGTGGATCGGATTGAGTCCCAGATGGGGGTAGGCGATGTGGCACTGGATGCCTTTCACCGTCAGCTTGCCCGACAGCGAGCCACGGCGGCCATTCTTGATCATGTCGCCGAGGGTGTCGACCGAGGTCGGTTCGCCGATGATGCAGAAATCAAGTGCTTCGCCACGAGCCTTGAGGGCTTCGACGACGGCGACGGTGCCGTCGGTGGCATCGCCTTCCTCATCGGAAGTTAGCAGGAAAGCGAGCGAGCCGGGATGCTGCGGGTTGGCTGCGACGAAGGCCTCGGTCGCGGTCAACATCGCTGCCAGCGACGATTTCATGTCGGCGGCGCCGCGCCCGTAGAGCAACCCGTCGCGGATCTCAGGGGCGAACGGCGGCGCTGTCCAGCGTTCAAGCGGTCCGGTTGGCACGACATCGGTGTGGCCGGCGAAAGCGAACAACGGCCGCGCCGCGCCGCGGCGCGCCCAGAGATTGGTGACGCCATTGCGGTTGATGAACTCGAGGGAAAAACCGAGCGCTTGCAGGCGCTCGGCGATGATCTCCATGCAACCGGCGTCGTCCGGCGTCAGGGAAGGCCTGGCGATGAGTTGCCGGGCCAGTGCCAGGGTCGGGTCGGCCATTGACGGACCTATTCTTCGCCGTCCCCGAGGCTGAGCGCAAATTCCTTGAAGGAAGCCCCGCCGGGTTCGACGCGGTCGAACTCCAGCGCGCCGGTAGCTTTCCTCTCGTCCTTGGAGCCGTGATTGATCTCGGAATTGTTGATCAGCCAGGACAGATTGGTCGGCGAATCGGCATTGGTCAGTGCTTCCTCGAGCGAGATCTTCTTTTCACTATAGAGCCTGAAGAGATCCTGCTCGAAAGTCTGCGAGCCCGGGGCCAGGCTCTGTTCCATCGCATCCTTGATGCCCTGGACCTCGCCGCGCTCGATCAGATCGCTGATGTGACGGGTGTTGATCATGACTTCGCAGGCAGGGAGCCGCAGGCCGTTCGGATTTCTGACGAGGCGTTGCGACATGACGGCGCGCAGAGCAACCGACAGGTCGAGGAACAGGGCCGGACGGTTTTCCAGCGGGAAGAAACTGATGATGCGGTTCAGCGCGTGGTAGCTGTTGTTGGCATGCAGCGTCGCCAGGCAGAGATGGCCGGTCTGCGCATAGGCAATGGCAGCCTGCATCGTTTCCTTGTCGCGGATCTCGCCGATCAGGATGCAGTCAGGCGCCTGACGCATGGCGTTTTTCAGCGCGGCAGCCCAGTCAACCGTATCCATTCCGATTTCGCGCTGGTTGACAATGGATTTCTTGTGTTTGAACAGGTATTCGATCGGATCCTCGACGGTCAGGATATGTCCCGCCCGATTGGCGTTGCGGTGATCGAGCATCGAGGCGATGGTCGTCGACTTGCCGGAACCGGTGGCGCCGACGATGAGAACCATCCCCCGTTTCTCCATGATCAGGTCGGCCAGGACTGGCGGCAGTTCGAGGGTGGACAGCAGTGGGATGTTGCCGAGAATGTAGCGGACGACAATGCTGGTCGAACCGCGCTGGCGGAAGATGTTGATGCGGAAGTTGCCGATCTCCCGCACGCCGAAGGAGAGGTTCATCTCCATCGCCACATCGAAGGTCTTCGCCTGATCGGGCGACATCAGTTCGTAGGCGATCTTGTCAATCATGTCGGGCAGCATGACCTGCTGATTGACCGGCATGGTGTTGCCTTGGATCTTGATGTGGATCGGCGTGCCGGCGGAGATGAAAATATCCGAGGCCTGTTTTTCCGCCATCAGTTGGAACAGTTTGTCGAGGATCATTCAGGGCCTCCGGTGTCGTGGGGCTTGGATCAGGCGCGCAGCAATTCGTTGATGCTGGTCTTGGCGCGGGTCTGCGCGTCGACCTTCTTGACGATCACGGCGCAGTATAAGCTGTACTTGCCATCGGCCGACGGCAGGTTGCCGGAGACGACGACCGAACCCGGCGGAACCCTGCCATACGTCACATCGCCGGTTTCGCGGTCGTAGATGCGGGTGGACTGGCTGATGTAGACGCCCATCGAAATGACCGAGTTTTCGCCGATGATGACTCCTTCGACGACTTCCGAACGGGCACCGATGAAGCAGTTGTCCTCGATGATGGTCGGGTTCGCCTGCAGCGGCTCGAGCACGCCGCCGATGCCGACCCCACCGGAAAGGTGGACGTTCTTGCCGATTTGCGCGCAGCTCCCGACCGTCACCCAGGTGTCGACCATCGTGTTCTCGTCTACGTAGGCGCCAATGTTCACGTAGGAGGGCATCAGTACGGCATTCCTTGCTATGTAGCTGCCCTTGCGCGCGACGGCTGGCGGAACGACGCGGAAGCCGCCCTGGCGGAACTGCTCCCGGGTCCAGTTTTCAAACTTGGAATCGACCTTGTCGAAGAAGCGCAGGTCGCCCGCAATCTGAAGGCGGTTGTCGCGAACGCGGAAGGAGAGCAGCACGGCCTTCTTGATCCACTGGTGGGTGATCCATTCGCCGGCGATCTTCTCGGCGACACGCAGCTTGCCGGTGTCCAGTTCGCCGATCACCGAGTTGATGGCGGCGATGGTCGTCGGCGGGGAGTCGGGCGACAATTCGGTGCGGCGTTCCCAAAGTTCTTCTATGGTGGCTTGCAGCGGATGGCTCATCGATTTTCTCTCTGATTACAGTAGTTGGGCAAATTGACGAATTCGGTTTGCTGCATCAAAGCATTCTGCCAGCGAAGCAACCAGTGCGATGCGGACGAAACCGGCGCCCGGATTGAAACCGCCGACCTCGCGGGCAAGGAAGCTGCCGGGCAGAACGATGACATTATAGTGTTCGAACAAGCCGCGCGCGAAATCGGTGTCGGCGATCGGCGTCCTTGCCCACAGATAGAAGCTTGCGTCGGGCATGGCGGTGGCGAGCACTTCGGCGATCAGCGGCGTGCAGGCCGCGAATTTCTCGCGGTACTGGTTGCGGTTGTCGAGTACATGCGCCTCGTCGTTCCAGGCGGCAACGGAAGCGGTCTGCACCGGCGGGGGCATTGCGCAACCGTGGTAAGTGCGGTAGAGGAGGAATCTTTTCAGGATCGCGGCGTCGCCAGCGACGAAGCCGGAACGCATGCCCGGCACGTTGGAGCGCTTGGACAGGCTGGAAAACATCACCAGCCGCTCGTTGCTACGGCCGAGCAGCTGCGCCGCCTGGAGGGAGCCGATCGGCCGGTTGGCCTCGTCGAAAAAAATTTCCGAATAGCACTCGTCGGAGGCGATGATGAAGCCGTACTTGTCGGACAGCGCGAACAGGGCCCGCCAGTCGTCGAGCGAAAACACCTTGCCGGTCGGATTGCCCGGCGAGCAGACATAGAACAACTGGACGCGCGCCCATTCCGCTTCGGACAGGGCGCCGTAGTCGAAGGCGAAATCGTTTTCCGGCAGCGTGTTGAGGAAGCGTGGTTCGGCCCCGGCCAGATAGGCGGCGCCTTCGTAGATCTGATAGAACGGATTCGGGCTGACGACCAGCGGCACATGACCCCGGCCGGGGTCGATCACCGTCTGGGCGAAGGAGAATAGTGCCTCGCGCGAGCCGTTGACCGGAAGAATCTCGCTTTCCGCGTCGAGTTCCAGTCCGTAGCGGCGCTGGCACCAGGCGGCGATGGCCTGGCGCAGGGCCGGAATGCCCTGCGTCGTCGGATAGTTGGCCAGGCCCGTCAGACCGCCGGCCAGCGCTTCCATGATGAAGGGGGGCGTCGGGTGTTGCGGCTCGCCGATGGAAAGCTTGATCTCCTTGTATTGCGGGTCCGGCGTGACGCCGGCGAAGAGGGCGCGCAGCTTCTCGAAGGGGTAGGGGTGGAGTTGGCCGAGGTGCGGATTCACGATCGAAGTGGAGTAAGTGCAGAATAGCGATTATCGCTGAAAACTTTTGGGCTGCCTTGTGAACAATCACGCCTTGGTCACTGTTCTTGCCATTCCGCTGTTGCTCGCGGCCTGTTCCGTCGGCTATCAGGCACGCGGCAGCCTGAGCGACGTGCCGGGCGAGATGCGCGGCAAGGGCTATCCGGGCAATTCCGGTGGCGGGAGGTTTGCGCTCGACGATCGTGAAGGCCGTCTGACTTGCGATGGCCAGACTCTGCCGCCGTTGATCTCGCCGAATCCGGGCAGTTGTGCCGGCGAAGCCGGCGCCGGAGTCGTGCGTTGCAGCGACGGCCGGGAGATTCCGCTGCGCTGGGAGGCGATCACCTGCCGTTCCTGGAAGGGTAGTGGCGTCGATGCGAACGGAAACCGGCTGGAGTTTCGCGTCGAGCGCCGCTAACAGGTTGAAGTGCAGACTTTATCTGACAGATGGCGTCAACTCAGATAACGACCGACAGGCAAGAAGCGACCCAAAGGCGATGGTGGGGCGGCGAGAAAGTGGGCGGTCAGGAACGCTCAAGCCCAGGTGCGGTGCACGACCTCATCGCACATCGTCCAAAGGAACGAAGGGTTTGCCCACACTTGCTGCACGGACTTCGTTTAGGGGGCCTACGAAGGCGGCATGAGCCAGTTGCGGGCGTCTATGATAAACGCGCGCGTACCCGGCGGAAAAACTGGCGGGAAGTTACGGTTGACGATGGGTGGAAGGTGCGGAGATACTTCGCGGAAGGTGGTTGAATTTCCTATCCTTCTTGATGCCGTATCCATCAGAGGATCCAACCCATGCAGGGTGGTTCCTTCCTGATTGATGACTGTTTTATCGCTGTGCCACAATTCCTCAGCAATTAAGGAGTGAGGCATCCATCGCATCTCACTACTGTCCGGTCATAAAATCTAATAGATTCAATTGGTTGTTGAGTTGGTTTTGTTCTGATTTGTATCGGTCGCCCGGAAAGGCTTGCTGCAAGGGCATCTTCTCGAAGAGGGTAAGCGACAAG
>WBZP01001153.1_pt1 | contig 23503 bp, 22 predicted proteins | sample 5204301 | NCBI WGS metagenome assembly WBZP01 (sample SAMN12412401, study PRJNA552823) | activated sludge metagenome | isolation source: activated sludge from nitrification reactor of wastewater treatment plant... | place: USA: Pennsylvania | collected 2017 | reverse complement strand
AGCGCCAGTTGCTCGCCCGCCCAGGCCCACAGCGCCTCCTCACCGATCTCGCCCCGCTGAGCGCGCCGGCCCATCTCGCTGTTGAGCACCAGGGCCTCCGCGCCGCCCGGCGGCAGCCCCAGACGCGCCTCCCACTCCTGGCGGCCACTATGGTCGTAGGTGCGCACCAGGACGCCGCCCACGTCGAAGATGACGGCGCGGATAGGGCTACTCATCGAGCAACACCACCGGTTCCTGGTAGTAGCGCAGCCGGCTGCGGGCCAGCTTGCCGCCCAGGAAGTCGTTGAACCAGGCGCGCTTTTCGGCCAGCGGCTCTTCGCGCTTCAGGCGTTCCAGGTCGGCGTTGAGGCGCAGGATGCGGCCGGGGATGACGAAGCGGGTCAGGCCCGCCGGCAGAAACTCGCCTTGGGCCGCGGCGTCGAAGACGTCGGCCGGCGCGAACTGGGGGAAGATGGCCACGGCCACCAAGCGCGGGAACTGGGCCAACAGCCGCTCAATGTCGGTCAGCAGCGTCCGCTCGACGGTGCCCCAGGCGTTGTAGGTGTCCACGATGGCGTTCATGACGGCCACGCGCGACGCCCCCGGCGCGACCTCGGCCAGGGTCAGTTGGCCGTCGCGGGCCAGGAAGTAGCACAGCGCCGCCGGCTGCTCCAGCGCCTGGCGCGACTCTTCGGCAGTGATGGGCCGCAAGATCAGCCCGGCGATGGGGCGTAGTTGGGCTTCCAGTTCGGCGAAGGTCGGGATGTCGGCCGACTCTCCTTCGACGGCGATGGCGTGATACCAGGTGTGCAACTCAAAACCGGCCTGCTCCTGGTCAACGACCTGCACGATGGCGTGGGGATAGCCGAGGCGTTGCAGGGCGCTGTAGCGGGTCGCGCCGTCGAGAATGACGTAGCGCCCTTTCCAGTAAGTCGTCACCGGCGGGTTGACCAGGCGGCCGTCGTCCTCCAAGCGCTCCATGAGCCGGTTGACGCGCTTGTGGTCAATATGCTCGTGGGGCGTCACCAGTTCGACGGGGACGATCTCCAGATTGAGCGTCTCGCTCGTGCTGCGGGTGTGCAGCGCGGCGGCGATCTGCCGCGCCACGTGCAGGGCTACGTCGCGCTGCTTATCGTCGAGAACGGCCGAAACGTGGGGCGAGACGAGGACGCGCGGGTGGTGGCGCACGTCGGCGTTGGCCGGCGAAGGCTTGGCCACGACCGCCGGCAGCGCCGACAGGGCCGCGCCGGCAATGGTTGCTCTGTTCAAGGAGGACAACAATGCGGTCTCGTCCACCAGATCGGTGTGACCCATGTTGACCAGCATGGCTGAGCGCTTCATCAAGGCCAACTCCTCCGCGCCGATAATCGCTTCCGTCTCTTCACTAAACGGGACGTGGAGGCTGATGAAATCTGACTGGCGCAATAGCTCGACCAGGTCGGTTGACTCGACGCCGGGAACCAGGGCCAGCTCCGGCGTCAGGCGCGGCTGGTTGGTCAGGATGCGCATGTCGAAGGCCGCGGCGCGCTGGGCGACAAGGCGACCGACCAGGCCAAAGCCGATCAGCCCCAGCGTCTTGTCCGACAGGCGGCCGTCGGCCAGCGTGTCGGCCAGGGCCAACAGGCGGGCCACGGTGTGCTCGGCGATGGTGACGGCGCGGCTGTCGGGCGCGTAGCAGATTTCGATGCCCAGGGCGCGGGCGGCGCTGACGTCAATGTTGTTGAGATGGCCGCCCAGCGTGCCGATGGCTTTGAGGTTGTAGCCGTACTTGATGACGTGGCCGTTGAGGCGCTGTTGCGGGCCGATGATGAGGGCCTGGTAGTCGCCGATGCGGGCAGTCAACGCCTCTTCGTCAAAGTCGGGCAAGGCGTCCACCTGGCCGACGGCTGACAGCGCGGCCAGCGCCTCGCCGTCGAGGGGGACGGCGGCCAGAATGCGCGGCGCGGCCCCGTCCGGCGCTGGAATGGCATGGGCCGCGGCTGGTTCAGGCGCCAACTCAATGGCCGGCGACGGCCGCTGCAGAAAGCCGCAATCGGCGACGTTGACGTTGCCGCCGCTGAGCAGAACGCCGACGCGCGCGCCGGGCGGCACGGGATAGCGCCCGCTGAGTAGCGGGGCCAGGGCCACGGCCGAGCTTGGTTCAACGACGATCTTCAGCCGTGACCAGATGAACTCCAGCGCGTCTAGAATCTCTGTCTCGTCGGCGGTGGTCATGTCGGCCACGTACTGGCGCATGACGGCCAAGTTGCGTTGGCCGATGGCCCGCGTGCGCAAGCCGTCGGCGATGGTGGCCGGCACGGCGGCCAGCTTTTGCACTTCGCCTTTGCGCCAGGAGTCATTGGCGTCGGCCCCCAGCGCCGGCTCGACACCCACCACGCGACAGCCCGGCGAGCGCAGATGGGCGGCCAGGGCGCTGCCGCTGATTAGCCCACCGCCGCCGACGGGCACGAACAGATAGTCGAGGGGGCCAACTTCGTCGAAAAGCTCCAGCGCCGCCGTGCCCTGCCCGGCGATGATGTCGTCGTTGTCGAAGGGGTGGACGAGGGTGTAGCCGTGTTCGGCGATGAGCGCGGCGGTCACTTCCTCGCGGTAGAGGGCATCGCAGGGAATGACCTCGGCCCCATACCCTTCGGTGGCGGCGCGTTTGTTGGGCGGGGCGTCGGCGGGCATGACGACGACGGCGCGCACGCCGAGCAGCCGCGCTGCCAGGGCCAACCCCTGGGCGTGGTTGCCGCTGGAGTGGGTGATGACGCCGGCGGCTTTCTCGGCCGCCGACAGGCGGCTGACGGCGTTGTATGCGCCGCGAAACTTGAAGGCGCCCATGCGCTGGAAGTTCTCGCACTTAAAGTAGACGCGGGTGGTGGCCGGAGGGTCGCCGCCGGCCAGGCGCTCATCGAGCGTGTGCGACGTGAGGACAGGGGTGCGGTGGGCCACGCCGGCCAGACGCTCGGCGGCGGCCAGGACTGCGTCAGTAGTAACCATGATCACCTTATGCAGCGTAGTCACCGGAGTAGCTCGATGCCTCGGCCGGGCGAACCATCTCGATACGGCGGAAGACCTCGAAGTAGCCGGCCCGCTGGAAGCCTTGCCAGCGTTCGTCGTCGGGAATGTTCTCGACCACGGCGTCCTGGGCGGCGTGCAGCCGGTGCAGCAGCTCCAGTAAGCAGGCGGTGACGACAACCGGCGCGCCTGTGGTCACTTCGACTGTGATTCGTTTCAGTTCCAGAGTGGTGGCCAGATAAGTCACCCAGCCGCGTGAGCCGTCGTGGAACTCGACCTGGATGCCTGAAAGATGGGGCATTTGATGCAGGGGGATGCCGTCGCCCGCTCCGCCGTCGGCCAACGACGCGGCCAGCCGGCGGACGTTGCGCATACTGTCAACGGCGTTCAACCAGTTCATCCGCTCGCGGTGGGTGCAGTGGAGGTCAATGACCTCTTCGTGCTGTAAGTAGTAGATCTTGCGCGCGGCCAGCAAGGCGGCGGCGTTGTGGGAGGCGCGGGGTGGCCGGCGGGCAATGATTAGCTCCCGCGTCGGTTGGAACTGATAGCGTAAGAACAGTTCCAGGGCGGGCTGATTGCCCTTGATCACTTCCAGCCACACCTCGGGCATGTCGGTCTGCGCTGCTTCCTCTAACAGAGCGTGCAGCATGGCGCTGCCGGTTCCCTGTCGCCGCCCTTCGGGCAGCACGCCGAGCCGGGTGATCCAGCCTTGGGCCGGCCGCCGGCCCAGCATCCCCAGCCCGACGATGGTTTCGCCCACGACGGCGACCCGCGAGCTATGCAGGTCAACGTCATAGAGGGTGATGTACTCATTCAGCCGGTCGGGGTTCATCGGCATGGGAATGAGGTAGTCGGTGCGGGTCTGGTTATAGGCCTGGGTTAGTTCGTCCAACGTGAAGTCAGACGCCGGCAGTAGGATCATTTCACGGTACTTCAGTGAAGATGGTCGCCAGGGGTCGTCTAGGCCAGGAAGGCCGCGACCTGCTTGACGAACTCAGTGACGTCTATGGGCTTGGTGATGCAGCCATCGCAGCCATAGTTGGCCGCCATTTGGGACGCGGTGGCCTCCGGCCAGGCGGTCAGGGCAACGATGGGCGTGTGCGCCAATTCGCTGGCATCGCGCAGAATGGCGACGAGCGTCTGGCCGTCCATGTCCGGGAGACCCATATCCAGCAAGATCAGGTCGGGGTGTTCCTGTAGGGCCACGTCAATGCCTGATCGGCCGTCGGCGGCATGGAGCAGCCGGTAGCCGTGTGGTTCCAGAACGCGCTCGACCAGGCGCTTGTTGGCGTAGTTGTCTTCGATTTGTAAGATGGTTTTCATGGTTAGCGGCACAGCGCACTTAGGCCGCGGGCGGCGGCACGGGCAGATCGGCTTCGTCGGTGGCGCGCCACTTTTCACCCTCATCAACGAGCATAATGGCGATCCCGTCGCGGATCGGGTACTTCAGGCCCGACTCATCGCACACCAGCCAGGTGTCGTGCACCAGCCGCAGCCGGCCGGGGTCGGGGCCGCGGTCGGCGGCCCGCACGGCGACAGGGCAGCGCAGGAGTTCGAGCAGGAGCGGGTTCAGGGCGGGGGGTTGATCGGACATTCGCTTCACCGAGATTGAGGGTTGGGGAATGATAACAGTATCGCCGTGGTGTGACAACCGGCGTGTTGTAGGGCGAGTTGGCAACTCGCCTATCCGCTACAGCCAGAAGAGGCGAGTTGACAACTCGCGCTACAGCGTGAAGAGGCGAGTTGGCAACTCGCGCTACAGCGCGAAGAGGCGAGTTTGACAACTCGCGCTACAGCGCGAAGAGGCGAGTTTGACAACTCGCGCTACAGCGTGAAGAGGCGAGTTGGCAACTCGCGCTACAGCGTGAAGAGGCGAGTTTGACAACTCGCGCTACAGCCAGACGGCGGCGACGAGCGCCGGCAACACGACACCGGCCGGGCCGCGCAGGCAGTAGCTCATGTCATCGGAGAGGGGCGTTACCTCCGGGTTGATCTCGACGGTGAGCGCGCCGTGTTCCCCGGCCAGGAGCGGCAGCCCGGCTGCCGGATGAACCAGGCCCGACGTGCCGACGGATAGGAACACCTCGGCGGCGCGGGCGGCGGCGATGGCGGCGTCCAGCGCGTCGGCGGGCAGCGCCTCGCCGAACCAGACGACGTCGGGCCGCAGAAACGCGCCGCAGTCGGGGCAGCGCGGCGGCCGGGCGTCCGTCTCCGGCCACGTCTCGATGACCCGTCCTTCGCGGGAGCATTTGGTGCGGGCGATGTTGCCGTGCAGCTCCAACACGGCCCGGCTGCCCGCCCGGCGGTGAAGGCTGTCCACGTTTTGGGTGATGAGCGTGAAGTGGGGCGCGCGGCGCTCCATCTCGGCCAGGGCGAAGTGGCCCGGATTCGGCTCGGCGGCGGCCACCAGCGTGCGCCGCCAGGCGTACCAGTCCCACACAAGCTGCGGCTGGCGGCGAAAGGCCTGCGGCGTGGCCAGTTGTTGCGGGTCATAGCGCGCCCAGAGGCCGGTCTGGGCCTGGCGGAAGGTGGGCACGCCGCTCTCGGCCGAGATGCCCGCGCCGGTCAGCACGGTCACGCGCTGGGCCTGGCGCAGCCGGGCGATCAGTTCGGCCGGGATGGAAGCCGGCTCACTCACCAGCCGGCTCCGCGTCAGTCAGCAGAAAGTTGTCAATCAGGCGCGTGCGGCCGACGAAGACGGCCATTGACAACAGCACGCCCGCGCCGGGTAGGATGGCCCGTTCCCATTCGGCCAGTGTGGCCGGGTCGGCGGCACTGACGTAGTCAACGCGGGCCAGCGGCTCGGCGGCCAGCACGGCGCGCATGGCTTCGCGCAGGGCTTCGCCGTCGCGCGCGCCGGCCAGCCACAGGCCTTCGGCGGCCCGCAGCGCACGATGGAGAACGGTCGCCGCCGGGCGCTGCTCCCCCTCCAGGTACTTATTGCGCGAACTCATGGCCAGCCCGTCGGCCTCGCGCACCGTCGGGCAGATAACCACGTCCAGGTCGAGGTTGAGGTCGCGCACCATCTGGCGGACGACGACCGTCTGTTGGGCGTCTTTTTGGCCGAAGTAGGCGCGGGTCGGCCGGACGATGTTGAACAGCTTGGCCACGACGGTGGCCACGCCCTCGAAGTGGGTGGGGCGGCGCGCGCCTTCCAGCGGTTGCGCCACGCCGCCGACGACGACGCGCGTCTGGAAGTCGGGCGGGTACATGACCGTGTCGGTGGGGGTGAAGACAAAGGCCACGTCTTCGGCGCGCAGCAGAGCCAGGTCGCGTTCCAGGTCGCGCGGGTAGCGGCTGAGGTCTTCGGTGGGGCCGAACTGGGTGGGGTTGACGAAGATGCTGACGGCGGCGATGTCGTTTTCGCGGCGGGCGCGGCGCACCAACTCCAGATGCCCTTCGTGCAGAAAGCCCATCGTGGGCACGAAGCCGAGCGTGGCCGCGCCCTGGCGGCGGCGAATCTCTCTGACGGCGGCGATAGTGTCTATAACTTCCACGCGATTACTCCTGATAGGGGGCCAGCAACGCGCTGAGGCCGGCCACGTCGCCCGGTTGCACCGGGGGCCGACCGGCCTCCAGTTGCCGGACAAGCTCATGCAAGCGGCTGTTGAGCGGCGTCGGCACGCCGGCGGCGCGACCGGCGCGGGCCACCGCGCCACAAATGGCGTCTATCTCCGTCGGCGCGCCGCGCTCCACGTCCTGGAGCATTGACGAGCGATTGGCGGCCGTGGCGCGGGCGACGGTGATAGGCCGGACGAGGGTGTCGTCCGGCAGGGGGATGCCCTGGGCGGCGGCCACGGCGGCGACTTCGGTCGCCGTCCGGCGCATCACCGTGATTAGCGCCTCGTGTTCCAGCAGAGCGCCGTTGGGCACCCGCAGTAGGGCCGTCAGGGGGTTGATAGCGGCGTTGACGGCCAGCTTGCCCCACACCAGGCTGTCGGTGTTGTCCACGACGTGGGTCTCCAACCCGGCTTGCTCGAAGAGCGAGGCCAATTCGTCCAGGCAAGACAGTTGCGACGCGCCGAGCGCGGCGTCGCGGCCCAGGTAGGTCGGGCCGTGCCCGGCGTGGCGAACCACACCCGGAGCGACAGCCGTCGCGCCCTGGGCAGTGACGCCCAGCGCGACGCGCTCGTTGCCCAGCACGCTCCGTAGGGCGGCGCGGTTATTGAGGCCGTTTTGCAGCGTCACGGTTAGGCCATCGGCCGAGAGAAACTGGGCGATGGAGGTGGCGGCGGCGGCGGTCTGGCGGCTCTTGACGGCCACCAGGGCGATAGAGGCGCTGCCAACCCGCGTGGCGTCATCAACCACCGCCAGCGTGTGGCGGGTGACGCGGCCGTCAGGATGCTCCAGCCGCAGCCCGTCGCGCCGCAGGGCGGCCAGTTGCTCCGGCCAGCAGCCCAACAGGACAACGTCGGCCACGGAGCCGAGGCACGCGCCGAGCAGGCAGCCCATTGCGCCGACGCCGGCGATGGCGATGCGCGTCACTCTGGCTGCGCCAATCCCTGCCGAAAGGCGGCCAGCTCGTCGTCTTTCATGGCGTAGCTGTGTTCGTCGTCGGGGAACTGCCCGGCGACAACCTCGTCGCGGTAGGCGCTGAAGGCAGTCACGATCACCTCGCCCAGGTGGGCGTACTCCTTGACGAAGGGGGGATGGATACGGTCGAACAGGCCCAGCACGTCGTGGTAGACCAGCACCTGCCCGTCGCAGCCCGCGCCCGCGCCGATGCCGATAGTCGGGATGGTGACGCGCTCAGTGACGGCCGCGGCCACGGGAGCGGGCACGGCCTCCAGCACCATCGCGTAGCAGCCGGCGGCCTCCAACGCCTGAGCGTCCTCGACCAGCTTCAGAGCGGCGGCGGCGGTGCGGCCCTGGGCGCGCGGGCCGCCAAATTTGTGAACCGACTGGGGCGTCAGGCCGATGTGGCCCATGACGGGGATGCCGGCGGCGGCGATGGCGCGGATGGTGGCCGCCATCTCATGGCCGCCCTCCAGCTTGATGCTGTCCATGCCCCCCTCGCGCAGGAAGCGGCCGGCGTTGCGCACCGCTTCGGCCACCTCCGCCTGGTAGGACATGAACGGCATATCGCCCACCAGATGGGCGTATTTGGCCCCCCGCGCCACGGCGCGGCAGTGGTGAAGCATCTCATCCATTGTGACCGGTAACGTCGTATCCAGGCCCATGACGACCATTCCCAGCGAATCGCCGACCAGGATGACGTCAATGGCCGCGGCGTCTACAAATTGCGCCCCGGTGTAGTCGTAGGCGGTCAGCATGGTAATCGGTTCGTGGCGCGTCTTCTTGGCTATGAGCCGGGGCACCGTCATCTTTTTGCGTTCCATTCTTTAGCTCTCCTGGCCCGTTCAGGGGCCGAGCGGGATGGCGCGCGCGGTTGGGGCGCGGCGCGGGGTTCGGTTGTGGGCGCGGGGGTAGGGCGCAGCTAGAGGCCCGCACCGCTCTGCCGCGCGTCTTCCAAAGCACGGCTCAGCTCCAGCACGATCAGCGCCGCTTGCTGTGGTGTGAGGTAGATGTTGACCTCGTCGGCGGATAGCACCTTCTCAGCTTCCACGCAGTCTTCGCGGAAACTCAGGCAGATAGCGTCCTCGAACTCGTTATCTTCGGTGTCATAGAAGATGCTCAGCTTCAGGCTACCGTCAAGTAAGGTGATGGCAGACATGGCTCAATTCCTCCATTGGCCTGGTTCCGCCGACCGTTGCACGGCTAGCGGAGAAGTTAGATGTTATCGCTCCTGATTGCCCACATGGATGTAGCCGCGGCGCACGGCGCGGGCATCCTCGATGGTGATGAAGGCGTTAGGGTCGGCTTTCTCGGCGATGGCGCACAGAGTCTCGGCCTCCTTGCGCTGGACGACGGCGACGATCATGCCGACGGTGCCGCCGCGGCCGTGGCCCCAGCCGACCGTCGCCCCAAAGCCGGCGTCGTGGATCTTCTCCACAATACTCTGCGCCTGATAGCGCGAGATGATGCGCACGTTGGCGTAGCCGGACGCGGTGCGCTCATCCAGATACATCCCCAGCACCGTGCCGACCGAAAAGCCCAGGCAGTAGCCGAGCACGTTCCAGACGTTGTCCAGATTATTGACGACCTCGGCGATGGCGATGACGTAGGCCAGCACTTCGAAGAAGCCGGCGATGAAGGCGGCGGCCTTCTTGCCGCGCATCATCACCAGAACGCGCAACGTACTGATGGCGATGCCGAAGACGCGCAACGCGAAGATGAGCAGCGCGCCCCACAGAACACCGGTCGTCAGGGGAGGGAGGTCGAAGGAGAACATTGCGTGTGCCTTAGCGTGGGTCTATTGTATCGCTCCCACGCGGGCCGCCAAAGAAGAAGGCGCTCCGGCTGTTGGGCCGGAGCGCCTTGGCTTCGCGTGTGCCGCGCGACGATCTAGAAGTTGGCCACAGGCAGCGTACTGATGGGGACGTTTAGGATCATGAAGCTGGCGTTGACCCAGCCCTGGCGGCCGTCGCGCAGGATGACCTTGACCCACGTCGAGGCGGCGTTGCGGGCCAGCAGCGTGACCGCGGCCCCATTGTCGAGCGTGGTAATAGTCGGGTAGTTGACGGCCGGGCCGGTGCGCACGTTGAGCGCGCCGGTGTTGACCGTGCCTACCGCGCCGGCCGGCGGCGCCGGCGCGGGCGTGGAGCCGGTGATGGGCGTCAGGTTGATGAGCGGGATGCTGGTGCTCACGTAGAGGGCGCTGACCCAGCCAGCCGTGCCGGTGGGTGTCACGATCTGTACCCACGTCGCATCCCCGTTGCGGAAGCCTGTCAGGGCGACGATGTTGCCGTTGCTCAGCCTGGCGAAGCTGGGGAAGTTGACACCCGGCCCGGTGCGCACGTTCAACCGATGGGCCGTGACTGTGGCTGTGCCCGGGAACTGGCCGCCGGTGCCGGGCTGGCCGGTGAGCTGCGTGTAGGAAAAGCGCATCTCGGCCAGGGCGGTGTTCTCGTAGTACTCGATGCGCACCGGCACCGCGCCGCCGTTGGTGGTGAACTCGGCATTGAAGGTCTGCGCCGGGCGATCCCACCAGGAGTCAATCAGCAGTTGGTTGTTGACCCAGACGCGAACGCCGTCGTCGCTGGTGGCCGAGACGCGATAGCGGCCGGGGGCCAGGCTCAGGTTCATCGTCCAGCGGGCGGAGAAGTGGTCTACCGGAATCTGCGGCGCGGGGGTGCCGTAGCCCCAATTGTAGTTGACCGCGCCTTCGTCGCGCACGATGACCGGCAAGCCGCTGAGGGTCATATTGTTGAAGTACTCGGCGCGCCAGACGGCGGTGGCCGGGGGCGGGGTAGAGACGCGCGTCCAACTCAGCCGCGCCTCGGCCCGCTCGGTGTTCTCGAAGTACTCCATCTTGATCGGGATGGCCCCGCCGGGCAGGTCAACCTCGACGTTGTAGGTCGTGGCCGCCTGCACACGCCACTGGTCAATGACCAGGGCGTTGTTGACCCATAGGCGCACGCCGTCGTCGGCGATGACGGTGAAGCGGTAGCGCCCGGCGTCGAGGTTGAGGTTGCGCACCCAGCGGACGGAGAAGAAGTCGGCCGGGAAGCCGGCGGTGGGCGTGCCGAAGCCCCAGTTGAAGTTGACGTCGGTGGTCGTGCCGGTGAGCGTCGGCGCGCCGCTGAGGCTGGTGTTGGTGAAGTACTCATTGAACCAGTTGCCCGACGGCGGCGGCGGCGGCGCGTTGAGGGCGACGTAGCTCATTTTGGCTACGGCCAGGCCACCGGCCTCGTAGTAACGCACGGTGATGGTGTGGGTTCCCGCGCCCAGGAAAACGTCGGCGGTGATGGTGCGCACCTGGCTGTCGTACCAGGCGTCAATGATGACGGTGTTGTCCACCCAGACGCGGATGCCGTCGTCGGCCGTGGCCGAGAAGCGATAGGTGCCGGCCGGCAAGGTGGCCGTCTGTGTCCACTGGGCGGAGAAGTTGTCGGTGAAGACTTCGGTCGCGGGCGACCCGCCGCCCCAGTCGAAGTTGATGTTGGCGTCCTGGCGCACGAGGACGGGATTGCCCGACAGATCGCGGTTGTTCCAGTAGCGACCTTCCCAGGGGCCGCTCTGGGCGCTGAGGTTGAGGGTGCTGGTTGTCAGGGCGGTGATGACGAACACCGCCAGCACGGTAGCGAGGACGAAGTACCGCAAACGATGGAATCGGAACCACCTGTTCATGAGGACGCTCCTGTTACGTCGCGGCGCGGCCGACGGGAGCCGACCATGCCGCCACAAGCCAGCGCTTCAGGCGCTGAAGACACATGACATAATGATAGTCGCCGCATAACCCTATGTCAAGTGTGGGGCAGGGGCATTCCTGACCGCGGGGGTGAAAATCGAGTTAGATTGGATTGAGGGGTTCACGGCGCTAAGCGGCTGGGGGCAGGGGGCGCACGAGTTCGCGGCTGTCGCCCACACGACGGGTCAGGCGAAGCTCGTCGAGGTGCTCCAGCAGGGCGATGGCGTACTTGCGGCTGGTGCCCAGCAGGTCGCGCGCTTCGGAGGCGGTGATGACGCCGTGTTGCCGCAGGTGGCCTTCCAGACGGGCGAGCAGGTCGGCGTAGACGGGGGCCGAGTAAACGACCTCTTCGTTGATGGGACGCAATTGGCCGAGAGCGACGAGGGCGAAGTAGAGGGCATCGCCGACCAGAGCTTTACACTCCTTGACGCTGGGTGAGTTCACGCCCTGAGCGGCGAAGAGGGTCTGGAGTTGGGCGACCGCCGCCTCTTGCTGTGCCGAAAAGCGCACGGTGTGGTCGGGTCGGCGCAGCAGGGGGCCGGCCTCGACGACTTCCCCCGAGGTCAACAGTTCCTCGCGCAGAGCGGCGAAGAGCGGCGGGGCCAGTTGCAGCCGCGCGCGCAGCTCCTCGCGCTCCATTCCCGGCCGCAGCGGCGCTTCGACGTGGTAGCGGGCCAACTCGCCCACGGCGCGCTCGGCCAACTCTCGCCAGTAGGCGGGCCAGATGAGCGTCTTGCCGATGGCCCGGACTTGCCCGGCGGCCAGCAAGGATTCCAGCGTCCGCTGCCCTTCGTCGGCCGGCAGTCCGGCGCGCTCCAGCAGCGTGGCCGTCGGCAGAGCGCCGGCGCGGGCCAGGGCGGCCAGCAGCAGTTCGTCCGGCGCGCCACGGGCCAACGACTCGAAGCGCTCGACCACGTCGGGGCGAAAGCGGCGGTGGCGGCGGCCGGGTCGAGGATCGAGGACGCGCCCGCCGCCCAGCGTTGCCCCCGGCGAGGGGCGACGCAGGATGAAGCGGTCGCCGCGGAGGGCGGCCACCGGTTCGACGAGGGCCAGTTGCAGCCAGCCGGTGGCCCCGGGCGGAATCTGTTCCTGGCCGATAACGCGGGCGCGGGCGGTCACTTCGGCCGCGCCGAGAAAGAGCTTCACCTCGGCGTTGTGGGTCAGGGGGGCATCGGCGTCGGGCAGGTGGCGGTAGTGAGTGTCGAGGCGTAGAGTGGGCCGCAGAGTGGCGCGAGCGGCCACGACCTGGCCGCGCCCCAGCGCTTCGCGGTCAATGCCGCTCAGGTTGATGGCTACGCGGCTGCCGGGCAGGGCAGTGTCGCGCTTGGTCTTGTGCGTCTGCAGGCCGCGCACGCGACCGAGCAGGCCGCCCGGCTGGACTTCCACTTCATCGCCCACGCGCAAGCGGCCGTCGAGTAGGGTTCCGGTGACGACGGTGCCAAAGCCGGGCAGGCTGAAGACGCGGTCAATGGGCAGGCGGGGGCGGCCGAGATCGGGCGGCGGTGGGATTTCGCGTAGCGATGCGACGATAGCCTCGCGCAGGGCGGGCAGTCCCGCGCCGGTGCGGGCCGAAACGGGCACGATGGGCGCGCCGGCCAGCGCCGTGCCCAGCACAGCCTCGGCAATCTCCAGCGTGACCAGTTCCAGCCACTCGGCGTCGTCCACAAGATCGATCTTGGTCAGGGCGATGACGCCGCGCGGTACTTGCAACAGATCGAGGATGGCCAGGTGTTCGCGCGTCTGGGGCATGATGCCCTCGTCGGCGGCGATGACGAACAGGGCCAGGTCAATGCCGCCGACTCCGGCCAGCATGTTTTCGATGAAGTCGCGGTGGCCGGGTACGTCCACAACCCCGACTTCCTGCTCGTCCAGCGTCAGCCAGGCGAAGCCGAGGTCAATAGTCATCTCGCGCGCCTTCTCCTCGGCCAGGCGGTCGGGGTCAATGCCGGTTAGTGCCTGGACGAGAGTAGATTTACCGTGGTCAACGTGGCCGGCGGTGCCGATGACGTGCATGGCGTGAGGTGGGCCGGGCTAATCTTCGCGCACGGGAACCAGCGCCGGTTGGCGGCGGCGGTTGGGATTCTGGTCGAGCGCCTTCTCCACTTCCTCTAACCACAGGACGGGCCACTTTTTGATCGCTTCCGACTGCGCCAGCGTCACGCGCATGGCCACGGCCAGTTCTTGCTTCAGTTGTTCCAACTCCTCGTTGAGGCCGGTCAACTGCTCGCGGAATTCGCGTTCGCGCCGGTCACCGACGGCCAGCCGTTGCAGCCAGTCGGCCTCGAAGTTCTTCCACTTGCGATTATCTTCCTGGATGTACTGATCCCAACGCGACTCCATGCGCTTCGATTCGACGCGCACCAACTCATTCGCCTCGCGCTGCTGATTTTCCAGGTGGATTTGCAGGGCGCGCAGGTTCTCGATGGCCGTGCGCGACTCGTTGTACTGGTTGTGGAACTTCACCCAGTCCTGGGTAAAGCGCTCCAGCGTGGACTCATGCTCGTCCATCGCCCGTTGCCAGCCGGCCAGCCGCTGGTTGCGTTCGTGCTCGCCGATCTGCACCTGCTCCGTCCAGTCGCTAATGCTCTTACGCAGCAAAATCTGGGCCTCGCTGGTCGTCTGGGCCGAGGCCTGTACTCGGGACAGGTTTTGACCCAGGATTTCCAGCCGGTTGTTGATCGGCTCCCAGCGCTTGCCGATCTCCAGCAAGACGGCCTGGACTTCGGCGATGTTGCGGTTGTCCTGCTTCTCTTTCTCTTCCACGAAGGCCAGCGAGCGCTGCACGTTTTCGACCTGGCTGGTGACCTGGGTTAGGGCGTTTTGCTGTACGCCGATGAGATTGGCCAGCCGCGCCTCTTCCGCCTGACGCAAGGGCAACACCTGCTCGATGCGCCCGATGGCCGGCAGTTCCTTGCGAATGTCGGCAATCTCGCGGGCTGTGGCCTCGTGCTCGACGCGGCGCAGCCGGTCTAGCTCGCGCTCGGCGTCAATGCGCCGCTTCTCGTAGCCCTCGATCATCTTGACGATGTCGTCGCGGAACTGCGACAACTGGGTATCCACCATGGGGATGCGTGAAAGCTGGCTGTTGACCAGGCCCAGTTGTTTTTCCAAATCCTGGATGCGCCGGTCGCGGCTGACCAGTTCGCGCTCTGCCAGAACGGCGCGCTGCTCCAGCTCGACGAGTTTGCGCCCCGTCTTGCGGCGCTCTTCGTCGAGCCACTCCATACGCTTGCGCAGTTCGCCGACTTCCTGGTCAAACGCGGTGTTGACGGCTTTGGGGCTGGCGTTGTTGCTCATCGCCTTCACTCCTGCGAGTCTCCGCCACGGCCAGAGGGCGCGGGCGGGAATGGGCGCATTATACTCAGCCGCCGGACAGGAGGCCAACTTGCCCGGCAGCGCTCATCCGCCATACAATCGCCGCATGCACATTGGGATTGACTGCCGGCTGCCGACGTACCGGATGGGCGGCATCAGCCGGTACACGATTTATCTCATCGAGGCCCTCAGCCGGCTGGCGGGGAACGAGCGTTACACCATTTTTCACAGCCACAAAGAGGGGCGTTCCTTCGTGCCGGACGACCCGCGTTTTTCGCGTAGCGATTTGTGGACACCCTGCCACCATCGCCTCGAACGACAAAGCCTGGCGCTGGAGCTGGCGCGACACCGGCTTGACGTGTTGCACAGCCCCGATTTCATTCCCCCGGGTGGGGGGGCGCGGCGTCACGTCATTACGGTGCATGACCTGACATTCCTGCACTACCCTGAGTTTCTAACGGCCGACAGCCGCCGCTACTACGCCGACCAAATCGCGTGGGCTGTTGACCGCGCCGACCACATTAGCGCCGACAGCGAAGTCACGCGGCGCGACCTGATCACGCTGCTCGGCGCGCCGCCGCACAAGGTGACGACTATCCACCTGGCGGCCAACCCGATCTTCACCGCCGGCTACCCGGACGCGGCGGTGGCGGCGACGACAGCCGAACTAGGCATTGGGAGTGGTTTCATCCTGGCTGTGGGCACCTTGGAGCCGCGCAAGAATCTGCCGCTGCTGCTGCGCGCCTACCATCGCTTGCGTCGGGAGGCGGGTGTCGTTGTGCCGTTGGTGCTCGTCGGCGGCAAGGGGTGGATGTATGAGGAGGTTTTCAGCACCATCGAGGCGCTGGGCCTGGCCGACTTTGTCCACCACCTGAGCAGCCTCAGCGACGTGCAATTGGCGCATCTCTATCGCGCTGCCGGGGTGCTGTCCTTCCCGTCACACTACGAGGGGTTCGGCCTGCCGGCGCTGGAGGCGCTACACGCCGGCTGCCCGGTGGTGGCCAGCGACCGCGGCTCGTTGCCGGAGGTGGTGGGCGAGGCCGGGCTGCTGCTGCCGCCCGATGACCTCGACGGTTGGGGCGACGCTTTGCACCGCGTTCTGAATGACGCTGAGTTGGCCGCCCGGTTGCGGCGCGCTGGGCCACGGCAGGCGGCGCAATTCACCTGGCGTAAGACGGCCGAGGCCACCCTGGCCCTTTACCGGGAGCGCTAGAGGAACTCTGATGGCTCGCATTCTGCTGCTGACACCCCAGTTGCCGTATCCGCCCCAGCAGGGCACCAGCCTGCGCAACTTCCACATCCTGCGCGCCCTGGCCGAGCGCCACGAGGTGACGTTGCTCAGCTTCGCCGAAGACGACCGCCCGGCCGACGTGGTCCGATTAAGTGAGCTGGCCCACGTTCTACCGCCTGTGCCCGTGCCGCAGCGCACGACTGCCCAGCGCCTGCGCCAACTGCTGACCACACGCGCGCCGGATATGGCCTTGCGCCTGCGCAGTGAGGCCTTCGCCGCGGCGCTGACCGAAGCACTGCGCGCGGCGCAATATGACGCCGTGCAAATCGAAGGGATCGAACTGGCATGGACGATCCCCATCGTGCGGGCGGCCGGCGGCGCGGCGCGTATCGTCCTGGACTGTCACAACGCCGAGACGGAGCTGCAACGACGGACGCTGCGCGGTGACCGGGCGCGGCCGGCGCGCTGGCCGGCGGCGGTCTACTCGGCGCTACAGGTTGGCCGGCTGGCGCGCTTCGAGCGCGCAGCGTTGGCCGCGGCCGATGCCGTCATCGCCGTCAGCGAGGGCGACCGCCGGCAATTGATGGCGCTGGCCGGCGAGGAGCGCGTCGTGGCGGTGATTCCCAACATGATCGAAGTCGCCGCGTATCGCTGGGACGGGCCGGTGGCGGAGGAGTGCCGGTTCGACCTGGTCTTCACCGGTAAGATGGACTACCGGCCCAACGTGGATGGCGTGCTGTGGTTTGCCGAGACGATCTGGCCACTGGTGCGCCGGCAGCGGCCGCCGACGACGTGGGCCCTCGTCGGCCAGCGGCCGCATCCTCGATTGGACGCCCTGCGCCAGCAAGCCGGTATCAGCGTCACCGGCCGCGTGGAACACGTCCAGCCCTATCTGGCCGGAGCCAGGGTCTACGTTCTCCCGCTTCGCATAGGAAGTGGGACACGCCTCAAACTGATCGAATCACTGGCCGCCGGTTGCGCCGTCGTCGCCACAACCATCGGGGCAGAGGGGTTCGAGTTGGACAATGGGCGCGAAGCCATTCTGGCCGACACGCCGGAGACGTTTGCCGCGGCTGTGCTGGCGCTGCTGGACGACCCAGAGCGGCGCGCGGCAATGGGCGCGCGCGGCCAGGCTTTCGCCGCGCAGTACGATTGGCAGCGCGTCGCGCCCTTGCTCAACGATGTGTATGACCGCCTGTGGGCCGGCCGCAGTTAGCTGTGTCCAGGCCGCCTAGCGTCAGACCTGACAGGTGGGCGGCCAATTGGCTTAAGACAACGATGAAGCGATTGGCCGCCCACCTGTCAGGTCTTTAGCTAAACAGCAATGAGCGGCGACTTAGGCGCGGCGCTCAGGTACTCCGCGCCGCCGGCCGTCACGTGCAGCAGATCTTCGATGCGCACGCCGCCATAGCCCGGCAGGTAGATGCCCGGCTCGACCGTCATCACCGCGCCGGCGGGAATGATCGTCTTCTCGGCCAGCCGGCTGAAGCGCGGCTCCTCGTGAATCTCCAAGCCCACGCCGTGGCCGGTGCCGTGGCCGAAGTGGTCACCGTGCCCGGCGGCGGTGATGAGATCGCGGGCCAGCGCGTCCACGTCTTTGCCGGTGACGCCGGGGCGGATGCCGGCGATGGCCGCGCCGTGGGCCTGTTCGACGGTGTTGTAGATGGCCCAGAAAGCGTCGTCGGCCGTCTCGCCCAAATGGAAAGTGCGCGTCAGGTCGCTCTTATAGCCGCCCAGTTGCGCGCCCAGGTCAACGACGATGATGTCACCGGCTTGCAGCAGGCGCTCACCGGGGTGGTGGTGGGGCAGGGCGCTGTGGGGGCCGGCGGCGACGATGATGTCGAAGGCGGTCGCTTCCGCGCCGTTCTCGCGCATGAACTTCTCCAACTCCCAGGCGACGGCGCGCTCGGAGACGCCCGGCTGGGCCAGATGGGGCACCTGGGCCACGGTGGCGTCGGTCAGGCGGGCGGCGGCGCGGATGGCGGCCAGTTCGTCGGCCGACTTGACGGCGCGCAGCGGTTCGATGGTGGACGCCAGCGGCACCCAGACGAACCCCTCGTGCTTGTCCAGCGCCGCCTGGCGAGCCAGGGTCACGTGGCTGGACTCGACGCCGATGCGTTGTGCGCCGGCCGTGGCCAGGAAGTTGGCCATCGCGTCTTTCTCATCGCGCATCTGGAAGATTTCAAAGGCCGGCGCTTCGGCGGCGGCCTGCTCCCAGTAGCGCGAGTCGGTAGCCAGCACCGCCCTCTGGCGCGAGATGAGCAGTTGGGCGGCCGAGCCGGTAAAGCCGCTGGCCCAGCGGCGGTTGGCCGGGCTGATCAGCAGCAGAGCATCCACCTGCCATTCATCGAAGTTGGCGCGAATGGCGGACAGGCGATCGGTCATTGTGTCTCTCCTTCGTCAATCCACAGGCGGCCTGTGCCCGCCACGACGCCGCCGATGACGGTCGCGTCGGGCAGCAGGCCAAGGAAACTCTCCACGCCTTCGGGCGGGACGGCCACGAGCAGGCCGCCGGACGTTTCGGGCGTGAAGAGCAGGTCTTGATAAAGATAGTCAATTCCAGCGGCAAATATGACCGACGGGCTGAAGAAGCGCGCGTTGTTGCCCATGCCGCCGGGAAAGGCCCCGGCACGGCCGTAATCTATCGCGCCGGGCAGCCACGGTAGGCGGGCCAGGTCGAAGCGAAAGTCGGTCGCGCCCTGGCGGGCCATCTCCTGGGCGTGGCCCAGCAGGCCGAAGCCGGTGATGTCGGTCATGGCCCGCGCGCCGGCGGCGTGGGCGGCGCGGGCGGCATCGCGATTGAGCCGCTTCATGCTGGCTACGGCGGCGGCGAGGTGGTCGGCCGCGGCCAGTTCGCGCTTCAAGGCCGTAGTGATGACGCCCACACCCAGGGGCTTGGTCAGGATGAGCACGTCGCCCGGCTGCGCGCCGCCCTTGCGCCGCACGCGCTCCGGAGCGATCAGCCCGGTGACGGCCAGCCCGTACTTCGGTTCCTTGTCGTTGACGCTGTGGCCGCCGACGACGACCGCGCCCGCCTCGGCCACCTTCTCCGCGCCGCCGCGCAGAATCTCGGCCAGAATCGCCTTGTCGAGTGTATCTGGAAAGGCGACGAGATTGATGGCAAACAACACTTCGCCGCCCATCGCATAGATATCGGATAGGGCGTTGGCGGCAGCGATGGCACCAAAGTCATAGGGGTCATCTACAACGGGCGGGAAGAAGTCCACCGTGGAAACGACGGCCTGCTGCGCGTTGAGCTGGTAGACGGCGGCGTCATCGGCCGCGGTCAGACCAACGAGCAGGTCGGGGAAGTCGGCCGCTCGGAAGGTGGCGCGTAGTGGCCCAAGAATGCGCTCCAGCTCCGCCGGAGCCAACTTAGACGCTCAACCGGCGCAGGAAGCGAGAGAGGTCAGTCGAATGGGTTGTTCGCTCATCGTATTCACAGCTTAGCAGAGCCTAGACGACGAGAAGTATACTGCCCGCCGATGATTCGGCAATTGGCGTTGACCGGGCCGACAGCCGTTCCTATAATGCCAAGATGAAGCGTTCACCCCTGTCGCGCGTCGAGAGCCTGCTCCGCAAGGTCGTCGAGGAGCCGTTCACCTGGCTGGCCGGCGATCCGCTGGATCCGTTCCGGTTGGCGACCCACCTGGTGCGCCACTATGAGGACGCACTCGACGACGGCACACTGCCCAATCAATTCATCATCCACCTCAGCCTGGACGACTACGCCGAGATGGCCGCCGCCGGGCTGCCCGAAGTGGAGGCGCAGGTGGCCGACTACGTAGCCCTGCTGGCTGAGCGGCGCGGCCTGCACCCGTCGGAGCCGGCGCAGGTGACCTTTGAGGCCGACACGGCCGAACTGACGCGGCGCGCCCACATCGTCGCCAGCCGCCACGCCGAGCCGCCCGACAGCCATACGGCAGTCTTCACCGTGGACGCGGGCCAGGCGGTTCTGGAGGCCATTCGCGCCGCCGATGCTTTCCTGATCGTACAGGGGCGGCAACACATCGCCCTCGACCGGCCGGTGACGCGCATCGGCCGCCGCATGGACAACGACATCGTCCTCGATTCGCCATCCATCAGCCGGCAACACGCCCAGATTCGCTGGCGACAGCCGTACTTCGTCATCTATGACGTCAGCCGCCACGGGCAGACGGCCGTCAACGGCGTCCCCGCCCGCGAACACGTCTTGCGGCCGGGCGACGTGATCGCCCTCAGCGACATCATGCTCGTCTATGGCGAGGGGCGCGATGAGCCGCGGGGTGACGCGCCGCTGTTTGCCGACGAAGAACTCGATACGACCATGCAGAAGCCTTACGAATGAGCACAACCCTCTTATTGCTGATCTTGCGCATCGGTAGCGCGGCGCTATTGCTGGCCTTTTTCGGGGCGATTGGCTGGTACTTGTGGCAGGACTTGCGCGTCACGCGCCGGACGATGGCCGGGCAGGGAACCAACCTGGGGGCATTGCGCGTCATTGCCAACACCGGCCAGCGGCCGGCTCTAGATACCGTCTATGAGCTGACGCCCATCACCACGGTCGGCCGCAACAGCCGCAACAGCATCGTCCTCCACGAAAGCTACGTCTCCAGCGAGCACGCGCTGCTGGCCTGGCGCGATGGGCAGTGGTGGCTGGAGGATTTGGGCAGCCGCAACGGGACGGTGCTCAACGACGCGCCACTGAGCGATCCCACGGTCATCTCGGCCGGGGACGTGCTGACCATCGGTGGCGTGCAGTTGAAGCTGGAGTTGCCAGGGCGACGCGAAGGGGAGGGGGAGAGCGGCATACGGGATTCGAACCCGTGATAACAGCTTGGGAAGCTGCTGTGATACCACTTCACCAATGCCGCTTAACTGCCACGCATTATATGCGCTGTGGCGGGAAGTTGCAAGCGTGGGCGAGGCCTAAGTAAACACCTGACAGGTGAGTATATCTCTCAGGCCACGGGCAGCCGGTCGCGCGGCGGGCGCTCGGCAGGGGTTGGCGCGGAGCTTGGGCGGGGCGCTTCAGCCGGAGCGACAGCGGGCAACTCGGCCGGCTGTCGCGACGACCGCCGGTGCCGGTGTCGCAGCGACTCGCCGGAGTAGACGACCGCGTAATGCACTGCGGCTGTCAGGCCGAGCAGCAGCCACCAGATGAAGGCCGGCCGCGCCCCCAGGGCCACGGCGTCAACGATGCCAAAGACCCACCCGGCCAGCAGCGATCCGGCCAGCCCCGCCGCCAGGCCGAAATAGGGGTGGCTCGTGGCGTGCCGCCGCCGCAGCCGGCGATAGGTGACCCACAGCAGCCCGGCGCTGATCCACCACAGCGCCAGGTAGGCCACCAGACCGGGCAAGCCCAGATCGAGCGCCGCTTGCAGTAGGTGGTTGTGGGCGTGTCCCAGGTCAATGCTGGCGGGGATGCCATAGAGCGGATAGAGCGCATGGACAACGTGGCGAAAGGCGTTGACGCCCATGCCGGTGATGGGGAAGTCGGCGATGCCCAGCAGCGCCCGCGACCAGATCTCCAGCCGGCCGCTCAGGCCGATGGCGTCGCCGACGATGTTCTGGTCAAGGCGACTGCTGACGTAAGCGCCCAGGACTCCGAATCCAACCACCAACCCAATGGCCAACACGAGACGCCAGCGCGGCGACAGATAGAACGCCGCCACCAGCACCAGGCCCAGGATGGCAGCCACCAGCCCGCCGCGCGATAGCGTGGCCACCAGCATGAAGCCGGAGAACAGGATGGCCGGCACCAGAAGCGCCACCGCCACGGCACGTCCTCGCGTCCGGCGCTGCACAGCGGCGAAGAAGCAGCCGAACATCAGAGGCAGTGTCCAATTGAGAACGCCCGCCAACTCATTGGCATTGATAACGCCGCCCGCCGCGCCGGGCACGCCGCCCGGCCACGGCAGCAGGGCACGCGCGCTATTGAGAAAGGCGAAAGGGGGCAGCCATTCGCCGCCCACCAGCCCGACGACGGCCATCAGTGTGCCCGTCAACAGGACGAAGACGACGATGGGCCACACACTGCGTCCCTGGCGCGCGTAGGCGCTTGTGCCGTAGAACAGGGCAATGCCCAGGACGATGCCGGCGATCTTCGGCCCGCTGACAGAGATGTCGGACATCACGGTCAGGCTCAGGCCGACCATCAGCAGGAGGAGGGCGATGGCCAGGTCGTAGGGCGTCGGCGTCACCCAGCGGCCGGTGGCCGCGCGGCGCAGCAGCCAGAAGAGGGGAATGACGGCCAGCAGCGCGTCCCAACGGCCGAACGGCAGCAACGTCACCGGGACGAGCAGCAACAGAAACAGCCATTCCCAACGTAGTAGCATCTGTGCAAGGTTACGCATGAGCATCATGACCTACAGCGACCAATGCCATCATAGCGGTGTGGCTCATTCATCGCAAGGAGAAAAGAGTGAAAATGCCGTTGGTATTGGGTTGCCCCCAGACGGCGAAAGTCTATAATCGAAAAAGCCTGTAGAGGGAACAGGAGTCATCATGTCATCGAGTCCGCTCGTTTTGCTAGTGGAGGGACAGAATGCCGGCCGCGATTCGCTGCGGCCCATGCTGCTCAAAGCCGGCTACGAAATCACCATCGTCAACACCGGGGCGGAAGCGCTTGACTGGCTGCAAGACCGCGCGCCGAACCTGATCGTCTTCGATGCCTCGACGATGCGCTCCAACGGCGTGCGCAACTGCCGGCGGCTGCGCCGCTTCGCGGAGTTCATCCCCATCATCCACAGCCGGGCCGCCGGCGAAGAGGAAGACCGCAGCGCGGAGGCCGACGTCTACCTGGAGCGCCCCTTCTCGGCGCGCAAACTGCTCAACCGCACCCGCGCTCTGTTGCCGGCTGACAGCAGCCGCGAGGAGATCATTCGCTACGGCAACATCACCCTCTTTCGCAACAAGCGCTCGGTTGGGGTCGTCGGCAAGGGGGAGTTCACGCTGACGCCCAAGCTGGCTTTGCTGCTGGAAACCTTCATCCGCCAGCCGGGCGTGCTGCTGACGCGCCGGCAGTTGATGCTCACCGTGTGGCAGACGGACTTCGTCGGCGATACGCGCACGCTGGACGTTCACATTCGTTGGATTCGCGAGTGCATTGAGGACGTGCCCGGCCAGCCGGAACTGCTGAAGACCCATCGCGGCCAGGGGTACGTGCTCTGGATTCCGCCGCGCACTGAGCCACCGCCCCCCTAGGGCAATTCACCCACCCAAACGCAAAAGAGCACCATCGCGGCCGATGGTGCTCGGTTCATTTCTGATGAGGCGCTGTCAGGCAGCGCAAGCGGGTTTACTTGCCGGCCGTGGCGCGGGCTTCGGCCAGGGCAGCCATCAGACGGCCCTTGCGCCGCGCGGCATTGCGCGGGTGAACGACGTTCTTGCTCGCCGCTTTGTCCAGCGTCGAGAAAGCTTCGCGCGCCACCGCTTCCGCTTCATCCAGCTTGTTCTCGGCGATCAGACGACGCACTTTCTTGACGTGCGTGCGGGCCGCGGCCCGATAGTGGCGGTTGCGCTCGGTGCGCTTCTCCGCTTGTCTGATGCGCTTCTTTGCAGATTCCGTATTAGCCAATTCAAATCCTCCGTCAATTACCTCAATCGTCTATGATTGGAGGCGTGAGAGCGGTCGAAGTCTAGCACACGTCGGGCCGATTGGCAACCCTGGAAGAATGGCGCGTTAGGGCTGTTTCAAAGTACTAGAAGCCCATAATATCGAGTGCAAGGGCAGGATTAGCCGAGAA
>WBZP01000406.1_pt2 | contig 23515 bp, 23 predicted proteins | sample 5204301 | NCBI WGS metagenome assembly WBZP01 (sample SAMN12412401, study PRJNA552823) | activated sludge metagenome | isolation source: activated sludge from nitrification reactor of wastewater treatment plant... | place: USA: Pennsylvania | collected 2017 | reverse complement strand
GTCATGCTCGTAATACTGGTTGAAGGCACCGGCGGCAGCCGACGACACGAGCACCGACAGCGTCAGCACGACGAACTGGCCGAGGCTCAGGCTGGGGCCCGAACTGACGGCGAGACCAGCCAGCGCGGTGAAGGTGATGACCACGCCGATGCGTAGCTTGAAGAGGCCAAGGATGGTGCGCAGCGAAATACCGGAGGCGGCGGTTGGAGGCGTCGTCGATTGCATAGGCGTTTCTGAATGGTGCGCAACTAGGGTTTCGGTCGGAAAGGTGGAATAACTATTTTCTGACCTGCGTGAATCGGTTCTGAGGATTCAAACCCGATTCAGGCAGGCCCCGCACCCGGGGGTGCGGGGATTGCTCAGCGACTGATTAGCTCAGCAGCCAGACTTCGGACAGGTACTTCCAGTTCACGAAGTAGTACAGCACGAACGAGACGAACAGGGCCAGCGCCAGGATGACCGTGCCCGGCACGGCAACGTGATCGCTGCCGTGATGCGAGGCTGCAGCAGCCGGGGTTGCGGCCGGGATCGGGGTCGGCTTGTCGGAGACTGCGCCGCCGTCGAGCTTCTCGCCGAACAGCAGCGAACCGACGACGAGGAGGATCCACAGGCCACCACCGATGATGGTGATGACACCGAAGAAGCCGGTCATGCCCATCATCAGCATGGCGGCACCCGGCCACTCATACTGGAACGGGGCGCCACCGAAGGCCATGTCCCAGTGACGGCGGGAGACGCCCAGCGTACCGGCGCCCATCATGACGAGGCCGGTGATCGACATGCCGATGCCGAACACGTACGGCTGGATCTGGCACAGCTTCGGCAGGATCATCTTGCGGCGGAACAGCGTCGGCACCAGCAGGTAGGTCACCGCCATGAAGGCCAGCGTGGTACCCGTGACGACCGTCGTGTGGAAGTGGCCCGGCACGTAGAAGGTGTTGTGCATCAGCATGTTGATCTGTTCGGTACCGAGCACGACACCGGAGATGCCGCCGAGGAAGCCGAAGGAGACCAGCGAGATGAACATGCCCGAGAAGGCCGGGTTGCCCCACGGTGCCTTGCGCAGCCACTCGAACACGCCGTTGGTGAAGCCCTTGCGACGCATGGCCGCTTCAACAGCACCCGGAACCGTGAAACCGTGGATCATCGAGGCCATGACGGCGAAGTACATGAAGTACGAGGTGTTCAGCACCTTCCACTCGGCGCTCATGCCCGGGTCGGACAGGAGGTGGTGGGCCGAGGCGAGCTGCAGGAACAGGATGTACATCAGGAACGCGCCGCGCGAGACCTTTTCCGACAGCGGCTTGGCGCCGATGACGATGGCCGGGATCAGGTACCAGATCGACACGTGGGCAGCAACGTTGATCTGCTGCGACGAGTGACCCAGACCCCACCAGACCATGCGGTACAGCTGCGGGTCGACTTCCTTGATCAGGCCGACGGACCACAGGAAGGTCGGCAGCAGGATGCCGGCACCGGTCAGGATCGTGAACACGGCGATGATGCAGGCCGTCAGGGCGCCGAAGGTGACCATCGGGATCGAACCCGTGTAGGTCTTGTCCTTCTTGGCGACCATCAGGGTGCCCATGAACACGAAGCAGCCGATCAGCGCGCCGACGGCGAACAGGATCAGGCCCAGGTAGAAGTGCGGCGCGGCCTGCATCGGCACGTACGACGTGAACATCACGCTCGACTCGCCCTGGAAGATGGCGACGTTGGTCATGATCGAGCCGACGACCATCAGCCAGAACTGGACCCAGCCCCACTTCGGCGCGGCCAGGCGGCAGCGCAGCAGTACCGAGGAGGCGAAGTACAGAACGGCCATCTCGAAGAAGATGATCCAGCACAGCAGCATGTCGACGCCGTGCGCGGTGAGGATGGTGTAGAACTGGTCCGGCGGCAGCAGCTTGAAGGCCGGCCAGCGGGTCATGATGACGCCGATGGCGGTGATGCCGCCAACGAGCAGCCAGAGAACGGCCACGACGGCGTTCCACTTCATCAGTTTTTCGGCATGCGCCTCAAACTGTAGCCCGGATGCCGGGCAGGTACGGTAGGTGGTTGCCACTATTCTTCCCCCTTATTTTACGTAAATCCGACCGAGCATCGTGTGATGGCCGATGCCGCAGAATTCGTTACAGACGATGGCGAAGGTGCCCGCCGAGGTCGGCGTCATCTTGACCACGTGCTCGTAGGTCGGGATCACCTGGATGTTGATGTTCACCGGCTGCAGCGAGAAGCCGTGGTTGTAGTCCATCGACGACAGGTGGATCTTGTATTCCTTGCCCTTCTCGAGTTCGAGGATCGGGTACCAGTTCCACAGGCGGGCGATCAGGTAGCCGTCACCGCCGGCGGGGACCTTGACGACCGGGATTTCGTCGCCGTTCAGACCCGTTTCCTTGCGGACGGTATTTTCCTCGATGAACTTCTCGGCCTTGGCAGCGAAAGCTTCCGGCGTGGTCTTGTAGGCCTCGTTCGAAAGGTTTTGCTTACCGTAGATGTGCCAGTAGATCATCATGACGAACATGACCATGCCCCAGACGAAGGCGATCGTGATCCAAGCCCATTCGGTCTTGTCGATCGACTCCTTCCACCAGAGCCGGTTCGACGGCGGCAGAATTGAACTCATGTGGTTCTCCCTCTATTGATTGAAATTACTTGGCGAGCGGGGTGTTCATGATGTCGACGATGCCCCACAGCGTGTAGAGCACTGTCGGCGAGACGACGCCAATGACCATCAGCAGCCAGTGGTTGTCGAGCAGCTTCTGCATGAACGGGACATCGCTGTCATTGTCGGCCATCTTGTTACCCTCCTTGTTGTTAGCGCTTAAATACGCGCGGCAAATTGCAAAAAAAGACAGACCTTTACGGCACTACGGCACAGTGCGGGAAGGATACCTGCGGACGGGGGTGAGGCGAATTGACGCACATCAAAAGTCCGCGGCAGATTGTCGCAGTGGCGCGGATTGTCGCACGGAACCGGGAGGGGCAAATAATCTATAATTGCCCCTCTTTCTTGCGTCCGGAAGCTTTTTCATGGATTCATCCGCCCGTCGCCAGGTTGCCGCCTGGCTGTTTGCCTGCAGCGCCATCGTTTTTTGCATCCTGGTCGTCGGCGGCGTGACTCGCCTGACCCACTCCGGGCTGTCCATCGTCGAGTGGCAGCCGATTGTCGGCGTGATTCCGCCGCTGAACGAGCAGGAATGGGCGGAAACCTTCGAAAAGTACAAGAAAACGCCGGAATACGAGCAGGTTAACCACCAGATGACGGTGTCCGAGTTCAAGTACATCTTCTTCTGGGAGTACTTCCATCGGGTGCTCGGGCGCCTGGTCGGCGTCGCCTTTTTTGTCCCCTTTGCCTATTTCTGGCTGCGCAGGAAGCTTTCCCGCGAACTGGTGCCGAAACTGCTCGGTATTTTTGTGCTGGGCGGCTTGCAGGGGGCGATGGGCTGGTACATGGTCAAGAGCGGGCTGGTCGACGACCCGCGCGTCAGCCAGTACCGGCTGACGGCGCACCTCTCGATCGCCTTCCTGATCTTCATATCCATGTTCTGGGTCGGTCTCGGGCTGGTTGCCGAGCGTGCCCGCGAGACCGCCGATGCTGCGTTGCGCAAGGTGCAGCGCATCGGTTTCTGGCTCTGCATCCTGGTCGGCTACATGGTCGTCACCGGCGGCTTTGTCGCCGGCATTCGTGCCGGCAAGGCCTACAACACCTTCCCGCTCATGAACGGGCACGTCGTGCCGCCCGAGATCTTCATGATCGACCCGTGGTACCTCAATTTCTTCAACAACATGGCGACGACGCAGTTCAATCATCGCCTCGGCGCCTGGCTGCTGGCCTTCATCGTGCCCTGGCTGTGGTTCAGGCTGCGTTCGCTGCCGGCGGTGACGATGCGTGCCCGTAACGTCGCTACGCTGTTGCTGGTGGCCCTTGCCTGCCAGATCTCGCTCGGCATAGCGACCCTGCTGCTGGCGGTGCCGGTGGCCCTCGGGGCGGCGCATCAAGGCGGGGCGATGCTTGTCTTCGGTATCCTGCTCTGGCTCAACCATGAATTGCGGGTTGCGCCGGCGGGTAGTGCCGGCACCCGATGAGCGGGCTGATCGACGCCCCCCGGCTCGGTGAGGGAGGGCGCCTGCGCCAGATCCGCTGGCTGGCGCTGATCGTATGTTTCCTCTCGGTGCTCGTGGTTGCCGTGAGCGCCTACTTGCGGCTCGATGCTGCCGGTCTGGGCTGTACTGACTGGCCTGCGTGCTATGGCAAGGTGCTCGCCGGGGAGCCGGCGCAACTGCACTACGGTGTCGCCCGGTTGCTGCATCGCCTGGCGGCTTCCACGGCGCTGCTGCTGACGATCGCGATGGTCTGGCGCTGCCTGCGTCCATATCCACTGCTCCCCGCAGCGCAGTATGCCGTGCTGCTGCTGGGCCTGATGCTGGCGCTGTCGGCGCTCGGTTTCTTCAGCGCCGATCCACGCCGGGCGCTGGTCGGATTCCTCAATATCGTCGGCGGCCTGGGTCTGGTGACATTTTCCTGGCGTACCGCCATGGCGGCCGGTGCCTGCCATGGGGCGTCCACTCGGCAGGGATGCCAGGACCCCTTGCTGGCTGGTGGCGCTGTCTTGCTGACCGTCGCTGTCCTGCTCGGTGCCTGGCTGGGTGCGACCTACTCGGCGCCGGCCTGCCCGACCTTGCCGTTCTGCGAGATCGGAGCGTGGGCACTCCCCGATGCGCTGCGCGCGCTCGATCCCCTGCGCTCCCTGCAGGCGCCGGCGTTGCCCGGCGATAGCGGTGGCGTAACGCTGCATCTGCTGCATCGCGGTTTTGCCGTCCTGGCGCTGATCGCCCTCGGCGGGCTTGCCGTCCGCAGCGGCCAACTGACCGCGAAGCTGGCGGCGGGGATGTTGGCAGGTGTGATGCTGCTCGGCGTGGCGTCCGTCAGTAGCGGGCTGAATCTCGCGCTGGTCGTCGCTCACGGCGTCGCCGCGGCGCTGCTGCTGGCAGTGGTGGCAACCCTGCTGCGCCGCTGAACGCCAGACGTACCGCGCCAACACGGCGGTCGGGAACGTCTGGCAGCGTCCCGCACGTTGCGTGCGGGACTTCCCATGCTCAATGCTTGTGTTTGGCGTCTGCCGCCGGTGCCGCCGCGGTCAGCTCGCGGACCTCGGCCTTGACCTCGACGGTCTCGACTTTCTTGTCCTTGTTTTCGACCTGCAGCGTCAGCGGCACCACGTCGCCCTTCTTCAACTGCTGCTTCAGATCCATCAGCATCACGTGGTAGCCACCCGGCGCCAGGCTGACCGGCTTGCCGGCAGCGATGTCGAGACGTTGCACGGCACGCATCTTCATGACGCCGCCGTCCATCTTCATCTCATGGACTTCGGTCACGCCCGCCACCGGGCTGGAGGCGCCGACGATGGCCGCGCCGCTGGGCGACGAAAGTTCCATGAAGGCACCAGTGGCCTTCTGGCCGGCGACGGTACCGCGCACCCACGGCGACTTGATTTCGAGATCGGAAGCGATGGCAGCGGTGGCCGAAAGCGAAATCAGGGTGACGGCAATACAGGTCTTCAATGGCTTCACGGGTAGCTCCTGTGGAAAATTTATAGGGACTGACGGGCGCCGATTATAGGCGCCGTGGATTTCCTCGGGCTGCGGCAAAATGCCGCGGGCAGACTAGGGCTTCTGGACCCAGTTCCCCTTTTCGTCCTGCAGCCACCAGCCCGACTTCACCTGATCGCGATAGCGCTTGACCATCAGTTCGCGCACGACCGGGATGTTTTCCTTGCCGCCGTGGGCCTCTGCGATTGCGTAGATCAGGGAGTTGCGATCAGGATTCTCCTGGTCGACGAGCTTTTCGGCGGTCTGCCGCAGGGTGATGTTGTTGAGCTTTTCGTAGTCGCGGATCTGCACCATGCCGTTGATGTCGATCCCCATCACGCCGGCATCGTAGAAGCGCACCAGGCGCGAATAGCGCTGTGCCAGCGCATGTTTGACGACGATGACCGGCGGCGTGCCGATATCGAGGTTGATCTTGTCGGCCGCCAGCGGCGTGGCGAACGCGGGGGCGGCGATGAGGAAGGCGAGCAGGACGAGAAGGCGCTTCATGGGTACTCCGTGGATTATTTACCGGCGAGCAACTGCTTGATATCGCCAGCGAGATTGGCCGGGGCATCGCCGTGCTTGAGCAGCAGGCGCAGCCGCCCCTGAGGATCGAAGGCGTAGCTCCCGGTCGAATGGTCGATCGTGTAGGTCGCGGGCGTCGCGCCCGGCACCTTGGTGTAGAAGGCGCGGAACTCCTTGGCCATGGCCGCCGTCGTGGCTTCGTCGCCACGCAGGCCGACGAAGCTCGGGTTGAACTGCGGTACGTACTGCGCCAGGAGTTCCTGCGTGTCGCGTGCCGGATCGAGCGACGCAAACAGGACCTGCACGCGGGCCGCGTCATCGCCGAGCAGCTTCAGGGTTTCGTTCATCGTCATCAGCGTCGTCGGACAGACATCCGGGCATTGTGTGTAGCCGAAGAAGAGGATGACGACCTTGCCCTTGTAGTCAGCCAGCGTCCGCGGTTTCCCGGTATGGTCCGTGAGGGCGAAATTCTTGCCCCAATCGACACCGGAGATGTCGGTCGACTTGAAGGCCGGCGGCTTGTCGCAGCCGGCGAGCAGCAGGCTGAGGGTGAGGAGGAGAGCGAAGATTCTTTTCATGTCAGGCATCGACCGGCGTGAGAGAGGCGGTGTGACGGAACGGTCGTCCGTCCCGTCGCCAGGCCCGCATTATACCTGTCCGCCGGCACTGCCCGTTGCCCGTCCGCTCAACCCGCCCCGGGCTGTGGCCAGCCACCGCCGAGCGCCTTGAACAGGTCGGCCAGTGCAGCACGGGCGGCACGTTCGCTGTCGACGCGGGCGAGTTCGACGGTGAGCAGGTTGCGCTCGACGTCGAGCACGTCGAGCTGGCTGGCGATGCCCGCATCGTGGCGCAGGCGTGCCTGCTGCAGTGCTTTCGACAGGGCCTCGCTGCGGACTGTTTCCGCCTGCAGCTTGTCGCGGGCGGCGCGCTGTGCGGCGAGGGCGTCGCGCACGTCCTTGAATGCTGCTGCCACTGCCTGCTGGTATTGCGCCAGTGCCTGCTCGCGGCGAGCCTCGGCTGCGGTGACGTCGAAGCCGATGCGGCCGGCGTTCCAGATTGGCTGCGAGATCGCTGCCGCAAACTGAAAGATGCCGGCAGGGCCGGAGAACAGACTGGAGAATGCCGTGCTCTCGCTGCCGAGATAGGCGGTGAGGCCGACGCTCGGGAAATACTGGGCACGGGCGACCCCGATGCGGGCGTTGGCGGCAACCAGCCTCTGTTCCGCCTCCTGCAGGTCAGGTCGGCGCAGCAACAGGTCAGAGGGCAGACCGGCTGGAATCTGCGGCGCAGGCAGCGCCGCCAGCTCACCGCGCGCCGGGCTTTCCTCGAGCACGGCTCGCGGTGAGCGGCCGAGCAACAGCGTCAGTGTACTTTCGGCTCCATCGCGCTGCTGTATCAGCCCGGCCAGTTGAGCACGCGCATCGGCAGCGTCGGCCTCGATCTGGCGCAGGTCGTATTCCGAGGTCAGCCCGGCGTCGGCGCGCAGACGATAGAGCGCGAGGTTTTCCTCGCGGCCCGTCAGAGTGCGCTGTGCCACGGCTTCCTGTGCATCGGCCGCGAGCAGTGAAAAGTATTGCTGCACGACCTGCGCGGTGAGCGCCAGACGTACCGCATCGCGTGCCGATTCGGCAGCGAAGAGCTCGGCGCGGGCGGCTTCGTCGGCGCGCCGGTATCTGCCCCAGAGGTCGGCCTCCCAGGCTACGTCGAGCGTAGCCCGGTGGCTGTTCTGAATGCGTGGAACGCTGCTTGGGAGCGGTATCACGCCCTTCTGCGAACTCTGAGTACGGCTGCCTGAGAAATTGGCATTGACCGTCGGAAAGCGGTCGGAGGCAACGATACCGGCACGCGCTTCGGCTTCGAGTACACGTGCTGCAGCAGCGCGGATGTCGCGGTTGTGCTCCAGCGCCTCGTCGATCAGGTGGTCGAGCACCGGGGCGGCGTACAGCCTCCACCAGCGCTCGCCGGCATGGTCGGCGGCCACTGCGCCGGTGTCGGCAGCATGGATGCTGCGTGTGGCCCAGCCCTGCGGCAGCTCCAGTTCGGGGCGCGCGTAGTCGGGGCCGACGGCGCACCCGGCGAGGGCCAGGGCGATCGCCAGGGGGAGGGTTCTAAGCAATCGGAACGGCGTCTTATTCATCGTTTTCTCCTGCAGCTTCTTCCTTCTGCACGCGCTTCATCAGCTTCTCGTGCGCCTTGGCGTGCGTCGCGCGCACTTCGGCGAACAGTTCGTCGGTGCTGCGTGCCTCGCGCAGCCGGCGCTCGGTGATCAGGCGGTAGAACAGCGGCACGAAGAAGATGGCGAGGAAGGTTGCCGCCAGCATGCCGCCCATGACACCGGTGCCGACCGCCTGGCGTGCGCCGGCGCCGGCGCCGTGCGAGATGGCGAGCGGCAGCACGCCGAGGATGAAGGCCAGCGAGGTCATCAGGATCGGCCGGAAGCGCAGCCGCGCCGCCTCGATCGCTGCTGCCGCCGCGCTCATTCCTTCCTGGTGCTTGTAGATCGCGAACTCGACGATCAGGATCGCATTCTTCGCGGCGAGGCCGAGCAGCGTCACCAGGCCGATCTGGAAGTACACGTCGTTCGACATGCCACGCAGCCAGACCGCGGCCAGCGCGCCGAAGGTACCGAAGGGCAGCGCCAGCAGCACCGCGAGCGGCAGCGACCAGCGTTCATACTGGGCGGCGAGGATCAGGAAGACCATCAGCGCACCGAGACCGAGCGCAAAACCCGACGAGCCACTCGATTTTTTCTCCTGGAATGAGGCGCCGCCCCAGTCAAAGCTGAAATCAGGTGGCAGCGTTTCGCGCGCGATCTGCTCGACCCGTTCGATGACCTGGCCGGACGAGGTGCCGGGTACGCCGGAGCCGATGATCTTCACCGACGGCAGGTTGTTGAAGCGTTCCAGCGTCTCCGGTCCGGTCGTCTGCCGTACCTGCGCCAGTGCGCCGAGCGGCACCATCTGACCGCGCTCGGAACGGACGTAGATGCCGTTGATGTCGGTTGGCCTGGCGCGGAACTGTGGCTCCGCCGAGAGCAGTACCTGCCAGGTACGGCCGTATTTGTTGAAATCGTTCACGTAGTAGGTGCCGAGCGTTGCTGCCAGCGTATCGAAGATGCCATCGATCGGTACGCCAAGCGACTTCGCCTGCTCGCGATCGACGTCGACGTCGAGCTGGGCGACGTTCGAGCGCCACAGCGAAGAGACCATCGCGAAGCTCGGGTCGGCGCGCAGCTTGCCGATGAACTGGTCGCTGACTTCGGCCAGGTGCTTGGCGTCGCCCTCACCGCGGTTCTGCAGGTAGAACTCGAAACCGCCCGAGTTGCCCAGCCCGAAGATTGCCGGCGGGCCGAAGGCCAGCACCAGCGCCTCCTTGATGTGCGCGGTCTTCATGAACAGCTCGCCGACCAGCGCGTTGGCCGGCACCTGCCGTTCATCCCAGTGCTTGAGCGTGACGAAGAAGGTCGCGGCGTTGTTCTTGAAGCTGCCGCCGATGAAGTCGAAGCCGGTGAACACGATGCTGCGGGCGACGTTCGGGTTCTCGCGGATGATCGAATCGACCTCCTGGACGATGCGGTCGGTGCGCTCGAGCGAGGCGCCGTCGGGCAGGTAGACGGCCGTGATGTAGTAGCCCTGGTCCTCGTCCGGCACCAGGCTGCCTGGCGTCATCTTCCACAGGCCGGCCGCGAGGATGACCATGCCGGCAAAGAGCAGCGTGCCGAGCGTACCGCGCCGGATCAACCAGGCGACGCCGGCGGTGTAGCGGCCGGTGATGCGGGAAAACCAGGCGTTGAAGGCGGCGAAGAAACGGTTTTCCGCCTTGTGTTCATGCTTCAGGATGAGTACGCAGAGCGAGGGCGTCAGCGTCAGCGCGACGATGCCGGAGATGACGACGGCGATGGCGATGGTCACCGCGAACTGGCGGTACAGCTCGCCGGTGAGGCCGCCGAGGAAGGCAATCGGCACGAACACCGCGCACAGCACCAGGACGATGGCGATCACCGGCCCGGTCACCTCGCGCATGGCCTGGATCGCTGCCGATTTCGCGGCGATCTTCTCCTCGTGCATGATGCGTTCGACGTTCTCCAGCACGACGATCGCATCGTCGACGACGATGCCGATCGACAGCACCATGCCAAAGAGCGTCAACGTGTTGATCGAATAGCCGAGCAGGTGCAGGCCGGCGAAGGTACCGATCAGCGATACCGGCACCGCCATGGTCGGAATCAGTGTTGCCCGCCAGTTCTGCAGAAACAGGTAGACGACGAGGAAGACGAGGACCATGGCCTCGCCGAGTGTCTTCAGCACCTCGCGGATCGAGACCTGGACGAAGTCGGTGGTGTCGTACGGGATGTCGACGGTAAGCCCGTCGGGAAAGCGCGTTGACAGCTCGCCCAGCGTCTTCTTCACTTCCTTGGCGACGTCGAGCGCGTTGGCGCCGGGTTTCAGGAAAATGCCGACCAGTGTCGCCGGTTTGCCGTTCAGGCGTCCGATGAAGTCGTAATCGCGCGAACCGAGCTCGATGCGGGCGACGTCCTTCAGCTTCAGCAGCGATCCGTCGGCGTTGGCGCGCACGACGATATTCTCGAACTCGGCAGCGGAAGCGAGCCGGCCCTTGGTATTCACCGTCAGCGCCAGCTCCTGCCCGGACAGCGTCGGTGGCTGGCCGACACGGCCGACCGCGTACTGGGCATTCTGCTCGAAGATCGCGCGCGTGATGTCGCCGGTGGTCAGTTTCAGCTGCGCCAACCGGTCCGGCTTCAGCCAGACGCGCATCGCGTAGTCCTTGGCACCGAAAATCTGGACGTTGGTGGTGCCGGGAATGCGCTTGATCACGTCGAGCACGTTCAGTGTCACGTAGTTGCTGGTGTACAGGTCGTCGTAGCGGCCATCAGGCGACGTGAAGGCCAGCACCTGCAGGAAGGAGGACGAGGATTTCTCGACCTGGATCCCCTGCCGGCGAACTTCCAGCGGCAGCCGTGCCTCGGCCTGCTTGACACGGTTGCTGACGTTGATCACTGCCTGGTCGATGTTGGTGCCGATCTCGAAGGTGACGTAGAGCTCGACGCGGCCGTTCGAGGCCGAGGTCGAGTTCATGTAGAGCATGCCTTCGACGCCGTTGATCTGTGTCTCGAGCGGTGCGGCGACAGTCTTTTCCAGTACTTCGGCGGATGCCCCGGGGTAAGTGGCTGCGACGATCACCTGCGGCGGTGCGATCTCCGGGTACTGCGCGATTGGCAGGCCACGCATCGCAGCGAGGCCGGCGATGACGATGAAGATCGAGATCACCATCGCGAAGATGGGGCGGTTGATGAAGAAACGCGAGAACATCGCTCAGTTCCCCGTCGTCGCCGGCGCTGCGGCAGCAGGCTTTCCGGCAGCCTTCTCCGCCACCTTCTCGGCTGGGGGCGCCACCTGCACCGGGGCTCCGGGGCCGAGCTTGATCACGCCGTCTACGATGACCTTCTCACCCGCGGTCAGGCCAGTGGTGACGACGACGTCGCCGTCCTGCCATTCGTCGGTCGTCACTGGCCGGATCTCGGCCTTGTCCTCCTTGCCGACGACGAACACGAACCTGCCCTTCGGCCCTTCGAGAACGGCGCGCTGCGGTACGCGGAAGACATTGTTGCGTACGGCGCCGGAAAGCTGGACGCGGACGAACTGGCCTGGCTGCAGCAGGCCGGCCGGGTTGGCGACCTCGGCGCGCCCCTCGCTGGTGCCGGTTTCGCGCGAGACGCGGACGTCGGCGAAATCGGTCTGTCCGGTCTGCGCGTAGGTGCTGCCGTCGGAGAGCCGCAGGCTGACCTTGAAGCGGCCGTCGTCCGGCAACTGCAGGCGCTGGGCGTCCACCTCATGGCGCAGCTTCAACCGTTCGTTGTCGGGGATCCCGAAGATGACCTGGATCGGGTCGGTCTGCGTGACCGTGGTTAGCAGCACGTCCGGTCCGGAGACCAGCGAGCCCTCGGATTTCAGTGCGCGGCTGGCAACGCCCGCAATCGGCGATTCGACGCGGGTCCAGTCCAGGTTCAGCCGGGCTTCGCGCTGCCGGGCGCGGGCGGCGAGCAGGTCGGCGCGGCCGATCGCCTCGCTGGAATGCGCATCGTCGAATTCCTTCTGGCTGACCGCCTTTGCCGCGATCAACGGCTTCAGACGTGCCGCATCGCGCTGTGCCTGCTCGTAGCGCGCTTCGGCAGCGGCAACGTCGGCCTCGGCGCGCGCCAGCGTCGCCGCGAACGGTGCCGGGTCGATCGTGAACAGCGACTGGCCGGCCTTCACGCGGCTGCCTTCGGTGTAGTTGCGCTTCTCGAGGATGCCGGTGACGCGGGCACGCACTTCGATCTCGCGCACGCCGAGCGTCTGCGCCGGGTACTCGAAACTGACCGGCAGGCTTTCCGCCTGCACGGTGATCGCCGCCACCGGTACCGGCCCGTGCGGCATGCCGCCACCCGGCGTGCCCTTGCCGCAGGCGGCGAGCAGCGTGGCAGCGGCGACCGTGGCGGCTATGGCCAGCTTCGCCGGGGGGGTATGGCGTGGTGGCCGGCTGTGGGGGCTGGAAAGATGCGCGTCGGGGTGTGCCATGGCGTCCTCTTCTTGCTGGGGCCGTGGGCGGGATCGCCGCCGCGGGCCGGGGGTGGGTTGTCTTTTCCGGTCGGAAGTGCGGATAATACATACATACACGAATGTATGTAAATAGGCCGGCATGGTTTCCGTGCACATGGAGTCGCCGGCGTGACTGTGGTTCAATCGTGGCGGGAGGTTGTGATGGTTCGCAAGACAAAAGAAGAGGCGCAGGAAACGCGCCACCGCATTCTCGATGCCGCTGAACGGGTATTTCACGCGCAAGGCGTGGCACGTACCTCGCTGGCGCAGATCGCCGAGGCTGCCGGCGTCACGCGTGGTGCCATCTACTGGCATTTCGCCAACAAGGCCGACCTGTTCGATGCGATGATGCAGCGCGTGATCGGTCCGACCGAGGCCGGTTGCCTCGACCCGGCGCTGCTCGAAGTGGCCGACCCGCTGACGGCGATGCGCGGTCTGGCGCTCGATTTTCTAATGCAGGTGGCGCGCGATCCGCAGCATCAGCGCGTGTTCGAGATCGCCATTCACAAGAGCGAGTACGTCGGCGAGATGGCGGATGCGCGTGACCGCCATCTAGATTGCGCACGCCGCCACCGAGTGATGCTGGAAGCGGCGATGAGGAAGGCACAGGAGAAGGGCCTGATCGCTCCGCTGCATCGGCCCCAGGCGGCAGTAGAAGGCTTGATCGCGCTGATCGACGGGTTGCTGCTGAACTGGACGCTGGACAACGGCCTCTTTCCCCTTGCCGATTATGCCGAGCCGATCATCGATACCTATCTCGCCGGCCTGCGCCACGGCGCCTGAGCGAATGACGCAAGTCCTTCGCGACGATGTGCACCTGGGGTGCGCCTGAGTCGCCGGCGGGTATACTGCCCGCCTGATTCCACCGGAGAGCCTGCATGGCAAGTCCAGAAACTACCAGCATGGCGCTGTTCTGCGATTTCGAGAACATTGCCCTCGGCGTCCGCGACGCCAAATACGAAAAATTCGATATCAAGCCGGTGCTCGAACGCCTGCTCGCCAAGGGCAGCATCGTCGTAAAGAAAGCCTATTGCGACTGGGAGCGCTACAAGGGCTTCAAGGCCACCATGCATGAGGCCAACTTCGAGCTGATCGAGATTCCGCACGTGCGCCAGTCCGGCAAGAATTCGGCCGACATCCGCATGGTCGTCGATGCCCTCGACCTTTGCTACACCAAGGCGCATGTCGACACCTTCGTCATCATCTCCGGCGATTCCGATTTCTCGCCGCTGGTTTCCAAGCTGCGAGAGAACGCCAAGCAGGTCATCGGCGTCGGTGTGAAGCAATCGTGTTCTGACCTGCTGGTCACCAACTGCGACGAGTTCATCTATTACGACGACCTGGTGCGCGACCGCGAGTCGCAACGCTCGGCCAGTCGCCGTGAGCAACCGGCGAAGCGCACGCCTGAGGAGGAGAAGAAGCGTCGCGACGAAATCGAGGCGCGTCGGCTCAAGGCCGTCGAGCAGGCGATCGCCACCTTCGAGGACCTCATCGCGGTGCGCGGCGATGCCGAGCGCATCTGGGCGTCGCAACTCAAGGAGGCGATCAAGCGCCGCAACCCGGGCTTCAACGAAAACTATTTCGGTTACAAGACCTTCGGCGCCTTGCTCGAGGATGCCGCGACACGTGGCGGGCTGGGTGTCGGGCGCGACGAGAAGTCCGGTACCTACGTGACCCGCGCTGCCGTACGGCAGGCCTTGCCGGTGGTGGTCGAGGTGGCACAGACCGCCGAGCCCGTCGCCGTGGCGGCCTCTTCCGACGCGTCGGGCGAGCCGGGGGAGTCGAAGCCGGCGGCGAAGCGTCGCAGCCGTGGCGGGCGAAAGGCGGCGGGTGACAAGAAGGAAATTGCCGCAACGGTCGAGGCGCCGCCGGCGGAAGTCGTTGTGGCTGCGGCCGCTGAAGCGCCGTCGCCAAAGAAGCCGCGCGCCAAGGCGCCGGCCCGTCCGCGCCGCAAGCAAGGGGAGCCTGCCGCCAATTGACGGCAGGCAGTGCCTGAAAATGAAAAAGCCGCGACGTGTCGCGGCTTTTTCATGGGTGCGGCAGGGGATCAGGCAGCGGCCTGCACCGGAATCTTGTGGCCCTTGCGCACGATGCGATTCTGCGAATCGACATAGATCAGCGCCGGCTCGTACTTCGAGAGCTCCGCCTCGGTGTAGCTGGCGAAAGTGGCGATGATGAGGATATCGCCGGGCGCGGCGCGACGAGCGGCCGAGCCGTTCACCGAGATCACGCCGCTGCCGCGCTCGGCGCGGATGGCGTAGGTCGTGAAGCGTTCGCCGTTGTTCACGTTCCAGATGTCGATCTGCTCGTATTCGCGGATATTGGCGGCTTCCAGCAGATCTTCGTCGATGGCGCAGGAGCCCTCGTAATGAAGATCGGCGTGCGTCGTCGTCACGCGGTGCAGCTTGGACTTCAGCATCGTTCTTTGCATGGCTTCACCCGTGCATAGATGAGTTGGGGGAACGGCATTGTAGCGGCAATTGGGCCCCTGTCAATGTCTCAATTGTGACAATGTTGCAATGCTCAAACTTCAATATTATCAATGAGTCGCGTGTTGCCCAGGCGGCTGGCTGCAAGCACCACCAGTGGCGGGTTCCCGGCTTGCGGCGGCTTCAGGTCCGACTGTTGCCGCACTGCAACATAATCAGTCTTCCAGCCAGCGGTATTGAGAGTTACGACAGCGTCATGTTCGAGCGCGGCGTAATCGGTGTTTCCGGCGCGGATGGCGGCGCGGATCTTCTGCAGTTCCTGCGAGAGTCGCACGGCCTCTGCCCGCTCCGCCGGCGAAAGGTAGCCATTGCGGGACGACAGGGCCAGCCCGTCTTCGGCGCGTACCGTTTCACCGCCGACGATCTCGATCGGCAGTGCCAGCTGGCGCGCCATGTTGCGCAGGACCATCAGCTGCTGGTAGTCCTTCTTGCCGAACAGGGCCACTTGCGGCTGGACCATGTTGAAGAGCTTGAGCACGACCGTGGCCACGCCGCGGAAATGCCCCGGGCGGAACTCGCCGTCGAGGATGTGCTGGATATCCGGCGGTTCGACCGTGTATTCCTGCGGCTCCGGGTAAAGATCGGCTTCGGTCGGCGCGAACAGCACGTCGACGCCGGCAGCGCGCAGCTTGGCGCAGTCGTCCTCGAAGGTACGCGGATACTTGTCGAAATCCTCGTTCGGGCCGAACTGCAGGCGATTGACGAAGATACTGGCGACGACCGTGTCGCCATGGGCACGGGCCTGCGTCATCAGGCTGATGTGGCCCGCGTGCAGGTTGCCCATGGTCGGGACGAATACGATGCGGCCGCGATCCTTCAGCGCAAGGCGCAGGTCGGCGACACGGGAATGAATCTCCATTGGTGGCTTTCTCCTGTTGGGCGGCCCTCTGCGGGGCGGTTGTTCTGCTGCCCAGTCTATCAGTAACAGTGCTCTGGTGCGGGGAAGCTGCCGTCCTTCACTGCCGCCACGTAGGCGGCGATGGCGGCGGCTACCGTTGGCTGGCCGGCCATGAAATTCTTCACGAAGCGCGCCTTGCGACCGGGGGCGATGTCGAGCATGTCGTGCAGCACCAGCACCTGGCCGGCGCATTCCTTCGCGGCGCCGATACCGATGGTGACGAGCGACAGCAGCGACGAGACCTCGGCCGCCAGTGCGGCGGGAATCGCTTCCAGCACCATCAGTGTCGCACCCGCCTCCTGCTGTGCCAGGGCGTCGGCCTTCAATTTCGCCGCACCGGCGTCATCCTTGCCCTGCACGCGGTAGCCGCCGAGCTGGTGCACCGATTGCGGTGTCAGACCGACGTGCGCACAGACCGGAATACCGCGGCTGGTCAGGAAATGGGTGGTTTCCGCCATTTCGGCGCCGCCCTCGATCTTGACCATCTGCGCGCCGGCGGCCATCAGCGTCACGGCATTGCGGAAGGCCTGTGCCGGCGATTCCTGGAAGCTGCCGAAGGGCATGTCGGCGATGATCAGCGGCCGCTGCGAGCCGCGCGCGACTGCCGCGGTGTGATAGGCGATGTCGGCCACCGTGACGGGCAGCGTCGAATCGTGGCCCTGCAGGACCATGCCGAGCGAATCGCCGATGAGCAGCGCATCGACCCCGGCGGCGTCGCACAGGGCGGCAAAACTGGCGTCGTAGCAGGTCAGTACGGCGACCTTTTCGCCGGCAGCTTTCTTTTTCAGCAGGTCGACATGCGTCATGCGCCTGGTGGTGGATTGGGCGGACATGGGTATCACTCTCCCCGGTTGAAATAACCGCGCTGGCCGCGCATCGACTCGATGCGCTCGACCAGCAGGCGGAAATCGTCGTCACGATCGACGAAGTTGAGGTTTTCGGAATTGACCACCATCACCGGTGCCGCATCGTAGTTGTAGAAAAAGCGACTGTAGCGTTCGGCAAGCTGGGTCAGGTAGGTGTCGGAAATACGGCGCTCCATGTCGATGCCGCGCTTCCTTACGCGGGCGATCAGCGTTTCCGGCCGGGCCTGCAGGTAGATCACGAGGTCGGGGGTTGGCGCCTGCGGCGACACGCGCTCGTAGATCTGCCGGTAAAGCTCGTACTCATCGTCGGAGAGCGTCAGCTGGGCGAAGATCGGATCCTTTTCCAGCAGGTAATCGACGACGACGCGGCGACCGAAAAAATCGGGTTGGGCGAGCTCGCGCAACTGATCCATGCGCTGGAAAAGAAAGAACAGCTGCGTCGGCAGCGCATGGCGTGCCTGGTCCTGGTAGAAGCGCGTCAGGAACGGGTTGAGCTCCGGCTGTTCAAGCACCGCCTGCGCTTCCAGATGCGATGCGAGTCGACGCGCGAGCGACGTCTTGCCGACACCGATCGGGCCTTCGACGACGATATGAGTTGCCGTTTCGAGAATGTTGCGGACAGACATCGGTGCTGGTGGAACGGGGATTAGTGATCCATGCAGAGGATGTCAGGTGAACTGTCACCGTTCGCCGCCATTCGTTCAAGGCAGGCGAGGACGCTGCGGCTGGCTTCTTCCATCCGGGCGGTCGCATCGACGGCGCCGGCAAGATCTCCTGCCCGGTGCAATGCCAGTGCCTCGCGCCCGCAGCGATGAACCTGCACATGCGGGTCTTCCATGCTGCGATAGCCATCGAGGCGCGAGAAGCAGGCCTTGCCTTCGCCCTCGTAATACCATTTGCCGAGCCGGCAGCCGGAATGTTCGGCGAGTTCGTCCGGTTGTTTCTGGATGAGCCCCATCAGCACCTGATAGACGTCGAACTTGAAGATCAGGTGATCCATCTTCGCCAGTTCCACGAAGCTGCGCAGGGCCGACGTCGCGATCGCCCGTTCCATCTGCTTTGACAGCCCGGTGATGCCGGCCATGCTCTCCGACGCCTTCGTTCCCTGCGTGCTGAAGGCTTCCGACTGCTCGGCAAGGTGCCCGATGCTCGTGTTCGCCGCCGAGGTCTCGTGCTGGATCGTACTTACAAGTTCCGAAATGTCCTTCGTTGCCAGCGTCGTTCTTTCCGCCAGCTTGCGCACTTCGTCGGCGACGACTGCGAAACCGCGGCCAGCCTCGCCCGCGCGCGCTGCTTCGATGGCGGCATTGAGGGCCAGCAGGTTGGTCTGGTCGGCGATCTCCTTGATCAGGTTGACGATGCCGCCGATCTTCTCGGCAGCCGTCTGCAGTCCGACCACCTTGTCCATCGCTGCACGGGAATCGTCTGCCAGGCGAGTCAGCTCACCACTGATGCCCTGAACAGCGGCGTTGCTTTCTGCGGCAAGGCCGCCTGCACGCACCGTTTCCTGCTTCTCGTCACGCAGGCGTTCAGCGAGGACGGCAAGTGTCTGCTGCGACTCGCCGAGCGAGTCGCGATAGGCCCTGAACTGCTGGAAGAGACGGTGCAATGCCGCAAGCTCGCCGCTGTGCTCGTTGCTCGTCCGTTCGGCCTCGGCTGCTCTGGATTCGGCTGCCGTCGCGCGCGACTGCCATTGGCGGTTTTCTTCCTCAAGCGCCTTGACGCGAGCTTCCAGCGTACGGATCAGTGTGCCGTTACCAAACATCGACGACCTCCAGAGGTTAGCTGCGGAAGATGAAATAGACGGCGCCTAGGATACACAGCCCGGCCCAGAGATAGTCAAGTTTCAGCGGCTGCTGCATGTAGAAGACGACGAAGGGCACGAATACCGTCAGCGTGATCGCTTCCTGCAGGATCTTGAGCTGGGCGAGCGACAGTTCGTGGTGGCCGATGCGGTTGGCCGGCACCTGCAGCAGGTATTCGAACAGCGCGATCCCCCACGAGGCCAGTGCGGCGATCCACCACGGCCGGTCGTTGAGGTTCTTCAGGTGCGCGTACCAGGCAAAGGTCATGAAGACGTTGGAGGCGGTGAGCAGGAGCACCGTCTTCCACAGGACCGGGATGTTCTGCAGGAAGTTCATGGCAGGCACTCGATCTGCTGGTTGGCAACCGCCGGCAGCCAGGCAGCGACCGAGCCGCGTCCGGGGATGAGGCTTGCCGGGGCGATTTCGGCCAGCGGCACGACCACGAAGGCCCTGAGGTGCAGGCGCGGATGCGGCAGGTGCAGGTGCGGCGTGTCGCAGACGAGGTCGTCGTAAAGCAGCAGGTCGAGGTCGAGCGTACGCGGGCCGTTCTTTTCTGCGCGGATGCGGCCAAAGCGGCGTTCGATCGCGAACAGCGCATCAAGCAGGTTGTCAGCGTCGAGTTCGGTGGCGATTTCGGCGACTGCGTTGACGAAGTCGGGCTGGCCGGCGAGGCCCACCGGCGCCGTCCGGTACAGTGACGAGCTGGCGCGCAGGTGCGATTGCGGCAGTCGGGCGAGTTCAGCGAACGCCAGCCGAACCGTCGCCTGCGGGTCGTCGAGGTTGGCGCCCAGCGCGACGTAGGCGGTGTGGCTCATGGCAGCAGCGAGAATACGAAGGCGTTTTGCCTAGTCGCCCGCAGCGGGCGTCGCATTGGCCGGCTTGCGCCGCCGCCGGCGCTTTTTCTTGTCGCCGGTTTCCGGCAACAGCATCGTCGCGCGCTCGTCGCCTTCGGCAAAGAGGAAACGCGCCCACCAGTCGGCCAGTTCCTTCGGCACTTCGCCCGAGGCCGCGCGCAGCAGCAGGAAATCGAGGCCGGCCTTGAAGCGCGGCTGTTCCAGCAGGGCGTAGGGCTTTCTGCCGGCACGGGCCTCGAAGCGCGGCTGGATCGCCCAGATGTCCTTGATGTCGCCGGCGATGCGGCGGGTGATGGCGAGCTTCTCGGCCTGCGTATCGAGCACCTCGTCCATCGCCACGAACAGGGCCGGGATCGGTCGCTCGCCATCCTGCTTGATGCGCTCCCACTTTGCGAGCACCTCGTGCCAGAGCAGGGTCGCGAACAGGAATCCGGGCGAGATCGGCTTGCCGTCGCGCACGCGCTGATCGGTATTCTCCAGCGCCAGCATTACGAAACGCTCGCCGAGCGGCTGCTCGAGGATGACGTCGAGCAGCGGCAGGAGGCCGTGGTGCAGACCGGCTTCGCGCAGCTGCGTCAGGCACTTCACGGCGTGGCCGGAAGTGAGCAGCTTCAGCATTTCGTCGAAAAGGCGGGCGGGCGGTACGTTTTCCAGCAGCGGCGCCATCTCGCGGATCGGCTTTGCCGCTTCCGGATCGATGACCAGGCCCAGCTTGGCCGCAAGGCGGACGGCACGCAGCATGCGCACCGGGTCCTCGCGGTAGCGGGCGCGTGGCTCGCCGATCATGCGCAGGGTTTTCTGTTTGAGATCGGCGACACCGTGGTGGTAGTCGACGATGGTTTCGCTGGCCGGGTCGTAGTAAAGGGCGTTGACCGTGAAATCGCGGCGTGCGGCATCTTCCGCCTGGCTGCCGAAGACGTTGTCGTGCAGCACCCGGCCGTGGGCATCCTTCTTCGTATCGTGCGCCAGCTCGCCGCGGAAGGTGGTGACTTCGAGCGTTTCGGCGCCGATCATCACGTGCACGATCTGGAAGCGGCGGCCGATGATGCGGGCGCGGCGGAAGGCCGCACGTACCTGCTCCGGCGTCGCGTCGGTGGCGATGTCGTAGTCTTTCGGGTCCTCGCCGATGAGCAGGTCGCGGACGGCACCGCCGACCACGAAGGCCTTGTAGCCCTTCTCCTGCAAGGTCTCGCAGACCCGGCGGGCAGAACTGTGGATGTGCTCGCGGCGGATGCCGTGCTGCTGGTGCGCAATCAGTGCCGGCTCGTGCGAGAGCGGTTTCTTGCGGCCGAGGGCTTTCGAGACGCGGGTGATGAACTTACGGATCATTGGCGGCTGTCTATCGTCTGGTTCCGGCGCGAATGTTACACGTTGCCGTGGCGGAGCGAGCGCACCTGCCAGCCGGCCTTGCCGGCGTGAGCGCGCAGCGTGTCGTCGGGATCCACGGCAACCGGGTCGCTGACCTTGAGCAGGAGCGGCAGATCGTTGTGCGAGTCGCTGTAGAAATATGAACGGCTGAAGCTGTCCCAGCACAGGCCGAGCGACTCCAGCCACTGTTCGACACGGACGATCTTGCCTTCGCGGAACGACGGGGTTCCGGTGGGCTTGCCGGTGAAATCGCCGGTCGCGGGGTCGGCCAGTGCCGGGATCGTCCCGATCAGGTGCGGGATACCGAATTCGCGCGCGATCGGTCCGGTGACGAAGCTGTTGGTTGCGGTGACGACGGCGCAGAGATCGCCCGCGGCGAGGTGCTCGGTGACCAGCGCCTTCCCGGCCGGGGTCATGATCGGACGGATGCGCGTGGCCATGAATTCGCGGTGCCAGGCGTCGAGTTCGGCGCGCCGGTGGCGGGCGAGTGGTTTCAGCTGGAAGTCGAGAAAGGCGTGGATGTCGAGCGTGCCGGCCTTGTAGTGCTCGTAGAACTCGATGTTCTTGGCTTCCTGCACCTCACGGTCGAGCACGCCCTTTTCGATCAGGAACTGCGCCCACTCGAAGTCGGAGTCGCCGGCAAGCAGGGTGTTGTCGAGGTCGAAAAGTGCGAGATTCAGGGCAGGGTTCATGCGGTCTGGCTTTCGTGGGTCTGCAGCACGCTGCGCAGCAGGGGCAGGGTCAGCGGGCGTTTCTGTTCGAGGGAGTAGCGGTCAAGTGCCGCCAGGATCGCCGCCAGCGAGCGCATGTCGCGTGGTGCGCGGGCGAGCAGGTAGTCGAGGGCTTCCGGCGCCAGCGACATGCCGCGTTCGCGGGCCTGTGCGGCCAGTGCCGTGCGCTTTTCGTCGTCGGAGAGCGGGCGCAGGCGATGGATCTGGCCGGAACCGAGCCGCGTGCGCAGGTCCTCGCGCAGCGCCAGCTGCAGCGGCGGCACACGGGCGCCTGCAAGCAGCCGGCCACCGGCCGCACGCAGGCGGTTGAAACGGTTGAACAGTGCAATCTGGCCGTCGGCATCGAGCGCCTCGACGTTGTCGACCGCGACGAAGACGGCCTCCTCGGGCAGACCGGCAAGCGTCGGGTCGTCCTCCGCGTTGGCGTAGATGGCGCCGCTGGCGGCCAGCAGGTGCGACTTGCCGGCGCCGGATTCGCCCCACAGGAGCAGGCAGGTATCCGGCGATTCCGCTGCCAGCCAGCCTGCGAGCCCGGTCAGCGCCTCGGCGTTGCTGCCGGCAGCGAAGTTCTCCAGCGTCGGTGGCTGGGCGGGAACGAGGTCGAGGATCAACTGGCGCATGATGGGGCGCAGCGCGCGGCAGTCTTGCCGGCGGCGCGTGTCGGGGCGGTTTCGGGTAAAATTGGCGTTTTACATCTCAAGGTCGGGCATTTTATCACCCGGCACCCTCCTGACGGATCACGCAATGACGCAGCAATCTCTTTCCTACCGCGATGCCGGGGTCGATATCGACGCCGGGGATGCCCTGGTCGACCGCATCAAGCCCTTTGCCAAGAAAACGATGCGCGATGGCGTGCTGGGCGGCATCGGCGGCTTTGGCGCGCTGTTCGAGGTGCCGAAGAAGTACCGTGAGCCGGTGCTTGTCTCGGGTACCGACGGCGTTGGTACCAAGCTCAAGCTCGCCTTCGAGCTGAACCGCCACGACACGGTTGGCATCGACCTCGTTGCGATGAGCGTGAACGACATCCTCGTGCAGGGTGCCGAGCCGCTGTTCTTCCTCGACTACTTCGCCTGCGGCAAGCTCGACGTCGATACCGCCGCCTCGGTGGTGCAGGGCATCGCCAAGGGCTGCGAATTGTCGGGCTGTGCGTTGATCGGTGGCGAAACGGCCGAAATGCCGGGCATGTATCCGGCCGGTGAATACGATCTCGCCGGCTTCGCCGTCGGCGTCGTCGAGAAGTCCAAGATCATCGATGGTTCGACCATCCTGCCGGGTGACGTGGTCATCGGCATCCCGTCCTCGGGCGCGCATTCCAACGGCTACTCGCTGGTGCGCAAGATCATCGAGCGCTCGCAGCCGGATCTCGACGCCCCGTTCGACGAAGTGGATGGCAAGTCGCGTACGCTGGCCGACGCGATCATGGCGCCAACCCACCTCTACGTGAAGCCGATCCTGGCATTGATGCAATCGATCGCCATCAAGGGCATGGCCCACATCACCGGCGGCGGTCTCACCGAAAACGTGCCGCGCGTGCTTCCCCCGGGCGCCAAGGCCGTGCTGCAGAAATCCGCCTGGCAGCGCCCGAAGCTGTTCGACTGGCTGCAGCGGGAAGGTGGTGTTGCCGAGGAGGAGATGCACCGCGTCTTCAACTGCGGCATCGGCATGGTGCTGATCGTGGCACAGGAGCATCGCCGCCACGCGCTGGAACTGCTCAACGCCGCCGGCGAAAAGGCTGTGGAGATCGGCACGATCGAATGGCGTGACGGCGACGAGGCACAGACGATCGTT
>WBZP01002099.1_pt1 | contig 23525 bp, 17 predicted proteins | sample 5204301 | NCBI WGS metagenome assembly WBZP01 (sample SAMN12412401, study PRJNA552823) | activated sludge metagenome | isolation source: activated sludge from nitrification reactor of wastewater treatment plant... | place: USA: Pennsylvania | collected 2017 | reverse complement strand
CGGCTTCGACCTGATCAAGATCTCGGTCAAGGCATCGAACGTGCCGCTCATGATCGAGGCCTACCGTCAGCTCGCCGAGGCCACCGACCACCCGTTGCACCTGGGCGTGACCGAGGCCGGGCCCCTTCCCGACGGGCTGATCAAGGCCACCGCCGGGATCGCCACGCTCCTCGCCGAGGGCATCGGCGACACGATCCGCTTCTCGCTCACCGCGGACCCGGTCGAAGAGGCCAAGGCCGGGCGCACCCTGCTCGAGTCCTTCGGTCTGAGGGAGCGCAAGAACGTCGACCTGATCGCGTGTCCGAGCTGCGGTCGGGCCGAGGTCGACGTCATCCACATCGCCGAGGCGGCCCGCGACGCCTTCGCCGAGAAGCAGCTGCCGCTTCAGATCGCGGTGATGGGTTGCGTGGTCAACGGTCCCGGAGAGGCCCGCGACGCCGATCTGGGCATCGCTGCGGGCCGCCACCGCGGTCACCTGTTCGTCAAGGGCACCAACGTGGCGGTCGTCCCCGAGGACGAGATGGTGGCGACGTTGGTCGAGTGGGCCGAGTTCATCGCCGAGCACGGGACCGATGCGGCCCTGGCCCGCGTCGACGTCGAGAAGGCTCGCCGCGAGGCTGAGAAGGACCGCTCCGCGATGTTCGAGGACAAGGGCGCCGATGTGAACGCGTCCGAGCAGCGCATCGAGCAGATCCACCGCCGCCTCGACTGACCCGTTCTGTTCGTTCGATCACACCACCACCGTTGTGATCGAACGAACAGAACGGGGTGGGGCGACCGGGGAGCGGTCCCCTCTTCACGCGGGGCGGGTCGTTCGCCATCGTCGTGGACATGGATCCACTCCTCGAGCTCGCCGAGCAGCAGCACGGGCTGATCACCCTCGGCCAGGCCCGTTCGCTCGGGATCGGCCAGCAGAGCGTCCATCGCTGGGCATCCGGTCCGTCGTGGGAGCGGCTCTCCGACGAGGTCCTGCGCCGTCGTGGATCCGCGCCGAACCGGGCCCAGCACGTCCTCGCCGCGGTGCTCGACGCCGGACCGGGAGCGTTCCTGTCGTTCGCCAGCGGTGCGGCGTGGTGGCGGGTCCCGGGTCCGCCCCTGGATCCGATCGGGATCGTCCGGGTCTCCCGGACCAGCCGACCGTCGGGCACCGGTGCGGAGATCCACACCGTCCGCTCGCTGCCGGAGCGATGGACGACCACGCTCGACGCCGTGCCGATCGTGCGCCCCGAGTTGCTGGCGCTGCACCTGTTCGCGACCGAGCCGTACGCTCGAGCCGAACGGTGGGTCGAGCGCCTCTGGGCGATGCGGCTCCTGTCGGGCCCGTCGCTCGGTGCCATGCTGTGCGACTTCGGCGCCCGCGGCCGCAACGGGATCGCCTCGGTTCGTCGCTACCTCGATGACCGCGGCCCGGGCTACGTCCCGGCCGCCACCGGGATCGAGTCGCGCACCATGCAGATCCTGCGGCAGGTCGGGATCGTGGTGGAACGACAGGTCGACCTCGGCGGTGAGGAGTCCTGGACGGGGCGAGTCGACTTCCTGGTCGTCGGCCTGCCGATCATCATCGAGGTCCAGAGCGAGCTCCACCACGCCGCGCTGGTCGACCGGGTGGCCGACGACGCCCGGCGGGCCCGGCTCGAGGCCGACGGCTTCACTGTCGTCGAGTTGTGGGACACCGAGGTGTGGTCGCACCCCTCCGTAGCGGTGGCGCGAGTCGCCGCAGCCGTCGCCACCCACCGTTCTGTTCGTTCGATCACAACGTCAGAGTTGTGATCTAACGAACAGAACGGGTCGCGGGTCAGGGGGAGAGGGTGCTGAGCTCGTCGACGAGCTCAGCGAAGCGGACGGGGTCCTCCTGCATGGTCTGGTGCCCGACCCCCGGCAGCACCCGCAGCACCGAACCGGGGATCGAGTCGGCCAGCACCCGGGCCTGGGCCACCGGGGTGAGTCGGTCCGCCGAGCCGACCACGACCATGGCCGGAACCTTCACGTGCGCCAGATCGGAACGGACGTCGTGGTCCACGATCGCCCGACCGGCCGCCAGCAGGTTGTCCTGGTCCATGACCGACAGCATCTCCCGGACATCGAGCACCGCGGTGGCGCTGGGTCGCCGGCCGAACGCCGAGCGCGCCATCAGCACCGACGGGGTGCTGTCGGGCCAGGTGTAGCGGACCCGCGGCCGACTGGTTCCGGCGTAGGCCGCCCGACGAACCAGCTCCTCGGCCCGGACGTTCCCGTCGAGGCGGCCGGGCAGGGCCATGGGAGCGGCGCTCGTGTCGAGGAACATCAATCCGCCGCAGCGCTCGATCATGAGGTCCTCGTGGCGGGCGCAGAACCGTCCCAGAGCCATCCCACCCATCGAGTGGCCGACCAGGATGGCGTCGCGCAGGTCCAGGTCCTCGAGCACCGCGGCGATGTCGTCCGCGATCGCCTCGAGCGTGATGCCCTCGGAACCCACCGTCGAGCGACCGTGGCCGCGCATGTCCCACGCGAGGACCCGGTAGCGGTCCGCCAGGGTGTTGAACTGCGCCCCCCACACCCACCACTGCAACGTCACGCCGTGCATCAGCAGCAGCGGTCGGCCTTGGCCGCGCTCGACGACGTGAAGCGAGGCGCCGTCCGTGGTGTCGATCGAGCGGTGCACGACATCGGACGGCGGGGGACGAAGAGCGTCGTTGGCGGGATCGGTCCTCGAGCGGATCCTCCGGGCCGACACCTCGGCCGCGGCCCACGCCGCCGCGGTGGCCGCACCGGCCCCGACCGCCATCCATCCCACCGTGCCGAGCCGAGATCGAGCCATGGACGCAGCGTAGGCCCGGTCGCGGTCGCCGGTAGGCTCCGCCGCCATGGCAGCCTCCACACCCGGCCGCAAGGCGCCGGTGCTCACGCCCCAGTCCGAGGACTTCCCCCGCTGGTACCAGGACGTCCTCAACAAGGCGGAGCTCGCCGACAACGGCCCGGTCCGCGGCACGATGGTGATCCGCCCGTACGCGTACGCCCTGTGGGAGCGGATGGTCGACGAGGTCGACGGCCGGATCAAGGCCGCCGGGGCCGAGAACGCCTACTTCCCGCTGTTCATCCCCGAGTCGTACCTGCAACGTGAGGCCGAGCACGTCGAGGGCTTCAGCCCCGAGCTGGCGGTCGTCACCGTCGGCGGCGGTCGCGAGCTCGAGGAGCCGGTCGTGGTGCGGCCGACCTCCGAGACCGTCATCGGCGAGTTCATGGCCAAGTGGGTGCAGTCCTACCGTGACCTGCCGCTGCTGTTGAACCAGTGGGCCAACGTCGTGCGCTGGGAACTGCGTCCCCGCACGTTCCTGCGCACCAGCGAGTTCCTCTGGCAGGAGGGCCACACCGCCCACGCGACCGAGGGTGACGCCCGCGCCTACGCCCGACGGATCCTGGCCGAGGTGTACCGCGACTTCATGGTCGAGGTGCTCGCCATCCCGGTGATCACCGGGGTGAAGATCCCCCAGGAGCGCTTCGCCGGAGCGACGAACACGCTCACCTGCGAGGCGATGATGCGCGACGGCAAGGCACTGCAGATGGGCACCAGCCACGAGCTCGGTCAGAACTTCGCCCGGGCGTTCCAGATCGACTACCTCGACGAGACCGGGACCCAGCAGCTGTGCTGGACGACGTCCTGGGGCGTGTCCACCCGCATGATGGGCGGGCTGATCATGGCCCACGGCGACGATGCCGGCCTGCGGGTCCCGCCCCGGCTGGCGGCCTCCCAGGCCGTCGTGCTCGTCGTCCGCGACGAGGACGGAGCCGTCACCACGGCCGCCCGTGGGCTGGTCGATCGGCTGGTCGCAGCCGGCGTCCGCGCCCGCCTGGACGACCGGATCAGCACGCCGTTCGGCCGACGGGCCACGGACTGGGAGCTCAAGGGGGTTCCGGTCCGCATCGAGGTGGGGCCGCGCGACCTTGCCGAGGGCCAGGTTGTGGTCGTCCGACGTGACCGACCCGGCAAGGAGCCGATCCCCGTCGAGAGGTTGGCCCACGAGGTCCCGGTGCTCCTGAGCTCGATCCAGCAGTCTCTGCACGACGAGGCGCTCGCCCGTCGCGACGACCGGACCGTCGACGCGGCGACCGTCGAGGAGGCGGCGAGCGCTGCCGCCGACGGCTTCGTCCGCATCCCGTGGGCGGCGGTCGGCGACGCCGGCGTCGAGCGGCTGGCCGCCGAGGCGGTCACGGTTCGTTGCCTCATCACCGCGGACGGCGACGTCCCGGAGTCGGTCGATGATCCGGATCTGGTCGCGGTGGTGGCTCGCTCCTACTGAGACCGGGGCCGGTGTGCCCGAGATGCCAGGGAACCCATCGCCGACCGCGGCGCGACCGGACTCCCGGCTGCGGTGCGCACCCGTGAGGCGCCATCCCGGCCGATCCGCGACGGAGTCGTCGGTCCGCCTATACTCGACCCGTCCGGATCGGTGGAAGGCGTGGGCGTCGCCCACGCCTTTTGCGTGATCCGACCCCGCGTCCGCGGGGAAAGGAGCATCCGCGCCAGCGGCAGACGACGAACGAGGAGGAGCACGGTGTCCACCACGGCTGATCGACTCGCGCGCCTCGTCACCCCCGTCGCCGACGACCTCGGCGTGACCGTCTACGACATCGAGGACTCGAGCGGCACCATGCGGGTGCTGCTCGCCCGCCCCGACGGCATCGACGTCGACACCCTCGCCGACGCCTCCCGTCGCATCAGTCGGGCCATGGACGAGGACGGATCCTTCGCCTCGGCCGCTGTGCTCGAGGTGTCGAGCCCGGGTCTGGAGCGCAAGCTCCGCACCGCGGCGCACTTCCTCGGAGCGGTGGGGGAGCAGGTCAAGATCAAGCTCGCCCCCGGCGTGGCCGACCGCCGCATCGACGGCGTCGTGGCCGCGGCGGACGACCGCACGGTGACTGTTGCGACCCCCGACGGCGGACCGGACCGGACGCTCCTCCTCGCCGACATCACCTCCGCCCACACCGTGTTCGTGTGGGAGACCACCCCCAAGCCCGGGACGAAGCGCACCGTCCCCGCGTCGGACCGCTCGGGCGACGCCCGCCCGCGACCCGACCGCGACCCGCAACCAGCCGAACCCGCCGACCCAGCCGAAACCGAGGCCACAGCATGAACCCAGAGATGATGGAGGCGCTCGACGCCCTCGCCGAGAGCCGTGGGATCTCCAAGGACGCCCTCTTCGCCGCCCTCGCCGAGGCGCTCGAGGCGGCCTACAAGAAGCAGAACGACGACTACGAGTTCGTCTGGGTCAACATCGACACCGAGACCGGTGAGATGCGCGTGTTCGCCCAGGAGCTCGACGAGGACAACCTGCCGACCGGTCCCGAGATGGACGTCACCCCCGACGACTTCGGTCGGATCGCGGCCCAGACGGTCCGCCAGGTCATGTCCCAGCGGATCCGAGAGGTCGAGCGCGAGCTCAAGTACGAGGAGTACGCCGGCCGCGAGGGCGACATCGTCACCGGGATCATCCAGCAGTCCGACGCCCGCTACACGCTGCTCGACCTCGGTCGGGTCGAAGCCCTGCTGCCGCAGTCCGAGCAGGTCAACTACGAGCGCCCCGAGCCGGGGGAGCGGGTCAAGGCCTACATCGTCGAGGTCCGCAAGACCGTCAAGGGCCCGCAGATCGTCGTGTCGCGCACCCACCCCGGGCTGATCCGCCGCCTGTTCGAGCTCGAGGTGCCCGAGATCGCCGACGGCGTCGTCGAGATCAAGGCCTGCGCCCGCGAGCCCGGGCAGCGAACCAAGATCGCCGTGTGGTCCAACGACCCGAACGTCGATCCGGTCGGCGCCTGCGTCGGTGCCCGTGGCGCCCGCGTCCGCATGGTTGTCAACGAGCTCCGCGGCGAGAAGATCGACATCGTCCCCTTCACCGAGGACCGGCACGACTTCGTCATGAAGGCCCTCCAGCCGGCCAAGGTGAAGGAGGTCCGCATCGACGAGGAGAGCCGCACCGCCGAGGTGATCGTCCCGGACTTCCAGCTCTCGCTGGCGATCGGCAAGGAGGGTCAGAACGCCCGCCTGGCCACCCGCCTGAGCGGGCTGCGCGTCGACATCCGCTCCGAGACCGACATCGCCGAGCAGGAGGCCTACGAGCGCACCTACGGCACCGATGCCTATGCCGAGGGCGCCTGGATCGTCGACCCCGAGACCGGTGAGCAGATGTGGCAGCCGAGCGACGGGTCACCCGCGTGGACCCTCGAGCAGTGGGAGGCCGCGCAGGCCAGCTCCGACGCCGAGGCCGTCGAGGAGGCGGTGGCTGACGAGCTGGACGGTGACATCGCCGAAGCGGTCGACGAGGTCACCGACGTGATCGCGGTCGCCGAGGTCGACGAGGAGGAGGCCGAGCTCGACGAGGTCGCCGTCGAAGAGGTCGAGGCCGAGCTGGAGGCCGCGGCCGACGACGCCCTCTCCGAGGAAGGCACGTCCGAGGATCCCGCCTGAGACCGTCGGGGCGGTCCGGACCGGTGCGCACTTGCGTGGTGTGCCGCCGTCGGGCGGCCGCTGCCGAGCTGATCCGGGTGCGAGCGGATGGATCCACCGGCCCGGGACCCGGTCGGGGTGCATGGCTGTGCCCCGGGCCGACATGCGTCGGGGATCGGAGCGCCGTCGGGGCGCTCGCGCGGGCGCTGCGCGCCCCGTTCGGAGCAGATGCGGTCGACCGTATCCGGGCTTCGAGCCCGTTCTCGGACCAGTCCTCCTGACGTGACGGCATCGGGGCCCGTACCCCGATCCGGGCGAGGATCCCGGCCCGATCCGGCAGGGTCGTGCCGTGGTGTGACGTTCGTGGTTCGATACCTGGCCCGATCCGTGCTTGGATAGAGGGCCGCCGACGGGGACCTCCGCGCCCCGCGGGCGACGACACCCTCGTCTCCGGCCGGGTGGTGTCGGGCCGTGCACGCACGGCCCGGCCAACCGAGAAGACAACGAACTACAGACATCGAACGACAGACAACGAACGGATCGTCTTGGCAAAGCTGCGTGTCTACGAGCTCGCGAAAGAGCTCGGGTTGACCAACAAGGAGTGCATCGACCTCTGCAACGCGCTCGGGTACGGGGTGAAGAGCCATTCGTCCTCGCTCGACGGTGCGTACGCCGACCAGGTCCGTCGCAAGGCCGAACGTGAGGGCCTCATCCGCGACGAGCAGCCGGTGGAGGAGAAGCCCGCCAAGAAGCCCGCGGCCAAGAAGGCGGCGGCCAAGAAGCCCGCGGCCGACAAGCCGGAGCCCGCCCCGCAGCCCGAGGCGGCACCCACGCCCGAAGCGGCTGCCGCCGAGCCGGCCGTCGATCCCGCCCCGGTGTCGCCGCCGGCGGAGTCCGCGGCGCCGGCTGATCCCGCCCCGGCCGAACCGGCCGCGGTTGCCTCCGAGCCCACCTCGATCCCGGCCGAAACCGCCCGCAAGGTGGTCTCGTCCAAGCCGGCCAGCGGTCGCCCCGTGCCGCGACCTGTGGAGTCGGATCCGGCGACACCTCGCCCGACCGCTCCGCGTCCCGCTGCGGAACCCGCGGCCCGGGCCACTCCGGCGCCGCGGCCCACGGCCCCGCCCGCCGCCAGTGCTCCTCCTGCGGCTCCGCCGGCCAGTGCGCCTCCCGCAGCTCCGGCTGCCGAGGCAGCGCCGGCAGCGCCGTCCGGGCCGCCGCTGTCGCAGTCGGGCAAGCCGATCCCCCCACCTCCGGGCCCTCCGTTGTCGCGTTCGGGCAAGCCGATCCCTCCGCCCCCGGGGCTGGGCGGGCGGGGACCCGCTCCCACCCGACCCGGCGGCCCTGGCCGCTCGCCCGGCGGCCCGGCCGGTCGCGGGCCTCGACCCGCCGGAAGTCCGGGCGGAGGCTTCAACCGCGGCCCCGGCGGAGGGTTCCCTCCCGGCGGCGGCGGTGCGCCCGGGGGTCCTCCCGGTCGAGGTCGGGGTCCCGGCGGCGGTCCGCGGCCGCCCCGGCGCAAGGGACGTCGGCGTCGCAACCGCGAAGAGCTCCAGCCGATGGACATCCCCACCTACACGCCGGCCACCGCGCCGGTCCCGGAGGGGGTGTCGGTCATCGAGCGGGCGTCCACGCCCCAGGACCTCGGTCCCAAGCTGAACCGAACTGCGGCCGACGTCGTGCGCTTCCTGCTCCAGCAGGGCGAGATGGTCACCGCGACCCAGTCCCTCAGCGACGAGATGATCGAGCTCTTCGCCACCGACGTCGGCGCCGAGATCCGATTGGTCAACCCGGGTGAGGAGCAGGAGGTCGAGCTGCAGAAGGTGCTCGACCTCGACGACGAGGAAGACATCGATTACGACTCGCTGCCCCACCGTGCACCGGTGATCACAGTGATGGGTCACGTCGACCACGGCAAGACCAAGCTGCTCGACCAGATCCGCAACGCGAACGTCGTCGCCGGCGAGGCAGGTGGCATCACCCAGCACATCGGCGCGTACCAGGTAATCAAGGACGGCAAGCCGCTGACCTTCATCGACACTCCCGGCCACGAGGCGTTCACCGCCATGCGGGCCCGCGGCGCCGACTCCACCGACATCGTCGTGCTGGTCGTCGCCGCCGATGACGGTGTGATGCCCCAGACGCTGGAGGCAATCCAGCACGCTCGGGCCGCAGAGGTCCCGATCGTGGTGGCGGTCAACAAGATCGACCGCGAGAACGCCGATCCCAACCGCGTCCTGCAGCAGCTCTCCGAGCACGACCTGGTCCCCGAGGCCTGGGGTGGCGACACGATCGTCTGCGAGATCTCCGCCCTGCAGAACATCGGTATCGACGAGCTGCTCGAGAACCTCACCGTGGTCGCCGAGCTCGAGGACCTGCGTGCCGATCCCGAGGGTCGGGCCCGGGGAACCGTGCTCGAGGCCCACCTCGACATGGGTCGCGGTCCTGTCGCCACGATCCTGGTCCAGCGGGGCACCCTGCGAGTCGGGGACCCGCTGGTGGCCGGCCCCGCGTGGGGACGCGTTCGGGCACTGATCACCGACAAGGGAGAGCAGGTCAAGGAGGCGGGTCCGTCCACGCCGGTCGAGGTGCTCGGCCTGTCCGACGTCGCCCAGGCCGGCGACGACTTCGTCGTCGCCCCCGACGAGCGCAAGGCGAAGGCCGTGGCCGAGACCCGCGAGCGCTGGCACCGCGAGGCATCGCGGGCGCGTGACGCGTCGGTCATGTCCCACGGCGCCCGCCTCGAAGACATCTTCGCCCAGATCCAGGCCGGCGAGCAGGCCGTCCTCAACCTCATCGTCAAGGCCGACGTCCAGGGCTCCCTGGAAGCGGTCACCGAGAGCCTCCGCAAGCTGGAGCGACCCGAGGTCAAGATCGGCTTCGTGCTGCGCGGCGTCGGCGGGATCACCGAATCCGACATCCAGCTGGCGGCCACCTCGAGCGCCACGATCATCGGCTTCAACGTCCGTCCCGGGCGTTCCGCCCGTGACCTGGCCCAGGCCGAAGACGTCGAGATCCGCACCTACGAGATCATCTACAAGCTCCTCGAGGACATCGAAGCGGCCATGGTCGGCATGCTCGAGCCCGAGTTCGAAGAGGTCGTCACCGGCGACGCCGAGGTCCGGGAGGTCTTCCGGGTGCCCCGGGTCGGAGCCGTGGCCGGCTGCATGGTGCAGAACGGCACCATCACCCGTGGCTCCAAGGTGCGCTTCCTGCGAGAGGGCACGATCATCTGGAAGGGCGAGATCTCGTCGTTGCGTCGCTTCAAGGAGGACGTCCGAGAGGTCCAGTCCGGCTTCGAATGCGGCGTCGGACTGTCGGACTTCCAGGACCTCAAGTCCGGCGACATCATCGAGACCTACGACCTGCGGGAGATCCCCCGCAGCTGACGCCGGGCAGGACGCCGGGGTGGGTGCGGTACCTCCCGGCGTCCGCGGTTCCATCCGTACGCGGTTCGGACTTCCGCCTCGGCCGAGCCTCTCCCGCCGTGCTGGTCGCGCTGAGCGAACGCCGGGTGGTCCCGCCCTTCGCGGGCGGCCGTGCGAGGTGATCTGGTCCTGCTGAGCCCGCTGGTCGACCGATCGCGGCCGTCAGCTGTGCACCGCTGTCCGACCGCGTGGGGCGCTCAGCCCTGGCGGCGACGCTTCAGCAGGAGCAGGACGCCGGCGACCAGGAGACCGACCCCGATCAGGACCGGGAGTCGGATCGTCGACCCGGTGAAGGCGAGGCCTGCGGCCTGGGCGTCGGCTGCGCTCGAGGTGCCCTGCGTCTCGGTCGCTCCGGCGACCGCAGCCGCCGGAAGGGGTGCCGGTGCGTTCGATGCGGTGCTGGCGAGCGCCTGTCCGTCGGGCGGCGGGTTGGTCGGCGCGTTCTCCGCGGGCGGTGTCCCCGGCTCCTCACCCGGGCCCGTGACCGTGAGATCGGCGGAGGTCTGGGTGTCGCAGCCCTCGACCCGGGCGACGACCTGCCAGGTGCCGGGACTCGTGCTCGCAGGAACGGTCACGGGGACCGACCAGGATCCGCTGGAGGGGACGACGACGCTCGCACCCGTGGGCACAGCAGCAGCAGGTGGCTGCTGGAGCAGGATCTCGATCGTGGTGCCCGGGACTCCGCTGCCGGCCACCGTCACCGTGCCGCCGGGGGCCACCGAATCGGGGCTGACGGTCACGTTCTTGGGGGTGTAGGTCTCGCAGTTGCCGCCGACGCAGTCGCCGCCGGAGTTCTGCAACGACGTCTCGAGGGCGAACGGGAAAAGGAGCGGTCCGTGCCACGGTCCGGTGGGCGAGATCACCGGTGGCGTGGCCCCGGTGAGGACGTCGAACTGGGCGGGCAGGCAGCCCTTGTGGAACGTGACGGTGGTGACGCCCGGACCCGGGATGATGAAGTCCTGCTTGAGTGCCAGGGTCTGGGGCCACAGCGAGCCGTCGAGCGGCATGGCGTAGATCGCGGCGGTGGCCGACACGGGCTGGCACAACGACGGAGAGGCGAAGATCTTGAGCGTGAAGGTCGTCGGGGTCTCGGCCACGCTGTGGGTCAGGGCGAGGAACGGCGGGAGGCAGAAGCCGGTCGCCCCCACCGGGGACTGGTCCACGGTGATCGTTCCGGGCCCGTCGGGCAGGCTCTCTGCCCCGGCGGAGGTGGGGGAGACGCCGAGGAGGAACGACATGGCCAGGGCGAGCGCAGCGGTCGCCACGAGCAGGATCTGACGCGGGGACGACGCGAAGGTGTTCCCTCGTCGGTCCGCTTCCCGGCACTCTCCCATGTGAATGAACCCTCCAGCTCGGCACCGACGGTGGGAGTCGCTCCTGGCTCCGACGTCAGACCTCCCACGAGTGTGACGCCATCAGGCTACCGGAGTCCACCGGTCCGTGAACATCTTTCAGCTCTGCATGCGGATCGTGATGCTGCGGCCACCACCGGTGAGGTCCTCGGTGAGGTCGACCGTTCCGCTGCCGGCCCCGCCTCGGAACGGTCGACCGGACGAGGTGATGACCAGCCGGGCGTCGTCGGGGTTGACCAGTGGCTGGGCGATCCAGCGGAGGCGATAGTCGCCGGGGTTCAGGCGGCCGGAGAGGTCGAATGCGACGGTCCGGGTCTGCCCGGGGGCAAGATCCACCTGCAGGGTGTGGCGGTGGAGTCCGTCGAGGTCGTCGCGGGAGCCGATGGCGGTGGCTGCTCCGTCCACGGCCGCGCCGGTCGCACGCAGTGGCGTGAGCACCGCGAGCTCGGTCCGGTTCGTCCCCGCCGGCGACCCGGGTGGCGCCAGGCCGACCACCTGGGGGAGACCCGTGGCCGGAGCGGTGTTGGTGAGCTCCACCGTCACCCGGGTCCGCACCTCTCCGGAGTCGGGATCCCACGTGACCCGTTGGTCGATCGAGCGCTTCAGGTAGGAGTCGATCTTGGACGGGTTGGCGTTGCGTGTGATCACTGCCAGAGCGTCGTCCCCGCGGGTGACGGCGATCGCGCCGTCGAGGTGCAGTCGCTCGAGCAGCTCGCGGTCCGACTCGTGCAGAGAGAAGAACTTGAGGTGCCCCCCGTCGACCGACGGACCGAACGCGCTCGCCACGGCGTCCGGAGCGGGGAGCCGGCCCTCGAGCAGGCGGTCGAGAGCGGTCCGGACGAGCTCGGTGACCGCCTCGTCACCCTCTGACTCGCGGGCGAACAGGCCATACTGTCCCCGTTCCAGGAACTCCGCTGCCGTGTCCGAATCGACGGTGATGTCGGTGCCGGGAACCGGCACCGGCCCGGTGATCCCGATCGCCGCGGCGAACGCGGTCGGATCGGCGTAGATGACGCCGTCGAGCGGCGCACCGCCCCGGGACTGCGGGTACAGCTCAGCCGCCAGGCGGGCGACGGTGGGCAGATCAGCGGTCGCTCCCCAGTTCTGGGGGAACCGGGTCGGATTCATCTCGAGCAGCGATCGGGGGAACGAGGATCGATCGGCCAGGAACGGCCGGTCGGGCCCGGCGGGTCCGAACAGGTCGTACGGGCCACCCACACGCACCACGTCCAGGCGTCCGTCGGTGGCCACCACCTCGGCCCAGTTCCCCAGGTGGCCACCCAGGTCACGTGCTTCGGCCGGGTTCCCCAGCAGCAGGAGGTACCGACGTGGTGCGGCCGCTCCGAGCAGTCCGGGCGCGGCCTCGACCCCCAGTCGGGCGGTGACGGCGTCGGAGTGGGCCTGTCGCACCCGCGACGACAGCTCCTCCATGCGCTCCGCCACCGGTCCGAGCACCAGGGGAGACCGGGCGGCGCTGAGGGCGTCGTCGGCGCGTCCCAGGGCCCTCTCGGCCTCGGTCACCGGCGCCCGGAACGAGCCGAGGACGCCCAGGTCGATCCCGCCGCCGTCGAGGTGCAGGCGTTGGTAGTCGACCTCGCTCGACAACCTCTCGGCGACGGTCGACAGGTCGGCTCCTGCCGCGGCGGACTCCCGCACCGATCGGAGGTTGGCCCCGACGCCCGGAACGGCTCGGGCCGCGATCATCCACGGGGCGTCCGCCGCGGCGACGACGTCGGCCAGGTGCTGGCGCGCCGAGGCGAACCCGGCGGTCGAGGCGGTGCTCGACGCCCCGCCGATGCGGTCCGCGGCTCCCATGGCGTCGTCGACGGCGGTCTGGACGTTGGTCCGCTGCGTCGCGGCGAACGTGACCGCGCTGAGCGTGCCGACGAGAGCGAACGCTCCCACCGCCAGGACCGAGATGCGGACCCGACGTCTGATGCGTCGGCTGCTGGTCCGGTACGCCGACACCCAGATCATGCCCAGAGCGACCGAGGCGAGCGCCGCGGTCGCGAAGGTCGGTGTCGGCCATCCCAGGTGCAGAGCAGCCAGAGCGATCAGAGCGGCGGACGCCGCGCCGGCGATGCGGCTCCGGCGGTCCTCCCAGGCCAGGGCGAAGCAGAGACCCAGTGCGATCAGCCCGGCCACGCTCCACCGCCCGGCGGCGCCGACGACGACGAGGCCGGCGGCGGCGGCCAGGCTCCAACGGCGGGCCCGGGCCCCGGCGATCGTGCTCACCATGACCAGCGCGACCCGCCACACGACGTCGAAGAGGTCGGTGCCGGTCGGCGCCGCGTCCGACGTCAGCGCCGCGAGGGACCCCGCGACGACGCCGATGGCGGAGACGGCGACGATCTGGGTTCGGGTGGCGGGACGGCGCATGCGCCGGGTCCTCTGCGGGCGCGGCGGAGCCGGGGCGGTACCGACGGTCACCGCACCAGTGTGCCCCAGCCGCCCGGAGCTGCCGCTGGGTACATCCCCCCTTTGCTGAGGAACTCCCGGGACCGGTGCGGGCAACGCTCAGGATCTCCGGGGCGGTGGATCGTGGTACCAATGGGCATGGCCCGTCGTCGTCGAACCGCTGCTCGTCGCGCCCCCCGCCAGTACAGCCGCACCGATCGCCTCGGCGAGCTGGTGCGCGAGGTCGTGGCCTCCGAGTTGGAGCGCATCGGCGACGAGCGACTGGAGCTCGTCACCATCACCGACGCCACCGTCGACGGATCCCTCGAGCACGCCGACGTCTTCTGGTCGGCGCTGCAGGCCGAGGACGACGGCCGTCTCGACGAGGTGGTCCAGGCGCTCGAGGAGCAGCGCTGGAAGGTGCAGCAGGTGGTCAACCGCGAGGTCCGGGCCCGAAAGACCCCTCAGATCAGCTTCCGTCACGACGACGTCCTGCGGTCCGCTCTGCGCGTCGACCAGATCCTCCGCGACATCGAGCCCGGCGCGACCGGTGCCCCCGAACCCGATGGCGGATCCGACGGCGAGCCCGACGGCGATCCAGACGACGGATCGTGAACGCCGACGGCGGCCCCGACGCGCCGCTCGGGTTGTGCGTGGTCGACAAGCCGTCGGGCTGGACCAGCCACGACGTGGTGGGTCGGTGCCGGCGGATCTTCGGCACCCGCAAGATCGGCCATTCCGGCACCCTCGACCCGATGGCCACCGGGGTGCTCGTCCTCGGAGTCGGTCGTGCCACCCGGCTCCTCACCTTCCTCGGCGGTCTGCCCAAGACCTACGAGGCCGTGATCCGCATGGGGGTCGAGACCGACTCGCTGGACGCCGACGGGGAGGTCACCGTCACCCACCGGATGGATGCTCCCGACCTCGAGGCGGTGCGGGCCGCGGCCGGTGAGCTGACCGGTGATCTGCAACAGGTCCCACCGATGGTGTCGGCCAAGAAGGTCGACGGACGTCGTCTCCACGAGCTCGCCCGGCGCGGCGAGGTGGTCGAGCGGGCCCCGGTCCCGGTGACCGTGACCCGCTTCGACGTCGAGGCGACCGATGACCCGATGGTCGTCGGCGCCGTCGTGAGCTGCTCGGCCGGAACCTACGTCCGGGTCCTCGCCTCCGACCTCGGTCACGCTCTGGGCGGGGGAGCCCACCTCGTCGGGCTGCGTCGGACCGCCGTCGGGCCGTTCGACCTGTCCGACGCGGCGACGCTCGAGCAACTCGAGGCGGATCCGTCCGCCCACCTCCTGGCGCCCACCGCCATCGAGCGCGTGATGAGCTGCGTGGTCGCCGATCCGGCGGTGGCCGGCGAGGTCCTCCACGGCCGGGTCCTCGAGCGTGACCGCCTCGGCCTCGGCGACGACGGGGACGACACCGGTCCGTGGGCGGTGCTCGACCCGGATCGATCCCGGCTCCTGGCGGTCTACGCCCCGCATCGGGAGGGCACCGTCAAGCCCGCGTTCGTCCTGTCCTGAGCGGCCGATCACGGTGCGCCCGGGCTCTCCGGCCACCGGTAGCCTCCGGCCCGTGGAGGTCCACCGACTGAACCAGGTCCGCTCCGCCGGCGCCTCGACGACCTGTCCCCGTCCCGCCGAGGGGTCGGTGGTCACCATCGGCGCCTACGACGGTGTCCACCTGGGGCACCGGGCGGTCATCGGCGACGTCCGGCGGCGAGCGTCGGCCGGCGGCCACGCCTCTGCGGTGGTCACATTCGACCGGCACCCGGCGCAGGTGATCCGGCCCGAGTCGGCCCCGCTCCTGCTGACCGACCTGGACCAGAAGCTCGAGCTGCTGGCCGCGACCGGGGTGGACCACACCCTGGTTGTCGGCTTCGATCGGGAGCGGGCCGCGGAGTCCGCCGAGGACTTCGTGCGGACGGTCCTGGTCGACTGCCTCAACGTCCGTCAGGTCGTCGTCGGTGAGGACTTCCACTTCGGGCACCGGCGGGCGGGCAACGTGGCACTGCTCCAAGAGCTCGGTGGGCCGCTGGGGTTCGGCGTGCACGGACACGAGCTGGTGGGCGCCGACGGCCGAGCGGCCCGGGACGAGACGCAGGTGTCGTCCACGGCGATCCGTCGGGCGCTGGTCGAGGGCCGGCTGGCCGACGCCAACGCGATGCTCGGGCGGCCGCACGAGATGCGGGGGCCGGTGACCCGTGGCGACGCCCGCGGGCGGACCCTCGGCTTCCCGACCGCCAACGTGGCGATCCCCGCTGAGATGCTCATGCCCGCTGACGGCATCTACGCCGGGGAGCTGGAGCTGTCCGACACCGGGACGGTCCTGCCGTCGGCGATCTACGTGGGCAAGCGGCCGACCTTCTACGACGACCGGGCGATGACGCTGCTCGAGGTCCACGCCCTCGACTTCGCCGGTGACATCTACGACCGGGCCACGTCGGTGCGCTTCACCCATCGCATCCGTCCCGACGCCCGCTTCGCCTCGGTCGAGGAGCTCACCACCCAGCTCCGACTCGACTGCGACGAGGCGGCCCGACTCCTCGGGCTCCGCTGAGACCACCGGTTTCCGAGCCTGGTTCGGTAGATTGGTCTCCTGCCCTGTCGGCGTGGGGGTCAACCTGCATGAGCCACATCGAGTCCAGTGAGATCGTCGACCCGATCGAAGGTCCGGTTCGGGACGAACCCGTTGCCCCGGGCGCGGTCGAGGTCCCGCGGCTCGCCCGCCACGAGATCACCCTGGCCGACGGGCACCTGGTCGGTGTCACCGTCGCCGGCGAGGGCATCCCTCTGGTGGTGGTCCACGGGTTCTCCGCCGAGGGCTTCCTGTACGCCCAGTCCCTGTCTCGGCTGGTCGGCATGGGGTTCCGGGTGATCGCCATCGACACCGCCGGTCACGGGGCGACGCAGGGCCTCCCGCTGTCCGGTCAGGCGATGAACGACTACGCCGAGCTGCTCGGCCGCTGCCTCGACGAGTTGGGGATCGAGCGATTCGTGCTGGCCGGTCACTCCATGGGGGGTCAGCTGGTGACCCGGCTCGCGGCGCAGTGGCCGGAACGGACCATGGCCGTGATCCTCATCGACGCGATCGTCGGTGACACGTGGGACCGCATGGTCTACCTGTTCCGGGTGGCTCCGCCGCTGCTGGGGATGGTCGGGGCGCTCCTCGTCGTCGACTCCCTCACCATCCCGCCGGCGTTCAGCGATCCCCGACAGGCGACCAAGCTCATGCGGCTGGCCGTCCCCACCGTGGCCGGTCACCTGGTGCAGCCTTGGCGGCTCATGGGGCCGATGATGTCGATCCTGCGCACGCGGTCCAGCCGCTACGCGCTCGACGCCATCCGGGAGGGTGAGATCCCGGTGATCGCCCTGCACGGCAGCCGGGACATCGCGGTGCCGCATCGCACGTCCGTCGATGCCGTCCGTCGCACCGAGGGCACCCTCGTGACAATCCAACGCGGCGGTCACTCCTGGCCGCTCACCGATCCCGAGACCCTCCCGGCGATCATGGCCGAGATGCTCGACGGGCCTCTCGGCGACGGCATCCGCCGGTCCCTCCGCGCCGCCGGGGTGCGGACGCGGACCCCGAGCATCGACCAGATCCGCACCGCCTGCTACGACCCCGACGCCCGGGTGTTCGACCTCGACCCGGTCGATGCCCGGCGCAAGGTGGTCGGACGGCATCGCAAGCCGCGCTACCGATGGACGGTGGAGCATCCTCGACCGACGGGCTCAGCAGCGCCGGCTCCGAACGGTCGCGGGCGCACGGACCGGCAGTCCCCGACGACCGCCGGCGGTCGCAAGGCCCGCCCGGCGAAGCTCGACGTGGTGGACGGCGACGCCTGACTGGTAGCGTGTGCGGTCCCCGGCACCCGCCGGGACCGCTCCCGTTCCCGCGGCCCCACCTCCTGGTGGTGTCGACGGTCCGTGGGAGCCGGGTCCGACACCCACAGGAGAGCAACCACGATGACCAACCGGGAGCCCACCAACCTCCCGCCCAAGGGCGACACGATTGCGAAGTTCCGCAAGCACGACACCGACACGGGTTCTCCTGAGGTGCAGATCGCTCTGCTGACGGACCGCATCAACCACCTGACCGAGCACCTCAAGGTGCACAAGAAGGACCACCACTCGCGGCGCGGCCTCCTCATGCTGGTCGGCAAGCGCCGCCGGTTCCTCGACTACCTCAAGAACAACGACGTCGAGCGCTACCGGACCGTCATCGCCGAGCTCGGGCTCCGTCGCTGAACCGCTTCCCACGCGGCCTGCGGGCCACGACTCCGATCGCTGTCGGACGCCCTCCCGGGTCACCTCGGGAGGGCGTTCACGTTCCGGAGGTCCCCATCGGGTAGCGTGGGGCCAACACACATGCGGCAGGCCGGTCAGTTACCGGTTGCCGATCTCCGGCCCTCCGGCCGATCCCCTCGGATGAAGAGGCCCATGCGGCCCTCCCGGGTGACACCCGCAGACCCGTTCCGCGTCGGTTGTCACCCACCCCGGGGAGCAGCAGGGGCCCAGCCGGGGCTCGACCACTGGGAACTGGCCCCGCCGCACCGAACGCTCCCGCCCTGCGGGGGTAGAAGGAGGGCCACATGGCCGAACCCACACGCGTCGCCGCGCCGATCGGCGGCGACGACAAGACCATCTCGTTCGAAACCGGCAAGCTGGCGGGACTCGCCGGCGGTGCCGTCATGGCCGGGATGGGCGACACCCGCATCCTGGTGACCGCGACCGGCGCCAAGCACGTCCGCGAGGGGATCGACTTCTTCCCGCTGACCGTCGACATCGAAGAGCGCATGTACGCCGCGGGCAAGATCCCCGGTTCGTTCTTCCGGCGTGAGGGTCGGGCGCCCGAGTCCGCCATCCTCACCTGCCGCCTGATCGACCGTCCGCTGCGTCCGTCCTTCCCCGACGGCTTCCGCAACGAGGTCCACATCGTCGGCACCGTCATGGGCGCCGACCAGCAGAACCCCTACGACGTGCTGGCCATCAACGCGGCGTCCGCCGCGCTGATGATCTCCGACGTGCCCTTCGAAGGCCCGATCGGTGCCGTCCGTCTGGCCTACAGCACCGACGGCGAGTGGATCGCGCACCCGACCTACGAGGAGTCCGACGAGGCGACCTTCGAGATCGTCGTCGCCGGCCGGCAGCTCGACGACGGCGACGTCGCCGTGATGATGGTCGAGGCCGGTGGCACCGAGAAGTCGTTCCAGTACTACGACGAGGGTGCACCCAAGGTCGACGAGGCCGCGCTGGCCACCGCCCTGCAGGAGTGCAAGCAGTACATCAAGGCCGTCATCGCCCTCCAGCAGGAGCTGGTCGATGCCGTCGGCGCCAAGCCGACCATGTCCTTCGACGTCCAGGTCGACTACACCGACGACATCTACGCGCAGGTCAAGAGCCTGGGCGGCGAACGCATGAACGAGATCATGCAGATCGCCGACAAGTCCGAGCGCGGTGCCGCCGAGGACGCCCTGCGCACCGAGATGCTCGACCGGATCGTCCCCGAGCTGGTCACCAAGGCCGTCGCCGAGGGCGCGGACGAGGCCACGGCGCAGGCGCAGACCACCAAGCAGGTCAAGAGCGCCGTCCGGTCCCTGTCCAAGAACACGGTGCGCACCCGCATCGTCAACGACGGCATGCGCATCGACGGCCGAGGGCTGCGCGACATCCGCCCGCTCAGCTCCGAGGTCGGTGTGCTGCCCACCGCTCACGGCTCCGGACTGTTCCAGCGTGGCGAGACCCAGGTGCTCAACATCTGCACGCTCGGCATGGCCAAGATGGACCAGATGATCGACGGCATCGACCCGATCACCAAGAAGCGCTACCTGCACCACTACAACTTCCCGCCGTTCTCCACCGGTGAGACCGGCTTCATGCGGGGCCCGAAGCGCCGCGAGATCGGCCACGGCGCGCTCGCCGAGCGCGCCGTGTTCCCGGTCGTGCCGTCGCTCGAGGAGTTCCCCTACACCATCCGCCTGGTCTCCGAGGTCCTCTCCTCCAACGGCTCGACGTCGATGGGTTCGGTCTGCTCGTCGACCCTGTCCCTGATGGACGCCGGCGTGCCGATCAAGGCACCGGTGGCGGGCATCGCCATGGGCCTCGTCTACGCCGATGGCCAGTACGCGACCCTGACCGACATCCTCGGGGCCGAGGACGCCTTCGGCGACATGGACTTCAAGGTGGCGGGCACGGCGGACGCGGTGACGGCGCTGCAGCTCGACACCAAGATCGACGGCATCCCCGCCGACGTGCTGGCTGCCGCTCTCGAGCAGGCCAAGGAGGCCCGTCTCCAGATCCTCGACGTCATGGCCGGCGCCATCGCCGAGCCCCGGCCCGAGGTCAACGAGACCGCACCGAAGATCATCAGCTTCGAGATCCCGGCCGACAAGATCGGTGAGGTCATCGGGCCCAAGGGCAAGGTCATCAACTCGATCCAGAGTGAGACCGGCGCCAACATCAGCGTCGACGACGACGGCCTGGTCGGCATCGTGTCGATCGCGGCGGTCGACGGCGGTGCCGTGGCCGAGGCCGAGCGTCAGATCAAGCTGATCCTCGATCCGCCGACCGCGGAGCTCGGGGCCACCTACGACGGCCGCGTCGTGAACATCACCAAGTTCGGGGCGTTCGTGAACATCCTCCCGGGCCGTGACGGGCTGGTGCACATCTCCAAGCTCGGAGGCGGCAAGCGGATCGACAAGGTGGAGGACGTCCTCACCCTGGGCGACGCGATCACCGTGAAGGTCGACGACATCGACCCCAACGGGAAGATCTCGCTGTCGCCGGTCGGCGAGCTCGAGGGCGGTGACAACCCAAAAGCGAGTGACGGCGCCGGCTCTGCCGACGCCGTGAGCGCCGCGGGCCCGGACTCCGACGAGCGCTCCACCGATCGGCGTGAGCTCGACTTCGGCACCGCGTTCGACACGGAGCTCCGCGAGGAGTTCGGTGACCTCGGTCCCGCCCCCGTCCGCTCCGGTGGCGGCGGAGGCGGCGGAGGCGACCGCGGTCGCGGGGGTCGCGGTCGCGGCGGCAACCGCCGCCGGTGACCGACAGGTCCATGCCGGTGCCGTCGGGCGGGGGGAGCGTGCTCCCCTCGCCCGACGAGCAGGTCCGTCGAACCGTCCTCGACAACGGGCTCCGGGTCGTCACCGACCGACTCCCCACCTCGCGCTCGGTGGCGGCTTCGGTCTGGGTCGGCGTCGGCGGCCGCGACGAGTCCGATGAGATGTCGGGCGCGTCGCACTTCCTCGAGCACCTCCTGTTCAAGGGCACCGACGAGCGCGACGCCAAGTCGATCGCGGTGGCGATCGACGGGATCGGCGGCGACATGAACGCCTTCACCGCCAACGAGCACACCGCGTTCTACGCACGGATGCCGGCGGTCGAGGCGCACGTCGGCGTCGACCTGCTGCTCGACGTCGTCCAGAACCCGGCCCTGAGGGACTGGGAGTTCGACGGCGAGCGCGAGGTGATCCTCGAGGAGCTCGCGGCAGCGGAGGACGATCCGGACGACGTCTCCTCGGTGAAGCTGTTCGAGCGGCTCTTCCCGGACCATCCGCTCGGCCGTGAGGTGCTCGGCTCGATCGAGTCGATCGACGGACTGACCCGCGATGCCGTCAGCGACTTCTTCGGGGAGTGGTACACGCCTGCGAACCTGGTCGTGGCCGCCGCCGGCGACATCGACCACGACCTGCTGGTCGACGAGGTCGACCGTCGGTTCGGCGACCGTTCCCCCGGGCCGGTGCCGCCGCGCACCGTGCCCGACGACCGCCTCGGCGAGTCGAGCGTCGAGGTCCGGCCGATCGAGGTCGTGCACCTGGCGATGGGCTGGCGGGCGCTCGCCGTCGACGACGACGGGCGATACGCCCTGGCGCTGCTCAACCACGTGTTCGGCTCCGGGCCGTCGAGTCGGCTGTTCCAGGAGGTCCGCGAGGAGCGCGGCCTCACCTACTCGATCTCCTCGGCGGTGAGCCACCACGTCGACACCGGTGCGGTGTCGGTCCACTGCGCGACGGCGCCGGGCAAGGTCGACGACCTGATCGCCGTCGTCGACACGATCCTCGACGCCGTGGTGTCGCACGGCATCAGCCGAGAGGAGCTGGCCCGGGCCAAGGGCTCGCTCCGGGGTGCGTACCTGATGTCCTACGAGGACGTCGGCACGCGCATGACCAGGCTGGGGATGAGCGAGACCATGCGGGGCGGGCTCACCCCGATCGACGAGCACCTCGCCCGTCTGGAAGCCGTGACCGACGACGAGGTGCAGCGGGTGGCCGAGCAGGTCCTCGGCTCACCTCGGGTGATGTCGAGCGTCGGTCCTCGCTGAACGGCGCTGGACCGCTCGCGATGGCGGGTCGACCGCACCGCGGCGATCAACCCGTGTCGGTGTCGGCCCGTTCGACCTCGTCGCGGGTCACACCGAGGACGAACAGGATCGCGTCGAGGTACGGGACGTTGACGGTCGTGTCCGCCGCCTCCTGGACCACGGGCTTGGCGTTGAAGGCGACGCCCAACCCGGCGGTCGCCAGCATGTCCAGGTCGTTGGCGCCGTCGCCCACCGCGACCGTCTGGCTCAGCGGGATCCCCTCCGCCTCGGCGAAGGACCGCAGGAACCGGGCCTTCGCTCCCCGGTCGACGACCTCGCCGAGGACCCGCCCGGTCAGTCGTCCGTCGTGCACCTCGAGCTGGTTCGCTCGGGCGTGGTCCAGGCCGAGCTCGGCGGCCAGACCGTCGGTGAAGTGGGTGAACCCGCCCGACACGATGCCGACGGTGTAGCCGAGCCGCTTGAGGGTGCGCACGAACGTGCGGGCTCCGGGGGTGAGCCGCATCCGGGCCCGGGCCCGGTCCAGGGCGTCGATCTCGAGGCCCTTCAGGCGGGCCACCCGCTCGGTCAGGGCCGCGGTGAAGTCCAGCTCGCCGGCCATCGCCCGCTCGGTCACGGCTCGTACCTCGTCCAGGCACCCGGCCTCGGCCGCGATCAGCTCGATCACCTCGTCCTGGATCAGCGTCGAGTCGACGTCGAGGACGACCAGGCGCTTGGCCCGACGCTCCAGTCCGGCGGGCTGACGGGCGATGTCGAGGCGGTGCAGGGCCGCCGCCTCGCCCAGGTGCTGGGCCAGCGCGGTCGGCTCGGCGCCCGTGACCCGGAACTCGTACGCGTAGACCGGATAGCGGGCGAGGCGCACGATCCGGTCGATGTTGCCCCCCGCGGCGTTGATTCCACCGGCGACCGCTGCGATCTCCGCCGGCGACAGCGGGGTCTCGGTTCCGTGGCCGAGCACGGTGACCGCCTCGGTGCGCTGGTGCGCCGGTCGGGGCGGGGGAGCAGGCGACAGCTCCACGCGCACCCCGCGGCCTTCCGCCAGGGGGTCGAGCAGCTGGGGCAGCCGATCCCGGAGGTCGCCGGGGTCCGACACGGCCACGGCCAGGGTCAGCTGTCCGCGCACGAGCACCTGTTCGACGTCCTGGACCTCCACCTCGGCCAGATCCAGCAGCGTCATCAGGTCCGCGGTGATCCCGGGGTGATCCGGGCCGCTCACGCGCAGCAGCAGCGCGGCGGTGGGCGCCGGGGATGGATCGTCCGGTGCGGTCGGCATGCCCGGTACGGTACGGCGGTTCCGCGATGGGGGTGACAATGGGTCTGGTGGATGTCGAATCGCACGGCGAGCACGTGCGGATCGTCCGGTTGGACCGCCCCGAGCGGCTCAACGCGCTGTCGATCGAACTGGCCGTGGAGCTCGACTCGGCGCTGGCGTCGGTGGGAGCCGACAACTCGGCTCGCGTCGTGATCCTGACCGGCGCAGGGCGTGCGTTCTGCTCGGGCCTCGACCTCAAGGACTACGGCGTCATCCCCAACATCGACGGCCTGACGGTCCACCGCATCGCCAGCCGTTCCATGCGGACCTACTCGCAGATCACCCGGCGCCTGCGCTCG
>WBZP01001044.1_pt1 | contig 23528 bp, 17 predicted proteins | sample 5204301 | NCBI WGS metagenome assembly WBZP01 (sample SAMN12412401, study PRJNA552823) | activated sludge metagenome | isolation source: activated sludge from nitrification reactor of wastewater treatment plant... | place: USA: Pennsylvania | collected 2017 | reverse complement strand
CGCTGGCGGCGACGTGCAAGAGGTGCGCGGCTTGGGTGTGATTGGCCGGCAGCCACTTCTTCAGCCGGGAGAAAAGTTCGTTTATACAAGTGGTTGCCAACTCGATACACCGGTTGGCACGATGCGCGGCAGCTACCAGATGACGGCTGTTGACGGCTGGCAGTTCGAGGCACGGATCCCGGAGTTCACGCTCGCCGTTCCACATGTCCTCCATTGACGCGCAGCCTCGCGGGAACGTTCGGCAGAGTTTCGGCCGCGGAACGGGAACGCTGACGTCCAATCGGTGACGACAATGGGCGCGTGACCAGCGCACGGTTCACGCATCACCGCTGGCGGCACAACTAGCTCCGGTAATCAGCGTTGATCCGCACGTAATCGTAGGATAGGTCGCAGGTGTAGACGGTGCTTCGGGCTGCGCCGCGGCCAAGGTTGATACGGACCGCAATTTCGGCTGCCCGCATGACACGCGCGCCATCCTCCTCGCGATAGGATGCCGCTCGGCCACCATGTTCGGCAACCAGGATTTCGCCGGCGCCGGCGCTCAGCCAGACGCTCACGCGGTCAACGTCGAGCGCATTGACATCGGCATAGCCCACGGCTGCCAGGATACGACCCAGGTTCGGATCGCTGGCGAAAAAGGCCGTCTTGACGAGGGGAGAATGCGCGATGGCATACCCGACACTCCGGCATTCGTCGCGATCCTGACCGCCTTCGACGAGAATCGTAATGAACTTGCTGGCGCCTTCACCATCACGAACGATCGCCTGAGCCAATTCGACGGCCAGCGCGACGACCGCTGCACGCAACTTTGCGTAGCCGGGTTCGCGCGCATCGGCCAAGTCGACACCGCTTTGCCCGGTGGCAATGAGAACGAACGAATCATTGGTCGACGTGTCGCCGTCGACAGTGATGCAGTTGAACGACTCGTCGGCTGCTTCGCGCACCAGCTGTTGCAGCAAGGACGCTGGAAGGCCGGCGTCGGTGGCGAGAAAACCAAGCATCGTGGCCATGCGCGGCCGAATCATTCCGGCGCCCTTGCTGATCCCGGTCAGCGTGACGGTCCGGCCACCGATGTCGATACGCCGCGAGGCTGCCTTCGCCACAGTATCGGTGGTCATGATCGCGTGCGCAGCGGCATGCCAGTTGTCGGGCGAGAGATCAGCCACACAGCGAGGCAAGGCGCTGGTCAGTCGATCAACGGGCAAGGGTTCAAGGATGACCCCGGTCGAAAATGGGAGTACTTGGCTGGCGTACACGCCCAGCAAGTGCGCAACGGCAGCGCATGTGTCTGTCGCAGCCTGCCGACCGGCCTCGCCCGTGCCGGCGTTGGCGACACCCGTATTGATCAGCAAAGCTCGCGTTTCGCTGCCTAGGGCAAGATTGCGCCGACAAACCTCAACCGGGGCGGCGCAGAAACGATTGCGCGTGAAGACAGCAGCCACGCGACACCCCGGTGCAAGCACGAGCAGGGCAAGATCGCGCCGGTCTGGCTTGCGGATTCCGGCCTCGGCCACGCCCAGGCGAACACCGGCGACGGGAAACAGGTCTTTCGCTCTCGGCGTTTGGTAATTGACTGGCATTATGATCCCCCGCACCCGTCAGTCAGCGCAAGCGCGCTGCGTGCTCGAGCCACGGCGAGTGGTGACAACGTCACGCGTGCCACGCCCAGCGCGTCCGGCCTTCTCATGACAGCTTGCCATGGCAATGCTTGTACTTCTTTCCCGAACCGCAGGGACAAAGCTCGTTGCGGCCAACTTTTGTGCGCGCCGCAGCGGGTTTCTGACGAGTCGCTGCAGGCGCCTCGTCGTCTCCCGGCGCCAGCGCATCATCGTAGTCTGCGTGCTGATAGCGCACGTTCTGCACGTCGGAATGCGGCACGGTCTCCTGCACGTCCTGTGCACGCACCTGCACGGTGATCAGCACCCGCGTCACGTCGGTGCGCACCGTATCGAGCAGGCGTTCAAAAAGCTCAAACGCTTCCCGCTTGTACTCCTGTTTGGGGTTCTTTTGCGCATAGCCGCGCAAGTGAATCCCCTGGCGAAGATGATCAAGCGCCGCCAGATGTTCACGCCAGTGTGTGTCGAGGCTCTGCAACATGACGTTGCGCTCGAACTGGTGAAAGACCTCGGCCCCGACCAGCTCGACTTTCTCGGCGTAGGTGCGCGCAGCCGTGTCGGCGATGCGGCCGAGTATCTCCTGATCACTCAGACTCGGCTCATGCTTCGACCACTCGACCACCGGCAATGACAGCTGGAGTTCAGCCATCAGGGCGTTCTGGAGCCCCGGCAGGTCCCACTGCTCTTCGACGCTGTCTTCCGGAACATGGAGGCGGAAAGTGTTATGCAGCACACCTTCGCGCATGGCGGCGATCGTGTCCGAGATGTCTTCGCTCTCCAACAACTCATTGCGCTGTCCGTAGATGACCTTGCGCTGATCGTTGGCCACATCGTCATATTCGAGGAGCTGCTTGCGGATATCGAAGTTACGTGCTTCAACCTTGCGTTGCGCTGACTCCAGAGAACGTGAGACGAGGGGATGCTCGATGGCCTCACCTTCCGGCATTTTCAGCCGCTCCATGATCGCCTTGACACGATCGCCGGCAAAGATTCTCAGTAGGGAATCGTCGAGAGCCAGATAAAAACGTGACGAACCAGGGTCACCCTGGCGGCCCGACCGACCACGCAACTGATTGTCAATGCGGCGCGATTCGTGTCGTTCCGAACCGATGATGTGCAGTCCACCCGCGGCAACCACTTGGTCGTGCAGTTGTTGCCACTGTCGGCGGATTTCGTCGATACGTGAGCCCTTTTCGTCTGCCGTCAACGTTTCGTCGTCGCGTACCAGCGAGATTTGCTTTTCTATGCTGCCGCCGAGGACGATGTCCGTGCCGCGGCCGGCCATATTGGTGGCTATCGTGATGACGCCCGGGCGCCCGGCTTCGCGCACAACCTCGGCTTCGCGCGCGTGCTGCTTGGCGTTGAGCACCTGGTGCGGCACTTTTTCGTGGTCGAGCAGGGCGGATAGCAATTCCGAGTTCTCGATGGAGGTCGTACCGACCAGCACGGGTTGACCACGCTCGCGACAACTCCGGATGTCGGCGACGATCGCTGCGTGCTTTTCCTTGGCCGTGCGGAAAACCTGATCATTGTGGTCGGTTCTCCGCATCGGCTGGTTGGTCGGGATGACCACCGTTTCCAGTCCGTAGATCTGCTGGAACTCGTAGGCTTCCGTGTCTGCCGTACCGGTCATTCCCGACAGCTTGCCGTACAGGCGGAAATAGTTCTGGAAGGTGATCGAGGCGAGCGTCTGATTCTCATTCTGTATGCGGACGCCTTCCTTGGCCTCGACGGCCTGATGCAGGCCATCCGACCAACGACGGCCAGGCATCAGACGACCGGTGAACTCGTCGACAATGATTACCTCGCCACGCTGGACAACGTACTGCTGGTCCCTGAGGAACAGATTTCGGGCACGCAGCGCAGCGTACAGATGATGAATCAGAAGAATGTTGGCTGCGTCATAGAGACTGCCCCCGTCAGGCAGCAGACCCGCCTCGGCGAGAATCTCTTCAGCGTGCTCGTGCCCCGCCTCGGTCATCAGAATCTGATGACCCTTCTCATCGACCCAGTAATCGCCCGGGCCGTTCTCCTCGCCGCAACGGACAAGCAGCGGGGCAACCTCGTTCATGCGGACGTAGAGGTCGGTATGATCCTCCGCCTGCCCGGAAATGATCAACGGCGTGCGCGCCTCGTCGATCAGAATCGAATCGACCTCGTCGACGATGGCAAAACCCAGTTTGCGTTGTACGCGGTCTGCCGCCGAGTAGACCATGTTGTCGCGCAGATAGTCAAAGCCGAACTCGTTGTTGGTGCCGTAGGTAATGTCTGCAGCGTACGCCGTTTGCTTCTCCTCATGCGCCATCTGCGACAGGTTGACGCCGACGGTCAGACCAAGGAAACGGTGCAGCCGGCCCATCCACTCGGCGTCGCGATTGGCCAGGTAGTCGTTCACGGTGACGATGTGCACGCCGTTCCCGGCCAGCGCGTTGAGATAGGATGGCAGTGTGGCGACAAGTGTTTTTCCCTCGCCGGTACGCATTTCAGCGATTTTCCCGTCGTGCAGAACCATTCCGCCGAGCAGTTGGACGTCGAAGTGACGCATGCCCAAAGTCCGTTTGCTCGCCTCGCGGACGACGGCAAACGCCTCGGGCAGTACGGCATCGAGCGTTTCCCCGTTGGCCACCCGCAGTTTGAACTCGGTCGTCTTGTTGCGCAGATCGTCGTCGGACAGAGCACTGATTCCGGCTTCCAGCGCATTGATCTTGCGCACGACCAACTTATACTGTTTGATCAGCCGATCATTGCGGCTGCCGAAAATCTTCTTGAGGAGGCCGGAAATCATTCTCTGGACGGTAAAGATGGTTGCGAAGAGGACATCGTATGGCGTCCCAAACCAACGCAGGAACCGTATCCTTGCCGCCGGAACAGGATGGACAGTGGGCGGGCAGCCGCTTCGGGGCGTCGCCTGCGCGGCGCGGTGACCGAATCGACAGGCTCGTACGGCGCGTGGCACGGATACTACCCGCAAGACTCGCTTGACGCAATTCTCGGTTGACTGGCAAGTGATCCTGCCGTTTGGCGGACAGCTTGTCAAAAGGCCGAATTCAGTGCTTTAATCCTTGCGTTGCCAACAACGCTGAGGAAGAGGAAATGTCGGACCATCGCTTCAAGCCGCTGCCCTGGACAAAACTCACGCGCGGAGTTCCATGTTATCTCTCGAAGGTCGCCACAGATACGAAGGTCGAAGCAGGCTCGCCGGCAATCGAGGTGATGACAGACTATCGCCGCCAGCCGGCACTGACGATTTCGCCAGGGGCATCACTTGAGGAGGCGAACCGCATGATGGCGCGCTCGAATGCTCAGTTCCTCCTCGTCGCGGACGAACAGGCGCATCTCCTCGGAATTGTTACCGAAGCAGGAACCAAGGGTAGCCGACCGCTGGCGGCAGCTCATCGGATGGGCTTGCGCCCGAACGAGCTTGTCGTCGCCAATGTCATGATTGACAAGCATGACGAGGCAGAAGTCATGCACATGCGCGACGTATCGCACGCTCGCGTGGGCAACGTCCTGAGTACGCTGAAGGAGCTCGGTACGCCCTTCTGCCTGGTAGTGGACCACGACGCGGCGGACAACCATATTCTCTGCGGAGTGTTCTCCCTCAGGCAGATCGAACGCCGCATGGGACTCGAGCCCCACTCCGGAGAGATTGCCCACACGTTTTCGCAAGTGGTCAGTTCCCTCGGCCATTGAGCCGCCGTTGGTTGCAACCCGATCGCCAGACGCCCACGCGCGCCCGGGTTTAAGAACCGCTTAAGGAAAGCTGGCGACGATCGCTGCATGGCACAACACGCGGAAATCTCATTCACTGACCCCGGTCGACATGCAATGGCCCAGCGCTGTACCTGGGTCAGTGTCGTGGTTAACATCTTCCTCACGGCAGCCCAGGTCATCGCGGGCATTCTTGCCCATTCACAGGGTCTGATTGCCGACGGACTGCATTCTCTGTCCGATCTCATCTGCGATTTCCTCGTCCTTTTTGCCGCCCATCACAGCAAGGATCCAGCCGACGAAAGTCATCCGTACGGGCACGCGAGGATCGAAACGGCTGCTTCCTTTGCGCTCGGCGGGATTCTTGCTGCCACCGGCGCGGGCATCATCTGGGGCGCCGGAGTCAAGTTGCAGGACTTGACCAGCCTGCCACCGGTGGCGCCGCTCGCGCTGTGGACCGCGATCGTCGCGCTGTTCGCCAAGGAGGGCTTGTTTCGCTATATGTTGCACGTCGGCGAGCGTCTGCGCTCGCCGATGCTCGTTGCGAATGCCTGGCATGCGCGCTCGGACGCTGCTTCCTCGCTTGTTGTCGCTGTCGGCATCATCGGCAATCTGATGGGTTTCGTCTTCGCCGACTCGGTTGCCGCAGTCATCGTCGGCTTCATGATCGTGCGCATGGGCGTCGTCTTTTCCTGGGATGCCCTGCAGGAACTGATCGACACCGGGCTGTCGGTGGAAGAGGTCGACAGCATCCGGCAGGTCATCATCGATACGCCGGGGGTAAGCAGTCTGCATGAACTGAGGACCCGTCGCATGGCGCATCGCTCCCTTGTCGATGCACATGTTTGTGTTGATCCACGCGTAAGCGTATCCGAAGGACACCGGATCGCCGAAATGACGCGCAAGCGCGTGCTCGATACACATGCCTCGGTGTCGGATGTGCTGGTCCACGTGGACGTCGAGAACGATCTGGACCATGACGTCAATAGTCAGACCTTGCCGGATCGCAACGCGTTGATGCAGCAGTTGGGGCCGGTTCTGGCCGGCCTGCCGGAAGCGCAGCGGGTGGTGCTGCATTACCTGAACGGGCGGGTGGAGGCTGAGGTATTCCTGCCCGTGGATGTACTCGCGGATCTGGCTACGATCAACCGGGCCGAGCGCGAAATCGCCCGCCGCCTGAACGATCAACCACTCGTCGGTGCTTTGTCGATCAATTATCGACAAAACGTTTTCCCGCTTGGCGGCGGCTGAGGGATGGCGAAGAACTTGCCGTCAGCAGGCCGAGATGCCGCGCGGTAACGGCCAGACCAACGGAAAGACTTCATTCACCAGCGCTGAAGAGCAGGTGAACAAGTCTCCACAGCAAGGCCTGCCGTCGCCGCACTGAAGCAACTACTTGCTGGAAGCTTCGCGCTTCTTGCGCGAGGTCGGCATCAAGGTTGCCTCACCATCAATGACGACCTTGTCGCCGACGGTGCATACCGTGTCGAGCACGACCCGGCACTTCTCGCTGATCACTTCCTTGACGGTAACCTTGGCACGGACCGTGTCGCCCGGACGCACCGGGGCGCGGAAGCGCAAGGACTGACTCATGTAAATGACACCGGGGCCCGGCAGCCGGTTGCCAAGCACGGATGAAATGAGGCTTGCCGTCAACATTCCATGCGCTATGCGCCCGCCAAACATCGTCGTGCGGCCGAATTCTTCGTCCATGTGCACGGCATTGACGTCGGTGGACACACCGGCAAACAAGACGAGGTCTGCATCAGTAATCGTCTTGGCGATGTCTGCGCTCATGCCGACAGACAGGTCTTCAATGTCGTAACCGTTTTGGGGATTCATACACGTCCTTTCTCATGATCATCAGCGCGGCAGGCGCCGCGCCCTGGGAATACGGCGCTCAATGTTGCCGGCGCCACTCGTCTTTTCAGGAGACTGTCGGATGCCGCGAAGTTGGCCTGCCGCGAGGACAGGGGGAGTCCAACCCAACGAGGACAAGTATAGATGGGATTCCTGCCCCGGCGCCACTTTTTGATCGTCGCAACCCGCTTGTTCGGCTGAGCGATGGCCGGCTCGTCAAGCACCGTCCGGCGGACAACAGTTTCCCTGAAAGTCCACGGGCGACTTGCGGAGAAGTACCATGAAGCGCTAGAATTTCGCTGCTCGATTCCGGTTTCAAGACATTGGTTCGCTGTGCTCTGCAATGAGGAACAAAAACTGATGAACGAAGCAAAGAAGGGCCAGTTCCTCACCCTCGGTCAGACCACGAGGGCCGGTATCGACACATGGCGAAAGCTGCGCACAAGCAGCGAGTTCGCATGTCCACGAAGTGGTTATTCCTCGCTCCACGAGCGGGTCCTGGCGGCGATGCAGGGATACGGCCAAGCCCCTCTTGGGCGCCGGCAAGGCGCTCGGCCAGGCATGCAGAGCAGCCCTTTCGATCCGCCCAGTCTCCATTTGGCAAGTAAGCGCTTTCCGCTCCGACTACGCTCGGGAACTCGTCTTCTTGCCCGCCGAACGCCGCTGCGCAGTGGCTTCCATGCCTTTGACCGTTCCGAGGGTCTCGACTGAGGGTTCCGCTTCGCCTGTCCACCCACTATCGGCTTCCCGGCCAAGAATGCACGCCTGCATTTCCTTTCCCGACGGCAGTTTTTTCGCTAGCGGCCCGACCAGCCAGATCGGTCGGCACGCAGAGTCGTGCCGCGACGACACGCGCGACGAGATCTACCCAGGCTCCTGGCAAAGATCGTCCAGGAAGTAATTTTTTGTTCTTATCAATTGTTATGGAGGCAATACATGAGGCTCACGCTGACCCCTGAGGAACTGACTGCCTATTACACAGATCTGCACGATTCAAACGCCGCTTTCAAGTTGCACTACCCGGCTGATTCCTTCGAGAGACAACCGGTCCACACGGTTTACGGAGGTGCCAACCTGTTCAAGGCGGGCTTCGCCGGCAAGCTGGGTGAAGTCGCCCTCAAGACGCTGGACACCTACGCTCCGAACTACCTCGTCTTCGCCCGCGTGCTCGGTTTGCCGGGCGCTGAGACGCTGCCGGGCAATCCCATCGAACAGGACAGTCTGACGCGCGCACTGGAGAAGGATCCCGAACAGGTGCGCGAAATCAAGCCGGCTGCCTGGTTGGCGTTTACCGTATACAACCGGGTGCTGAAGAAGCTTCAGGGCGAGCCCATCGAGGACAACCGCATCGACTTTGAGGACGGCTATGGCAACCGTCCAGACGACGAGGAGGATGGCCATGCTGTCGCAGCGGCGGACGAAGTCGCCAAAGGCATGCGCGAGAACATTCTCTCACCGTTCATCGGCATCCGCGTGAAGACGTTTTCCGACGAGTGCAAGGTGCGCTCGATTCGCACGCTGGACATCTTTCTTTCCCGCCTGGCAGAGCAAACCGGCAGCAAGCTGCCAAACAACTTCATTGTCACACTGCCCAAGGTGACGACGCCGACTCAGGTCTCCACCTTCGTCAGGATCCTCGAAAACCTTGAGGAAAGGCTGGGATTTGCGAAGGACTCCCTGCGCATGGAGATCATGGTCGAAACAACTCAATCGATCATCAATCACAAGGGAGAAAACACGGTTCCCCTGCTCGTCGCCGCCGCCGGTGCCCGGTGCCGTTCGGCGATTTTCGGCACCTACGACTACACCGCCTCGTGCAACATCACGGCAGCTCACCAGAGTCACACGCACCCGGCGTGCGACTTTGCGCGTCATGTACTCCAGGTCAGCCTGGCGGGAACCGGCGTCACGATCAGCGACGGGGCAACGACAAGCATGCCAATCGGCCCGCACAAGGCCGCCAAGGACGGCGCGCTGACCCCGCAGCAAATGGACGAGAACCGCGCTGTGGTGCATGGTGCCTGGAAGCTGCATTACGACAATATCATGCACTCGATGCGGCACGCATACTATCAGGGATGGGACCTGAACCCTGGGCAGCTGCCGGTACGCTACGCGGCGGTCGACACGTTCTTCCTCAGCGGACTGCAGGATGCTTCGGCCCGTTTGAACGCCTTCCTCAACAAAGCAGCGCAGGCGACGCTGGTCGGCAACACGTTCGACGATGCGGCAACGGGCCAGGGCCTGCTGAACTTCTTCCTGCGCGGAATGGCCTGTGGTGCAATCACCGAGCAGGAAGTCCTGGCAACCGGGATTACTGTGGACGAGCTGCGCTCGCGTTCGTTCGTCCGCATCGTCAATAACCGGACCAGGAAATAGCCGGTAATCCGGCATCAAGAAAGGGATGAACCATGACTGAGGTCAACAGCAGGATGCAGGAGGCGGTGCGGCATCTCGAATCAGCCGACGAGCTGATCAGGACGTCGCTGCGCTGGATCAAGCAGCAATGCCTCGGCGGCAAGGGGGTGTCGAACGACAAACTGGACGAACATCAGGTGGCCAGCTTTGATCTGGCCTGGTGCGCCGCCGAGTCGACCGGCGCACGGTTCGCCGCGGAGTACGCCGGCAGGGTCGCGCCCGCCGTTCCGGCGGGTGCTGGCGCCTGCCTGGAAGAACGGATGGCGTTGATCTTTTGCGCCGAAGCCTTGCAGAACATAAACAACCGCCTTTCCGCGCGCGCGCAGAGTTTCGGGCTGAACGACGCTGCCCTGGCCACCCTGCTGGCACCCGAACTCAGGCGTTTCTGCCAGACGCAACTGGCGGCCGACAATCTCGCAGCGCTGGGCCGGGAAGTGGTCGCACTCAATGGAGCGAGTGGCGCGTACATGCTTAGCGATGACGCGACCATGATGCAGGATTCATTCCGCAAGCTGGCGACCAACGTCGTGATGCCGCTGGCCGAAGAGATCCATCGTGAAGACCGGATCATTCCACAGGAAATTCTCGAACCGCTCACCGAGATGGGATGCTTTGGCCTGTCGATCCCCGAGCGATACGGCGGCATCCAGAGTGACGATCACGAAGACAACATGGGCATGATCGTGGTCACCGAAGAGCTTTCGCGCGGATCGCTCGGCGGCGCCGGCAGTCTGATCACGCGCCCGGAAATCCTCAGCCGGGCCTTGCTTAAAGGGGGCACGGAGGAGCAGCGGCAGAAATGGCTGCCGCGTGTGGCCATGGGCGAGCCTCTGTGCGCCATAGCGGTCACCGAGCCGGATACCGGCTCCGATGTGGCCGCCATGCGGCTCAAAGCAAGCAAGTGCCCTGGCGGCTGGATCCTTGACGGCGTCAAGACCTGGTGCACCATGGCCGGCAAGGCCGGCGTTCTGCTCGTACTGGCACGCTCCAATCCCGACCGTTCGCTCGGTCACAAGGGGCTCAGCATGTTCCTGGTCGAGAAAGACTCCTATGACGGACACGACTTCGAGTACCGTCAGCCGCAGGGAGGCGTACTCACGGGTCGGGCGATTGCCACTATCGGCTATCGCGGCATGCACTCGTATGAGGTTTTCTTCGACCATGTCTTCGTTCCGGATGAAAATCTGGTCGGCGGCCCGGAAGGCGAAGGGAAAGGGTTCTATTTCACGATGGCCGGATTTGCCGGCGGGCGCATCCAGACGGCTGCGCGAGCAATCGGCGTGATGCAGGCGGCGTTTGAAAGGGCCGTCTCGTACGCCCAGGAACGACAGGCGTTCGGCAAACCGATCGGCGATTTTCAGCTCACGCGCGCCAAGCTGGCACGCATGGCAACGCTGCTCACCGTTTCCCGCCAATTCACTTACGCCGTCGGCCGTTTGATGGATCAGGGCCAGGGACAGATGGAAGCAAGCATGGTAAAGCTCTTCACCTGCCGGACGGCCGAGTGGCTCACCCGCGAGGCAATGCAGATCCATGGCGGCATGGGCTATGCCGAAGAATCGCCCGTCAGCCGGTATTTTCTCGATGCGCGGGTGCTGTCGATCTTTGAAGGTGCCGAAGAGACGCTGGCACTGAAGGTGATCGCACGCGCTCTGATCGATGCCGTATAGCTCGGGCCCGCGCCCGCTGGTGACGCCAACAGGAGAATCTCATGTCGCAGGCAATTCGTTTCCGACCACAGGTCGAACTGGCCGGACAAGTCAAGGTGGACGTGCAACAAGTCCGCCATCCGCATTACGGCCGCTATCTGGAAGAGTTCGCGCCGGGACAGGTCTTCGTGCACCCGCGCGGCTTTACCTTCTTCCGGGCGCAAATGGAGGCTTTTGCCCGGACCTACCTGCAATGCAACCCACTCTATCTCAATGAGCAATTCGCCCGGGCGAACGGTTTCGCCGGGCTGCCAGCTTCACCGCAGATGGTCTTCAACGTCGTTCTTTCACTGGGCGTGCAGAACGACTCGGAAAAGGCGATGGCCAACCTCGGCTATTACGACGCCCAATACCTGCGACCGGTCTATGCGTCGGATACCATTCGCTCGCTGACCAAGGTCATCGACCGCAAGGAGCGGGGTGCTGGCCAGCCGGGAATCGTTACCATCCGGACACTCGGCGTCAACCAGTGCGACCAGGTCGTGCTGCAGTACGAAAGGAAGATCATGGTCGCCGGACAGGGAAACCGCCCGCCAACGACCCCCTTGCCGCCGTCGGAGAATGGCCTGATGCCGGCTTTTCCCTGGGTCGAGGATGGCGAGGTGTGGCTGCCGGAGTTTCCCGCCCGCGGTGTTGCCGGGCTCACCGGCCCGCGATCCTACTTTGAGGACTTTTCGGTCGGCGACATCATCGTCCATGCCAACGGCAGAACGGTCACCGATGAGCACCTGCCGCTGACGTATGCGGTTGGCAACACGCATCCGCTGCATTTCGACCAGGTCTTCAGTTCCGGCCTGTCGGGCAAGATGAGCGGCAAACCGATCGTTTACGGCGGTCTTGTCTTCGCCTGGCTGGAGGGGCTGGCGAGCCGGGATGTCAGCGAGAACAGCGTTTGGGAACTCGGTTTTACCGAGGGCTATCACACACAACCGACGATTGCCGGCGATACCGTGGCGGCACTCTCGCGCGTCCTGGCCGCCGAAGACGCTCCCGGCGACCTCGGCGCAGCGTTTGGCAGCGTCACTTTCCAGCTCGTCGGGGTGAAGAACATCAGTGCGGCGAGTGCCTTGGCAAAGCATGGCGAGGATTTGTTCATCAAGGAGAATGACAAGAAAGCCATCGGCAAGGAAAAGATCGACGAGAAGATTTTTGAGATCGAGAGACGTCTCTTGATCAGAAAGAGGGGATAGTCATGGTTGCCGCCCGGAATAATCGGGATCAGCCCTGGTTGATGCGGACCTACAGCGGTCACAGCTCGGCCAGAGCATCAAACGAACTCTATCGCACCAATCTGGCGAAGGGCCAGACCGGGTTGTCGGTCGCTTTCGACCTGCCAACACAAACCGGCTATGACGCCGACAGCCCGCTGGCACGCGGGGAGGTCGGCAAGGTCGGCGTGCCGATATCCCATATCGAGGACATGAGTCAGTTGTTCGATCAAATCCCGCTCGATCGGATGAATACCTCGATGACCATCAACGCCACCGCCGCTTGGCTGCTGTCGCTCTATATTGGATTGGCGCAGCGGCGAGGCATCGATCCGAACACTCTCAGCGGCACGACGCAAAACGACATCATCAAGGAGTACCTCTCACGGGGTACCTACATCTATCCGCCCGGCCCATCGATGCGCCTGATTGCCGATACGATCAACTACACGGTCAAACACGTGCCGAAATGGAATCCGACCAATATCTGCAGCTACCACCTGCAGGAGGCCGGCGCAACACCGGTGCAGGAATTGGCCTACGCCCTATGCACGGGAATGGCCGTTCTCGACCGGGTCAAGGCTTCCGGCGAGATCAAGCCGGAAGCGTTTCCGCAAGTGGTTGAACGGATCTCGTTCTTTGTCAATGCCGGCATGCGTTTCGTCGAAGAGTGCTGCAAGCTGCGCGCCTTCGGTGAAATGTGGGATGCCTTGACGTTGACCCGCTACGGTGTCGAAGATGCGAAGCTACGCCGTTTCCGTTATGGCGTACAGGTCAACTCGTTGGGACTGACCGAGGCGCAGCCGGAAAACAACGTGCAGAGGATCGTCCTCGAGATGCTGGCCGTGGTTCTCTCCAAACGGGCCAGAGCGCGCGCCATACAGCTTCCGGCATGGAACGAAGCGATGGGTCTGCCAAGGCCATGGGATCAGCAGTGGGCTTTACGCATGCAGCAGGTAATGGCTTTCGAAACCGATCTGCTGGAGTACGAGGATATTCTCGACGGGTCGCCGGTGATTGCCGCGAAAGTCAGGGAGCTTGTCGAAGGCGCCCGCCGGGAGATCGAGAACGTCGAGACGCAAGGTGGAATCATCGCCGCCATCGAGTCCGGCTACATCAAACGCGAACTGGTGAGCAGCCACATGAACCGCTTGCGCGCCATCGAGTCGGGCGAGATGAAGATCATCGGCGTCAACTGCTTCCAGGAAACCGCTGAGTCGCCCCTGACTGGCGGTACCGACGGCGCAATCATGAAAACCGACCCGGCGGCCGAGCGCGAGCAGATCGAGCGCCTGCAGGCGCATCGAAGAACCCGCAACGACGCCGATGTGCGCGCTGCCCTGCAGGCGCTCAGCGATACCGCCAAGAGCAGCGAGAACATCATGCCGAGTTCGATCCGCTGCGCGCTTGCCGGGGTCACGACCGGGGAATGGGGCGACACCCTGCGCGCGGTCTTTGGTGAGTTCAGGCCACCCACTGGCATCGATATCGCCATCGACAGGCGTACAGTGCTCGGCAAGAAGGATCAGGTCACCGAGCTCAGAGAACGCGTTGCCAGCACTGGCAGCGCACTGGGCCGCCCCTTGAAGCTGCTGGTCGGCAAGCCCGGCCTCGACGGACATTCGAACGGGGCAGAGCAGGTCGCCGTCAAGGCCAGGGACGTCGGCTTCGAAGTCGTCTACGACGGCATCCGGCTGACGCCGCAGCAAATCGCCCAGGCCGCGCAGGAAGAAGGTGTCCACCTGGTGGGCCTGTCGATCCTTTCCGGCAGCCACATGGAACTTGTCGAGTCCGTCCTGCAGGAGCTGCGCGCGCGGGATCTGGCCGACCTTCCGGTAATCGCTGGCGGCATCATCCCGCCTGAAGACGCTGCAACGCTCGTGGTAATGGGCGTACGGGCAGTCTACACGCCCAAGGACTTCAATCTGAACACCATCATGGGGGATATTGTCGATGTGATTCGCGAAAGCAGCGGCCTAGAGCGTTTGGGTTTGCTGCCGTAACGGATAGATGACGCACAACAACCTTCCCGATCCCACGCAGTTGGCCACGCGCATACTGCGCCGGGAGCGGGCGGCGGTGGCCGAGGGTCTGAACCTGCTGGACAACAAGTTGGCTGCTGCGCGGCAGTGCGCGGTCCGCTTGCTGGCGTTCCTTTCCGGCGAGCGATGGCTGACTGAGGGCCATCTGGTCGGGGTGACGGGCCCGCCCGGCGCCGGAAAATCTTCACTTGTGTCCGCCATGGTTCGTGAGTGGCGCCTCTCGGGCAAGACAGTCGGAGTGCTTGCGGTAGACCCGTCCAGTCGTCCAGAACTGGGCGGCGGCGCCCTGCTGGGCGATCGTATTCGCATCAAAATGCCAAGTCAGGATGAAGGGCTTTTCATTCGGTCGCTTGCCACACGCAATCAGTTGGGCGGCGTGGCAAGCGAGGTTTGGCCAATGAGCTGGCTGATGTTGGCCTGCTTCGATATCGTGGTGATCGAGACAGTCGGCGTCGGCCAGACCGAAATCGATATTGCCGAGATCAGCGATACCGTCTGTTATGTCGCACAGCCTGGGTCTGGTGACACCATTCAATATCTGAAGTCGGGGATCATCGAGATCCCGGATATCTTTGCGGTCAACAAGTCCGACCTGGGCGCGCCGGCGCGCAAGACGGCCGCCGAGATCAGCCGCTGCGCGTCCCGACCGGATCAGCGGGAGGATTGGGACTATCCGGTGTGTCTCGTCAGCGCGGCTACGGCCGCCGGGATGAGACAGCTTCACGATCATTTCGCTCGGCATCGAATGTTTCTTCACGATGCCGGATTGCTCGCTCCGTTGCGCGCGCGCCACCAAAGCGCCTGGGTGGTCCGCCGGCTGAAGGAGGAATTCGGCACTTTCGGCCTGCAGTTGGCTGGCGGCCACAGCGTGATTCAGCAGCGGCTGAACGAGGATCGATCACATCAGTTCGAGGAATACGAGCGTATGCGCGAGCATATTCTTTCCAGATTGCTGTCGGTAAATCAACCGACTGTTTAACCACAAGGAGCATCCTGATGAGCAAGCAATTGTATGAACTAGGCGACATGCCCCCCTTGGGCGAAGTTCCGGAGAAGATGCATGCCTGGCTGATCCGCCAGGACCGCTTTGGCAAGCCGACGGAAGCATTTCAGAAGGAAGTTGTCAACACGCCGGCGATCGCCGACGACGAGGTTCTCGTTCTCGTCATGGCAGCCGGCATCAACTACAACAACGTCTGGGCAGCGCTCGGTATCCCGGTGAACGTCATCGCCGCGCGCAACAAGTCGGGTGAACCGGAAGACTTCCACATCGGCGGCAGCGACGCTTCCGGCATCGTCTACAAGGTTGGCAAGGACGTCACCAACGTCAAGGTGGGTGACGAAGTGGTCATGCACTGCGGCCAGTGGAACCGCAACTGCTCGTGGGTGCAGGGTGGCGGCGATCCGATGTACTCGCCGAGCTTCCGCATCTGGGGTTACGAAACCAATTGGGGCAGTTTTGCCCAGTTCACCAAAGTGCAGGGCCACCAGTGCATGCCCAAACCGAAGCACATGACGTGGGAAGAGTCCGCCGCGTATACGCTGGTCGCGGCGACTGCCTGGCGCATGTTGCACGGCTGGGGCGCCAGTTCGATCAAGAAAGGCGACGTGGCGTTGATCTGGGGCGGCGCCGGCGGTCTCGGTTCGATGGCGATACAGATCGCCAAGGCGGTCGGTGCAACGTCGGTCGCCGTCGTGTCCGGCCAGGACAAGTTCGACTACTGTATGAAGCTCGGCGCCAAGGGCTGCATCAACCGCAACGAGTTCGATCACTGGGGCATGCTGCCGCACTGGAAGGACAACGCCGGCTACGCCAAGTGGCTGAAAGGCGTCCGCTCGTTCGGTGCCAAGATCTGGGAGGTCCTCGGCGAGCGGCGCGCGCCCAACATCGTCTTCGAACACCCCGGCGAGACAACGATCCCGACCTCGATATTCGTCTGTGAAACGGGCGGCATGGTCGTCGTTTGCGCCGGTACAACCGGCTACAACGCGACCGTCGACCTGCGCTATCTGTGGATGCGTCAGAAGCGCCTGCAGGGCTCGCATTTCGCCAACGCCGAGCAGTCCAACCAGATGAACCAGCTTGCCCTGCGCGGTCAGATCGACCCCTGCATGTCGCGCGCATTTACCTACGAAGAACTGCCGATTGCCCATCAGCTCATGCACGACAACAAGCACCCGCACGGCAACATGGCTGTGCTTATCGGCTCCACCCAGTTCGGTCTTGGCGCCAGCGGCAAGCCGCCGGTGGCCATCGTTCATCCGACCTTGCCGAAGGGCGACGTGCACACCACACCGGCGCCTTACCCGATGTCGGTTCCGCTGCCGGGCATTGCCGAGGGAGAAGCGCTGACGATTTCCGACGACGGCACCAGGGTACGCGACCTGATGCACCGCGGCATTATTTCCTGCACGCCCGACGATACCGTCGGCATGGTCGCCAAGATCATGGTGGACAAGGAAATCCATGCGGTGGTCGTGATGGACAGCGAAGGTCTGGCCGTTGGTGTCGTCTCGCAGACGGACATGGTTCTCGCGCGGCAGGGCCGGACACCCGATGAGGCCAGGGCAATGCGGGCGAGAGAAGTGATGACGCCCGGCTGCGCGACTTGCGACGCAGACATGTTGTTGAGCGATGCGGTCAGCCTCCTGACTGCCCGCCGGATGCATCGTCTGGTGGTCACCGAGAACGATCAACCGGTTGGCGTCATCTCGATGACGGACGTCGTGCGCAAGATCATCGGCGAATAGACGGGCAGCGAAATTCGCCGAGTCCGCACCCCTCCCTGATCGGGGAGGGGTTTCTTGGAAACTCCTTCTCCGCCGAATGCCATGGGACGGGAGTTGCTTTTCATGCGGTGGAGAACTTCCTGCCATGCGGGCTATTGTCTGTCATGAACTGAGCGGTCCTGATCACCTGCGACTGGACGAGCTTGACCAACCGCACCCAGGACCTGGCCAGGTGCGCATCCGGGTGCGCGCCTGCGGCGTCAATTTTGCCGACAGCCTGATCACCCGCGGCCAATACCAGAAACAACCCGAACTCCCGTTCGTTCCCGGCTTCGAGGTCTCCGGCGAGGTGCTCGAACTGGGTACTGGCGTACAAGGGGTAAACATTGGTGATCGGGTAATCGCCATGACGCCTTCCGGCGGCTATGCCGAGCAGGTCGTCGCCGACGTCGTGCGCTGCGTGCGCATGCCGGACGCCATGTCCTGGGAACACGGAGCGGCATTTCCGGTCGTTTTCGGCACCTCGCACGTTGCCTTGGCGTACCGGGCTCGCTTGCGGGCGGGCGAAACGCTGGTCGTGCACGGCGCCTCAGGCGGCGTCGGGCTGAGTGCTGTGGTCATTGGCAAGCAGTTGGGCGCTACCGTCGTCGCCACGGCAAGCAGTCCACAAAAGCTGGCGGTGGCCCGCGACAGCGGCGCCAGGTACGTCATCGATACCAGCCGCGAAGACCTGCGGGCCCGCATCAAGGAACTGACCGGCGGTCGCGGGGCCGATGTCATCTACGATCCGGTGGGCGGTGACGCGTTCGCCGCTTCGTTGCGCAGCATCGCGTTCGAAGGGCGAATCATCGTTATCGGTTTTGCCAGCGGCAGCGTGCCGCAGATTCCCGCCAATCATCTGCTGGTCAAGAACGTAGACGTCATCGGCCTGAATTGGCCGGCCTACGTCGAGATGAATCCTAAAGTCATGACCTGGAGCTTTCAGACGCTCATCGAATGGTATCTATGCGGTGCAATCCGGCCGCATGTCACGGCAACTTACCCGCTGGAGCAGGCTGTTGCGGCGCTCAGGCAGGTGGTCGACCGCAAGTCCACGGGGAAGGTCGTCATATGCACGAGCTGATTCCGGCTGGCGCATGGCCGCTCTTCACTCCGGCATCGCCGATCTGCGCAGCACCTTCTGGGTAAGCGTGTGGCACGCTCGATGTTTGGCGGCGCCCGGTCGTGCGCGGTTCGCGGGCACGTCCCGGCAAGCTTTCACGTCAGCCACTCCTTCAGCTTTCCATAGCGACGTTCGGTCTGTCGGCCCTTGACCGCGATCATCAGGGCCTTCTTCTGGCCAACAAGCACGACCAGCCGCCGGCCGCGCGTTATTGCCGTATAGAGCAGATTTCGCTTGAGCATCGTGTAGTGCTGCGTAGACAGCGGGATGACGACGACTGGATATTCGGATCCCTGTGACTTGTGGATCGTCGTTGCATAGCACAGGATCAGCTCGTCGAGTTCAGCGAACGGGTAGGTCACCAGGCGGCCGTAGAAATCGATGCCCATTTCGCCCTCCTCCCCGTCGATCGACGTGATGAACCCGATGTCGCCGTTATACACGTCACGGTCGTAGTTATTTTCTGTCTGCATGACTTTGTCGCCGACGCTGAAACGGTAGCCGAACTTCTCGACGCTGTGTTCGCCGGGAGGATTGAGGGCTTCCTGCAGCGCTTGATTGATCCCGCGCGCACCGGTCAGCCCCCGGTTCATCGGGCAAAGAACCTGAATGTCGCGTACCGGGTCAAGCAGGAACTTTTTCGGCAGGCGCAGCTTCACCAGGTCGACGACGACCCGGGCAATGGCCGCAGGCTCTTCGGCGTCGATGAAGTAGAGGTCGGATACTTCGCCCTTGCTCGGGAAGGTCGGCATCAGCCCCTGCCGGACCAGGTGCGCGCTGCGCACGATACGCGAAGCCGCCGCCTGGCGGAAGACCTCGGTTAGGCGAACGACCGGAAGTGATCGCGAGGCAATCACGTCGTCGAGAAACTGCCCAGGGCCGACCGACGGCAGCTGATCGACGTCGCCCACCAGGATGACGGCCGAACGTCCCGCGACGGCTTTCAGAAGTTGACAAGCGAGGGGCACATCGATCATCGAGCACTCGTCGACCACAAGCAGGTCGCAATCAAGCGGGTGGTCCTGGTTGCGCTTGAACTGACCGGTCATGGGATTGATTTCAAGCACACGGTGAATCGTCCGCGCGTCGAGGCCGGTGGATTCGGACAAGCGCCGGGCAGCCCTGCCGGTTGGCGCACAAAGCAGCGGCTTGATCTGCTTCGCGCGCATGATCGTCAGAATCGCATTCACCAGCGTCGTCTTGCCGACCCCCGGTCCCCCGGTGATGACCAGGAACTTGCTCGACAGGGCAAGCCGGACCGCTTCCTTCTGTTGATCGGCCAGGGCAATGGCCAGCTTCTCCTCGGCCCACGGGATGGCGCGTACAGCGTCGAAAGGCGGCCAGCCAGGCGATCCCGCACGCAGCCGCGCGATCTGCTGGGCGATCGATTTCTCTGCCTGGTAGAGCGAGGACAGAAATACACAAGGCGTGCCGTCGACCGTGTCGGGAATCAGTACGCCGGCAGCGACCTCCTGGACGATCGCTTCCTCGATGACGGGTTCTGCGATGTCGAGCAGCTTGCCTGCCAGCGGCAGCAGTTCCCGGTACGGCAGACCGCAGTGGCCTTGTCCTGCCGCCTCGGCCAAGGCATGGGAAAGACCCGCGCGCGCGCGCAGGGGCGAGTCATGCGGGATGCCGATCTTGCGGGCTATGGTATCTGCGGTCAGAAATCCGATCCCGCGAATGTCGCGCGCCAGTCGATACGGGTCCTCCTGGACAAGCGCGATCGCATTCTCGCCATAGGTTCTGAAGATGCGTACGGCACGCGCCGTCGACACCCCGTGGCCGTGCAGGAAGACCATGATCTCGCGTACGATCCTCTGCTCCGACCAGCCGGAGATGATGCGTCTGGCGCGGATTTCGCCGATGCCTTCAATATCGCGCAGTCTTGCCGGTGCCTTTTCGATCACGTCGAAAACGCCGGCACCGAAGGCTTTGACCAATCTGCCGGCGTAAACCGGCCCAATTCCCTTGACCATGCCGGAGCCCAGATAGCGCTCGATGCCGGTCAGTGTCGTCGGCGGAGAGACCTTCAGCGATCCGGCGCGAAACTGCTTCCCGTGCTGGCGGTCGATCACCCAACCGCCCAACGCCGAGACGTACTCGCCCGGTGAAACGGCCGCCGCGTGGCCAACCAAAGTCATCAGTTCGCGCTCGCCGGCGACGCGCAGCCGCAAGACGCAATAACCGTTTGCCTCGTTGTGATAAGTCACCCGCTCGACCAGGCCAGCCAGACGGTCCATATCAGGGAGGCGATCAATCGGGGGCATGGCTTGCATCCGCGGACAGCGGCAAGAATCGGGTTGCTCGCCAGGCGAGCACGCTGAAGCGCCGCCGGGGAGGCGACGAGACGCAATTATAGTGGCAAGCGTGCGCCGGTCAGTAGCCGCAGGTGGCGTGCGCAGGGCTAGGCCAGCGCCAGAGGTAAACGGAGCGTAAAGACCGCTCCGCCTTGCGGTCGGTTGGCTACTTCCAGACGACCCCCATGACGCTCGACGATTCCATAGCTGATCGACAAGCCTAGCCCGGTTCCTTGCCCAACAGGCTTGGTGGTGAAGAATGGATCGAAGATGCGGGGCAGATTCTCTGGCGAAATGCCCGGCCCGTTGTCGGCAAAATGCAGCTCGACCATCTCCGGACCTCGCACCGCCGTAATGTCGAGCCTCGGTGCCTCACCACCGACCGTTGCATCACAGGCATTCTGGACAACATTCATGAGCACCTGTTGCATTTGTCCGGAGGATCCGACAACCGGCAATTCTCTTGGCAGATCGACGCGCACGGCGAGCCCTTTTCCGCCCGAGCGCGTCACCCAGCGTACAGCTCGTTCGACGATCTCGGCCAGATTGAACGCCTCCTCGGCGCTGCGATCGATGGCCGAAAAACGCTTCAGCCCGTCAACAATATCGCGCGTGCGTTCGGCGCCCTCGGTCATTCCGTCGAGCAACGGCGTCAGGTCGTCCATCAGGCGGTCGATACGCAGCTCACGACGCAACTCCTGCATGGCGGCCGAGTGTGCACCCTCTTCGGCATGCAGCGCCTGCAGATAGGTCTGCAAGCGTGCGGTATAGCGCCTGAGGGCGAGAACGTTACCGAGCACAAAGCTGATCGGGTTGTTCAGCTCGTGCGCAACCCCGGCGACCAGACGGCCAAGCGAAGCCATTTTCTCGGCCTGCAGAAGTTGCTGTTGCGTCCGCTTGAGGTCCTCGTGCGCCTGCCGCAGGGCATGATAGGCCCGCCGCAGCTCGCCCACCGGCCGGCCGGTGAGCACCATGCCGACCAGCTTACCGGTGCCCGACAAGCGTGGCGTGCAGTTCAGGGAGACCGGGAGCGGACTTCCATCACGGCCGCTGATCAACAATTCACAGTCCTGGACGGTCGCCGGGCGCGCCGAAAAGAACTCGCGCGCGCGCTGCCGTGACGCCTCGTCGGCAAACAGCTCGCAGACCGGTCGGCCGCGCAGGGCGCATTCGTCCTGACCGATGACGCGCTGCAGTGAATCGTTGACCTCCTGAATGATGCCGTGACGATTACAGACGATCAGAATATCCGAAATCGAGGCGAGAACGCTTTCTATGAACTGTTGCGAGTCTTCGAGGGCCGCGTTTTTCTGCTCGAGCGCCACCTCGTATTGCAAGAGGTCGTTGTACACCTCGTCCATCTTGTGAATCACCTCTATCCAGACACCCTCGTCAACGCCGTCGAGTACCGGCGGGCGTATCCCAGGCGCTTCCGAGGCGGTCAGCCTATGCGATGGTTGTCGCTTGGTCGATGAGTCTGGTGGCGACATATGACGAAAATTCCCACTGCGGGCACACTCGGCATCCGGCGAGTTCGCTGGCTGATAGACACGTTCTGGTTCATGTTCTGATCGTAGAGGGAAACACGCTTGGCGGCAAGGGTGTGCGCAACAGCCCGTCGGTCAGTCGCTACAGATAACTGTTTTTGCTGGATGTTTTGTCAATGCACCGTACACACCATGCACGCGCGGTATGAGGCTGCGTTTGCCATAAATAGCAATAGGTTAATGATGTTCTGCGGGCCTTAAAAAACGGTCGAAATGGCCCACGGCGCGCAATATGAATCAATGGGTTACAGCGGGTTTACACACACTTTTTCCGAAAAAGTGGCGGCGAGCGTCTGGCGCTCAAGCACCCTGCTGCTAGGTCAGAAGGCGAGACCGCCCGGCCGCTCGACCCAGAGGATTTCCTCACCAACCTTCGCGAGTTTCCAGATCAGATCCGTGATCCGGGATTTCTCGCCACTGGCGACGAACTCGCGGCGATCACTTGCGCCTGCACCGATCGAATGGCCAGCAAGCTGCCCGGCAGAGTCCACCGACTGTCCGTGTGATGGCGGTGCCCGCCGGCTGCGGCTTGGGTGGGGCATAACGCCCAATCTCCGGGGCGCGACGCTTGCGGCGCGTCCTCTGGAGCGAGTAGTTAGCGAGGTAATCGGGCCGGTCGCCGCAAATCGCCCCGAAGTCACTCCGCGTGGTGTATATCAAATCAAGCAGTTGGAAGGAGTGACTGAAGAGAGACCACGGAGTACGACGCGATGGATGCTACGCCACCCGCACATCGAGATGACGCCCCAGCGCCCGCGCGGCCGCCTCGATCTGGTCGAGGCGCGAGGCATGGGAGAGGTCGAACAGCCGATCAACCTGCGGCAGATGCCATCCCAGACGGCGGGCCAAATCGGTCTTGCGCAGCCCCTGCTCGGTCATCGCCTGATAAACGCCCAGCTTGGCGCACTCAAGAGCCGGCGGCCGCACCGTCGGGCGGCCATCGGCAGCGGACGGCACGGGCAGCGGTTTGCGCCCATCGACGTAGAACGACAGTCCGGTTTCCAGCGCATCGACCGGCGGATTGTAATCGGAGAAGTCGATCCAATCCATCACCGAGTAGGTGCGGAAGGCGTCCTCGGTCTGGTGCACCACGCTGTCGGTCCAGGCCACCGGGCGCGACGTCGGCTGGCTCGACGTGCTCGCCCTCGTGCTCGGTCTCGGCGCGGTGGCACTCGAGCTCGCGGCCGACACGCAGATGCGTCGCTTCGTCCGCGACCGCCAGCCG
>WBZP01002097.1_pt1 | contig 23536 bp, 31 predicted proteins | sample 5204301 | NCBI WGS metagenome assembly WBZP01 (sample SAMN12412401, study PRJNA552823) | activated sludge metagenome | isolation source: activated sludge from nitrification reactor of wastewater treatment plant... | place: USA: Pennsylvania | collected 2017 | reverse complement strand
GTCGTCGACGAGCCAGTTGCGGGGTTGCCAGTCACCGTGGGTCGGCACGAGCCGGGCCGGCGGGGTCGGCCACGACTCGATCTCGGACCTGAGCTGCCGGGCGACATCCGGGTCGATGCGGTGCGGTTTGGCCAGCCACGCCAGGATCGTGGCGTTCTCGCGTGCTTCGTGACCTTCGTCGACGGAGCCCGGCTGGTCGTGCAACAGGGCCAGCAGGCGCCCGGCCTGTCGGTAGATGCCCGGATCGTCAGCCGCGGCGTCGCCTTCGACGAGTCGGCCCGGGAGGAATTCGGTGGCCAGGATCTGGTCTTCAGGCGCGGCATACCTCAGCACGGGGGCGAGTCGACGAGAAGTCCACGGCCGCAACCATTCTCGGTGTGCGCGCAGCTCGCGGATCAGGTGCCGATCGTCCGGCGCTGCCGCCTTGACGATGAACCGCCCACCGGCGCAACGGATCTGCAGCACTCGCGTCGAGACCAAACCCCAACTGTGGTCGTGCTCGACGGCGGCCCCAGGGAACCACGTGGCGATCCGGTCACGCTGGCGTGGGGAGAGGGGGTCGAGCGGGTCCACGGGGTGAGCCTAACCGCGGCACGTGGTCCGAGTTGGCTGCCCGGGTCGGCTGCCCGGGTGGGCCGGGCGAAGCAGGAGGTGGCGGGGCGAAGAGTCGCTGGCCGATGGATCCATCCGGACAAAGTGGCGGCGCCCGGCCCCGAGGGCCGAGCGCCGTTGTCCTGGGCGGCTATGCGCCGACGATGAAGTAGTCGGTGGGGTGTGCCAGCGCGTCCGACTCCGGCGCCGGCTGGATGGTGAGGTCGGCGAAGGCCGCGAGGACGGCGCTCGCATCGTGCAGGTCGATGTCTTCCATGGTGAACATGTCCCCCACTGTCCCTGCTACCGCTGGGTAAGGCAAACCTTACCCAGCGGTATTGTGGGCGTGTCGCCGATCCGGTCCTCGGCCGGGCCGGTCGGTGGTGTCCTCCGGCGCCGGCAGTTGACGCTGGAGGGCGTGGCCCTCGGAGGTGCAGGAGGCACACATGCGGGCTTGGGAGGTGCACACGCCCGGGCCGGTGTCCGGGTCGCCATCGCCACTCGTCGCGGTGGATCGCGCAGTGCCACAGCCTGGCCCGACGGAGCTGCTCGTGCGGGTCGAGGCCTGTGGGGTCTGCCGCACCGATCTGCATGTCGCCGAAGGCGATCTGGACGTGCATCTCGCGGGGGTGGTGCCCGGTCACGAGATCGTCGGCACCGTGGCACAGGTCGGTTCTGCGGCAGGCAGATTCGCGGTGGGCGACCGTGTCGGAGTGGCGTGGCTGCGGCATACCTGCGGATCGTGTCGTTGGTGCCGGCAGGGGCGCGAAAACCTCTGCACGGCGAGCAGATACACCGGCTGGGACGCGGACGGGGGCTATGCCGAATTCACCACGGTGCCAGAGGCCTTCGCCTATCGGCTACCGAACGGCGTTGCGGCAGAGGCGCTCGCGCCGTTGCTCTGCGCCGGGATCATCGGCTACCGAGCCTTGATGCGGGCGCAGTTGCCGCCGGGTGGGCGGCTGGGCATCTACGGTTTCGGTGGCAGCGCCCACCTCACTGCCCAGTTGGCGATCGCCCAGGGGGCGCAGGTGCACGTCTTCACCCGCGAGCAGCACGCCCGTGACCTCGCCAGGCGGCTGGGCGCCAGTTCCGTGCAGGACGCGTATGCCGCGTCGCCGGCCCCGTTGGATGCGGCCATCCTCTTCGCGCCGGTCGGCGACCTCGTGCCGGTGGCCCTGGCGGCGCTCGGCCCCGGCGGCACTCTCGCCGTCGCGGGCATCCACCTGAGCGACGTGCCGACTCTTGACTATCAGCGCCACCTCTTCCAGGAGCGCACGCTGACCAGCGTCACCAGCAACACCCGCCGTGACGGTGCGGAATTCCTCGCGCTGGCACTGCGACTCGGGGTGCGGGCGACGACCCGGCCCTACCCGCTGGGCCGGGCCGACGAGGCGCTTCGCGATCTGGCGGCCGGGCGCGTCTGCGGTGCCGCAGTGCTGCTCGTCGACTGACCCGAGGCGAGGGCCCGCGAGCGCCACGAGCGACCCGACGGGGCGCGCACCCTTTGCGGAAAGCCGGTCAGGCCAGGCGCAGCGTCGCTTCGACGAAGAGATCGTCGAGCGCCGGCGGCTGCTGATGGCCCAGACCCGCCACGATGTGCACCGATGCGTGAGGCAACAGCTGCGCCAGTCGGTATGCCGCGTCGACCGGCACGATCGGGTCGTCGGCGCCGTGGACGATGGCGACCGGCAGACTCACCGCCGCGAGCCGATCGGCCCAGGGTGGGGTTGCGGCCATCGCTCTTCGCTGGCGCTCGAATCCGGCCCAGTCGACCCCGCGCCCCCAGGCGGCACGTGAGATCCAGTCGAGGTAGGCGTCGTCGAAGGGGTGTGCCGGGCCGGCAATCCCGGGCAGCGATGCCCGTTGCCAGGCCACGAAGCCCGCCTCGTCGGCGAACGGGGCCGGGGTCGCCGGTTGCGGGGGAGGCCAATCGGTCGACTTGGCGAAGGTGAAGAAGAGCCCGAGGCCGAGCAGGTCCTGGGGGTGGGTCAGGGCCAGGAGCTGTGCCACCGCCCCGCCCATCGACCGGCCGCAGATGATGGCCGGGCCGCCGAGCACGTCGATGAGGCCATGCACATCCTCGGCGAGGTCGGCCAGTGTGTACTCGACCCCCGGGAAGCGTTGCGACCGACCGACGTCGCGGTTGTCGACCCGCACCACCCGCATGCCCCGCTCGGCAAGCTTGCGGCAGAACGATTCCGGGGTCGCAATGTGTTGAGCCATGTGCCCTTCGAGCTGCACCACGAGCGGCCCGTCGCCGCGGCCGGGGAACTCGTCGATGCACAGGGTCGTGCCGTTCGCGACGGTCACCAGGCGCTCCACGTCAGGAAACCTAGTGCCAGCTTGAGGCGCGGCGCTGCCTTGGCCCAGCTCGGGGCTGGATTGACGACGGCTGGCGGTCAGGACAGCACGGGCGGCCAACGGTGTCGGCGCCAGTCGTCCCATGTCGCGAACCCGACTGGGGGAGGGTCGATCGGCTCGGTGCCGTCGAGTTCGCCGAGTGTCGGGGGCTGGAACGTGCGTGACCACTGGCTCAGCTCCTCGTCGGACATCGGCCACGTGGTGTGGGGCTCGGCGTCGAGTCGGTCGTCGAGCCGGCGCCGTTGCTCGTCGGGCGCCACTTCGAGGTAGACGAGCTCTACGTGGGCGTCCCGGTCTGCTGCAGCCTGCCGCAACGCAGAGCGCTCGTCGCGGCCCCACAGCCCGAAGTCGATGACCACGTCGCAGCCCAGCTCGAGGGCGCGCAGGCCGATGTCGACGAGCCGCCCCTCGACGACGTCTGAGGCGCTGGAGGGGTTCTCGTGCCCGTAGAGCGCCTTCATCCACTCGTCTTTGGTGAGGCGTAGTGCCGGGCGCTCGGCTTCGAGGCGTTTCGCCGTGACGGTCTTGCCGGCGGCGGGCAACCCCACCATGAGGTAGATCGTCGGCCGGGTCGTCACGCGGCCCGCCTTCGGTCAGCTACTCCGGCGCTGTCGAGCGCCAGCCCGATCCGTCCTGGCGGGTGCCGCAGGACCATGCTCATCGGACTGGACAAGCGAACCGTCGACGCGGCGCCCATGACCCCCATGCTGTCGTGGCGTGACCCGACGGGCCACTGAGTTCTGGTACGACGCCTGGTGCGGTGGGCCGGACGCCGGCAGGGAATGCAGCCACGCTCTAGAAAGTTGAGTGGGCTACACTCAAGCTACGGCGCCGACCGGCGCTGGTCTACAGGAGGAGAGCATGAGCACCACGACTTTCGACCCGTTCCGCGAGCTCGACCGGCTGCTCGGGGCGGTCAATCGTGCCCCGGCGTCGCTGGCGATGCCGATGGATCTCTACCGCGAGGGTGATCGCTTCGTCGTCGCCGTCGACCTGCCGGGGGTCGACCCGGCGACCATTGACATCGACGTCGAAGACCGCACCCTCACGATCCGTGCCGAGCGCGCCAGCCACGTCAGCCGCGAGGTGCAGTGGCTCACCCACGAGCGCCCGACCGGCACGTTCGCCCGCCAGTTGACCCTCGGCTACGGGGTGGCTACCGACAAGATCGAGGCCGACTACTCCGATGGGGTCCTGCGGCTGACCATCCCGGTCGCGGAGGAGGCCAAACCGCGCAAGATCGCGGTCAGCCACGCCGCGGCGGGGGCGGTCGTCAGCTCGACGGTCGGCTCGGCCGGGCCCGACGCCTGAGTCTTCCCATCGCGCCCCCGCCCGGGAATCTCGGGCGGGGGCGTCGCTCGTCCGGTGCGAGCCCGACGTCTTCTCGCGATCCGGTATGCCGTGGGGCCGGTATGCCGCGAGTCCGCGAGCGGGCCGGTTCGCCCGGCGGGCCTGCTGTGTGGCTTGTTCGCTCAGCGGGTCGCGACGCGGCGGACGGGTTGACCGGTCATTGCGGCCACCGTGTCGAAGTCCCGGTCGTCGCGCAGCAGGGTGAGGCCAGCGCGCTCGGCGGTGGCGGCGATGAGCAGGTCCACGGGCCCGGCGCATGAGCCCCGCGCTCGGTCATGGTCGACGACCAGGCTGTGGTGCGCGCCGGCCTGCGGACCTTGCTGGAGGTGGAGGCCGACCTGCAGGTCGTCGGCGAAGCCACTGACGGTCATGGCGCGGTCGACACCACGCGCAGGCTCGACCCGGACGTCGTGATCATGGATGTGCGGATGCCGGGGCTCGATGGCATCGCTGCCACGGCCTCGATCGTGGGGTCCGGGCTGCACGCGAAGGTGTGCGTGTTGACCACCTACGCCCTCGATGAATACCTCTTCGACGCCCTCACAGCCGGAGCCTGCGGCTTCCTGCTCAAGACCGACACGTCGGAACGGATCATCGCGACGGTCCGCGCGGTCGCCGCGGGGGAGTTCGCTCTCGGCACCCGGACGACCGCCCGCCTGGTCGAGCGGTACACGCGCGGGCCGCGTCCCTTGTCGACGGCCGCCGACCCGTTGGCGGCACTGACCGCTCGCGAGCGAGAGGTCTTCACCCTGCTTGCCGAGGGCCTGTCCAACGCCGAGATCGCCGAGCGTCTGGTCGTCGGGGAGGGCACTGCCAAGACCCATGTCGCGCACATCCTGCTGAAGCTGGGTCTACGCGACCGGGTCCAAGCCGTGGTGATGGCCCACCGCAACGGCCTGGTGTGATCGCGGATCCCGCCGGTGGTCGGTGCCGGCGGCCAGCGGCTCACCCCGAGGATGTGAGCGGGCCGCTCAGGGTGGCCAGTTCACCGGCGTCGGCATTCCCGCCGCTCACGATGACGGCGCAGCGCGCCGGTCGCGTCGGGTCGGCCAACAGCCCGGCGAGGGCGGCGGCACCGGCTGCCTCGGCGAGGGTGTGCGCGTGGGTCGCGAGCAGGCGCCGGGCAGCATCGATGGCGTCGTCGTCGACGAGGATGAAGTCGTCGAGGCGGTCCCGCAGGATCGCCTGCGTCATCGCGAAGGAGGCCGCGGTTGCCAGGCCGCTGGCCCGGGTCGTGCAGGGTGCCGTGCGTGGTGCGCGGGCCCGCCATGCCTCGTATGCCGCGGGCGCCTGCGCCGACTGCACCCCCACGATGCGGCACCCCGCCGGATCGCCGTCCTGCCTGAGTCCGTCCCGAACCAGGCAGGCACCGGCGGCGCCGGTGCCGCTGCCCACCGGCACGTAGATCGCCTCGAGCTCCGGGTGGGCCTGGAGCAGTTCGAGGGTGACCGTGGCGTGCCCCTCGAGGATCGTCGGTTCACCGCCCGGGTCGACGTGCCGCCACCCATGGTCACGGGCCAACTCCTCGGAGTGCACGATCGCCTCCGTCATCGTCGCGCCATGACGCACCACCTGGGCGCCGAGCGCCTCGGTCGCGGCGACCTTGTTGGCGGGCGCCCCGGTCGGCATGACGACGGTGCACGGGATGGCGAGGTGGCGCGCGGCATACGCGATGGATTGGGCGTGGTTGCCGGTCGAGGCGGTGACCAGCGCGGGAGTCCCCGGGCCGAGCCGGGCGGCTAGGGCGAGCCCGCCGCGCACCTTGAAGGCGCCGGTCGGCTGCACGTTCTCGTGTTTCACGAGCACCCGGCACCCACAGATTTCGTCAAGGAGAGGATAAGCCCAGGCGGGGGTTGGGGGCAGGGTGGCGGCGATGGCCCGCGCCGCGGCCAGGACCCCGGCATAGCTGGGCGCGGGGCCGAGGCCGCCCGAGGCGCTGCTCACGCGGCGATCGTGTAGGTCGAGCCGGAGCTGCCGGGTCGGAAGCTGCCCGGCAGTACGGCGGCGAGGGCATGCTGCGCCCGCCAGCCGGTGCAGTGGCCGGGCACCAGCAGCTGCGGGGTCAGCTCGCGCAGGGCGATGACCGTGGGCGCGATGATCGGCTCGAAGGCGGGGCCGGCCAGGTGGAAGCCGCCGACGAGCGCGGCGAGGTGGGGCACGCCGGTCAACCGCATCGCGTGCCGCACGATGTTGACGACCCCGGCGTGCCCACAGCCGGTCACGACGACCAGTCCACGGTCGCGCACGTGCACGACGAGGGCCTGGTCGTCGCGGACCGCCCGGTCCGGTAGCCAGGCCGCACCGTCCCACGCTTGGTGAGCGGGCGGCATACCGAGCTCGAAATCGGTGACCCGGTCGACCTCGCCAGTGACCAGGACCGACCCGTCCAGCAGCAGCGAGGGCACGGTGCGTTCGACGAGGTCGAAGCCTTCGGCAGCGAGCGCCGACTTCGACAGCGTGGGTAGTTCCCACCCGTCGGCGCCCGGCACCGCGAAGCGCCGCCGGGCCCAGGCGAAGGGGTGGATCGTCAGCGGCAGGCCGCGGCGACCGTAGGCCTGGGCCAGCCCGAGGAGCCCACCGGCGTGGTCGAAGTGACCGTGCGACATGACGACCGCGCGGATGCCGCGGAGGTCGAGCTCCAGTCGCCGGGCGTTCTCGATCATCGCGTCGGGGGACAGCCCGGTGTCGAAGACGAGCTGCCAGATCTGCTCACCTCTCGTCACTGTGACGAGAGTCGAGTAGCCGTGCTCGGCCCGCATCCCGACGAGGGCTGCGCCGTCGAGGAATTGCGCGGCCGACACCGACGGCCCGGCGAGCGGGGCCCGCCGCACCCATTCGTCGTCGCCAAGCAGCCCGTCGTAGACGTTGTCGACGAGGGTCGTCACCGAGACCGAGTCGACGGGGGCCAACCGGATCGGGTCGACCGCCTCGCCCGGCGCCTCACGCGGCGTCGCAGCGGCCACCTGTGCGGGCGCGGCATGTTCGGACAGGCACATGACCCGACACTAGCCGCCGCCGACGACGCGGGATCGTCGCCGCGGCCAGTGCCTGAGGTTCGGCGCCTGGTGCGCACCGACTCGGATGAGCCCCAGGCTCGCGGGGCGTCTTGAGGCGCGGAACACTATCGGCATGACGCCTTCCGGCCATGGCGCTGACCGTGGCGCAGACCATGGCGCTGACCTTGACACTGGCGCTGGCCTTGGCTCCGACGGCCGTGACGAGGCGCGGCAGTTGCTCCTGGACCACGCCGACCGCGCCGTGACCGGCAGCATCGCGGACCCCGCGGTGCTGGCCGCCGTCGCGGCCGTCGAGCGGTTCTCCGTCGTCCTGGGGTCGGTCGACCCAGTCGTGCTTCGGGCCGCTCTGCAGGGGCAGGGCGACCGGGTCGACACCAGCACCCGCGCCTCGGCGATCATGGCGGAGGCACTCACCCAGGTGCAGATCGGTCTGGCCCGGCGGGCGCACGGTCAGCCCGTGGACGCGGGGTTGGTCAACCACGATGCCGGCAGCCACGGCATCGCCACCGACGCCGTGCTCCTACGGGCCGCCGTGCGGGCTGCGCAGCGCTCCTATGACGAGATGCCCTACTACACGCTCCGTTACGGGGAGCGGGGTGCCCGGTTCGCGACGAGCGACTCCGCCTGGCTGCTCTCCCTCGCCGTCCTCGACGAGGCGCGGGCCATCCGCCAGGTGGACTGGCTGTCTCGGGTGTTGGCGGCGCGGGGGATGCCGTCCTGGCTCCTGGAGACCCATCTCGTCGGTCTGGTCGCGGAGGTGCGCACTGTCGCTGACGCGTCAGCCGTCGGAGCATTGCCCGCCGCGGCCGAGTCGCTCGCGAGTGCGCGCCGGCGCCATGTCGACGACGACCTGCTCAGCCGTGCCGACACCTGGGTGCTGGAGGCCTTGGCGGCGCCGCCGGTGCCGCACACCGGCGCCCTGATGGCCGCTGCGGTGGCCGACGTGCTGGGCGGCCTGGTGACCGATGACAGCTCGCTGATGGATTGGCTCACCGACCCGGCGCGGCTACCCAGCTCCGCGGCTGCGGCACTTCATCAGGTGCGCGATGTCATCCGCGAACGAGCCATGGGGCCGCCAGATCGGTGACGGGGGCCTCCTGGCGTTGGGGGGGTCGGTGACCGGAGGTCTGGTGCCGGCGCGGCATACCGGTGGGTCATCCCTCCCGGTAGACGCCGTCCGAGTCGAGGTAGTCGGCGAAATCCTTCCAGTCCATGTTCGCGAGATTGAGATTGTTGTCGACGGCCCAGAGCTGCGATGCGGCGCATCGGAAGGGTTGGCGGTCCTCTGCCAGATCGACGACCACTATCGGGTAGTCACCCGAATGCGCATCAGCTTCGGCGACGAAGAGGACTGCGGCGTCCTGGGTGGCGATCCGGGCCGCGCCGCGCAATGGCAGCCAGTCGACCCCGTCGTATGCCGGATCATCGACGACACGCACGTCGGCGCAGAAGCCGTCGTCATTCTCCGCGGTAGCCGCGTCTTTCACGGCGGCCCATGCCGCGTCGTCGCCGAAATGCGTGCGAACAAGGAGGGATTCAGCGGCGCGGGGCAGGTCCATGTTTCCATGATGCACGCCTGTCGCCGCGGCCGTCGATCGGATCGGGTCGGGCTCGGGCAGATGTGGATGCGGATGTGGCTCAGAGTGATCAGGGCCGGGCACGGACTTCTGAGTGGGAACCTGTCAGCTGGAGTCCTGGTGATCTGACAGGTGCCCCTCCGGTGCGTCGCAGCGCCCGTGCGGCGGAACGCGGACGGCCCCCCGGAGGCCGTCCCGCGTCCTCGACCAACGTCCGTCCGACCTTTTCACGGTACGGCGCGGAGCCTGCGTTGTCGTCCGTGTTTACTACGTAGTCGACCCTTCAGCGGGTGTCGCCGGTGTCCATGAAAAGCCTGTGCAGCTTGAGTTCGGCTGGACGTGGTCCGGGTGCCCCCAACCTGTGTCACGTGCCGAGGAGTGGGCCGGTAGCGTCGCGGCGGAAGGGAGCAGCCATGACCCCCGCGGCATACAGCACACCCGATGAGCCTGACGTCCTCGTCGTAACCCGCACTGTCGCAGCCTCGCCCGAGGAGGTTTTCGCCCTGCTGGCCGATCCGGCCCGGCATCACGAGACCGAGCCGGGTGATTGGGTGCGCGAGTCGGTCGACGCCGACCCGCAGCCGATCACCGCGGTCGGTCAGACCTTCGCGGTGAAGATGTTCCTGCCTACCCTCGGCGGCGACTACACGATGGTCAACCGGGTCACCGACTACGTCGACGGGCGAACCATCGCCTGGGCGCCGGGCATGCTGGGTCGCTCCGGGCGGTTGCAGGAGGGTGGCCACATCTGGCGCTACGACCTCGCGCCCGACGGCGGCGGGACCCGGGTGAAGCTCACCTATGACTGGCGCGCGATGAGCCAAGCCACCCGCGACTGGATGCCCAGCGGTATGCCGCCCTTCCCTCCCGACTTCCTCGACGCCTCGCTGGCCGCCCTGGAGCGTGCGGTCATCAGCGGGCGCAGCTCGGGATCTCTCGACTGACCACCTGGGAGCACCTGCGGGTGGCCGTGTCTGAGGTGCGGTGTCGCCGGGCGTGAATTGTAGGCGCCGGTGCGCTGAGGCGGCGGCATACTGCGTTCTGCTGCGAAGGATCAGGGGCGGGGAAGGCCGTCCCACTCCACCTCGCTGAGTCGCCGTGCCGCGATGGCCGTGGCGGGCGGGTGCAGGCCGCGGGCGGCGAAGTGGTTCCAGCAGCCGATGCAGAAGGCCATGGATCCCCAGGCGTTGGGGTCGGCCAGGACCTGTTGATCGCACAACAGGAACTCTTTCCACCAGTGGCCGTCGGCCGCCTGTCGAAGCGGCGACACGCCGCTGACAGAGCCGCGGATAACCTGGAAGTCGTGATCGTCCCAGGCGGCGGGCGATAGGCAGATGATTCCGCCGAGGTTGCCCATTCCACACACGAGGCACCCGGGGAACCAGCCCTCATACCCCTGATGGCTCACGTCGGCTCCTTGGAAAGATGCGGTGTGCGACCGGATAGTCGCAGAACCAGATCGTCGCAGAACCAGATCGTCGTTGCGCCCTCGCCGACGATCACCCCGACTCAGAAGGTAGGGCGGTTTTGATCGGACTTCTGTGGGTGACCACCGACAAGTCGGAGCCGACACCGACCACCGTCGTGAGGGTTGGGGCCCCACACGTGCGCATTGTCATGTCGCTCTGGGCAGAGGTCGATTCGGGCGCCAACGCCGCAACTCGCCGAGCTCCGCGTCGGAGACACCTATCGCGGGGTCGCTTCGCAGCAAGAGCGTGGGCGCTGCCTGGTGCATCGCAACGTACTGACGATCCTGGGTGGTGATCTCATCGTCCAGCCACGCGAATGGTCGCCCCCCGGCAGCGCGCAGCAGATCAGGGGTCTTCCAGTGCACTCCCCGAGGCGGGTCATCGGCCACCCAGTCGACAACCGGCAGAACAGGCATGCCGAGCAAAGGGGAGATGACTTCATTGGCATCGTCGGACCAGCTGCTGGCCCAGTACAGGTCATACGGCAGGTCGCAGAGGATCCGGCCCAGCTCCGGGTTGATTCGTGAGAGCAGCGGATTGACCTGGTCCCCGCGCGCTGGGTTGGTGTAAACGGGAGTGTCCGAACTGCCGAATGGGATGAGCACCCCGTCGATGTCCAAGAAGAGCACCGGCCGTGCGGCCTGTGATCCACGTCGTCGGACGCTGGCCGGCTCCCGGTTGCTGCGGGCCGCCGGCTCGGGCAAGGGTTCGGCGTCGAAGGCAGCGGCGACGGTCTCGCGCACTCGGCGGCGAAGGGCGCTGTCGATCAGGACAGGATCAAGGCCCTCCGCGATGATCACGGCGTTCGTAAACGCGTCCACCGTGGGAGGTGGCGCGACGCGATCTCCTCGCGTTGCTGCGCGGAGAGGCAGAAACCCAGTCGTACGCAGAGCGTTTCGAGAAGTCGGCACGCGTCCATGGAAACATGGTCGCAGGCAGGGGCGCACGACCCCGGGGGCAGACCCGCGCCCCGGTGCGTGGTTCAAGCGACGACGTGCCAAGCGGGTATGCCGCTCCTCCCTTTCGACTTCCTCGACGCCTCGCTGGCCGCACTGGAGCGTGCGGTCACCAGCGGGCGCAGCGGCCGGGGATGACCGTGCACATGACGGTGCGCCCAGGCCACTTTCTGTGGTCCCAGTGCACATCCATGCGCACCGCCACGCCCGGGCGCACGTCAGGAGTGCGCCGGTGAGTTCAGAGTTGCCGGCTCGAACCAGTCCGCGGCGATCAGCAGGTGGTCAACGACGTCGCGACGCCACGTGGGCGGTCGCGCTCAACAGGTGTTGACAAGTCACCACTCTGGGCGGATCCTGGAGTTGACTTGTCAACACCCACACCTACGATCATCGCGAAGGGCTGCGATCGTGAACCACCGACGCGTCAACCGATTCTGGCAGTCGGCGACGCTCTTCCTGGCGCCGCCGCTGCTGGTCCTGCTCATCTGGCTGCGTCCGTCGATGAGCACCTACCAGTGGCTGCTCTGGCTGCACCTGCCGCTGCTCATGCTGCACGAGGCCGAGGAGTACGTGCTCGCACCGACCAGCTTCAAGGAGTTCTTCAACCTTCACTCACCGATGGGCTCCAGAGACGACCCTGACTTCCCGCTCGACGAGGGCTATGTCTTCCAGGTGAACATCCTCATCGCCTGGCCGATGGTCATCCTCGGTGCGCTCCTGGCGACCGTGGCGCCCTGGGTGGGGTTCGCGATGATCTGGTTCGAACTGATCCTCAACAACGCCATGCACACCATCGGTTTCCAGGGCGACAAACCGAGCTACAACCCCGGCCTGGCCACCAACTCCTTCCTGCTGCTGCCCTACGGCACGTGGGTGTTGCTCGTCGCTACGGGCTTCTTCACGCCCGCCGATTGGGCGCTGTCGGTGCTCGCCGGGGCCGGCATCGCCGGCCTGCTCGGGGCCAAGACCCGCGGCCGACTGGCACGGCTGCGAACGGCCTGACCGCCGTGCGCACCGTGAATCGCCATGTCAGTCTGCTGTTTCGGATGGGTGAGCGCCACCTCAACAGTCACCTCGACGGCACCGGGGTGACCAGCGGCACCGCGCCCCTGTTGCTCGAACTACGGGCCGGCGGCGAGCGCCCGCTCAGTGCTCTGGCCGTCGCGGTCGGTGTCGACAAGGCCCACATCACGCGGTCGATCCGTGTGCTGGAGAAGGCCGGTCATGTCAGCGTGGAGCCCTCCGCGGCAGGCGGGCGCCGGCTTACCGCCTCGCTCACCCGGCAGGGGCGACAGGTGGCCGACCGTGTGGAGCGCGCCATGCTCGCTTGGGTCGAGATCGTGAGTCAGGGCGTCGACCCAGCCGACCTCGAGGTGACCAATGCCGTCTTCGACCAGTTCTACGCCAATGCTCTGGAGCACTTCGCGGCTCTCACAGGGCCGCCACGGCATGAGCCGACAGAGGCAGCCGAGCGGCCTCCCGGCCGACAGCGGTCACGCGGCTGACGAGCCGACCTGCCCTCAGCGGCGGTCAAGACCTCGGCGAGGCGTTCGTTGACCGCGAGCACGGCTGTCAGCTCACCCGCATCGGCCCACAACTCGTGCCACTCGGAGTCGTCTCCGGCGATCCGGGTCAAGGCGGCGACGGCCAGCTGTCGAGTGCTCGCATCCGTGGGGAGGCTGCCGTCCGCGATCAGGGCCGCCAGGTAAGCGTCATGCTCCGTCGGGGCTCCGAGAGCAGCCGCCAGCAGGGCCGCCATCGCCACGACTATCTGGCCCGTGTCGACCTCCAGGTAGTCCTCGTCCGGCAGATATTGTGCCGACCGGGGCCGAGCGACCACGCTGGCTGGTCGCGGCTCCCACGATGCGGGTGCCGATGATTCTTGATGAGACTGTCAACCCCTATCTGGCCGCCCGCGCCGCGCTCCTGCTCGTCAGCCGCGGCCAGTTCGCTCATGGACCGCACCGTGGAGAGCGAATCGCCGCTCATGTGCAGACATTGGCATTTCCCGGGATGGGCACCGGTGTCGGGAGAGTCCCCTATGACGTATGCGCTCATCAGGTGCGTGCCGCCATCGACGAGGTGCTGATCCACCCAGCACCGTTCCCGGACAGCTGGGTCGAAGCCAGCGAACGCCACCAGCTCCTGTACACCGACCGCCCCCGGCGGCTGCAGTTTCCCAAGGAGCCGACGTGAGCCACCAGCGGGATGATGGCTGGTTCCACAGGGATGAGGGCTGGTTCCCCGAGTCTCGTGGGGAAGCCCTACCCGCGGGCTCGCGCCCGGTGTACCGGCACGCAACGGGGCGTCCGGGGATGACCGTGCACATGACGGTGCGCCCAGGCCACTTTTCGTGGTTCCAGCGCACATCCATGCGCACCGCCACGCCCGGCCACGCCTCAGGTGTGCGCCCGCGACTCAGAGACGCGAACCTCGTGGCGTTTCGTCGAGCGCGTCGACGCGGAAAACGGGGTAGGTGGCCGCGATCGATACGAAGGCGGCCACGGGCTCCCGGCGATCCACGGCCACGTGCGGTCTGGCGCCTGGTGCGACCTCGACGTAGCGCTTGAGGATCGCGGCGCGCCCCTCGACCGGGATCTCAACGAGCCGCACCTGCCGAGCCACCCCGTGCCGGATCACCGCTCGCCCGCCGGCGGCACGGACGTTGCGCACCCATTGGGCGTTCTCCCCGAGCATCGACACGGCATACCAGTGTCCGTCGAGGTCGGCGAGCACGATGGGGAAGGCGACCGGGCGACCGCTGCGGCGCCCCAGCACCTCCAGTTGCACGTCGCGCGCCCGGGCGAGCCGACCACCGGAGGCGTAGCGGCGGCCCCAGAAACGGTTGAGCAGGCGGGCCGTCGCACCCGCCCGATCTCCCCGGTAGAGCCACCGCTTCACCCAGTGGAGGCTGGCCCACCCGGATCGAGGCGCGACCTGGTCACCCATAGTGCGCGAGGAAGTCGGCGAAGGTCCGGGTGCCGAAACCCGGCCCCGGCACGGTGTGCAGACCGCGTCGGTATGCCGCGAAGGTGGGCCCGGGCACGCGCAGCGGCAGCTGCCGCGCAGGCCGCCCGTGCGCCCGCTGCCACTGTGCGGCGAACGTGGCCAGCGGCTCGAGTGGAAGATCAAGAAGTGAGTGCATCGCGGGCGCGTCCGTCCACGGCAAGTCGCTCCGCAGCTGGATCCGCAGCAGAGATCGCAGGTGTGGTCCGTCGTCGGGCCTGGTGCGCGGATGCGTGAGAGCCGGGGTGAGGACGTGGTTGCCGTCATCGGAGATCACCACCGCCAGCCAGGTGCGATCCAGGTTCTCGTTGAAGCCGTGATCCCGGCTGATCTCTTCAAGGCGAAGCAGCTCAGGTGTGGACACGACCCTCGGCGCCAAGCGTCGCGCCACGTCCCCGTTCATCCTTGCCCCGGGACCGCTTGGTCCTGGACGTGTCTGACCAGCCGGGTCCAGAGGTCCGCGGCTTCTACGCCGAGGTGCTCCCCGACCGCGAGGAGCAACTGCACCAGGTCGCGTTGTTCGACTGGGTCGAACGGACCCCGAGCTTCGATGGTGGCCAGGTCACGCTGCAGTGCCGACCGGTCGAGTCTCGAGGTCGGCTGGCCGAGTGTCACGTGCAGCTGCTCAGCCGCTCGCTGCAATGCCGCGGCAGCCATCCGGTCAGTGTGAATCACTGCTGGACTCAGCGCTTGGACCGGTTCCGCTTTCGCGACGCTCACGGCGGCTCTCACGTGGCGGCGGTATTGCTCGGCGTCGGCGACAAGGCGGTCGTTCGGGCCGGTTGGCACGCCGGCGCCGAAGCCAAGGGCGTTGGGCGCCGCGTTGCCGAATACGATCGCCGCCTGGCCTTCGCCGGATTCCCCCGCTTCCCATCCGACGAGCACCCGCTGGCCGTCGTCCGCGGCATACACCAGGTGTGTCGATTCCTCGTCCCCGCAGTCGATCCGAACGAGCCGGAACAGCTGAGTCGGTGCGACTTCAGGCTCCCGCCGGTATGCCGCCTCCCGCCACCAATCGTCGTCCACGACGGTCTGTTCACGCTCGATCATGCTGGCGCGCACGTGGGTGACGAACCATTCTGGTAACCGGACGTCGTGGTCCTCGACGTAGTGGGCGAGTCCCTGGGGCCAGGCGAAGGTGCCATCCGTGAACTCCCCAGTGCCGTTGTCCTTCTTGTCGCACAAGCGGCAGGGTGAGTAGCCCATGTACCACCAGGTCGCCGGATGGCTCCTGAGGTGATCGAGGGCATCCGCACGTTCCTCCGGATCCCAGCCCGGGTCCACGAAGTCCCGCGGATCAGGCAACTCGGCCCCGCCGGAGTACCCGCCACGCCAATACCCGATCCTCCGCACGAACACGCGCCCAGTATGACCAATTGGAGGTTCTCCTCAGTCGAGGTTTCGGTAGCGCCACCAGCCCGCCCGTCTGGCGAGTGGGGAGCGGGTGTGGTCGCTCGGTGAAAGCGCTCGTCCAGGACCGCCACGTGCCTGGCGATTCGGCGACTTCGAGTGCCCCCGCGCTGGATCAGGGTCTCCAGCGCGTCGCGTGCATCGAGGCCGTCGACTCCATCGCACTGCGGGCAACCCGTCACATGTGCCGCGACACCCCGCTCAGCGCGTTCGACAATGCGGCGCCACTCGTGGAGAAGGCTCGACGTCCAGGGACCGTTTCCCGCGCGGGCGGCACGCGGACGATGTGAGATGGGGCGGGAAGGCGAGTCAGCCATGGTGCTATCGCCGTAACGGGGCGCGGCCGGTGAGGAGTCACCGAGAGTGTACGAGCGTCCCCTGTAACCCGGGGCCCGAACCGATCCCAGTCTGAGCGGAACGGTCATCAGGTATGCCGCGACGCACCGGGCGCGACCTCCGAGCAGCTCGACGGCCACTGCCTGGGTCAGGGCAGCACCTCGGGTGCTGACCCGTCCCCGAGCCGCAGAACGGTGAAGTGGCGACGGTCGAGGGTGGCGATGGCGCGAGTCCGGTAGGCCTCGGCGAGGACGATGTTCGACGCGTCGGTGACCCCGATCGGGATGTCCGAGTAGCGCTCGACAATGTCTGCTGCCGCAACGAGCCGCTCACGATCCATGGTGGCGAGCTCCCAGGCGCCACCGGTCAGCTCAGCCAGCACCTCGCGTTGGGCCTGGACGCCGTGCCGGGTCAGGACGAGGTAGTCGAGCTCAGCGATCACATAGGGCGACACGACCAACGGCCCGGCCGCGGCTGCCTCGATGACCGGGACGACCGCCTCGTGCTGTGGCTCGTTGGTGTCGAAGTAGGCCAGCAGAGCGCTGGTGTCGACGACCAGCCCGGTCACAGTCCGAAACCCTCGGCGAGCAATTCGTCGACCTTGCCGGCGATCTGCTCCCGTCCGGTGATGATCCCACCGCGCGGACGGACCTGTTGCTCCAGGAGCTTCTCGCGAAGCGCGTCACGCACCACCTCGGCCTCGGACACTCCCCGGCGGCGCGACTCCAGCTCGATGGCCCGCTTGAGCTCCTCCGGTAGGTAGAGCGTCGTCTTCATGCCATATATGGTACCACCGCAGGCACATGCATCGGCCCGATGTGACTGTTCTGTCCGTTTCCGCCTGGGCGGAGTCGGCGAGATCACTCCTGTCGGGAGTCGGATTCGTTCCAGCCGATATCTAAGGAGTCTGCCCAGTCAAGGTCGTCCTCACTGGGAGCGCCGAGTTGGACGTAGCAATAGCCCTCGTCCTCGCAGATCATGGCGAGTGATCTGCCTCGGTAGCGCATGTGCTGTCGCCCCGGCCAGGTCCACGCTCGGCACGGCAGCGGGTCCGTGGCGTGCTCGACGATCTCAGCGATGCTGGCGGGCACGTCGTTGGTGCTCCGGTATGCGGTGAACCTGGACGATAGGAACTCAAACGCCGCGTGGTGCAGCCAGAACTCGGACTCAGTCTCCATCGTCGGGCGCCAGCTGACACCGTGCTTGTTCTCACGCTCGACGAAGCCTTGGATGGGGCTGTGGCCCCACATCCATACCGCCTGCTGTTCGACGACCAAGATGCGCACGTCGTCCTCGATATCGGCCGTCCGACGCCAATGGTTGAAGGTCAGGAGCGGTCCGATGATCTCCTCCGGCGTGCCGGCCCGCGCGGCCCCACCAGACCAGAGGGCCACCCAGCCGGCGACGCTCCGGCTGGCGCTACCAGGCATCGTCGGCTCTAAGTGCAGTTCACGTGACGCGCATGCCAGGGCCTGGGCTGGGTCGAATGTGCTCAACCTCGACCCTGGGCGATCGGATTCGACAACGAATGGCAGAGCGCCATCAGGACCGGTATCTACCTGCACCTCGATAGCGCCGAGACGTAGCCAGTAGACGTTGTCGTCATCGGCTGGGTGGGAGCTGACGAGACGGTCAATCGTCACCTCCGGGAACCTCGAGCGAACCCTGTCCAGCACATCGTCCAAAGGCCCACCCGTGCGATCCGACGGCTCCCATGTCCTTGATCCGCTCATCCGTTCTCTCACTCCGTCCGTAGGTCCATAGGAGGCGTCGCACGAGTGTCACGGCGTCGGATGACCTCGGCGACGGAGAGCCGCACCACCCCACAGTGCGTCAGTGAGCAGCCGCGGGGCTCGCTGCCGTCGATGAGCGAGATGCCTTCGATGAGGTCTTCGTCGTAGTCGACGGACGTGCAGAGCACCGGGTGATAGGCGCAGTCCTCGTAGATATCCCCGATGACGAGCCGCTCGTCCTTCCGGTGGGGTGCAGGTCCAAATCGGACCGCTTGGCGGAGGAGATGTCGTGCTTCGATCGTGGTTTCCGAGCCGTTGGGCAGGCGCACAACGACTCGGTTCGGGTCCTTCTGGCGGACGACCTGGCAGCGGAGGTACCCCCATTCGCCGTCGGTGGGTAGGTCCGTGATGGCGCCATTGGAGTGCTCGTCCTCGGAGGGCCGCTGGAGGTAGTGCGATAGGCGTCCGCGCAAGTGCGTGATCGCGGCGGCATCCTCGTCCGGGGACTGCAGGTCGTCCTCGTCGGGTTCCGGCCATGGTTCGGTTACGTTCGACCGTTCGTCCACGCTGACATCCTCTCGCGGCAGCCCGACTGCGCGGCCGACCCGTTGACAGTCACGCGGACGAATCCCTCGCGTGGGCCTCCCCATCCGATGGGCGTATGCCATTCGCATGGTTACGGGCCCTCAGCGCTCTCGGGGCGCGCACGATTGGGGCCCATCGGGACGACGCGGCTCCCTGCGCTCAAGAAGGAGTGTCCCGTTGGCGCGTGGCTCGATCCGGGCCGTCGAAGTCGTCTACGACACGACGGTCGCTTCCCAACGGTGTCCTGGGCTTCTCACCGAGGTGCTGCTTGACGGGGCCCATGTTCCTCATCGCCGCCGAGGCATACGGCGTGCAGGAATGGCGCCTGTACGACGAGTCGGTGGTGGCCGTCCCGGAGCCGCACCGGGTGGGTGCATGCCGTGGGTTGACTCGTCAGTCTTGGCGTTCTACCGAGGCTGACCTGTTCTGCTAGTGGCCAGCGCGAAGGCTTGAAGGTTGGCGGCATACGCTCGTCGGGTGGCGAACGAGTTCTGGTGTATGCATTCTCAGCCGCCCGCGAGATCGGTGACCTTCGCCCCAAGGGCGCGCTTCCGGGGCGTTGTCACGTGCGTCCATCCGTTCGGAGTCGGGGTTTTCCTTCCGGAGTGCGCGGCGTTCGGGCACGTCAACGTGCCTGATCTCACGTTGCCCGCCGATGGTTCGCGCATGGACCTTCCCGAGGTTGGGACTGAGCTGGAGTTGGAGGTGCTCGGCTACTCGGCTAGCGGGCAGCTGCGACTCCGCGTGGTCGGTGACCTGCCCTCGCCCCAGCGGGAGCTGAGTCACCGCTCCCTTCGGGGCGGGGCGCTGTGGGCCTTCATGTGCGACGAGAGCCACTCGTGGGAGTCGGCGGAGGTCGCCCCGTCACAGGAGCCAGACGCCTCCTGCCCAGGGTGTGGGGCTCCAGCAGTGACGGCACGTCGGCAGGCGTGGGCGGATCGACTGGACATCAGCCTCATCTCCGCGGCTCGGGAGGCGGACCCGGTCCGTGGCACCCTGGCCGGTGACGGCGACTACCACGTGGTCGCCCACGACGGCGACGGGCGAGTCGTGCTGCGGACCAGCCACCCCCTGCCCGTGGACCGAGCCATGGCCGTATGCCGCGAGCTGTCCGGAATCAGCGCGGATGAAGCCATGCGCCGTGGGAAGCGGCTGGGTCTTGACGCTCTCGAGGAGGCAGAGGGATTCCGAGTGATGCTTGTGACATCGGATCGGGTGACCCGAGACCCCGTCGTCTTCATCGATCCTTTCGAAGCCTTGGATGGCCTGGGGTGTGTCATCGTCCGCCGGCGGACCGGCGTCTCGTATCAGCAGCAATACGGGGGAACCGGGTGTCTTCAGCGGGTTGTCGAGGGCTACCTCGTGCCTGTCGATCTGCGCAATGTCGCTAGTGACTTGGACGCGCTCTTCATCCAAGAGCTGGGCGGTTCGGGACTGGGAGGCCCTGGGCCCCGGCCGCCTGATCTGATTGCCCGCATAGACCAACTTGTCTCCAGGGTGGTTATGAGCGCGAGCGACGACGAGGGTACGGAGGTCGCGCTGCGCCTTGACCCTGGTCGCCTCTACGAGGTCGACGAGGCGTGGGCGCCGGTGCTGACGCCAGACGGCCCGGGCGTCTTGGTGTGGATGAACTCCGACTGAGCGAGCCGAGCCAGCGGCGGTGAGTCAGGAGCTGGGACTCTCGCGGCCGGCCCGAATGCGCGACCGACCCTTCGCGCGTCTTTCGGCTCTTGGAATCTGGTGGCATTGCCTGTGCCCCGAGGTCAGGGGCCGAACAGGGCCAGGGGGACGACGGCCACTCCGTCGCTGCGGCGGAAGGCTCGGGTGCCAGTGGTGAGAACGACGAGGTCTACCACGTCGGGGTATTGGTCGCGCAGCCACAGCAAGTGGCGAACATCCTCGTCCCGGACCTGTTGGCTCAGTTTGACTTCGAGGGCGACGATCTGGCCCTCGCGATTCTCGACGATGAGGTCCACCTCGCGCCGCCCGTCGCGGGTCCGCAGGTGGCCTACGCGAGCCCGGTTGCTCTCTGCGGCGACCCGCACGGACAGGGTGCTCAAGGACTCGAAGAGGGGTCCGAGGAGGTGTCGCCCACGGGCCGTCATGAGTGACCCCGCGGTGACTCCCAAGAGTCGAGCGGCGATCGCTGGGTCAACGAGTTGGTGTTTGGCGCCGACCTGCAGCGCCGCGAAGGGGTTGTGGCTGGGGCTCCACGCCGCCACCGGGTCCAAGACGTAGATCCGTTCCAGGTGCTCGCGGTAGGCGATTGTTGTCGTCTTGGCTGGGTGCTGCCCCTCGGGCCCGACGGCCGCGTTGAGAATCCGGTCGTAGGCAGTGGTCGTTGAGCTGGCCGCCGCGTAGGCCGTGAGCCAGCGATGCAGCGTGTGGGGCGCCCGAATCCGGATGTCGGCCTCAGCGAGGTCGCGGTCGACGATGTTGCGGGTGTAGGAGTCCAGCAGGTCCTCTTGGACGTCGTGGTGCGCAGCGCGGATACCAGGGAAGCCGCTCGAGGCGATGTCGACGGCATACGAGGGCAGGGTGTGGGCCGTGAGGCCACCCACTGCGGACTGACCGGCCAGCAGGGCGGCCAGAGACACCGTTGGCGTCAGGCCTCGTTCGAAGATGGCCATGGGTGGCATCCGCAAGCCGAGGATGCGACCCGAGCCAGAATGGGTGTCCACGCTTCGGGGAAGCGATGCGCTGCCGGTGAGGAGCAGTGCACCGGCTGGCGCGCCCTCGTCGACCCAGCGGCGTGCGCTGTCCCAGGTATCGGGCAGCCGCTGCCACTCGTCGATGAGGGTTGGGTGTGGTGGTTGTCGCAAGAGGGTTGGGTCAGCTCGGAGGGCATCGCGGTCTGCGGCGAGGTCGAGTCGCCATTCCTGCGCTCATCGCTGTCGTGCAGTCAGTCACGGAGGTGGCTGCGGGCCTAGATTCGCTCGAGTGTCGCGGTCAGTGGCCCGCCTGCCTCGCCGGTATTGACCACACCGGCAGGCTCGAGCAGGAGGGCCTTGACCTCGTGGTCAGCGCGGGGGCAATGCTCCACGCCGCGCGGGACAACGAAGAGTTGGCCTGGCCCGAGGGTGACGTCACCGTCGCGGAGCTGAATGGTCAGGATGCCTTCGAGGACGAGGAAGAGTTCGTCGGTCTGAGCGTGACTGTGCCAGACGAAGTCGCCCTTGACCTTGACGAGCTTGACTTCGTAGTCGTTGAGGGTGGCCACGACTTTGGGGGACCAGTGCTCGGTGAAGAGGGCGAGCTTATCGGCGAGGTCGACCACGGCAGACGGCATCCGACCACGTTACGGGAGGCATGCCCGCCCGGTCGCGATCGGCGCGGCTCGTGTGACGGTCATGGCGTCCAGCGGGGTGTCGCTCAGACCCCGACGAGGGTGACGTCCACACCAAGCAACTCGTAGGTGCGCCGGGCCCGCAGATCCCGAGTGAGCAGCCGCCGCCCAGCCGCCAGTGCGGCCTGCCCCACGAGGGCGTCGTAAACGCTCCCGCCGATGATGCCGAGCTGCGGCAGCCGGGATCGAAGCTCCGCGCTCGCCGCCGGGTCGAGCCACACCACCTCGGGGAAGGCCCCCGCGACGAGGGACGCGGCGTCCGACGGGTCGACGCCGAGGGCGCCTGGCATCCGGGTCAGCACGGCATAGACCTCGTATGCCGCGTGCCCGGCCAGAGCAGGGCGAAATGACCGGACCGCATCGCGGCAGGCCGCGTGGACGCTGTGGGCGGCGTCGATGGCGGCGACGGCGACGGAGGTGTCAACGGCATACCGGATGGCTCGGGCCATGTCAGCGTTGCCCGTCCTCCCGCCAGCGCTGAACGTCGGCGTCGGTGACGGTCAGGCCGCGAACCGATTCGAGCACGGGCCAGCCGTCGACGGTCACCACGCGACGGCCCGGCCGGCGCACGGGAGCCAGGCGCAGGGCCGCGCCCTCAACAGTGAGCTCGAGCTCGGTGCCAGCCTCGAGGGATAGACGGTCGCGCACCTCCTTGGGGATGACCACTCGGCCCGCCTTGTCGATGGATGCCAGCATGGTTGCCATTGTGGCACGCCACTGCGTGGTGGATGCCTCGAGTTGTGGAGGAGGTGGCTGTAGGTTCCGGCGCCTCCTGTCCGAGCTCCGCCGCACTCAAAGCCGAGCACGCCTCCCTCATCCTCACCAGCAACCTGGCCTTCAGCGGCTGGACCGAAACCTTCGCCGACCCACGCCTCTGCGCCGCCATTGTCGACCGCCTCACCTACGGCGGCACCATCATCGAAACCGGAACCACCCGCTACCGACTCGACCACTCCCGACACCGCGTACTCGGCAAATAGGTCATACGCACGTCGGCAACCGGAACCCCGATGGTTGACTCTTCCCGTGATCAGACGCGCCACCATCGACGACCCCCCAGCCGTGCTCGCGCTCTACGCAGAACTACACCCCGGCGAAGACGCGCCAGCGGAAGCCAGCGAAGTGTTTGCCCAGATCTTGCACCACGATGGGCTGTCCATCCTGCTTCTTGAGGTCGACGGGGCACCGGTCGCCACCACCTACCTCAACGTGATTCCCAATCTGACCCGCGGCGCGGCACCGTACGCGATCATCGAAAACGTTGTCGTCGCCCAACGTTGGCACGGCCAAGGCCTCGGCAAACGAATCATGGCCGCCACCCTGCAAGAAGCGTGGAAGGCCAGCTGCTACAAGGCAATGCTGCTCACTGGCTCGAAGACACCGAGCACGCACGCCTACTACCGCGCCTGCGGCTTCGACCCAGACGCGAAACAGGCATACCTGGCCCGACTACCTGCCAACAACGAAGGCAAGTAGGCACATCCCCACCGCGGGTGGGGCCACCTCAAGCCGGCCCGGTCAGGCTGGGGGGGGTCAGTCTCGGCTGGGGCCACTGAGCGAAGAGTCCTGACGTTCGTCGGTGAGGTCATAGCGTCGAAGCAACGGCGGGTCTGATGGGTCCTGTCGGTGGCGGCTGGGAGGGTCGGGCCATGGCAGGGACGCGCAGGATGTTGACGGCATCGGATCGGGTGGAGATCTCGACGGGGTTGAAGGCAGGTTGGACGATCACTCAGATCGCCGGGCACATCGATCGGGACAAGTCGGTGGTGTCGCGGGAGGTCCGACGCAACGCGACC
>WBZP01002096.1_pt1 | contig 23538 bp, 14 predicted proteins | sample 5204301 | NCBI WGS metagenome assembly WBZP01 (sample SAMN12412401, study PRJNA552823) | activated sludge metagenome | isolation source: activated sludge from nitrification reactor of wastewater treatment plant... | place: USA: Pennsylvania | collected 2017 | reverse complement strand
GGGATTCACTCCCGCGGCGAAGGGGGGGCCGCCGGCGCCGGCTCACGGCCGTGAAGCCGCGGGTTCGGAGCGGAGCGGGATTCACTCCCGCGGAGCGAAGGGGGGGTCCGGGGGGTGCGGCGCAGCACCCCCCGGCTCAGAGCAGATCGGCGACCGTCTTCTCGGAGGCCGCCCGACGCGCCGCGTCGTGGATCCAGCCCAGGGCGACCCAGCCCGGCCCCTGGCGCGGGCTCTCGCCGAGCGTCCGGCGCGCGGCGAGGGCGACGACGCGGTCGAGCGGGACGAGCTCGGCCGGGAGGGCCAGCATGAGGCCCACGTCCTCGGAGCCCGGCCGCCTCGTGTGCAGGACGAGGCCGTCCTGCTCGAGGACGGAGACGAGCTCGGCCACCGCCTCGAGCCGCAGGCCGAGGTCCTCGGCGAGCTTCTGGCGGCTGACGGGCTGGCCCTGCCGCGAGCCGCGGGCGATCGCCGCGGTGAGCGGGACGAGCCACATCGGGTCGGACAGCTTCAGCATGCCCTGGGGCTCGGGGCTCTCGAGGACCCGCCCGCGCATCGTCTGCAGCGTGAAGGCGATCTCGAGGCCGAAGATGACGATGAGCCAGTTCACGTACAGCCAGAAGAGGAAGAGCGGCACGAGGCCGATGGCGCCGTAGAGCTTGAGGTAGGGCAGCGCGCGCGAGACGTAGAGCCCGAACGCCCACTTCGAGAGGGACCACAGCGACGCGGCCATGAGCGCCCCCGCGATCGAGGTCCGCCAGCGGACGTGCGTGTTCGGCATCAGCTTGTAGAGGAGGCCAAGGGCGAGGAAGCTGCCGGCGAGCGAGCCGAAGTTCCCGAGAAAGGCGAAGACGCCCCCGACGAAGGGCAGCGACTCGGCCTGATCGAGCCAGAACTCGGCCGAGTAGAGGACGGTCAGCAGGAGAATCGGGCCGAGGGTGAGCACGGTCCAGTAGATGCCGACCCGGGTCAGCCAGCTGCGGCCGCGGGGCGCGCGGTAGACCTTGTTCGCCGCGTTCTCGAAGGAGACGAGGAGGTTGAGCGCGGCCCAGATGAGGAGCAGCGCCCCGATCGCGCCGATCGTCTCGAAGCTCAGGCCGCTCACGCCCTTCAGAACGTCGAGGAGGCGCTGGTCGAGCACCGCTTTGAAGGCGGCGGCCTCGGGGCTGCGCGTGTCCACCTGGTAGTTGAAGAAAGCGTAGGCTGCCTGCTGGAGCTGGACCGCGGCGTGGTCCATGTCGCCGAAGAGGCGGAAGGCGAGCATGCTGACCATCAGCAGCGGCACGAGGCCGAAGATCGTCCGGTAGGTGAGCGCGGCCGCCATCTCGCCCGAGTCGTTGGCGTTCATCTGCCGGTGGCTGTGCCGCGCGAGGTCGACGACGAAGCGCAGCCGCCGCTGCCAGCGCGACAGCTCCGCCACGGGCCGGCTCACGAGCCACGCGAGGTACGCCTCGAGCCGGACGATGGGGTCCATGCGCGCATTATGGCGCGCCGGGAGGCGGGGCCCGCGGCCGCCGCCCGGTCCCGGGCCGGCGAGGGCGGGTGCTAACATCCCCGCTCCGGTGAGCTTCCGTCCGCTCCTCCTCCTCGTCCCCTCGAAGGCCGCCGCGACCGAGCTGCCGCGCCGGCTCGCCTCGACGGGGCGCGCCCTCGCGGGCGTCTACGCGTGGAAGCCGCTCGACCTCGCGCGCGCGATCGCCGAGCCGCTCCTCCTCGGCCGGGGCCTGCGGCCGTGGGACGGCGGTCACGACGCGCTTCTCGCCGCGCGGCTCCTCGCCGACACCGGCGGAGCGGGCCTGCGCCTCCCCGAGGGCGCGCCCATCGCTCCGGTCGCGGCCGCGCTCGCGCGGACGCTCGTGGCTCTCCGGCGCGGGCGGATCGACCCGGCGGCGGTCGACGCGCTGGCCGAAGAAGCGGCGGCCCCCGAGGACCGCGCGCGCCTCGGGGCCGTGGCGCGCCTCGCCCGCGGCTTCGAGACGGCGCTCGAGGGCCGCACCGCCGACCCCGTGACCCTCGTGGCCGCCGCGCGCGAGGGGCTCGCCTCGGCCCGCTGGCTCGACGACGCGGACGTCCTCGTGGCCGACGACCTCGAGCTCGACCCGAACGAGGCGGAGATGGTCGCGGCCCTCGCCGCCGTCCGCCCGACGCGGATCCTGAGGCGCGCGCTGCCCCCGTCCCTGCGGCCCTCGGCCTTCCGCGCCGTCATGGCCGGGCGCGGCGTCGGCGAGGCCGACTGGAGCGAGACACCTCTCGCGCCCCTCGCGCCCCCGGATCCGCCGCCCGCGCTGCGGCGGCTGCGCGAGAGCCTCTTCGAGCCCCCGAGCGGACCCGCGGTCGAGGACCCCTCGGTCGAGCTCCTCACCGCGCCGGGCGAGGCGGCCGAGGTGCGCGCCATCGTGCGCCGCCTCCTCGGCGAGGCGGCGCGCGGAGTGCCGTTCGAGGAGATGGGCGTCGTGGTGCCCCGGCCCGAGGAGTACGCGCCGCTCTTCGCGGACCTTCTCGGCCGCCTCGGCATTCCCCACCGGCTCCACCCCTCGCTCCCCCTGCGGTGCGGCCGCGCCGCGCGCTCCCTCCTCCTCCTCTTCCGCTGCCGCGGCCTCGAGCGGCCGGCGGTCCTGGAGTTCCTCACGTTCGCGGCGGTACCGCTCGAGCCGATGCTCGGCGACGCGGCGGCCGACGCGGCGCCGGCCCGGTGGGACCAGTTGAGCCGCGAGGCGGGCATCGTCTCCGGCTACAGCCGCTGGATGCTGGGCCTGCGCGCGTGGGCCGAGGCGGAGCGCGAGGCCGCGGCCAGCGAGCGCAGCGAGGAGCGGCGCGAGAGGCGGCTGCGGCGCGCCGACGACGCGGAGTCGCTCCTGCGCGTCGTCGAGATCCTCTCGACGACGCTCGACTCGCTCGCCGGGGAGGCCCCGTGGGCGGAGTGGGTCGAGACGCTGCGCACCGTGGTCGAGCAGTGGGTCGCGCCCGGCGAGCGCGACCGCGAGGCGGTGCTCGAGGTGATCGACGACCTCGGCGGCCTCGGATCCGTCACGGCACGGGCGCGGTGGCCGGAGGTCGAGCAGGTCCTCGAGGCGCGCTTCGAGTGGGAGCGCGTGCCGCTCGAGGCGAGCGACCGGGGCGGCATCCACGTCGGCGTCCTCGACGCGATGGCGGGGCTGCCGTTCCGCGTCGTGGCGATCCCCGGCCTCGTCGAGGGCGGCTACCCGGGCGCCTTCCGCCCCGACCCGTTCCTCCTCGACGCCGAGCGCGAGCGGCTCGCGCACAGCGGCGTGCCGCCGGTCGCGCCGCCGGCCGCGGCCGGGCCGACGACCGTGGCCCGCCGTCCGGGCGCCGTGCGCAAGGGTCAGCTCGCGCTGTTCGGCGAGCCGGACGAGGCGCCCCCGCCTCGCGCGCCGCTCGCCCTCGTCCCCGCGCCGAAGGCGGAAGCGCGCGCCGTGCCGGCCCTGCCGGCGACGCAGGACCGCCTGCTCGAGGCACGGCGCCTCTTCCACCGGGCGATCGGGCAGGCCGGCGAGAAGCTGTACCTCTCCTACCCGCGGGCCGACGCCCGCAGCGGCCGCGAGCGGCTGCCCTCGCTCTTCTTCGCCGCCGCCGCCTCGGCCCTCGCCGGCCGGCCGCTGGCCGGGGCCGAGCTCGAGGCGCGCGTGAAGGAGGACGACCTCGACCGGCTCGCCCTCGAGGACGCGCTCGACGCCGGCGAGCGGGACCGCGCGCGCGTGCGCCTCGACGAGGCGGCGGCCACCGCGATCGCCGGCGGCTCGCCGTTCTTCCGCCAGTCGCGCCTCGCGAGCCAGGCCCGCTGGTCGGGCCGCCTCACGCGCTACGACGGCCTCGTCTCCGACCTCGACGAGGCGGAGCGCGCGCGGCTCGACCCGCTCGCGGCGGGCCAGACGGTCTCGGCGAGCCGCCTCGCGACCTACGCGCGCTGCGGCTTCCTCTACTTCCTCGAGAACGTGCTGCGCCTCGAAGCCGCGCCGGAGCCGGAGGAGCGGCGGCGGCTCGAGCCGCTCGAGCGCGGGAACCTCTTCCACGACGTGGCGGAGCGCTTCCTGCGCGAGCGGCGCGACCAGGGCCTCCTGCCGGTGAGGGCCGACGAGGCCGCGCGCGGGCGCCTGCGCGACATGGCGGAGGAGGCGCTCGAGCGCCTCGTGGCCGGCCAGCCCCCGCGATTCCTGCTGCTGTGGGAGCGCGAGAAGCGTCGCTTCCACGACACGGTGCAGACGTGGCTCTCCCGCGAGGAGAAGCTCGGCGAGCGCTCCTCGCCCGCCCACTTCGAGGTGAGCTTCGGCCTCGGCCGGGGGCCGGACGGGAAGGAGCCCCACGACCCCGCCCCGCTCGAGGTCGACCTCGGCGACGGGCGCGTGCTGCGCGTCGGCGGGCGGATCGACCGCATCGACCGGCGCGCGGAGGGCGGGCTCGTCCTGCGCGACTACAAGACGGGGCGCGCGCCGAAGGACGACGGCGGGGTCTTCCGCGGCGGCAAGCAGCTTCAGATCCCGTTCTACGTGCTGGCCGCGGCGCGCCTCTTCCCGGGCGAGCCGGTCGTCCACGCGTTCCTCGACTACGTCGATGGCGGGCGGCAGGTCGCGTTCCGGCCGGAGCTCGTGTCGGGGAGCGAGTTCCGCGCCCTCCTCCGCGAGCTCGTGTCGCTCGTGGCCCGCGGCGTCTTCGTGCAGGAGCCGTCGGCCTGCGACTTCTGCGATTTCACCGCCGTCTGCGGCCCGAAGGGCCTCCTGCAGCGGCGGCAGGCCTTCAAGGTGCGGGACCGCGCGCTCCAGGAGTACCTGCGGCTGCGGGACGTGTCGTGATGGAAACGCTCCCCCCCGACCGGCTCGCCGACGAGGCGGCCCGCGAGCGCGCCCGGCGCGACCACGACACCACGCTCGTCATCGAGGCCGGCGCCGGCACCGGAAAGACGACGCTCCTCGTCGACCGGATCGAGGCGATCCTGCGCTCGGGCCGGGCGCGGCTCGACGAGATCGCCGCGGTGACTTTCACCGAGAACGCCGCGACGACCATGAAGCTGCGCCTGCGCGAACGGCTCGAGCGGGCGCGGGCCGACGCGCGGCTCTCACCCGAGGAGCGCGCGCGGGCGGCGGCGGCCCTCGACACGCTCGAGCGCGCCGCGGTCACGACCATCCACGCCCTCTGCGCGCAGGTCCTCCAGGAGCGGCCGCTCGAGTGCGGCGTCTCGCCCGCCTTCCGCGTGGCCGACGAGGCGCAGGCCGACGCGCTCTTCGCCGACGCATGGGAGGAGTGGCTGGGCGAGCGGCTCGGCGGGGGCGACGACGTCCTCCTCGACGCCCTCGAGCGGGGCATCCCCCTCGAGGGCGAGGGCCCGTGGGGCGAGCGGACGTCGCTGCGCGGTCTCGCCCGGCGCCTCGTGGACCAGCGCGACCTCGCGCCGCTCGGCGAGGAGACGGTGTTCGACCCCGAGGCCCTGCGCCGCGAGCTCGTCGCGAAGGGCGCGCGCGCGCGGGCGCTCCTCGCCGGGGTGCGGGAGGGCGACGCCCTCGGGGCGCGGCTCGGGCGGCTCGCCGAGTTCGCCGAGGCGTCGCGGTTCCTGGACGGCCACGCCCTCGTCGCGCACCTCCTCGCCCTCGAGACGATCCCGTCGAACTTCGGCTTCAAGCCGCACTGGCCGACCCCCGAGGCCCTCGCCGAGGGCCGGGCGATCGCGGCGTGGACGAAGGACGCGCGGGCGGAATGGGCCGCCGCGGAGGGCGCGGCCCTCCACGGCCGGCTCGTGGGCGCGCTGCGCGGCGTCGTCGCCATCTACGAGCGTAAGAAGACCGAGCGCGGTGTCCTCGACTTCCTCGACCTGCTCGTCCGGGCGCGCGACGCGCTGCGCGACCAGGCCGGCGTCCGCGCGCACTTCCAGGCCCGCTTCCGTCATCTGCTGATCGACGAGTTCCAGGACACCGACCCGCTCCAGGTCGAGGTCGCGGAGTCGCTCGCCGGCGGTCGCGCGGGCGCCCTCGTCGTCGTCGGCGACGCCAAGCAGTCGATCTACCGCTTCCGCCGAGCCGAGGTGCGCCTCTTCCGCCGGCTCGTCGCGCGGGCCGGCGAGCCGGGCGGCGGCGCGGTGCTGCACCTCGTGCAGAACTTCCGCTCGCGGCCGTCGATCCTGCGCTTCGTGAACCGCGTCTTCTCCGAGCTCGTGCAGGAGTCCGAGGAGGCCGACCAGCCGGGGTACGAGCCGATCGTGGCGCCCCCGGCGCTCGCGGACGACGAGCCCGGCGTCGTCGCGCTGCGCTTCCCCGCCCCGGCGCACGCGAGCGGCACGGACCTCCTCGCGGCCGAGGCCGCGGGGCTCGCGGCCTTCCTCGCCGACGTCGCGGACGGCGCGGAGCGGGTCCGCGACCCCGCCACCGGCGAGGAGAGGGAGAGCCGCGCGGGCGACGTCCTCGTCCTCGCGCGCCGGCTGACGAAGGTGCCCTTCCTCGAAGAGGCGCTCGAGGCGGCCGGGGTGCGCTTCACCGTCGAGGGCGGGAAGTCCTTCTTCGACCGGCAGGAGGTCCACGAGACGCTCGCCGTGCTGCGGGCGGTCGACGATCCCTCCGACCGCGTGGCTCTCGTGGCCGCGCTGCGCTCGTCGTTCTTCGGTGTGAGCGACCGCGACGTCGCGGCCTACGCGCTGTCGGGCCCGCCGCCGTGGGCGGGGCCAGTCGATCCCGACCGGCCCGGGGGCGCGGCGATGGCCGCGGCGCGAGGGCTCCTCGACACGCTCCACGAGCAGCGCCGGCACGCGAGCGTCCCTGCGGTGCTCGAGCGGCTCTACGACGAGACCCGGATCCTCGCCGCCCTCACCGGCTCGCGGCGGGGCGAGGCGCAGATCGCGAACCTCGAGAAGATCGCCGCCCTCGCGCGCGGGGCCGCGTCCCTCGGCGCGCTGACCCTGCGCGGCTTCGTGCGGCTCCTCGAGGACCGCGTCGCGAACGCGCGCGAGGAGCCCGACCTGCCGTCGACGCGGCCGGGCGATCCCGACACCGTGCGGATCCTGTCCGTCCACAAGGCGAAGGGGCTCGAGGCCCCGGTGGTGGCGCTCTTCGACTGCGACGACGAGGCGAAGCCGTCGGTCGACACCGTGCCGCTGTGGGAGGAGCACCGCATCGCGATCGGCTTCCGCGGCGGCTGCCAGCCGGCCGGCTGGGCCGCGCTCGTGCAGGCCGAGGAGAAGAAGGCGCGAGCCGAGGCCCGGCGGCTCCTCTACGTCGCCTGCACCCGCGCCCGCGACCGGCTGGTCGTCCCGCGGCCGCCGGCGGACGCGCAGCCGGGCGCCTTCTGGCGCGAGCTCGTGACGCGCCTGCCGGCGGCGGACGACGCCGACGTGCGCACCGTCGACGCGGGCGAGATCCCGCTCGTCGACGTGCCCGGGCGGGGGCGCGAGCTGTGGGCCCTCGCCGGCGCGGACGCCCCCGACGCCGTGGCGGCGCGGTGGGAGGCGGAGCGGCGGGATCTCCTCGCGCGGGCGTCGGAGCGGCCCTACGCGCCCGCGCCGGCGACCCGCATCGCCGCGGCCACCGAGGCGGCGTCGGTCCTCGGCCCCGGCGCGGGCCTCGGCCGAGACTTCGGCTCCCTCGTCCACCGCCTCCTCGAGTGGGCGCCCCTCGACGCCCCGGCCGAGGCCCGGGCCGCGCGGCTCCTCGCCATGGCGGAGGCCCTCGCCCCGGCGTTCTCCCTCGACCCCCAGAAGGCCGCCCGCGCGGCGGATCAGGCGGAGCGGGCGCTTCTGTCGCCCGTCCTCGAGCGGGCCCGGCGCGCGACCCGGCTCTGGCGCGAGCTGCGGCTGTGGTTTCCCGAGGGCGCGCACCTCGTTGAGGGCATCGTCGACCTCGTGTTCGAGGAGGACGGCCAGCTCGTGGTCGTCGACTACAAGTCCGACGCCATCACGGACGAGCAGGCGGTCGCCCAGGCCGCCCACCACGCCCCGCAGCTGCAGCTCTACGGCCGCGGCATCGCCCGCGCCCTCGGCCTTCCGGTGCGCGAGCGGCTCGTGCTGTTCACGGCGATCGGTCGCGCGGTGCCGGTGTAGAGTCCGGGGATGCCCGCCGCGTTCTCCTGGTCCGCCTCGCGCCACGACTCGTTCGCGAGCTGCCGACGCCGCTACTACTACGCGTACTACGCGGCGGTCGACGACCCCGAGATCCAGCGCCTCAAGAAGCTCTCGGCCCTGCCGATGTGGGCGGGAAACCTCGTCCACGACGCGATCGAGCGCTTCCTGCGATCGCACGACGCGCTGCCCCCGGCCGAGGAGCAGGACGCCTTCGTGCGCAGCGTCGTCCACTCGGTGATGGTGACCGACTGGCGGGAGAGCGAGGCGGGGTCGCTGCGCTTCCGGCTCTTCGAGCACGAGTACGGGGTCCCGGTCGAGCAGGAGGACAAGCGGATCGCGGTGAACGTCGTGATGCGCTCCCTGCGGAACTTCTTCCGTCACCCGACGGTGGCGCGGGCGATCGCCCTCGGCCGCGGGAGCTGGCTGGCCCTCGAGGACCTCGTCTCGTTCCACGTCGGGGACGTCGAGGTCTTCCTGCGGATGGACCTCGCGTTCCGGGAAGAGGACGGCCGGGTCGTGATCGTCGACTGGAAGACCGGCCGCGGAGAGGGACGCTTCAACGAGGTGCAGATCGCGGGGTACGCGCTCTACGCGGCCGAGAAGGGCTGGGTGGACGACCCGGCCCGCATCGAGACCGAGCTCGCGTACCTCGTGATCCCGAAGGCGGTGCGGCGCAGGGTCGACGCGCAGAAGCTCGACCAGGCGCGGAAGTTCATCGCGAAGAGCGCGTCGACGATGAAGTCGCTGCTGCTCGACCCCGCGCAGAACCTGGCGCGCCTCGAGGACTTCCCGATGGTCGACCGCCCGTCGATGTGCCGCCGCTGCAACTTCCGGCGGCTGTGCTTCCCCCGCGCCGATGCGGCCTCGTCCTCCGGGGCGCGCGCGTGAGGGTCCGGGCTGCGGCTTCGGGGCGGGCCTACGCCTTGAGGTGCTTCGCGAGGAAGGCCGTCGTGCGCGCCCAGGCGTCCTCGGCCGCTTCCTTGCGGTAGCCGCCCCAGGGGTTGTTGACGTTCGCGAAGGCGTGCCCCGCGCCGGGGTAGACCTTCACGTCGATGGGCTTCCCGGCCTTCTTCATCAGGTCCTCGAAGAGGCGGACCTGGCCGGGAGACGGGCCCTTGTCCTCGCCGCCGTAGTTGCCGAGGACGGGGGCCTTGATCCGGCCGATGGCGAACTGGTCGGTCGGGGGCGCGCCGTAGTAGACGACGGCCGCAGCGAGGGTCGGCTCCTCGGTGGCGAGCGCGAGCGAGTAGCGACCCCCCATGCACCAGCCGATCGAACCGACCTTGTCCTTCTTCACGTCGGCCCGGGCCTGCAGGAACGCGTAGGCGCTCCTGAGGTCGCGGAGCGCGCGGTCGGGCGACAGGCCCATCATGAGCTGGTGGGCGTCCTCCTGCTGCGTCGCGACCTTGCCGCGGTAGAGGTCGACCGCGAGGGCGACGTAGCCCTCCTTCGCGAGGCTGCGCGCCTGCTCCTTCACCCAGTCGTTGAGGCCCCACCACTCCTGGATCACGATCACCGCCGGGAACGGCCCCTTGCCCGCGGGCGTGACGAGGACGCCCGCGGCCTGCTCGTCGCCGCTCTTCCAGGTGACGGCTTCCTCGGCCGCGGAGGCGGGTGCGGCCGCCGCCGCGAGAGCGACGACGGCCAGCGTCAGCAGCTTCTTCATCCGCATCTCTCCCTGTCGACGTTCAGTGCGCCGGCTGCGGCTCGGCCGGCGCCACCGCCGCCCCGGGCTTCGCCGCCTCGTGGCGCTGGCGCAGCACGGCCGCGACGATGACCGCGACCTCGAACGCCACGAAGCCGCCGACGTACCAGTAGCCGCCCGAGCCGAAGCCGTAGGAGTGGAGGCCCGTGCCGAGCACGAAGTTGACGCCGTACCAGGCCATGAGGACGAGCAGGTACCCGAGGAGCGAGCCGACCGCCATCCCGAAGTCCTTGATCCAGCCGGTGAAGCGCGCGTGGAGGATCGCGAGGTAGCCGAGCGTCGCGATGAGGGCCCAGGTCTCCTTCGGGTCCCAGCCCCAGAAGCGGCCCCACGAGTACGAGGCCCAGACGCCGCCGAGGAGCGTCCCGACCGCGAGGCAGAGCGTCCCGACCTGCAGCGCGCGGTAGAGGTAGAGCGACAGCGACTTCAGCAGGCCGGCCCGGCCCGGCGCGAAGAAGTAGAGGCCGAGGTTGAGGTGGCCGAGGCCCATCGCGAGGGTGAAGGCCGCGTAGCCCAGCATGATCGTGAGGACGTGGACGGTCAGCCACATGTTGTCGCGCAGCACCGGGACGAGCGGCGAGATCGACGCGTCGAAGATCGGCACGTTGTCCGCGATCAGGAGAGCGGCGGTCGAGAGGGCGGCGGCGGTCGTGGCGAAGTACCGGACGCGGTAGACGATCTCGAAGACGAGGGCGAAGAGGACGCCGCCCCACGACACGAAGATGATCGTCTCGTACATGTTCGTCACCGGCGGCCGGCCGGAGATGAGGATCCGCAGGATCATCCCGTAGGTGGTCGTGAGGAACGCGGCGACGACGAGGGCGAAGCCGGCCCCGGCGAGCTTGCGCGAGGCGAGGGGGAAGCTCGAGAGGAGCGCGAGGAAGCCGAACAGGTAGAGCCCCCACGCGGTCCGGTAGGGCTTCATCGCGTTGTAGTGGACCTCGATCGCGAGGTCCTTGTCGCGCGGGTAGACGGCCGGCGCGAGCTCGGCGAGGCGGCGCCCGAGGGCGGAGGCGGCCGTCCCGACCGCGGCGCGGTCGCCCGCGCGATAGCCCTCGACGAGGGCGAGGGTCAGGGCGCGGACGCGCTGCACCTGGGGAACCGGCGCCTTGTCGAGGTCGGCCAGCGAGTACCACGTCGCCTTGGGGTCGTCCGGGTGGGGCACGATCCGCAGCGCCTCGCCGTTCATGACGCCGGCGACGCTCGACAGCGTGTCGTAGAGGTCGCCCACCTCGCGGTCGACGGGATCGAGGTCCTCGCCCTTCTCGCTCTTGGCCTGGACGACGCCCATCGCGTCGTGGAAGCCCTGGTGGCCGGCGAGCTCGGAGAAGCTGAAGCGGTCGCGGTCGTGCGGGAGCTTCGCGGCGTCGCGCAGCCCCGCGTGGGTGACCTTGAGGATCGGCTGGTCCTTCCACTTCTCCGGCTCCGCGAGCATCGCGAGGACCCACTCGGTCGGCTCGAGGCCGGCGATGCGGTCGAGGCCGAACGCGCGGGCGCCCTGCACCCGCTTCGCGAGGTCGCGCGCGAAGCTGTCGAGCGGCTTCGTGCGGCCGCCCTCCTGGATCGCGATCTTCCGGAGCGGGTCGAGCTCAGGCCCCGCGAGGAGCGGGAGAGGGCTCGCCAGGGCGAGAAGGGACAGGATCAGGAGGGTTCGCTTCATTCGGATTCTCCCGCGCGCGGCGCGCGGCGAGGACCGCCTGCGCCTGGCGCTTCGCCAGATACGGCTTGACGTAGAACATCCAGACGATCCCCACCCCGATGAGCGTCGTCCCGAGGTAGACGAGCGGCAGCCCCGGCGCGCGCGCGACCGAGAAGACGGACATCATCGGACGGCCCTCGACGAAGGACGACTGGAAGAAGATGTACCCGCGGTGGTGGAGCGGGTGGTTCATCGAGATGAGGGTCTCGAAGGTCCCCTTCTCGGGGTCCTCGACCCGGACCGTGCTCTCGTAGGTCGACGCCATGCGCGAGCCGGGGTAGGACTCGTTGTTGAAGCGCAGGAGCGTGACCTTGAACGGGAGGGAGACCTCGGGGGCCCGCCACGCGACGAGCGCCGCGTCGGCGCCGGCCGCCATGGGGCGCTGCTCCCCGTAGAGGAGCCACTGCGGCTCGGAGCGGCCCTTCGGCCCCTCGAGACGGACCCGCACCGCCGCCTGACGGCGATCCTCCTTGGCCGGCGGCGTCTGGGGCTTCACCGTGCGGGCGCCGGCGGCCGACGGCAGGTAGCGGTCGACCGTGAAGCCGAGTGCGGGCCAGCCCGTGTCGACGGGCCGTCCCGGCGTGACGACGCCCGTGCGCGGCGCGCCCTTCGCGTCCGTCGCGACGAAGCGGAGCGAGCCGTCGGGCGCCGCCACGAGCGAGAGGTGGTTCGGGCCCTCGGCGCCCGTCAGGAGCTGCGCGGCCTCGGCCTCGGAGGCGGCCGCGTGGAGGCCGAGGGCGACCATGCCGAAGTCGACGTGGCTGCGCTCGGGGTCGTTCGCGACGAGCCAGCCGTCCTGGCTCATCATCGGCGCCTGGAGCGTGAAGTGCGCGGCGGGCGGGCCGAACGGCGCGGGCGCGTACGACTCCGAGGCCGCGACGTGGGGCTCGTAGTCCTCGGCCACGAGCGCGAGCTCGGTCCCGGGGACGGCGAAGCGCTGCTCCCGGCCCGGCTTCGGCGGCCGCTTCTCGAAGACGACGGGGAAGCTCGCGTGGGCCTCGGACCCCGGCACGGACACCTGCAGCGCCTTCTCGAGCAGCATCACCCGGTCCGAGGTCTCGCCCTCGTAGATCGGCATGTTCGAGTCGAGGCCGCGGTAGAGCGAGAGGACCGACCCCGCGAGGATCGCCAGGATGCCGACGTGGGCGACGAGGAAGCCGATGTGGTGCTTCGTCCAGGGGTAGCGGCTCACCATCACCGAGAAGACGTTCAGGCCCAGCAGGCCGAGAAGGGCCGCGAACCACCACGTCTGGTAGATGTCCCGCTGCACCGCGGGCGTGCCGTGGCGCATCTCGTAGAAGGTCGCGAAGGCGCAGGTCGACCCGAGCGTCACCATCACGAGGACGGCGAGCCGGAGCGACGAGAGAATGGAGAGCACGCGTCCGCCGGACGGCTGATTCTTCATGGGGTCCAGAAACCATTCTGGAGCCAGCCCGCGGAAAGAGTCAACGAATCCCCCGATCCCGAGCGACAGGGGTCACACGCCCCTCGTCCGCGTTGACGGGGCCGGCCACGTATCTCTAGAATCGGCGCGGACTTCCGCCGCGCGTCTAACCAGGGGAGCGCTCATGTCCAGCCTGCGACTCGTGCCCGTCTCCGGCCAGCCGATCGAGGTCGACAAGGAGCCGTCGATGGTCGGTCGCGATCCGAGCTGCGAGATCGTCGTGACCGACGGCTCGGTCTCGCGGCGGCACGCCCGCCTCGAGCGCCGCGGCCTGGCCTGGTGGGTCGTCGACCAGGGCAGCGCGAACGGCACCTACGTGAACAGCCAGCGCATCGCCGAGCAGGCCCTCAAGACCGGCCAGGAGCTGCGTTTCGGCGCCCTCGCCTTCCGGGTCGACGTCGTGGAGGACCCGGAGGCGACCGTGGCCACACCGCTGCTCGACGAGCAGGGCGCGGCCACGCTGCTGGCGGCGACGCCGGCCGAGGTGGAGCCGCCCAAGCCCGCGGCGCCGCCGCCCGTCGTGCCGCCGCCGGTGCCCGCGCCGAAGCCCGCGCCGGTGGCGCCGCCGCCGCTCCCGCCCCCCGCCGCCGCGGCCCCGCCGCGAGCGGCCGCCGCTCCCCCGCCGCGCGCCGCGGCCCCGGCCGCGCCCGTGGGCCAGATGCCCGCCGCGGCGGCGCCGGCCAAGAAGGGCCGCTCGCCGATCTTCTGGGCCCTCACCGGCTGCTGCGGCTGCGTGCTGCTCGTGGGCCTGCTGGTCGGCGTCATCGCCGGCGGCGCGTTCATGGCCACCCGGCCGGCCGCCACCGCGGCCCAGGCCTGGCTCGGCGAGGTCCGCCAGAACCAGGTCGAGGCCGCCGCCGCGGGCCTCAGCACCGAGTACAAGGCCCGGCTCGACGACGCGCAGTTCCAGGCGATCGCGACGGTCATCCAGCAGTCGAAGGACGCGACCTTCCCGTCCCGGTCGGTCGACAACGACCGGGCGACGCTGAAGGGCGTCCTCACCGGCGGCGCGCCCCAGCCGATCACGATCGTGCTCGTGAAGGAGGGCGGGGCGTGGAAGGTCGACGACGTGCGCCTCGGCGTCGAGTAGGGCGCGGGTGATCGAAGCCCCGCCCGAGCCGGTCGAGATCCGCCACGAGCGGGCCGCCCGGCGTGTCGTCGTCCTCTGGGAGGACGGCCACGAGTCGGCGTTCCCGCTCGACTACCTCCGCAGCTGGTGCCCGTGCGCGGTGTGCCAGGGCCACGCTCCGGACGCGAAGTACCTCGGCCTCCACGGGCAGGAGCTCGTCCACGTGGAGGGGGTCGGGAACTACGCGGTTTCGCTGACGTGGCAGGACGGCCACAACACCGGCATCTACTCGTTCCGCCTGCTGCGCGCGCTGTGTCCATGCGCGGCCTGCGGCGGCGAGAAGCGCTGAGCGCGGCCTAGGCCGACGCGGACGCCTGCGCCTCGTGCCCCTCGGGCTCGAGGTGCACGACGACGTCGACGATCTCCGGCCGCGCCGCCTGCAGCGCCCCCTCGATGCGGTCGGCGACCGCGTGGGCCGCGTGGAGGGTCATGTCGCCGTCGAGATGGACCGTCAGGTCGACGAAGACGGCGTCGCGGCGGCCCCGCGTGCGCACGTCGTGCACGAGGAGAACGCCCGGGACCGCGGCCGCCAGCGGCGCGAGGACCGACCCGTCGATCGGGGCCCGGTCGGTCAGCACGTTGAACGCCGACACGAGGATCTCGCCGGCCTGCCACGCGATGATGGCGGCGATCGCCACCGCGACCAGCGGGTCGGCCCACGCCGCGCCGAGCCGGGCCGCGACGAAGGAGCCGACGACCCCGAGCGACACGTAGAGGTCGGCCCGGGTGTGGGCCGCGTCGGCGACGAGAAAGGCGCTCCTGAGCCGCCGCCCCTCGCGGGCCTCGAAGGCGCTGACGAACAGGTTGACCGCGACGGTCGCGGCCATGACGAGCCAGTTGAGGAGGCCCACCGCCGGCAGCCGCGCCGCGCCGGCGAGGCCGAAGGCGGAGGAGAGGACCTCCGCCGCGAGCGCCATGAGCGCGCCCCCGATGACGAGCGTCGCCGCCGTCTCGAACTTGCGGTGGCCGTACGGGTGGCCGGCGTCCGGCGGCCGGAACGCGAAGGCCGAGACGATGAGGCCGAGCACGTTGTTCGAGCCGTCGACGAGGCTGTGGTAGCCGTCGGCGATCATCGCGAGGCTGCCGGAGAGGTGGCCCACGACGACCTTCCCCGCGCTCACCGCCAGGTTGAGGGCGAGCGTCGCCCAGAGCACCCGGCGGACGCCGGCCGACTGGACCTCGGTGTCGATCGTGGCCATCGCGCGGCCGCGAGGGTCCGGGCGGGGGCTACGCCTCCTGCTCGCGGGGAACGAGCCAGTCGAGGCTCTGGGCCAGCGACATCCCCGACGTGTACAGGAAGCCCCACTGGAAGATCGCGATGAACGGCAGCGTGCCGAGGAGGCCGTAGGTGAGCGCGTAGAGGTTGACGAAGGTGAAGTAGCAGGCGAGGGCGAGCTCCACGTACGGCAGCCAGTTCGTCTTGCCCTTGTAGGCCTTCTGCTTCCAGGTGTCGGAGGCGCCCTCGATGCGGTACTTCGGCGTGCGGGTGAACTCCGAGGGCCTGCCGAAGAGGCCCTCGACGACGGCGAGCGCGTTCGAGAGGCTGATGCCGACGCCGATGCCGAGCACGGCCGGGATGTACTTCAGCTTCGACTTCCAGCCGTCGGGGAACTGCTCCTTCTGCGAGAAGGCGTAGAAGGCGCACACCGACGCCGTCGCGGCGAGGAAGATCGGCACGTCGACCACGATCATCTCCGCCCAGCCCATGTTGTAGCGGAGGAGCATGGCCGGGAAGAGGAGCGCGGTGAGGAGCACCATCAGCGGGTAGGCGAGGTTCGCGGTCAGGTGGAAGGTCGCTTCCGCCTTCTCCTTCCAGGGCAGGTCCGAGGCGAGGATGCGCGGCAGGAGCTTCTTGCAGACCTGCACCGAGCCCTTGGCCCACCGCTGCTGCTGGGTCTTGAAGGCGTTCATCTCGACCGGCAGCTCGGCCGGCGAGACGAGGTCGGGCGTGTAGACGAACTTCCAGCCCTTGAGCTGGGCCCGGTAGCTGAGGTCGAGGTCCTCGGTGAGCGTGTCGTGCTGCCAGCCGCCCGCGTCGTCGATCACCGCGCGGCGCCACACCCCGGCGGTGCCGTTGAAGTTGAAGAAGCGGCCGGAGCGGCTGCGCGCGCCGTGCTCCATGATGAAGTGCCCGTCGAGCATGATCGACTGGACTTCGGTGAGGAGCGAGTACTCGCGGTTGATGTGGCCCCAGCGCGCCTGCACGAGGCCGACCTTCGGGTCCTGGAAGTGACCGATCGTCCTCTCCAGGATGTCGGGCGGGGCCACGAAGTCGGCGTCGAAGATGAGGACGAACTCGCCGGTCGCGCTCTTGAGGCCGGCGTCGAGGGCGCCCGCCTTGTAGCCCGTGCGGTCGGTGCGGTGCAGGTACTCCATGTCGAAGCCCTGAGCGCGGTAGTGCTCGACGGCGCGGCTCGCGATGGCGGCCGTCTCGTCGGTCGAGTCGTCGAGGACCTGGATCTGGAGCCGCTCGCGGGGGTAGCGGATCCGCGCGACCGACTCGAGCAGGCGGTCGAGCACGTACATCTCGTTGAAGATCGGCAGCTGGATGGTGACGCGGGGGAGCTGCTTCGGAAGGGGCGCGGGCGCGGCCTTCCTCTGCCGGTGCTTGAAGTACAGATAGACCATCACGTATCGGTGGACGCCCATGATGGCGAGGATGACCAGGGTCAGGAAGTAGAGACCCAGGATCCCGAGCTCGAGTGCGCTCATCGGTCCGTCTTCGCCCCCGCGAACGCGCCCTCCGCCCCGCGAGCGCGGGGACGTGGGCGGCGCCTCCTTGACACCGTCCGAATCACCGGTGGAAGATGCCGAGTTCGGAGCGCCCGGGCCGTGCGAGCCACAAGTATGGCTCATGCCAAGAGGCGCTCCCATAATCCTATCAAGAGCAAGACCCCGGTTTCAATGGATCCGCGCAGCGTCAAGGAGCTCCTCGAGGCCGTCCGCGACGGGAAGCTGAGCCCGGACGAGGCCTCGTCCCGCCTCGCCACCCTCCCCTACGAGGACCTCGGCTTCGCCAAGGTCGACCACCACCGGGCGCTGCGCCGGGGCTTCCCCGAGGCCGTCTTCGGCGCGGGCAAGACCCCCGACCAGATCGTCGCCATCGTCGAGCGGATGGCCGCCCGCGGACACAGGGTGCTCGTCACCCGGACGACGGCCGCCGTCCACGAGCGGGTCGCGGCCGTGCGGCCCGAGGCGCAGTGGCACGAGGCGGCGCGGTGCATCACCGTCGAGGCCGGCGCGCCGGCGACGCTGCCGGGGCGGGTCGCCGTGCTGGCCGCGGGGACCTCCGACCTCCCGGTCGCGGAGGAAGCGGTCGTGGTGGCGACGTTCCACGGCGCCGCCGTCGAGCGCATCTACGACGTGGGCGTCGCGGGCCTGCACCGCCTCCTCGACCGCGCCGGAGCGATCCGCGAGGCCGACGTCGTGATCGTCGTGGCCGGCATGGAGGGCGCCCTTCCTTCCGTGGTGGCCGGGCTCGTGGATTCCCCGGTCGTCGCGGTGCCGACGAGCGTCGGCTACGGAGCCTCCTTCGGCGGCCTCGCGGCGCTCCTCGCGATGCTGAACGCCTGCTCCTCGGGCGTCGGTGTCGTGAATATCGACAACGGATTCGGCGCGGCGCACCTCGCCTGCCTGATCCTCCGCGGCCGCGCGGGCCAGGGCGCCCAGCCGCGCGCTTAATCCAGTCTGGACGGGAGTTTACGGGCCAGTAGGATCATTCTTGTTGATTCCGGCCGTGAAATGTGTCGACTCCCCCTTCCACGCGGCTCGTCCTTGACAAAACTACTGATCCTACTGATCTTCTATGCTGTCTTGTCCCGCCGCGACCCCACCTCTGAAGCGCACGAGGGCCTCGGCTGTGCGCGCTAGGCGCCCCCTGGGGGCGCACGGAGCCGGCGGGGAAGCGGAGAGAACACCGCCGACCCGACGCTCGTGAACGCTAACTCTTTCTCTGCACTGGAGTTCGACAGGATCCGTGCGCTGCTGCAACAGCAGGCCGGCTCCGTGGAGGGGCTCGCCCGCCTGAAGGCTCTCGAGCCGCAGACGGATCCGGCCGCCGTGCGGGACGCCCTCGCCCGGACGGGCGAGGGCGTCGCGCTGCTGCGGGCGGTCGGCCGCCAGCCCTACCACGACCTGCCCGACCCGGCCGAGGCCCTTGTCGTCGCCCGGGCGCGGGGGGCGCACCTCGAGCCGCGGGCCCTGGCCGACCTCGCCTCGTTCATCGAGGGCGGCGTCGAGATCGCCCGCCGGGTCGCGCGTGTCGAGAACGCGCCCCGCCTCGCCCGCCTCGCCTCCGAGGCGCAGGACACGACGGACGTGGCCGCGGCCGTGCGCCGCGCGCTGCTGCCCTCGGGCGAGGTCGCCGACGACGCGTCGCCGAAGCTCGCCGACCTGCGCCGGACGCTGCTGCGGCTCAAGTCCCAGCTCACGTCGGTCATGGAGGGCTACCTCCGCAGCCGCGACGCCGAGCGTCTCCTGCAGGACCGCGTCATCACGATGCGGAACGACCGCTACGTGCTGCTGTTGAAGGCGGAGCAGAAGGGCCAGCTCCCCGGCATCATCCACGGCAGCTCGGGCTCCGGCGCGAGCTTCTTCGTCGAGCCCCTGCCCGCGGTCGAGCTCAACAACGACATCGTGGCGCTCCAGGACGAGGAGCGGGCCGAGGTCGTGCGCATCCTGCGCGAGCTGACCTGGCGGGCCGGCGAGCGCTCCGACGCGATCGCCGGCCTCGCGCGGATCCTCGGCGCGCTCGACGCGGTGCAGGCCATGGCCCAGCTCGCCGTCGACATGGACGCGCGGGCCCCCGAGATCGTCGATGGGAAGGACGGCCTCGAGCTCTTCGACTCGCGCCACCCGCTGCTCATGCCCCCGCTCGCCGAGCGGCTCGGGATCCGGCGCACGGGCGAGCCCGTGCCGGTGAGCGTGCGAGTCGGCGGCGAGACGCCGGTGCTCGTCGTCAGCGGCCCGAACACGGGCGGCAAGACCGTCGCCCTCAAGACGGTGGGCCTGTTCGCCCTCATGGCCCAGTGCGGACTGCACGTGCCCGCCGGTCCCGGCAGCCGACTCCCCGTCTTCAAGCGGGTCTTCGCGGACATCGGCGACGAGCAGTCGATCGCGGAGAACCTCTCGACCTTCTCGTCGCACCTCGCGGCGATCGTCGAGATGACGCGGTCGCTCGCGCGGCCCGCGCTCGTGCTCCTCGACGAGGTGGGCGCCGGCACCGACCCGACCGAGGGCGGCGCTCTCGGCGTCGCGATCGTCGAGCACTTCCGCCGCGCCGGGGCGACGGTCGTGGCCACGACGCACCACGGGCTCATGAAGGCCTACGCGCAGTCGACGCCCGGCGTCGCCTGCGCCTCGTTCGGCTACCGCCCCGACACCTACGAGCCGACCTACCGGCTGACGATGGGCGCCCCCGGCCGCAGCCTCGCGCTGGAGATGGCCGAGCGGCTCGGCCTCCCGGCCGAGGTCGTGGCCGACGCGCGCGGGCGACGGGACGACAAGGAGCAGCAGGCGGAAGCGCTCCTCGCGCGGCTCGAGCGGGAGAAGGCCGAGATCGAGCGGGCGCGGGCCGAGGCCGAGTCGCTGCGCGCCGAGGCCGAGGGCGCGCGGGCGCGGGCCGAGGCGGCCGAGCGCGAGCTGGCGTCCCGCAAGCGGCGCGAGGTCGAGGTCTTCGCCCGCGAGCTGCGGCGGCGGGGCGAGGAAGCGGAGGCGAAGGCCGCCGAGGCCATCCGCGAGGCGGTGGCGAAGGTCGAGGCCGCACAGAAGGCCGCCGCGGCGGCTCCCCGCGTGCGCGGCGAGGCGGTGGCCGCGATCCGCGAAGCCCGCGACGCGATCCTTCACGACCCCGAGCTCGAGATCCCGGCCGAGCCGGAGCCGGTCGAGGCGCCTGTCACCGTCGGCGCCCGCGCGCGCCTCAAGACGATGGGCCTCGTGGGCGACGTGCTGTCGGTGCACGGTGATCTGGCGGAGGTCGCGGTCTCCGGCAAGCGGCTGCGCGTCCCGCGCGCCGACCTCGTCGGCCTCGGCGCGAGCCGGCCGGTCCCGGGCCGCGGCTCCTCGAAGCGGTCGTTCCCGGCCGAGGCGCGCGGCGGCGTCGCGACCGTCGCCAAGTCCGTGCCCGCGGAGGTGAACCTCATCGGCCTCACGGTCGAGGAGGCCACCGACCGTGTCGACAAGGTGCTCGACGACGCGGCGCTGTCCGACCGCCGCGAGATCCGCCTCGTGCACGGCTTCGGCGAGGGCAAGCTGCGCCGCGCGGTGGCGAAGCTGCTCGACAAGCACCCGCTCGTCGCCTCGTACCGCCCCGGCGGCCCGAGCGAGGGCGGCGGCGGGGCGACGGTCGTGGAGCTTCTGGACTGACGATGGCCTTCCCCGAGAGCTTCGTCGAGGAGGTGCGCCGCGCGGCGGACATCGTGCGCGTCATCTCCGAGCACGTGGCCCTCAAGAAGATGGGGACGTCGTGGAAGGGCCTGTGCCCGTTCCACAACGAGAAGACGCCGTCCTTCAACGTGCGGCAGGAGCCGGCCGTCTTCCACTGCTTCGGCTGCGGCGAGGGCGGGGACGTCTTCAAGTTCCTGATGCTGCGCGAGCGGGTGAGCTTCCCCGAGGCGGTCGAGATGCTCGCGCGGCGGCACGGGTTGCCGGTGCCCGAGGGCCGCGTCGAGGCGGGGCCCGAGCGGAAGGAGCGCGAGGAGATGCTCGCGCTCATGGAGGCGGCGGCGCTGCACTTCACGCGCACGCTGTGGTCCCCCGCCGGGAGCGCGGCCCGCGAGTACCTGCTCGGCCGGGGCTTCGAGAAGTCGACCCTCGAGCGGATCCGGGCCGGTGCGGCCCGCGACAGCTGGGACGACCTCCTCGCGACGCTGCGGGGGAAGTTCTCTCCGGTTCTCCTCGCCAAGGCCGGCCTCGTCGTCGAGCGGCAGGGCAAGGAGGGGCACTACGACCGCTTCCGCAACCGCGCGATCTTCCCGATCGCCAACGAGAGCGGCAAGGTGGTCGCGTTCGGCGCCCGTGCCCTCGACGGCAGCGAGCCCAAGTACCTCAACTCTCCGGAGACCCCCGTCTACTCGAAGAGCCGCGTCCTCTACGGGCTCTCGTGGGCGCGCGACACCATCACCCGCGAGGGCCGCGCGGTGATGATGGAGGGGTACCTCGACGTCGCGCGGGCGATCGAGGGAGGGGTGACGAACGCGGTCGCCACCTGCGGCACCGCCCTCACGGGCCTCCACGCGCGGCTCCTCGCGCGGTTCGCGAAGACGGTGGTCCTGAACTTCGACCAGGACGAGGCCGGGCAGAAGGCCGCGCGCAAGAGCCTCGACGTGCTCCTCGACGAGGGGCTCGCGGTGCGGATCGTCGAGCTGCCGGACGGCCACGACCCCGACACCTACGTGAAGGCCGAGGGCGGCGACGCGTACCGGAAGCGGCTCGAGGAAGCCCCGGACGCGGTCGAGTGGCTGATGCGCCGCGCGGTCGAGCGGCACGACGTGCAGTCGCCGGGAGGGAAGGCCGCGTTCCTCGCCGACATCCTGCCGGCACTCGTGCGGACCCCGAACGCCGTCGAGCGCCAGGCGTGGCTCGCGCGCGCCGTCGAGCGGGGCGCGCTCGACGCGGGCGCCGCGCGCGAGGAGCTGCGCCGTGCGCTCGGCGGGAAGAGCTCGAGCCCGTCCGCGTCCTCGGCGGTGGCCGAGGCCGCGGTGCGCGGTGCGGCGCAGAGGGCGGCGCGGGCGCAGCGGCTGATGCCGGCCGAGCGGTGGCTCCTCGCCCTCGTGGCGCAGGGCGCGGCCGGGGTCGAGCAGGCGCTCGACGAGCTGCAGGACGCGGACGTGGCGGGCCTCGCGTCGGCCCCCATCCTGCGCGCGGCCCAGGCCGTGGCGCGGAAGACGACGCCGGTGACCCTCGGGGCGGTCCTCGAGGCGCTCGACGAGGACGAGCGCCGGCTGCTGTCGGCGATCGCGGTCGAGGGCGTGCCCGCCGAGCACCTCTCGGCGGAGGAGTGCGTCCGGGAGCTGCGACGGCAGCCACTGCGGACGCGGATGGCGGAGATCCAGAAGAGGCTCCCCGCGGCCAGCGGGGACGCGCTCGAGGCGCTGCTTCAGGAGAAGACGCGGCTCGTGCGACAGATGACGTCTCTCTAGGGACGGGTTTCGAAGGAGCAGGGCGGAAGGACATGGCGCTCTCGATCGAGGAAAAGTACGACGAGGTCCGGCAGCTCATCACGATGGGCAAGGAGAAGGGCTACCTTCTCTACGAGGAGGTGAACGACCTCCTTCCCTCGGAGATCAGCTCGTCGGACGAGCTGGACGACATCTTCTCGATGTTCGGCTCGATGGGCATCGAGGTCGTCGACTCGGAGCAGAAGTTCCGGGAGAAGGCGGAGGAGGAGGGCGTCGAGCTCGACCTCACCCCGGGCGCTCTCGACAAGACGAACGACCCGGTGCGCATGTACCTGCGCGAGATGGGCACCGTCCCGCTGCTGACCCGCGAGGGCGAGGTCGAGATCGCGAAGCGCATCGAGCGGGGGAAGAACGCCATGCTCCGCGCGATCTCGCGCACGAACATGGCGGCCCAGGAGGTCGCGCGGCTCGGCGAAAGGCTCGGCGCCCGCGAGATCGGCGTCCGCGACGCGGTCATCTTCAACGAGGAGGAGGTGACCGAGGAGAAGCTCGAGGCGAAGATCCGCGAGACCCTCAAGCTCATCGGAAAGGCGAACCAGGCCCACGAGGACTACATCGCCTACCGCAAGCACTTCGTGAAGCTCGAGAAGAAGAGCCGCGCCTACGTGAAGGGCAAGTGGCGCCTCGCGCGGCTGCGGATCAGGATGTCGCTCTCGATCCGGCGGATCGAGTTCTCCGAGGCCTTCAAGCGCCGGCTCGTCGAGCGGATCCGTGAGGTCGTCGAGCGCATCCGCGACGCCGAGGAGCGCATCTCGCGCCTCGAGCTGAAGCTCAAGCGCGACGTCTCCGACGACTACAAGAAGCAGGTCCGGCAGATGGTGCGCGACCAGCGCGCCGTCCTCGACCAGATCGCCGAGGAGTTCGATGCGCGGCCGGAGGAGATCCAGCGGACGCTCGACACCGTCGTCACCGGCGAGGCCCAGGCCGAGCAGGCGAAGAAGGAGCTCGTCGAGGCCAACCTCCGGCTCGTCGTCTCGATCGCCAAGAAGTACACGAACCGCGGCCTGCAGTTCCTGGACCTCATCCAGGAGGGCAACATCGGCCTCATGAAGGCCGTCGACAAGTTCGAGTACAAGCGCGGCTACAAGTTCTCGACCTACGCGACGTGGTGGATCCGCCAGGCCATCACCCGCGCGATCGCCGATCAGGCGCGCACCATCCGCATCCCGGTGCACATGATCGAGACGATCAACAAGCTCATCCGCACGTCGCGCGCCCTCGTCCAGGAGCTCGGCCGCGAGCCCACCTCGGAGGAGATCGCGAAGCGGATGGACATCCCGGTCTCGAAGGTCCGCAAGGTCCTCAAGATCGCGCAGGAGCCGATCTCGCTC
>WBZP01000967.1_pt2 | contig 23538 bp, 15 predicted proteins | sample 5204301 | NCBI WGS metagenome assembly WBZP01 (sample SAMN12412401, study PRJNA552823) | activated sludge metagenome | isolation source: activated sludge from nitrification reactor of wastewater treatment plant... | place: USA: Pennsylvania | collected 2017 | reverse complement strand
TCCACAAGGCGTAGCGCGACGGCGTGCAGGTCGCCGAGGGCGAGTGCGCGTTCGTGAAGCGCAGGCCGCTCCGGGCGAGCGAGTCGATTCGCGGTGTGCGGACCTGCGTCGCGCCGTACGCGCTCACGTCGCCGTAGCCGAGGTCGTCCGCGTAGACGACGACGATGCTGGGGCGGCCGTCGCCGGGAGCGGCGCCCGGCGCCGCCACGGCCGGGCCGGCGCACGAGACGGCGAGCGTCAACGCGAGGGGCAGGCGCATTTCAGACCTCCGGACGGGCGGGCCGCGGCGCGGGGCGCGGGTCGATGGCGAGCCAGACGATCGCCGCGACGATCGCCAGCGCGGCCGCGAGGTGCAGCGCCGGCTCCCAGCCGACGACGGCCGCGAGGGCCGGCGTCAGCGCCGGCGAGACGAGGCCGCCGACGTTGCTGCCGGTGTTCATGACACCGCCGGCCGTCCCGCTCCGCTCCCCCGCGATCTCGGTCATGGTGGCCCAGAAGGGCCCCTCCACGCACATGACGAACGCGGTCGAGACGGCGAGGGCGGTCGCCGCGACGTAGGGGTTCTGCGTGTGCGCGCCTACCGACAGGAAGACGCCGGCCAAGGCCAGGCCGGCCACCGGCACCGCGCGGCGACCGAAGACGCTCCCGTGGCCCACGACGAGGCGGTCGGACAGCCAGCCGCCGAGCGGAATCGAGCCGATCGACAGCAGCCACGGGAGGCTGCTGAAGGCCGCTCCGCGCAGGAGGTCGAAGTGCCGCTCCTGCACGAGGTAGAGGTAGAACCAGAAGACGAAGATGTAGCCGACGTAGCCCTGCAGCGTGTAGCTGAGCGTCAGCAGCACGAAGCTGCGGGAGCCGAGCGTCTCGCGCGCGGTGCGCGTCGGCTCCGGTGCGGGGCGACCGGAAGGCGCGCCGGCCGCGGACCCGGCCTCGTCGCTCGCGGGCGTCGTCTCGCCCGCCAGCCGCCACGCGATCGCGGTGGCCACGGCCGGCAGCGCCGACACCGCGAGCGCCACCCGCCAGCCCCAGCGCAGCATGGCCGCCGTCAGCAGGGGCGGCGCGGCGGCCGAGCCGATGGCGACCGCCGCGACCACGAAGCCGTTCGCCTTCGCCCGCTGCCCGGGCGAGACCCAGCGCGCGACGCCGCGGGCCGCGGCCGGGAACATCGGCGACTCGCCGACGCCGAGGACGAAACGCAGCACGAGGAGCGCGCCGAGAGCGAGGGCCGCGCTCGACGCGAGCGGCCCGCGGCCGACGAGGAGGAGGAGCGCCGTCGCGGCGGCCCACCACCACGACGCGGCCTCGAGCACGCGGCGCGTGCCCCAGCGGTCCGCGAGCAGCCCGCCCGGCACCATGAAGAGCGCGTAGCCGAGGAGGAACGCGCTGAACACGCGGCCCATCTGCGCCTGGGTGAGGCCCAGCTCCTCCATGATCTGCGCCCCGGCCACGGACACGTTCACGCGGCACAGGTAGCTCGCGGTGGCGGTCGCGCACAGGAGCGCGACCCAGCCCCAGGGGCGGCGCGCGCTCACCGTCGGAGCCACTTGTGCATGAGGACCTCGTCGGCGCCGTCGATCACGTAGTCCTTCAGCAGGCCGACCGCTTCGTAGCCCGCGCGCTCGTAGAGGCGCCGCGCTCCGGCGTTGAACGACGACACGCACAGGAAGAAGTGGCGCGCCTCGGGCCGGAAGCGGCCCTCGACGTGCGACAGCAGCCGCGCCCCGACGCCGCGGCCGCGAGCGGCCTCGGCTACCGCGATCGACGCGAGGTAGGGCGAGCCGGCGACTCCGCGCGGGTGGACGAGGGCGAAGCCGAGGGGCTCGCCGCCCCCGCGCGCGACCCACATCTCGTAGCCGGGCCGCGTGCAGACGGCCCGGCACGTCTCGAGGCCGCGCCCCAGCCGCACCCAAGGGTCGGAGCCGGCCATCGTCCGCGCGGCCCACTCCCGCTCGTCGTCCGTCGCCTCGCCGATCGAGAGGTCTTCTTCCATGCGCCTGCCGGCGCGCCTTCGAGACGGGCGCGCGGGGTGAACGATACCTCAGGGCCGACGGACGGCTCATTGCGCCGGGGCCGCGGCGCGGCCAGAATCTCCGGCTCGTGCTGGCCATCGTCCTCGCCGTCGCGGCCGCCGCCCAGGCTGCGGCGGAGCCGTCCCTCGCGGCCGTGCGGACGCGGGAGACGCTCCGGATCGACGGACGGCTCGACGATCCCGCGTGGTCGCTCGCCCCGGCCGCGTCGGGCTTCCGCCAGCGGGAGCCGCGCGAGGGCGAGGCGGCGAGCGAGGCGACCGAGGTCCGCATCCTCTACGACGACCGCTCGCTCTACGTGGCGGTGCACGCGTTCGACCGCGAGCCGGACAAGGTGATCGCGCGGATCCTCCAGCGCGACAAGGTCATCGAGGCGAGCTTCGACGACCACGCGAGCTGGGCCGGCGACGACGGCGTCGCGATCGTGCTCGACCCCTTCCACGACCACCGCAACGCGTTCCTCTTCGCGACGAACGCCAACGGCGCCGAGTTCGACGCGCTCGTCGCCGACGAGAGCGCGTCGTACAACGCGGACTGGCGCGGCGTCTTTCGCGTGGCCGCCCGGCGCGTGGCCGACGGCTGGACGGCCGAGTTCGAGATCCCCTTCCGGACCCTGCGCTACCCCGAGCCGGACGGCGCGCGGCCGTGGGGCTTCAACGTCGAGCGGATGATCCGGCGGCGGACCGAGCAGTCCCTGTGGAGCGGCTGGTCCCGCTCCGAGGGCGGCCTCAACCGCGTGAGCCGCGCCGGCCACCTCACCGGCCTCGAGGGCCTCCCCCGCTCGCGGCTCAACCTCGAGGCGAAGCCCTATGCCCTGGGCGGGCTCGGCCGCGAGCGCCAGGACGACGGGACGACTCCGCGCGAGACGCAGGCGAGCGTCGGCTTCGACGCGAAGTGGGAGGTCAGCCCGGGCGTCGTCCTCGACACGACGGTGCACCCCGACTTCGCCCAGGTCGAGTCGGACGACCAGATCGTGAACTTGACGCGCTTCGACCTCTACCGCCCGGAGAAGCGCGAGTTCTTCCTCGAGAACGCCGGCGTCTTCCACTTCGGCGTGCGGGGCGGCTTCGAGCCCCCGCCGTTCCTGATGTTCTTCTCGCGCCAGATCGGGATCGTCGAGGACGAGGGCGAGGTGCCGGTGCTGGGCGGCGTGCGCCTTTCGGGGCGCGCCGGCCGGCAGACGATCGGCTTCCTGAGCATCCTCCAGGACGAGGGCTTCGGCCTCGCGCGGACGAACTTCGGCGTGCTGCGCGTGAAGCGCGACGTCGGCGGCAGCGGCTACGTCGGGGCCATGCTCACCGACCGCCGGACCCGGGACGGCGGCGAGACGGACGGCGGCGTCGACTTCTCGCTCTGGCCGACGGCCAAGCTCAACGTCTCGGGATTCGCCGCCCGCACGTCGAGGACGGGCGAGCGCGACGCGGACGGCGCCTACCGCGTGGGCGCGGAATACCGGGCGGATCGCTTCTCGCTGCAGGCCCAGCACCTCACCGTCGGGCCGGACGCGGAGACCGGCCTGGGCTTCGTCACGCGAACCGACATCCGGCGCACGGACGCCTTCGCCGAGTACACCGTGCGGCCCGGGCGCTTCGGCCTGCGACGGGTCGACGCCTTCGGCGGCGGCTTCCGGGCCACGCGCGTCACCGACGGCGGGGAGCAGGACGGCACGGTGTTCGGCGGCGGAGCGGTCCAGACCGAGGCGGGCGACCGGGTCCTCTTCTTCACCGAGCACGGCTTCACGGAGCTCGACGAGGCGTTCGACCTCGCCGACCGGATCCCGGTCCCCGTCGGCCGGTACGACGTGCACCGCTCGTCGCTCTTCCTCACGTCCAGCCCGAGCCGCCCGGTCGGCCTGCAGCTCGTGGCGAACGCGAGCCGCGAGTGGAACGGGCGGATCCGGTCGCTCGAGTCGCACCTCCGGGTGGCCGGCGGCTCGCACCTCGACGCGGGGCCGACCTGGACCGTGAGCCGCGCCGAGCTGCCCGGCGGGTCGTTCACGGCCCACGTCGTCGGCCTGCGCGTCGGCTTGGCGTTCTCGACGCGCCTCGTGGCCCGGGCCTACGTCCAGTACAACAGCCTCGACGACAAGTGGATCACGAACGTGCGGGTCAACTTCACCCACCGGCCGGGCAGCGACATCTACGTGGTCGTGAACGACGACCAGGGCGAGGAGGGCGCGCCGGGCCGCCTCGTCAGCCGCGGCTTCGCGGTGAAGGGGACCTGGCTCGTCCGGTTCTGACGAGCCAGGCCCCGCGGGCTACGGCGTCGTGAGCTTCGCCGTCGTGCCCTTGCGGCCGTTGGTGTCGAAGGCGGCGACGCGCAGCAGCGGCGAGGCCGCGAGCGGCCCCTTCACCTCGAGGCTCTTCGCCGTGGGCTCGCTGCCGTCGGTCGTGTAGCGCAGCACGAAGCCCGGGATCTCGAGGCTCGTGAGGACGGTCGCGCCCTCGACCTTCAGCCCCGGCTTCGGGATGCGGTAGTTCCACGCGGGCGTCTCGCGGTCGAGCCGCGGCAGCTCGCGCCTGCCGACGACGCTCGCGAACGCCGAGTACGCCTCGCGGAAGAGCGCATCGGACTTCGCCTTGTCCTTTTCCTTCACCCACTCGGGCTCGGGCGCCCACGCCCGCTCGGCGAGAGAGAGGAGGTTCGGCGCGAGCTTGAAGTCGATGCGGCCGGGGCCGCCGAGCGTCTCCGCCCACAGCGCGCCCTGAAGGCCGACGACGTTGGAGCGGCCGTAGTCCGTGAGGCGGTCCTTCCCGACGAAGAGCGACGGATCGACCGGGTTCCCGCGGAAGTCGACGCGGGTGCTGCGGTAGTAGTCGAACGGGATGAACTCGTAGGGCTTGCGGAGGTCGACGTACCCGCCCCAGTCGAGCCCCGTCTCCTCGGGGTTCTTGTTCCAGGCCATGTCGAGGTAGTTGTTCGACACCGGGCAGAGGACGACCTTGTAGCCCGCGTTCGCCATGCGGTACGCGAGGTCCTCGGCCCCGCCGCCGATCGCGTTGTTCCACACGTACCCGGTCCAGCCCCGCGCGGCGAAGTCCGGGTTCGGGATCATGTGGACCTTGCCGTCGAGCCGGGTCTTGCGCAGGCCGATGTCCTCCCAGCCCGACGCGACGAGGCCGTGCTTCTTCACGATCTCGGAGACACGCCCGTAGAAGACGTGCCAGAGGTCGTCGACCGAGGAGAGGCCGCGCTCCTTCACGTACGCGGCCGCCGCGGGCGAGCGCTCCCAGACGCCGCGCGGGACCTCGTCGCCGCCGAGGTGCAGGTTGCGCAGGGGCACCCCGGCCTCCCGGTGGAGCGCGGCGAGGTCGTCGATCACCCGCTCGATGAAGGCGTAGGTCGACTCGAGCGAGGGGTTCATGACGTTGTCGTGATAGCCCTGGGCCGAGGTGTAGACCGACTTGTCTTCCGGGTCGCTCAGCAGGTACTGGCCGGCGCTCGGGTCGCCCTTCGCCCGCAGCGCCCGGGCGCGCGCCTCCATGGACTTGATCGCCGCGCGCGCGTGGCCGGGCATCTCGAACTCGGGGATCACCTGGACGTGGCGGGCCGCCGCGTACTTCAGGATGTCGGCGTAGTCGGCCCGCGTGTAGAAGCCACTGCCGTACGGGTTCGACACCTCGCCGCCCGAGCCGAACGCCGGCGGCATGCGGTCGCTCGAGTCGGGGGTGTGACCGCGCCGGCCTCCGATCGCCGTCAGCTCCGGAAGGCTCGGGATCTCGACCCGCCACGACTCGTCCTCGGTCAGGTGGAAGTGGAGGACGTTGAGCTTGTAGCGCGCCATCAGGTCGAGGACGCGGAAGACCTCGGCCTTCGGCTGGAAGTTGCGGGCCACGTCGAGCATGAGGCCGCGGTGGCCGAAGCGGGGCGCGTCCACGACGTGGAGCGCAGGCAGGCTCAGCGCCGGCGCCGGGCCCGCCTTCGCCCGGCCGACGACCGGCTTTGGGAGCGGCGGCAGCAGGCCGCGCAGCGTCTGGAGGCCGTAGAAGACGCCGGCCGGCGTCGCGCCGACGACGAGCACGCCGTCCTTCGGGTCGACGACGAGCTCGTAGGCCTCGGGCGACGCCTGACCCGCGACCATCCCGATCTCGAGCCGCACGGCCGCCCCGGCCGGGGCCTTCGCGCCCTTCGCCGGCGCGGGGAAGAACGGTGCTAACGCCTCGCCCGCGCGGGCGGCCTCGTTCTGCAGCTCCGGCCCGGCCGTGACGGCCGGCATCGCCGCGAGGACGAGCGCGCCGTCTCGCTTTTCGACCGACACCGGTGTCGGCAGGACGGGCGGCAGCGCCGCGAGCGGCACGTCACGGAGCACCGAGTCGAGCTCGAACTGCGCCTCGGGGGTCACGACGTGCGGGTCCTTCCCCGGCTGCGGCTTCCGCTCGAAGGGCAGCGCGGTGTAGTCGACCGCGCGCACGGCCGCCGGCGCGTCGTCGAAGACGAGATAGACGCCGTTCGGCGCGAAGCTGACGTTCGTGAGCAGGCCGGTGCGGTAGCCGATCTCGACGCTCGCGCCCGGCGCGAGGCCCGCGAAGTCGGGGCCCGGCACGATCCGCTGGAGGCTGCCCACGACGTTCTCGATCCGGCAGCCGCCGGGCGTGGAGTTGTCCCACGGGTCGTGGAGCGCGGTGAAGTAGACCGCCCAGCCCTTCGCCGGCAGCGGCTTCGCGTCGCGGTTCGTCACGACGAAGACGGGATGCGACTCCGCCCGGCCGTTCGGGGAGAAGACGTCCTCCTTCAGCTTCCAGGTGATCTCGAGCGGGTTCTTCTTGCTCGGGGCGGGGGCCGCGGAGAGGCTCGCGGCGAGGGCGACGAGGCCGGCCATCAGGAAGTAGCGCATGGACGCATTAGACATCCACCCGACGGCCCCCGCCACCGGCGAAGCCGCGGCCCGCGGGCGGGCCGAACGAGACGTCCACGTTCGCCTCGGCGCCCGCGAGCGCGCGCAGGCGATCGGCCCGCAGCGCCTCGGCTCCGGCCAGCGCGACCGGCACGCGGAACTGCAGGACGACGTCGCGGGGCGCGGCCGCGAGCGCCGCGCGCATCTCGCCCTCGAGGCCCTCGGCCGGTCCGACGAGCGCGTGCACGCGCATCGGCCGCGCCGGCAGCGGCCGAAACTCGCAGCGCGCGAGGCGTCCGCCCGCGGCGATCGTCAGCATCACGCAGCCCTTCGTCTCGTCCCGCTCGGCGAAGGAGGTCCGCTCGACGGACCCCGCGTAGACGACCGGCGCCGGCAGCGGCCGCCCGGCGAGGTCGCGCCGCAGCACCTGGTGGCGGTGGATGTGGCCGGACAGGACGACCGCGGCTTCCGGCGGCAGATCTCTCGCGGCAATCACATCCGGCGCGTCCCGGAAGACGTGGCCCGGCGGCGGGCCGCACACGGCCCCCTCGACGCAGTGGTGGATGCAGAGGACGCGAGCGTCGGCCTCCGCCGAGCGGAGGCCCGTCGCGTCGACGAGGGAGGAGAACGCCCGGCGGACTTCGCGGGCGTACGGGAAGCCGCCGAAGGCGACGCGCAGGCCGCGGCGCTCGACGACGAACGTCGCCGGGCGGTGGAAGACGTGGAGCCCGTCGTGCGCGGCGAGAAGCGGATACGGGAGCGCGGAGCGCTCGTGGTTCCCCGGCACGAGCAGCACGGGAACACCACCGGCCGCGAGCCGCAGCAGCGGTTGGAGCGCGCGCTGCACGAGCGAGGACGGCACGCGGCTCCGATAGAGGAGGTCGCCGCCGTGGACGACGACGTCGGCCTCGCCGCGCCGCGCGGGCTCGAGCGCCCGCTCGAAGCACGCGAAGAAGTCGGGGCCGCGGCGGCGCCTCTCGACCCGCGCGCGCAGCGGCTCGTCGAAGCCGAGGTGGGTGTCGGAGACGAAGAGGACGCGGAGGCCGGCGGTCACACCCACCTCAGGACGGTGAGAAGCCGCCCCTTCGACAGGCGGGCGTGCGCGCCGACGCGCAGGTCGAGCCAGTCGGCCTCGTCCGCGAGCGTGCGCAGCTCCGTCGTGAGGACGCGAAGGCGGTCGAAGACGGCGACGTCGAAGGACGCGCGTCGCTCGGCGAACGGCCGAGCGGCGCCGGGGGGCACGGGAGCCGGCGCGTCGGGCTCGAGGTCGGCGCGAACCGCCACGGCGCCGCGCTCGAGGACGAGAGCGCGCCGACGGCCGTGCCAACCGGGCTCGGACCACGCGAGCGCCGACTCGCTCAGGCGGACGAGCCAGCGCGCGCGACGCAGGGCGTGCGCGGAGCGCAGGACGGTCTCTTCGAGGGCGGCGACCACGGTGTCCGGCGTCCAGGCAGGCCGGGACGGCGGCTCGGCGTCCTCCGCGTCCATCGCCTCCGCGGCCGCGCGACGCGCCCGCCACAGCCTCGCGCCGACCTGTCGGACGTCGCGCGCGGCGACGAACCGGCCGTGCGCGGCGACGAACCGCGAGCGGCCCTCCCCGAAGCAGGTCGCCTCTGGTGCCCAGCGCGGCTCGAGACCGAGGGCCTTCGCCCGCTGCGCGAGCGAGGCCGGAGCGTCGTGCGTGAGGAGAGAGCGGAGGGCCTCGAGCGCCTCGAACGGCGCGGCCGAGCCGAGGGGCCCGACCGGGTGCGCGGCATCGGCCGTCGCGCGAAGGTCGCCGAGGCCGGGGCCCGCGAAGTGGACGGCCCGGCCGCCAGCCAGCAGTGCGCGGTTGTAGGGCGGGTCGAGGCGCTTGATCTCGTCCGTCTCGAGGAGCGCGGCCTCGAGCGCGGTGGCCGTCTCGACGCAGGTCACGTCGCGGACCTGGCTCAGCATCTCGAGGGCCCGCTCGCCGCCGCGCGCCTGGAAGTGGCTGCTCACCCGCTGGCGGAGCGACGTGGCCTTGCCGACGTACACGACGTCGCCGCCGGCGCGGTGCATGCGGTAGACGCCGGGACCGCGCGGGAGAGCGAGCCGCCGCTCGCGAGCGAGCGGGAAGGCGCGCCGGCTACTGCGGGCGGCCGTGGCCGGTCGAGACGCGACCCACGCGTCGAGGCCGTCGAGGTCGTGGACGCCCTCGGCCGCGAGGGCCTCGACCAGGTGCCGCCAGACGAACGCCGTCGCGACGACGTGGTCGGCCGCGCGCCGCAGCTCCGGGACGCCGGCGCCGAAGTAGCCGGCCAGCGCCCGCAGCGTGCGCCGCGGCAGGCCGGGCAGCATCCGGCGCGCGATGGCGTGGGTGCAGACGAGTCGGAAGGGGAACGGGCCGACGCCGTGGCGCTCGTGCAGCGCGCGAAGGTGCGGCTCCTCGAACCGCGCGTAGTGGACGACGAGAGGCACCGGCGGCGTCCCGGCCAAAGCGGCCGCCGCGAGCAGCCGCTGCCACGCCGCCGCGGCCGGCACTCCCCGCTCCCACTCGGCCGTTCCGATCCCGGTGATGCGAGCGACCGCGCGCGGCATCGCCGTTCCGGGTGGAGGCGCGACGACGACCGCCTCGACGCCGCCCGGAGCGAGAGACGCCGGGCCACGTGCCCAGCCGATCTCGACGAGCGCGCCCCGCTCCGGGCTCGCCGCCGTGGCCTGCGCGTCGAGAAGCAGCACGGGAAGCTCGGCCAGGCGCACGGCCGACAGTGTCCCCAGTCCGTCAGCCGCCCGAGGTCCGGCGCGGGGTCGCCTCGTGTCCGCTCTCTGGTCGAGAAGTGGCCGCTATTCGGACGCGTGACAGTCGCGTCGCGGGCCGCGTCCTCGTAAGTCGTTGATTTGGGCGTATCGGCGGGTTGGCACCGCGGTTGCTTCCTATGGGAATCGGCCGGCGCTCAACGAGAGCGGGCACCCGGCTCGAGCGGAGGTTGGAGGGAGCTTCCGCCCGAGCCGGGTTCATTCGTTTTCTGCCCGACTTTCCGGAGCCCGCACCTACGGGCGCTTCGCCCCCGTCCCCCCCAGCGTGATCCTCAGCGTGGCGGTCTCGCCCGCGCGGACTGCGACGGTCCCCGTCGCAGAGTCTTCTCCCCTTCCCGCCACTCTCACCGTGACAAGGCCCTCCGGGCTCGACAGCGAAGCGATGCCGGCGCCGTCGGTCGGGCGCGGCCCCTCCGAGATCGCGTGGGTGGCGAAGCCGTCGAGCCGTGCGAGGAAGACCGCGGCGCCAACGACCGGTTGCCCCGCGGCATCCACGACCCTCACGACGATGCGACCGCCGGGGCGCAGCCGCAGGATGACCGGATCTCCGCCCGCCTTCACGTCGTCACGCACGGCATAGCCGAGCGCCGCAGTCCCGCAGAGCAGCCGATGGGGCTTCTCGCCGAGGCCCGCGATCCGGAAGGAACCGTCGCCGAGGACCGTCGACCGGATGCCGTACGCCGCCGGAGCGTCGAGCGCGGCGACCGCGAGCCCAGGCACCGGCCGTCCCGCGCCGTCCAGCACGCGTCCGCTGATCGTCAGGCCGCGCTGCATGTCGATCCGCAGGTCGGACACGCCGGCGGCGCCGACGCTCAAGGACATGTCGACCGGCTGGCGGTCCTTGGCCCGCACCCGGAGCCGGTAGTCCCCGGGCTCGACGCCAAGCGAGAAGCGGCCATCGGGACCGGCCTCGGCGGTTGCCGATCCGTCGTCCGAGTCCCGCCGCTGCGCGAAAAGGGACGCGCCGGAGACCGGCGCACCGCCGTCGGCGTCCACGACGACGCCCGACACGGTGGCGCTTCCGATCTCCACGTCGTATTCGAAGCGCTCGACATCGGGCACCTCCACGTTCTTGCCGGGAAACGTCTGCGCACCGATCGCGGCGACAACGGAATGCGGCCCCGGCGTGAACACCACGAGCTCGTACCCTCCGTCCTCGCGGCTCACGGCGTTCATCGGTGGCGGACCGGTGTCTAGCGCGGGTGGCCTCACGCCGTCGCCTTGCATCACCCATCCACCCCGGGGGCCCATGAACCCGATGGCGACCCCGGGCGCCGGCTGCTTCCCGCGCGTGACCCGGCCCACCACCACGACGTCGCGGAGGGCGAGGTCCGCGCGAGCCGTCTCCTCCTCGCGAACCTCCAGGTCCCGGGAGGCGACGCTGGAAAGAACGTCCTCGCCCCCGCCAAACACAACGGGGTCGCCTGGCGTGAACGCCATCACCGTGACTTCCACGCGGCCCGGCGGCACGTGCTCGATCCGGAACGAGCCGTCGCCGGCGATCGCGGCCGGAGTCTGGCCGGACATCCGCTTCTGGGGAGTGACGAGAGCGACGCGCCCCGCCGTGAACGGTCGGCCGTCCCGACGGGTGACGCGGCCCTCGATCGTCCCGCCCCGGAGGAGCACGACGCGCACCGGCACAGGCTCCTTCTCCGGGTCGACCTCGGTCGTGATCGGCGGCCCCTCCGCATACGACGGGTGGTTCGCGACGACGCGCATCACGCCGGCCGGAACCCCGGCCACCTCGAACGCGCCGGTCGAGTCCGTCTGCGTCTCGTTCAGCCGGCGGCGACGCGCGCCCTCGCGGTCGACCGAGACCGTCGCTCCCGGAATGCCCCGCCCCTCGGAGTCGACGACGCTGCCGCGCACGACACCGCCTGCCGGCAGGGTGATCGTGCCGAGCGACGTCGTGGCCCCCGCCCTCACGCGCACGCCCGACATCGACGCCTCGCCGCGGCCGCTCGCCCGCGCGACGAGCGCGTAGGCGCCGGGCGCGAGGTCCCGCAGCGTGAAGGCGCCGTCGCCCTCGCTCGAGCGAGTCGACTCGAATCGGCGGCTGCCGGACGCGTCGGGGCTCTCGACCTCGATGCGCGCGTCGTCGACGGCCGCGCCGTCCGCGTCGACGACCCGGCCGGTAACCGATCCCGCCGTCTCGAGCACGATCGTCACGGGCGTGCCGCCCGCGTCGGCCACCGCCTCGCTCCACGCGAAGCCCGTCGCCTCGGCGCGCACGTCGTAGCGTCCGGCCGCGAGGCCCGAGACGACGAATGCGCCCTTCGCGTCGACCTCGACCTCGGGCGGTCCCTCCTCGCCGCCGGACACGGTCGCTCGCACGGTGGCTCCGGCGATCGGGTTCCGCGCCGCGTCGCGGACGCGGCCGTGGATCGCGAGGCCGTCGTCGAGCGTGACGTCGCCGAGGTCCACCGTCCGGCCGGAGGCGGTGACCGCGGCCTCGGCCGTCCGCTCGACGTGGCCGGCGGCGGAGACGCGCAGGCCGAGCGTGCCCGGGGGCACCGGCCCGAGAGCGATACGCCCGTCAGTCCCGGCGCTCGCCGAGATCCGCTCCGCGACCGCCGCCGGAACCAGCCGGCCGTCGTACGCGTCGAGCCGCACGCGCGCCGGCAGAGCGCGGCCCGCGCCATCGACCACACGCCCGACGACGTACGAACCGGCGGTCAGCGTGAGGCTCACGCTCGCGCTGGCACCCGCGTCGACAGTGACGACCGCGAGCGCCGGCGCGCGCGCCCCCTCGCTCGCGATCACGGCGTAGTCGCCGGCGACGACTCCCGCGAAGGTGAACTCGCCGTTGGCGTCGGTCTTCTCCGGCGGGAAAGGCGGCGCGAAGCCGTTCGGCTCGAGACGCACGACGGCGTCCTTGACGGGCCGCCGGGCTTCGTCGCGGACCACTCCGCCGAGCGAGGCACCGGGGAACAGGAAGAGCTCGACCGCCTCGCCGGGCCGCACGTTCGGCCGATCCGCCGCGGCGTAGCCGGGCGCCCGCGCCGTCACGCGCAGGCGGCTGCGGCCGATGCCCTCCAGGCGGAAGCGCCCGTGCGCGTCGGTCACGACCGCGTTGCGCAGCGCCTCCTCCTCCCACCCGCCCCGCGGAGGCTCGATCACCGCGGGAACGCTCACGCGTGCGCCCGCGACCGGACGTCCGCTCTCGCCGTCCCGCACCGTCCCGCTGATCGCCTGGCCCTTCGCGAGCCGGACCGCGATCGGCCCGGCGGCGACGCGCCGGCGGACCTCGGTCACGAACCCGCGAGCGTGCGCGACGACGGTCCAGGGCGCGGGAGGCGGCGCGTCGATGCGGGCGCGCCCGTCGCGGCCGGTGGGAGCGGAGCGGACCCGGCCCGGGTCGACTTCGCCGTCGGGCCGGTAGAGTCGCTCGGCCGAGAGCGCCATCACCAGCGCTCCCTCGACGGGTTTTCCCGCGGGATCGGTCACGGTCACGTTGAGAGAAGCGACGGGCTTCGGTACGGGCCCCGCGGGCGACCCGGCGGAGACCTGAACGAGCGCAAGGACGAGAGTCACCAACATCGCCGCTCCTCAGTCCCGGTCCGAGAGCGCGCGGCGCGTGGCGTCCGCCGGCGCGAGCACGAAGCGCAGGTCGGCCGCACCGTACCCTCTCATCCAGTCGGCCTCCGCTCGCAGGTTCGCGTCCTGGACGGCGCGGGCGTACCCGGGCGCGTCCACGGACACCTCGACGATCTCGCGCGGGAGCGGACCGAGGGCGAAACGGCCATCGGCGGCGAGGTCGGCTTCGAGCCAGTCCCAGGCGGCTCTTCGCTGAACGCGGATCCTGGCGTGAGGCGGCAGGGGCTGCCCATTGGCCGTCGTGACGCGGCCCGACAGCACGAGGCCGGGATCCACGGCCACCTCGCCGAGATCGAGCACCGCTCCATCCGCCGCCGACGCGAGGGTGCGCTCGGCCACGGCGCCCTGCGCTCCCAGCCCCTCGATCTTCCCGTAGAAGACGAGGGGCTCGGCCGGCGGCAGGTGCTCGAGCACGAAACGTCCGTGCCGGTCGGTCTCGGCCGTGCGCTCGCCGACGAACCCGGTCGCGCTGCGTTCGACCTGAACGGCCGCCACGACGGCGCCCGCGACGGGGCGGCCGTCCCGAACGAGACGGCCGCCCACAGTCCGCCCCGAACCCAGGCGCAGGACCTCCTCCCGGCGTCCCGTCGCCACCGCGACGATCTTCGTCGCGACGTCCCGGGCCTCGATCTGCACGAGGATCGCATCCGCGTCGACCGTGAAGCCAAGCGCGAAGCGGCCGTCAGCGCCCGCCACCACCGGGTCGACCCCGAACGGACCGAAGTGTTGTGAGAACGAGCCGCCCGACGGCCGGCCGGTCTGGTGCCCGATCGGCTCGACGAGGGCGCCGACGAGGGGCTCGCCCTCGCCGTCCACGACGCGCGCCCGCACCACCCGACGGGGATCTCCGGGCAGCGGCGCGTGAGCCTCCAGGACGACGTCGAGCGGCCCGGCGGCCGGGTCGACGTTCCTCGCGAAGCGCGCGGCGTATCCGTCCGCCGCCACTCCTACGGTGAAGACCAGCGAGGGATCGAGGCCGGCCAGGGCGAACGCGCCGCGGCCGTCGGTCCGCGCCCGCTTCCGGCAGTCGAGGTAGCACGACGGGCACGTGACGCTCGGCCCTACCCGCGGCCGGGCGGTGGAGACGAAGACGAGGGCGCCGGCGACGGGCTGGCCGTCGCTGGTTCTCACGCGACCGGCCAGGCCGAGCCGCGCACGTCCGGCGGCGGATGCGTCGGCCACGGCGACGGCCGCGAGTGCGAGAACGGAGAGAATCCTGAGGTGCACCAGTGAAGGCCCTCCTCACGCGCAAAGTCCCGGATGGCGTCACAGTAGCACTTCTCGTGCCGCGGCCTCTGGTTCGTTTGACGCGTTCGACACCGGTCCGGTGTCGTCGGATTGAGACAGCAATCTCCTTGTGGTGACACACGAGGATCGGCCTTAGACTCTGCCGAACCGGAGGCTCCCGTGACTCACCGCGTTGCCGTCGTCGCCGCCGCGCTCGTGCTCCACGCGTCGCTCGGCTCGGCCCAGCCCGCGCCTTCACGCGCCGACTGGCTGAAGGAGGCGCGTTTCGGCGTCTTCATGCACGTGCTGCCGGCGAGCGCCGACGACCTCGCGAAGCTGGAGCGGTTCGACGCGGAAGGGCTCGCCACGCAGATCGCGAGCGCCGGCGGCCGCTATCTCGTCCTCACGCTCGGCCAGAACTCCGGCTACTTCAACGCGCCGAACGCCGCCTACGACCGGATCACGGGCTACGCGCCCGGCGAGCGGTGCGCGACGCGCGATCTGCCGCGGGACCTTCACCGTGCTCTCCAGGCGCGGGGCCTGCGGCTCATGCTGTATCTGCCCTGCCAGGCGCCGAACCAGGATCGGCGCGCGCAGAACGCCTTCGGCCTCGCCGCGGGGCCGAAGGACCAGCCGATCGACGCGCACTTCGCCCGGCAGTGGGCCGAGGTGATCGCCGAGTGGTCGACGCGCTACGGCGACGCGGTCTCCGGCTGGTGGTTCGACGGAGGCTACGACAGCGTGCGGTTCGACGAGGAGATCGCGGGGATCTACGCGGAGGCCGCACGCAAGGGGAACCCCGCGGCGACCGTCACGTTCAACCCCGGCGTGAGCCTGAAGCGCCACACGCGGGCCGAGGACTACACGGCGGGCGAGCTGAACGAGCCCTTCGGCTTCGTCCCGACCTCGCGCTTCGTCGACGGATCGCAGTGGCACGCGCTCACGTTCGTCGGCTCGCACTGGGGCGCGCGCGACACGCGCTTCCCCGCCGAGCGCTGGCGGGAGTGGTTCGAGAAGGTCGTCGCGGGCGGCGGCGCGGTCACTCTCGACGTCGGTCCGAACTGGGACCCGAAGGCCGGGCCGATCGGCTCGATCGCCGAGGCTCAGCTCGCGCAGCTGCGCGCGGTCGGCCGACCGTAGCCCTGGTCGACGATCGCCTCGACGCGACGCGCCGACGCGTTACTCTCTCGAGATCGCGATCGTCGAGACGATGGCGTCTCCCGCGGTCGGCGCGAAATCCAGCTCCAGGTGGCCGTTCGACACGGTCACCGACAGGGTTCGCGTCAGCACGGTCCGATACGCGCCCGCTTCGCGGACGACGTCGAGAGACGGAATCGCCTTCGTGCCGTTCACGCTCACGTCGAACACGCGGCCACCGACCGCCGTCTCCTTCGACGGCTCGAGGAAGCCGAGCGACACGCGGTAGCTGCCGTTCGCGAGGGGGATGTCGTAGCGGAATCGGCCCTCCCGGTAGGTGGCATACAGCTCCGCGTCGGCCGGCGAGGCGACGCCCCGGACCGGAGTCGTGTCGCCGGCCGCGCGCCTCGTCTGCTGGAGCACCTTCCGGCCCGTGCCGCCGCTGAAGAAGTCGTCCGAGCCGTAACGCGCGCCGCTCGAGGCCTTGAAGCCGGTGGTCAGCTGTCCGGCGGCGATGTTGACCTGGCCGGGGCTCGACAGGGTCCAGTAGACCTCGTCCGTGCTGGGCGCCCCTCCCCACCGCGCGCGCGCGGTGATCACGTTCCGGCCCGGCCGCAGCGCCACGCTCTCGAACACGCAGACCCGGAGCGGACACTCGGCGGCTGTCCGCGAGGCGACGGGATCGCCGTTCACCGCAAGCTGCAGCGTGTCTGCGTTGGTGTAGACCTTCACGTCGGTCACCGGGTACGCGCGGTCGACGTACCGCCGGCCGACGATGTGCGTGACGGGCTCGGCGCTCCAGTTCGCCTTGTAGAAGTAGAAGGGATCCTTGCGGACCTGGCGGTCGAAGGTGACGAGGCCCTTCGTGTTGACGCCGCGGACGTCGCCCTCGTAGCGGATGCCCGACCCGAAGTCGAACATCGCCCAGACGTAGGCGCCCCACACGAACGGTCGGGAGGAGAGCACGGCGTAGCTGTGCTCGTGCACGAACGCGGCGTACTCCTCGGGCTGGTAGGCGCGCGCACCGGCCGCCCCGAACGGCGTGGGCGGACCACCCCGCGGGTTGTCGGTGTGGTCGCCGAGAGCCGCCCCGGCGCCGTACTCGCTGATGCCGACCGGCTGCCTGGGGTACTTCGCGTGGATCTCGTCGACGTCGCGCGCCAGGCTGTCGAGATCGCCGTAGTACCACATGTGGTAGCGGTTCAGCCCCCAGACGTCGGTGATTCCGCTGACCAGGATCTTCCCCTCGCCCCGCCCGCCCAGGCTGAGGTCGGCCAGGGTCGTGACCCGACCCGGGTCCTCCGCCTTCGCCACCTCGTCGAGGCGTCGCAGCACCGGCGTGACGTTGTCCCCGCCGCCGCAGAACCCCTGCGTCATCGTGTTCTCGTTGCCGATCGACCACATCCCGACGGACGGGTGATTGAACTGCTGGCGGATCAGCTCGCGCAGCTGCTGCTCGAGGTTCCCGGTGAACTCCGCGGTCGCCGGCTCGTCCGTGCACGACAGCCGGACGCCGTTGACGAATGACACCTCGGCCCAGACCACCAGCCCCATCTCGTCGGTCCGGCGCAGGGTGTGCTGCGAATGTGGATAGTGCGCGAGGCGGATGGCGTTCGCTCCGATCTCCTTCACGAGCGCCAGCGAGGCGTCCGTCTCCCGGTCCGAGACCGCCCAGCCCCGGCCCAGCTGATCCTGGTGCATGCCCACGCCGCGAATGGGCGTCGGCTGCCCGTTGAGGAGGAACCCCCGGTCCGGGTCGAAGGTCATCTGCCGGATCCCGAACGGCTGGCTGACGCGGTCGACGACGGCCCCGCGCGAGTCGAGCACGTCGACCCGCAGCGTGTAGAGGTACGGGTCGCGAACGCCGTGCCACAGGTGGGGCGTGGCGACGCTCACGTCCTGCCGGGCTTCGGCGTGGCCTCCGGCCGCGATCGAGACGCTCACGCGCCCCTCGCCCGCCGTCCTGCCCTTCGCGTCCACGAGGGCCGCGCGAACCGCGTACGTGCCGGCGCTCCCCCCGGCATTGGAGAGCCTGACGAGCACGTTCACCGTGGCGGAGGGACCGATCGCCGCCGTGCGCGCGTAGACTCCCGGACCGCCGAAGTCGTCGAGCGCCACGTGGACGACGGCTCTCGTCGACACGAGCTTCACGGTCCGGTAGAGCCCCCCCGACATGTTGAAGTCGCCGCTCAAGGGCGCGACCGCCGTGACGTCGGCTTCGGTCCGGGGCGCGCTGTTGTCGGTCTTCACGACGAGGACGTTCGCCGTGGGCCGGAGAACGTCGGTCACGTCGAATCGGAAGGCGGTGAAGGCCCCCTTGTGCTGGCCGAGCTTCCGGCCGTTCAGCCACACGTCGGCCACGATGCTCGCGGCCTCGAACTCGAGCCAGTGGCGCGCGCCCTCGCGAGGGGCATCGAAGGTCACGCGATACCAGCCCCGTCCCCGCTTGTAGGGCGCGGTCGCAGTGGTGCTCGCGGCATCGTCCGCGTTCCATGTGTGCGGCAGCGTGACGGCCTGCCAGGAGTCACCCGTCGCCGCCAGCGCCGCGGCATCCGCGAGCGTGTCGTCCTGCACGAAGCGCCAGCCGGCGGCGAGCGACCGCACCGCACGGCCCCCCTCGTCTCGCGGCATCGCCGCCCCGGCCGCGGACGGCGCCCCGGCTGCCGACAGCGCCACCAGGGCCAGGAGGCAGCCGACCGACGTGCTCCGCGCCACGTGCGTCATCGATGTCCTCACCGCGTCCTCCCCGGAGCACCGCTCCCTCGACCCGATCGCGGCTGGCCCGCGACGTCGCCGGGCACGAAAGCGCGGAGCTGCAGCCTCACCCGCCGGCGCAGCGTGGCGAGCCCCTCGCTCGCCACGGGCGTCTCGTCCCTCATCCAGTCGCGCACCGCGCTCTCGAACGCCGAGAAGAGGAGTGCCGACATGTCGGCCGCGGCCGCGGACCGCGTCAGCTCGCCCTTCTCGCGCGCGGCTGCGACCACGCTCGTCAGGTGACCGCGGAGGCGCCCGGCGGTCTCGTTGAAGCGCAGGGCCTCGCCGCCGACCGTGTAGTAGTACATGTCGCGCAGGAGGATCCGGCAGAGCACCGGGTCCTGCGCGAAGAACCTGTAGTGCGGCTCCCAGATCGCCATCACCCGGTCGAGGATCCGGCTCTCGCGCGACGAGGCCGCGACGGCCTCGTCGACCAGTCGCGCCAGGTCCTCGTTGAAGACCAGGAAGGTGAGGTCGCGCTTGTCTCGCGCGTACTGGAACAGCGTCCCCAGCCCCACCCGCGCCCGCTCGGCGATCCGCCTCAGCGTGGCCGCCTCGAACCCGTGCGCCGAGAACAGCTCGCGGGTGGCCTGCCGTATCCGCTGGCGCTTGTCGAGCTTGTTGCTCTCGCGCCGACCGAGAGACGCTCCGGCAACCCTGCGACGCGCCGCCGCGCGGCGATCCGGCGGCTCGCCGCGGGGTCGGGAGCGCGCCCCTGAAGAGCTCGGCATGCGCACCATTCTATCGCCCAAATTCGAACATGTTCAAGTTTCTCCCTGGATCGGCGAGGCCGAGAATCGGAGATGGGCGGTGCGCGCGGATTCAGGCGCGATCCCGTTCGGTACCATTCCAGCCCATGCAGACGCCACTCCTCGCCTCCTTCTCGGTCGTGCTCTGCGCTCTGACCGGACTCGGCGCGCCGTCGCGCGGCGAGCCCCCGACCGCGCCTCGTCCGAGCGCGCCGGCGCAGCCGCTGGCTGCGCTCGAGAGGAGCGTCGGCGGCCGGCTCGGCGTCGTGGCCCTCGACACCGGCAGCGGACGCCGCCTCGAGTACCGCGCCGACGAGCGGTTCGCGATGTGCAGCACCTTCAAGCTGCTGCTCGCCGCCGCCGTGCTCCAGCGGGTCGACGCCGGCCGCGAGGCGCTCGACCGGCGCGTCCCGTACGGCGCCGCCGATCTCCTCGAGTACGCACCGGTGACGCGCGAGCGGGCGGCCGACGGCGGGATGAGGGTGGCCGCCCTGTGCCAGGCGTCCGTCGAGGTCAGTGACAACACGGCGGCGAACCTGCTGCTCGGGACGCTCGGCGGGCCGGAAGGCCTGACCCGGTTCGCGCGGTCGCTGGGCGACGAAGCGACGCGCCTCGACCGCCTGGAGCCGATGCTGAACGCAAACGAGCCCGGCGATCCGCGCGACACCACGACGCCGACCGCGATGGCCGAGACCGTCCGCAAGCTCCTCCTCGGCGACACGCTGTCGGCCGCGTCTCGCGCGCGCCTCGACTCGTGGCTCGTCGCGAGCCCGACGGGCGCGCGCCGGCTGCGCGCCGGCTTCCCGGCCGACTGGCGCGCCGGCGACAAGACCGGCACCGGCGCGAACGGAGCCACGAACGACGTGGCGATCGCGTGGCCTCCCGGTCGCGCGCCGATCGTCGTCGCGGCCTACCTCAGCGAATCGAAGGCCCCGCTCGCGGAGCGCGAGGCCGCGCTCGCCGAGGTCGGGCGCCTGGTCGCGACCGATCCCGGGAGCTGGCCGGACCCGCGCTGAGCGGCGGTCCACGTCCGGACTTCCACCCCGTTCGCCTTTGACACCCGCTCCGCACGGGGCTCACCATCGCCGCGTGAACTCGACCCCGCCGATCGCCGGCCCCTCGACGCGACCGCGCCGGGTGGAGCTCGCGGCGCTGCGGCAGCGCTACGAAACGGAACTGCTCGAGCGCGTGGTGCCCTTCTGGACGCGCCACTCCCCGGACCGCGAGAACGGCGGGTTCTGGAACTGCCTGGACCGCGACGGGTCGCTGTACGACCGCACCAAGTACGGCTGGCTCCAGGGCCGGCAGGTCTGGATGCTGGCGAAGCTCTACCGCACGGTGGACGCGCGCGCGGAGTGGCTCGACCTCGCGGTGTCCGGAATGCGCTTCCTGCGCGAGAAGGCGCTCCGGCCGGACGGGCGGCTGCCGTTCTCGATGACGGCGGACGGCCGCGCGATCTACGTCCAGCGCAAGATCTACAGCGAGTGCTTCTACGTGCTCGCCCTCGCCGAGACGGCGCGGGCCACGGGCGAAGCGGCTCACGCGCGCGAGGCCGAGGAGGGCTTCGAGCGCGTCTGGTCGTGGGCGTTCGATTGGACGAGGGTCGGCCGGCCGTCGTTCCCCGGCGAGACGCCGAAGCGCAGCCTGGCCGTGCCGATGATCCTGCTCAACCTCATCGAGGAGCTCCACGACGGCGAGACGACGCGCCACGCGGCCCGGATCGAGGAGTGCCTCCACCTCGTCCGACTCCACGTCCGCCCGGAGGAGCGGCTGGTGCTCGAGACGGTCGGCGCGGACGGGGAGACGCTCGACTCCGCCGAGGGCCGCCTGCTCAATCCCGGCCACGCGATCGAGGCCGGCTGGTTCCTTCAGCATTGGGCGCAGCGGCTCGGCCGGGCGGACCTCTCGGCCGAAGCCGTCCGCATCGTGCGCTGGTCGTTCGAGCGCGGCTGGGACGCGGAGCACGGCGGCCTCTTCTACTTCCTGGATGCCGCGGGCCACTCGCCTCTGCCGCTCGAGTGGAGCATGAAGCTGTGGTGGCCTCACGCCGAGGCTCTCTACGCGCACCTCCTCGACTACTCGCTGACCGGCGACCCGGCCGACTGGGAAGCGTTCCGGCGGACCGACGCCTGGACCTTCACCCACTTCCCCGACCGCGAGCACGGCGAGTGGCTCGGCTACCTCGACCGCCGGGGCGAGGTGACGCACCGCTTCAAGGGCGGGCCGTACAAGGGCTGCTTCCACGTGCCGCGGGCGCTCTGGCTCTGCTGGCGGCTGCTGCAGAAGCTCGAGGCCTCGGCCGCGCTCATCGACGACTCGAGGACGTGAACCGGTGCGGCCAGACGGAGGAGCGATGTCCAGCAGGAGACGGCGCATCGTGCTGTGGATCCTGGCGGCGGGGGCCGTCGGTCTGGCCCTGGCCGGGGCGGCGGCGTGGTACTGGACGGGACGGCCGCTCTACACGCCGGGCGATGCGCGCCGGCAGGTCGAGACGCACCCGCAACCGGCCGTGGACGCCTCGTGGACGGTCTCCCCCGGCCTCGTCCTGCACCACTTCGAGCGGGGACGCGGTGCGGACGTGGTCGTGCTGCACGGCGGCCCCGGGATCCCGTTCCGCGATTCCCTTCCCGGTCTTCGCCCGCTCGAGGATCGTTACACCTTCCACTACTACGACCAGCGCGGCTGCGGACGCTCGAGTCGTCCGTTCGATCGCTTCCCCTCGCGCTCCTTCTTCGAGAACCTGAAGCAGCTCGAGTCGACGCTCGGCCTTGCGGCGCAGGTCGGCGACGTGGAGCGGGTCCGCCGCATCCTGGGCCGCGAGCGCGTGGTGCTCGTCGGCCACTCGTTCGGGGCCTTCCTGGCCACGCTCTACGCGGCCGAGTTCCCGGAGCGCGTGCGCGGGCTCGTGCTCGTGTCCCCCGCCGCCGTGCTGCGACTGCCGTCCGCGGACGGCGGGCTCTACGCCGAGGTCGAGCGCGTGCTGCCCGCGGAGCGGCTCCCCGCCTACCGCGAGGTCATCTCCGGGCTCTTCGACTTCGGACGGCTGTTCGAGAAGAGCGAGGCGGACCTCGTGGCGCTGCACGCGCGCTTCATCCCGTTCTACGCCGAGGCCGCGCGGGCGCGCGGCTTCCGGGTCGCCGACGGGGCCTCGGTGGAGGGCGGCGGCTTCATGGTGGAGGCGCAGTACCTGAGCATGGGACGCCGCCACGACTTCCGGCCGGCGCTCGGCCGCATCACGGCGCCGACGCTCGTGATCCACGGCGACCACGATCTGCAGTCGCTCGAGGAGAGCGCGGCCTACCGCGACGGCATCCGCGGTGCGCGGCTCGAGCGCTTCGCCGCCTCGGGCCACTTCGCGTTCGTCGACGAGCCGGAACGCTTCGCGGCGGTGACGGGCGCGTTCCTCGACTCCCTGGCCGCCGAATGAGGCCGCGCGGCCGCACGAAGCCGGCGGGCGCGCGGTCGAGACGGCGGCTTCCGGGACAGGCGTCAGCGCGGCCGGGGACGCCCGAATGAGTATCCGAGCGTGAGGCCGTAGGTCGGTTCGGCCGCGGCGTCCGTCCGCTTCCGCCAACCGACGCGCGCCGTCATCGCGAAGCGACTCCCCGCCTGCCAGTCGATACCGGCTCCGAACCAGGCGGACACGACTCCGTCCCGGTAGTCGCGGTTGCCGTCAGGCCCGTGGTCGGTCTTCTCGACGGCGAGAGGACCAACCGTAGCTCGCAGGAAGGGGCGGAAGCGGCCCGACCGCTTCAGGTACAGGCGCAGTCCGGCCGCCAGCTCGAACGAGCCGCCTGTCGTCGTGTAGGCGGACGCTGGCGGAACGTCGGACCCGCCGGTCCGCGTCGTGATCGCGGCCGCGCCCTCCAGCGCGAGGGACTCGCGCGGCCAGTGCAGCACGGAGAATCCCGTGGTGAAGAAGCCGCCGGAGAGGCCCGACACGCCGCCCCCGAGGCCCGAGATCTCGAAACGGGTGCGGCCGGCCAGCGCGAACGGCGGAGCCTCCTCCGCTCCACCCCGCAGCGTCGTCGCCTCTCGCGGCACCTCGGCGAGGTCGCCGCGCGACAAGGAAAGGCGCTGCCCGCTGGCGACCTGCACGTCCTGGCGGTAGAGCCGCCTGTCCTGCTCGAGCCCCACCTCATAGGAGCCGGGCTCGAGGGCGATCTCGGCATTCCGGCCGCCCGGCTTGAACAGCTCGGCCACGAGGCGGCCACGACCGTCTCGGACGAAGAGGCGCCCCTCGAGCTCGAGGCCGAGGACGAGCGCGGCGGATGCCTGACGCACGTCGGTCATGACGACGTCGCCGGTCCCGGCCATCCGGATGTCGTAGGCCGGGTGCTGGGCACCGCCCTGGGTGGAGGTCGTCTGGGCGAGCGTCTCCTGGAAAGCGAACTGGTAGGCCTCGCCCAGCGTGACCCGGCCATCGCCGGAGGCG